>Ga0136615_10000624_pt1 | contig 16391 bp, 19 predicted proteins | sample AntDrymUQ2882206_2_FD_106647 | JGI IMG/M metagenome (GOLD analysis project Ga0136615, IMG submission 106647) | Polar desert sand microbial communities from Dry Valleys, Antarctica - metaG UQ288 (22.06) | ecosystem: Environmental > Terrestrial > Soil > Desert | place: Antarctica: Dry Valley...
ACTCGCGCTTGCGAGACCTGTTCTAGAGCTGTTCGAGCCTCTCGGCCACTTGGTCGGCGTGTAGCCGAAGTGCAGGAGAGCGGCCTCCCAGGTGCCCCAGCGCCGGCGGTACGGAGTCGGGCTCGGGAGGTGGAGCGCGGCGTTGCCCTCGGCCCGGGCGAGTTCCAGCTCGCGGTCGCGCCACCACTCGAACTCGGCCACGAGCGGCGGGAGCCCGTAGTGCTCGGCGCAGCGACCGAGCGTCTCCCCGAGTAGCTCCTCGCTGTAGCGCCAGACCTTGCCGACTTGCCGGTAGCGGAAGCGGGCCTCGATGCGTCGAGCTGTCGTCGTCTCCGAGAGCGCCAGCGCCTCCTTGACCCTCGGCCACGAACCGAAGTGGCGATAGGCCGGGTGAAGGTCTCGATGCCCGCGCCGGCTGCTCGCAGCTCCTCACTGGCCTGCTTGTACTCCCGGATCGAGGGCGCGTGCCCGACGTAGTCCGCGACCTGGCGCAGCGAGCTGATGAAGCTCTCCGTGTCCGACATCGCGCCGGCCTCGCTTCGAGCACGCAGCTCGGTCATGCGTTCGAGCACCTCGCGCTGCTCGTCAGAGTCGAGAGCGGCGAAGACGATGACCAACGCGTCAGCGGCGGTCGCCATCAGTCCCAGCCCCCCCGCCACCACGAGTTGAGGTCCAGCTCGGCGGCGAACTCCCAGGTCCCGAGTAGCCGCACCATCACCGGGTGCCGAGCGCTGACGAAGAGCACCTGGCCGGCGAAGTAGTAGCGGGTGCCCTCGTCGTCGGCGACGACGAACTCCAGGTCCGGCCAGACGCCGACGATGCGCGCCACGTCCTCGATGTCGAACTCGGACGGGTGTGCCGGCAGCCGCCCGCAGAGGTGCAGGCGGTGAAGCTGACCGAGCGCGTGGAGCAGCCGCTCGCCCGGCGTCGGCTGTTCAGCCTCCCGCTCAGGCTCTTGCGGTTCGTCCTCGTCGGAGTCGCCGGCATCGAAGTCGTCCCACACGCCGACGAACGTAGGGTCGTTCGGCTGGGAAACCGGCCGCGGTCGCGGCGGGCGTGAGAACCGATTTCGGTTCCCTCCGGTTTGGCGGCTGTCCGCCCCTATCTCTTGCCAGTGAGTGGAGAGCGACCCAAGAACGGGAGGACGAAGGATTCCGATACCGGGTCCGTCACGTCGCTCGCTGCCGTCAAGGAACAGCGCCTCAACTACGGTCGCCTGCCGAAGCCGGACAAGGGCACGGTCCCCTACGCGAACTGCCGCGAGGAGCTGGCCGACCTCACCCTCGGGGAAAAGGTCATCATCGCCACGCGCACCGATGTGTGGACGCGCCTGATGGTCCCCATCCTCGATGAGCTGGAAGCCAGCCGTCCAAGGAAGGGACCGGCCCCGGCGTACACGAGCCACGAGCTGGAGCTGGCCGTGCTGTTCACGCGCATGGCCGGCAAGGAGCGCTACTCCGAGGCGCGCACTCTGCTCGCCGGCGACCGCGGCGGACGCGACCGCCGCGCGCTGGGCTTTGACCGTCCACGCCAGCGCGTCGGTCGCAACCTGCGCGTGGTCGAGTCGCTCGATGGCGTGCCGAGCGAGAAGACTGTCTGGCGGCACCTGAACCGCTTCGGTCTCGAACGCAACGAGGCCATCTACGAGCAGCTGCTCTTCCCGGCCATCGTGGCCGAGCACTTCGAGAAGTTTCCCGAGCAGATGGCCGCGGAGTCGCGCATCGTGGACTTCGACGGCTCGGCCATCCTCAGCCACTACTCCTCCTTCGAGCGCAAGAACCGAAAGACCGGCGAGGTGAAGCCGCCGACGATGTCCGGCGGCGGCTTCCGTCCTCGCACCGACTCGAACGCCGGCAAGGACGGCCACGGCTGGATGCTGGTCGCCGGCCTCACCTCGACCGGTCTGCCACTCGTCGCGCGCATCGAGAAACTCAACGAGTCCGAGGGCGGCGTCGTCGCGGCCATGCTCCGCGAGGAGTGGCGCGAGCGCATCTCTCCTCACATCAACCTGACCGACGAGCAGTTCGGGGTGATGGCCTTCGACGCCGCGTACAGCGGCATCAACGTCCGCACCGCTGTGCACGAGGCCGGCTACGTCCCGAACTGCCACGCGGTGTCACACGCGCTGCGCGAGCGCTCGCGTGAGAACGCCCGCCGGCACGACAAGTACACGTGGGCCATCGAGGGCAAGCCCGGCTGGAAGGCGAACGGACACCGCGAGGTCATGTGCGCTCACGGAACCCCGGCGACGAAGAAGGACTTCCGTCGCAAGAAGAGCGGCGAGGCTGTCGCGCGCATCGACGGCGACTGCTCCGAGGGCTGCGGTCACATCAGCATCACCGCCGGCGACTGACGCACCGCGCAGAACCCGAAGCAGTTCGTCCGCGTCATGCTCGGCGACGAAGACCGCGCCGACTGGAAGATGGGCAACCCGCTGACCTTCAACTCCAAGGTGAGCGAGAGCTACGGCACCGCACGCTTCGGCCACAACGAGGGCTTCCACGGCGCGCTCGTGACTCGCTTCGGACTGCTCAAGGAAAAGACGAAGCGCCGGACCCGCGAGCACGTCCAGCGAGACTTCTTCCAGGTCTTCTTCGTGATGCACGCGCTGGCGATGGAGCAGCGGCGCCGAGCCGCTGCGAGTGAGACCGCATCCGCGCCCGTCGCGACCGGGGGCGCTCCACCGCCACCGCTCGTGTCAGCTGCCTAGCGCAGCCGACGCCCTCCGCCGACATCGAGCAGTAAGACCAGGAGCGCGAGCCCCTGCTCGCGTTCGGCTGTCTCCCTCCGCCTGACCGACCCGAGCGCCGGCGACGGGCTCGAACCTCCACCCGTCCGAGGTTCGACTCCGTCCGCCCGTGCTGTTCTTCGCCTTGGTACTTGAACTGGCCCGCGTCCCGGTACTTGACCGGAAGCCCACGGGATGGCGCTTGACCCCGGACAGGTACAAATAGCGCGCCGAGGCGCCAGCTACGTCGAGACCGGCAAGACTCAGCCGCTGGCCTACGCCGCCCTGTTCCAGACCACCGTACCGGCGCGCGCTGCACCGTGGACGACCCAGCGAACTAGGGATTGATCAGTGGCACCCGAGATCGAAGAGCGTGTGCTGAGCCTCCTGTCGGCGATCGAGGTGCCCAGCGATGCCGACGAGCAGATCGAGGTCATGGGCGCCGAAGCCGTTAACGTCGCCTGCGAGGTGGCGCTTGGGACCTATGTGGCGCTGCGGCCCAAGGTGCGCACGAACGCGGCCGCGGTCGTCAGCGAAATGCACAACGAGCAAGCCAAGGAGACGCTGGCTCTCCTCGTGACCGACCCCGACGACGACGTGGCGATTCGCGCGCTGCGAGCTGTCGGACGCCGCGACGAGCCCGAGTTGCTCGCGCGGGCCGCCCTGATCCTGCGACGTCCTGATCTGGCCCCCTTGGTCGCTGTCGAAGCCGTCGACGCACTCGCGGCATCGGCGGACTTGCCGATTGCCCGAGAGGCGCTCGATGAGTACCGCCAGACCAAGGAGGAGCACGCGCCGGCGCACCGGCGCAGCTCTGTCGTCCAGCAGGCCTTGGACCGTGTCGCTGACTGACTCCCGTTCCCGGTCGCCAGCTAGTGGTCCTCGAGACGCCGCCCAGCCGAGCGTGGAGAGGGGTTGGGAAGGGCCCTCGTCGGGTAACGGCTGTCGGTCACCCATCGGAGGGAGCCATGTCAGACACGCAGGCCCGCGACACGAAGCTGATCCAGTACCTCAATGAGGCCTACGGGAAGGAGAAACAGCTCGAGACAGCGCTGAAGGCACACGCCTCGCTGACCACACGAGCCGTCTACAAGAAGCGCCTGCGAGATCACCTGAAGGAGACGAAGGCGCACGCCGCGGCGGTCAAGCGCCGCGTCAAGGCGCTCGGCGGCAAGGCGGAGGTAGTGCCCGGCCAGGCTCTCGTGGCCGATGTTGCGGGCGCCGCCGTGTCTACCGCGCAGAAGGCCGCAGCGGCCTCACAGGGTCCCCTCCACGCCGTCCGGGGGACAGGCGACGCCGAACGGATGCTCAAGAACGCGAAGACCGAGTACGCCGACGAGGCTGAGGAGATCGCCAACTACACCGCGATCGAGACGCTTGCCGAAGCGGTGGGAGATGCGGAGACGGCCAAGCTTGCGCGTCAGATCAGGCGCGACGAGGAACGGATGGCCAAGTTCCTCGAGAAGCAGATCGTCACGCTTACGAAGGAGGTCGTCCGCGACGAGGTGCCAGCCGCTCAGCGAGCACGGGTGCGGCGGTCGGGGTCACGTCAGCAAGCGTCGGGCTCGAGCCCGACGAAGCGTCCGCGGACCGGCCCGCGGACGCGAACCGCTGCCCGCAAGGCGGCCACCTAGCCAGCGGTCCCCGCACGAGACACCGCGCCGCCGCGACACGCTGGCCGACTCGGACGGTCGCCTCGCGCGACCCGAACTGTGACTTCCGCAGCCGGGCCCGGCTGCGCGGACCCCGTGGCGGAGCCGAGCGAGAGAGGCCCGTGGTCGACGTGGGGCAACCGAGCGAGCCGGTCTGCCGTTGTCGCCGACTGACCCTGCCACACGGCCGGGCGGTCCCGCTGCCAATCACTGTCACAGCTCAACCTCGCCGACGACACAGGTGACGGTGCTCCCGCCGACCCAGACGGTGCCTTCGGGGTCGCGGGAGACGTGGACACGACCGCGGCGTCCCAGGACCGTTCCCTGGCTGGCGGTGTAGGGAACGCTGGCCCGGCCAGTCCGCAGCAGCCACTGCGCCAGCGACGCGTTCAGGCTTCCGGTCACGGGGTCCTCGGTTGTCGAGCCGTCCGTGGGAAAGAACGCACGCACCTCGAAGGCCTGCGGTGAGCCCTCAGGGTAGGGGCCGACCACCCCGACCTCGACGTCAACCAGCCCGGGACGGAGCGCGAGGACCGCGTCGGCACTGGCGAGCAGGACGGCGACCCACCCAGGGCCGTTGTCTGCCCACTCCGCGTCGACGATCTCGGAGCGGTCGATCCCCAGCACCGACGCGATATGCCTCACCAGCGACTCCTCGACCGGCCCCGAGCGCAGCAGCGGCGGCGCGGCGAACGCGAGTCCGCCAGCCGTCTCACGCACCGGCACTAGGCCGGCCCCGCACTCCTGCACGACGACCTCGTCCGTGGACGGCCGCCCGTCCACCGAGAGCCACGCATGGCAGGTTCCGAGCGTCGGGTGCCCAGCAAAGGGAAGCTCGGCGACGGGGGTGAAGATGCGGAGTCGATAGTCCGCATCGGCCACGCTCGGCGGCAGAACGAAGGTCGTCTCGGAAAGGTTCGTCCAGTGGGCGAACCGCTGCATCTGCTCTGTCGTCAGGCCCTCTCCGTCGAGCACCACCGCGACCGGATTGCCGGCATAGGGCTCGGCAGTGAACACATCGACCTGCTGAAACGGGCGCACCACAGCCGAAGTCTCCCAAACGCGCTTGAGGCTCTGACTCCGACCTCCACCGACGCGTGAGCCGGCAACCTGGGGACGCCGCTAGCCGGCGGCGGCGCTTGGAGCGAAGCTGCGCCCGGCGTCCTTGCGCAGGAAGACGATCTGTCCGACCTTCAGCTCGAGCTCCTGAGCCCTGTCGCGCGTGGTCTGGACCCCGATCCGCTCGCCCTCCTCGAGCGTCAGCTCGACCCGGACCTCGAAGCCGAGGTGGACCACGCGATCGATCTGCGCCTCCCGGGTCGAGCTGTTCGGCGTGGCCAAGATCTCGAAGTCGTGCGGTCTGACGAGCTCGTGGCCTAGTCGGTTCACCTCTCCGATGAAGCCCATCACGAACTCGTTCGCGGGTTCGTCGTACAGCTCGCGGGGGGCGCCCACCTGCTCGATGGCGCCGGCGTTCATCACCACGATCTGGTCGGAGATGTCCATCGCCTCCTCCTGATCGTGCGTCACGAAGATCGTCGTGACGTGCACCTCGTCGTGGAGCCGGCGCAGCCACGCGCGAAGGTCCTTTCGCACAGTCGCGTCGAGCGCCCCGAACGGCTCGTCCAGGAGCAGCACCTCCGGCTCGACGGCAAGGGCGCGAGCCAGCGCCATCCGCTGGCGCTGACCGCCGCTCAGCTGAGTCGGGTAGCGGCCCTGGTAACCCGCGAGACCCACGATGTCGAGCAGCTCGTCGACCCTTCTCGCGATCTCCTCCTTGGGCCGCTTGCGGATCTTCAGGCCGAACGCCACGTTGTCACGCACCGTCATGTGCTTGAACGCGGCGTAGTGCTGGAACACGAAGCCCACGCCGCGCTGCTGCGGGGCGACGCGCGTCACGTCCCGGCCACCCAGCGTGACCGAGCCCGTGTCCGGCACCTCGAGTCCCGCGATGATGCGAAGGAGCGTTGACTTGCCCGACCCCGACGGTCCTAGCAGCGCCGTGAGCGAGCCGGGCTCGACATCGACCGAGACCTCCTGGAGGGCGGCGAAGTCCCCGTAGTGCTTCGAGATTCCGCAGGCGGAGATCATGAGAGCTCCTTGCGTTGGTTCACCAGCACCATGGCGCCCAGGGTCACCAGCGCTATGAGTGCGAGCAGCGTGGAGGCAGCGTAGGCGCCGGAGAGGTCGAAGTTCTGAAAGCGCTTCTCCACCAGGAGGGTCAGCGTCTCGGTCTCCCCGGCCACCTTGCCCGAGACCACGCTCACGGCGCCGAACTCGCCGATCGCGCGGGCGGTGGATAGGACGACGCCGTAGACCAGACCCCAGCGGATGGCAGGCAGCGTGATCCGCCAGAACGCCTGCCAACGCGACGCCCCGAGCGTCGCGGCCGCCTGCTCCTGGTCCTCTCCGACCTCACGGAGCACGGGGGCCACCTCCCTGACCACGAACGGCAGCGTCACGAAGATCGTGGCGAGGGCGAGGCCCGGGAAGCTGAACAGTATCGTCACGCCTGCCTTGGCGAGATCGTCACCGAACCAGCCCTCGCGCCCGTAGAGCAGTACCAGCGCGAGTCCGACGACGACCGGCGAGATCGCGAACGGGAGGTCGATCAGCGCCTCCACGAACCGTCGCCCGGGTACCTTTCCGCGAACGAGAGCGAGCGCGGTCATAACGCCGACGGCGGCGTTGAGCGGCACGGCGATCGCCGCCACCTCGAGCGTGAGCCAGAAGGCGCTGATCGCGGCCGGCGTGGTGACGCTGTCCCAGACGGACCCCAGGCCGGGCTCGAAGGTCTTGTACGCGACGACGGCGACGGGCGCGACCAGGACCGCGCCGAGGTAGACGAGCGCGACCACGCGGAGCGAGAGGCGACTAGCCATTCCAGCGGTGCCTCCGGCCCTCCATGAAGCGCAAAGCCACGAGCACCAGCAGCGACAGCGCCAGCAGCACCACTGATACGGCGGCCGCGCCGGTGGTGTTGTCGGACTCCAGCTGCTTGTAGGCGTAGACGGCCGACACCTGGGTGTCGAAGGGCTTGTTTCCCGAGATCAGGACTATCGAGCCGAACTCACCCACCGCCCGCGCGAAGGCGAGCGCGGCGCCGGAGACGATCGCGGGCGCGAGGTTCGGCAGCACGATCCGTAGAAACGTCGTCCTGTGGGAGGCGCCCAGCGAGTGGGCAGCCTGCTCCATGTCGCGGTCCAGCTCGATCAGGACGGGCTGTACCGCGCGAACGACGAACGGGAGGGTCACGAAGAGCAGCGCCAACAGGACCGCCCACTTCGTGAACGCGATCGCCTGCCCGTAGAGGGCCAGCAAGGTGAGCCCGGCGACGATCGTCGGGAGTGCGAAGGGAAGGTCGATCAGCGCGTTGACCGCCCGCTTCCCGGCGAACTGGTCTCGCGCCAGTACCCAGGCGATCACGGTGCCCATGACCACGTTGATCGCGGTCACGAGCAACGAGACGAGCAGGGTGAAGACGAGGGCGGCGACCGCCTGCCGGCTCGATACCGAGGTCCAGAACGCGTCGAGTCCGTCCTGGACGGAGTGATCGACCACTGCGGCCAGCGGCAGGAGCACGATCAGGCTCAGCCACAGCGTCGCGACGCCGAGGCCGAGCGCGCCGGCGCCACCGGTGGCATACCGGCGGCGCGGTCGAGGCAGGGATGCGGAAAGACCGCTCATCTCGCCGTCGAGACCCCCGCATCGGCCTCGATCTTCGCGATCGCGCCCTCCTCGGGGTCGAACAGGTCGTCGTTCACCTTCGACCAGCCACCGAGGTCCGTGATTGTCGTGACCTTAGGCGGGTCGGGGAACCGCGACCTCGTCAGCTCGACTGTCGCCGGGTTCACCGGGCGGTAGCCCCAACCGACGAACTTGGCCTGGCCCTCCGGGCTTAGCACGTAGTCGATGAACTGCTGTGCCGCGGGCGCTGCGTCCTTCGTCTGGGCAATGCTGATCTCGATCTCGACGGTGCTGTCAGCCGGTCTGACGAGCTCGATGTCCTCGCCCTTCTTCAGCGCGGTCGTCGCCTCGTACTCGTAGGATAGAAGCACGTCGCCCTCGCCGCCGGTGAACGTCTGGAGCGCCTCGCGACCTGACTTGGGCTGAACAGAGATGTTGTCCTTGATCAGCCTCTCCACGTACGGAAGCCCCCCGTGCGCGAAGGCGCCCAGAAGGTTCCACTTCGCGGCGCCCGAGGTGAACGGGTTGGGGGTCACGACCTCGACGCCCGGCTTGATCAGGTCATCCCAGGTCTCGATCCTCTTTGGATTGCCCTTGCGGACGATGAAGCAGACGATCGACTTCGACACGAGGCCCTTAGTCGGCGTGGCTCGCTTCCAGTCCTCTGCCACCAGGCCGGCCTCCACCAGCTTCTCTACATCCGGCTCGATCGAGAAAGAGACCACGTCCGCCGTCAGGCCTCCCTCGACCGCACGGCTCTGCTCGCCCGAGGCGCCGAAGGAGGTCTTGAAGCCCACATCACCGCCGCCGGCGGTGTTCCTGAAGGCGGGGATGATCTCGTCATAGACCACCTCCGGGGTCGAGTACGCCACCAGCCAGAGCTGACTCTTCGCCTGCTCGTCCGAGCCGACCCCCGAGCCGGTCTTGGTGTCCTCGGACCCTCCGCAGCCGACGACCAGCAGTCCTAGGAGGATTGCCAGGAGAGAGCTGGCGCAAGTTCGGGTCAATTCTTCACAAAATTAGTGGAGTTTGGAGGGTTGACACCCTAGCAAGCCGCTGGAGCGACATCGTGGACACGGTCGGCTGATCACCGCACCGCCAGTCGTGTGCCTGTCACGCCGACGCGTTGCCAGCCGTTGTAGCGACCAGCAGAAGACTTAGGCCGGCGGCGCCGAAGAAGAGTCCTGGGGTCCACATCGGAGACAGGATCGGCCGCCGCCGCACGAGACGGGCGACGGTACGCACGACGAAGACGATCACCAGCCCGACGACCAGCGTGCCCATAAAGACCCCCGCCTGCTCTGGTGCCCCGCCGGACGACTCGCTCGCCTTAGTGACCGCGCGACCGAGGCTTGCAAGCAGCCATGTCGCGATCGCCACGAACAACAACGTGCGAGGTGGTGCAGTGTGCTCGTCAGAGTCTGCCAAGTCGCTCATGCCCGGCACGATACGTGGCCGGCCGGAGTTCTTAGATGTGCTGGCGCGGGAACTAGGCGCTGGCCGATGGTTAGCTCGTTGGCTGGCCGGAGGGGCCGTCCCCACGTGGGCGCACGCACTCTGGGGCTGCTGCTGTCGCTACCACAGCGTCGACGGCGTCGGCAAGATTCTGGCGTAGCCGCTCGGGCGAGATCTTGAGCTCGTAGCGCTGGTGGTAGTAGAGGTCGGCGGCGAGCGGCGCCAGGAGCAGCTCGGCGAACCACGCGGCGTCGACGTCTGGCGCGGCGTCGAGCAGCAGGATGGTGGCGTGCAACCTCCATGCGCGGTAGGCGCCGACGTGAAAGCGCGCGCCGGCGTTTGAGCTCTGCAAGGTGCGCAGCAGCGGCAGGTACTCGTCGGTCATCTCGGCGAGGGCGTGCAGGAAGGCCACCAAGCGATTGCGCGGCGGAGCGCCGGGACCCAGTGGCGCGGGCCCGATGAGCACGCGGTCCTGAAAGATGCGCTCATGGTCGTCTAGCAGGGCGGCGACAAGGCCTCCCTTGTCACCGAATCGCCGATAGACCGTGCCGACACCGACGCCCGCCGCTCGGGCGACCTCGCGAATCTCGACGGCACCCACGCCTGATTCGGACAGCAGCTGCTGCGCCGCGGCGAGCACACGCTCACGGTTTCCCCGCGCGTCGCGGCGCTCGGCGACGTCACCGGCCATCGGCAGCGGCAGATGGACGCGCTGCCTCCTGGTGCCAGCGGAATCGTCGGTCAAGGCATCCACCGTGAGATCCCGCTGGCGGAATGCTCGGAGTCCATGCCCAGAGGCTACCAGTTTCGGAACGTGTTCCGCTTATGCTAGGCTCGCGTTGCGTCCCAAACGGAACGTGTTCTTGCATCCGTCCGAAGGAGAGTTTCCGATGCCAACCGCCACGACCATCGCTGAGGGCACCTATACCGGAGATCCGATCCACTCCAGCTTCCAGGCCGGCGCGCGCCACATGGGCGTCGGCTCGTTTCGCACGTCGTTTGCCGAGGTCGACGCGCGTCTGACGTCCGATCAGGACGGCCTGCGTCTCGAAGGGCGCGCGCAGGTGAGCTCGATCTCGATCAACAACCCGCCGGAGTTCCGGGAGCACGTCGTCAACGGAGAGGACTTCTTCGATGCCACCAACCATCCCGAGATCGTTTTCAAGTCCGCTCGCATCGATCTCAAGTCCGACGGCAACGTCGAGCTCGACGGCGAGCTTGTCATCAAAGGCATCGCCAAGCCGCTCAGCGCGACCGGCACCTGGCGCGAACAGGTCGAGGACCCCTACGGCGGCCTACGCACAGCATTTGACCTGCAGGCCGTCATCGACCGCCGCGACTGGGGCATCACCTGGCAGGCGTCGCTGCCCAAGGGCGGAGACGCGCTGGGCTGGGACGTGACCCTCGAGATCCAGCTCGAGCTCGTCAAGGACGCCGGCTAGCAATGCGCGTCCTGGGAATCTCGGGCTCCCTGCGCCGTGGTTCGCACAACACCAAGCTCCTGCGGGCGGCAGCTTCCGAGCTGCCGCCCGACACGGAGTTCGTGGTCTTCGAGCAGCTCGCTGGCGTGCCGCCCTACTGTGAGGACCATGACGGCGACCAGCCGCCGTCGGGTGCGGCCGCGCTACGGACCGCGATCGCGCGAGCCGACGCCGTCCTGCTCGCAACGCCCGAATACAACTCATCAGTTCCCGGTCAGCTGAAGAACGCGCTGGACTGGGCGTCGCGCCCCTACCCAGCCAACGTGCTCCGCGCCAAGCCCGTAAGCGTCATCGGCGCGAGCACCGGCATCTTCGGCGCCGTCTGGGCACAGGCCGAGGTCAGGAAGATTCTCGCCGCGATCGGCGCGCAAGTCCAAGACGACGAGGTACCCGTCGGTGAGGCCCACAACGCCTTCGCCGCCGATGGTTTCCTCCACGACCCGAAGCTACGCGCGCTGCTCGCCGACGCGATCGCGACCCTCGTTAAGACGACGCGCCCACCAGGGGCGATCCGCACCGCTGTCCCGCAGGATGGGGTTGCTGACGCGGGCGGAGCTCCGAACGCGTAGATCGGGCGGAGAAGCCGGGCTTACCCGACGGGACCCGGCGCTAAGCCCGCCGCGGAGCGCTTCGTGCGGGAGCTACCCCGCGCGGGTTTCCCAGCGTCTTCGACGAGGACGCCTCCGTCGCGCAGAGCCTCGGCGGCGGCCGGTCATGGCCGATGACGTTCTACTTTGACCGCGACGGCAAGCAGGTCCACACGCGGATCGGCAGCTACGCGACGCCCGACCAGCTCGAAGCAGACATCAAACGCTTCTTGCTTGCAGGACAGCCTCGGTCGGGATCTTGAACCGATCTGCTGGGGCCGGGGTCCAACCCCGCGAACGGATCCCTCCGAAAGGACATGATGAATCTCACTCACGACCTGGACCGGCGCATCGCCTACGGCGTTGTCGGCGGGACCTTCGCCGGACTGCTGTTCTTGCTGGCGAACATGTGGTACGCCGACGGGCAGGGCCTTCCGGCAGTCGCTCCGTTGTACGACATCTCAACGATCTTCTACTTCTCCGACATGCCCGACCCGCAGCCCATCAATGCTGCTGTCGGCCTCGTCGTGCACCTGACACTCGCAGCAACGTTCGGGGCACTGCTCGCCGTGCTCGCTCCGCTGGCCCAAGGCGCGGCGCGCCTCGCCGGACTCGGCGCCGCGTTCGGCCTCGCGCTATACATCGTGAACTTCCAGATCCTCGGACGCCTTGTGTTCGAGTGGTTCCAGGTGGGACCCAATCAGACCTTCGAGGTGTTCGCGCACCTTGGGTACGGCCTACTCGTCATCCCGTTCGTCATGCGGTTCGCGGCCGCGAGCAGCCGCGAACCCGCCGCCGCGCCGAGCGCGACACGTCCGGCCGCGCTGTGACGCAGCAGGACGACGATCGCGAAGTGATGATCCCGCGCGCGTGCGAGTGCTCGAGCTGTTGAGTGAGCGCGGCGAGCTGTCGGTTGGACAGCTGACCGGGGCGCTGGCGTTGGGTCGTACGAACCTGTCCAATCACTTGGGCTGCCTGCGCTGGTGTGGGTTCGTGCTCACCCGCCGTGAGCACCGCACCGTGTACTACCGCGTCGCCGACGCGCGCGTGAGCGAGCAGCTGGCGCTCCGCCGCGCGCTATTTGAGGACAACGCCGAGCACGTCGCCGCCTGCCGGCGCGTCGATGGAACGGAATGCTGATGGACGAAAACCCAAGGGGCTCGTGATCGCGCTGGTCGTGGAGCCTGCGCGGCGACGACGCGCAGGCAGGCCGACACGACGCATCGACTAGCTCGTCGCCGAGCGCGACAGCGGCCGGATCCTGGGTGTGCACCTCCTGGCCGAGGGCGCCGGCGACGCCACTCTCGCCGGCGTCTACGCGATCCAGGCCCGGTTGACCGTCGCACAGCTGGCGTCGAGCTGGAACCCATACCTGACGATCGGTGAGGCCATCCACCTCGCGGCGCAGTCGTTTACCCGCGACCCAGCAAGCTGCTGTCGTGCTGCGCGCATGAGCAGGCGCCGCAACCAGCGTCTGCGTCGCGTCAGCGGGGACGGCCGCGCGGGCGTGCTAGCAACAGGCCGACGTTCAGCAGCGCGAACGCCGCGATGAAGTTCGCGCCGCACACAGCACATGTCTCGACTGTCACGCCCTCACCGACGAGCGTCCCGAGATCTTTGATCAGCGTGATCGCCAGGCCAGTAAGGAACGCCAGCACCAACGTGCGCCGCAGATGCCCACGCACGAAGCTCCAGGCCGCCGCGACGGCTGCGCTCCGCGAGGCCGCGGTGTCCGCGGGGCACGCGACGACGCTCAGGCGCGCGGCCGTGCTCTCGGCAGCATCGAGGTGTGCGATAACGCGGTCGGCGAGCCCTTCGGGCGCTGGCGCTTTTGACGTGCGCAACAGCACCGCGAAGGCGGTCAGCTCAACCAGCGACTCACGGCAGCGAGGGCAGTCACTCAGATGCGCGCGCACACGGCGCTCCGCGCCCATGGGCAATGCCTGGTCGCGGTAGCTACACAGCCGTGTCGACGCGAAGCGATGCTCGCCGATCACGGCGTCACCCGCTGCGGGTCATGGTGAGCCAGCGCCTCGCGCAGCGTCACGCGGGCGCGATGCAGACGGCTCTTGAAGGCTGCCTCGCGCACCCCGAGCACCGCCGCTGCCTGCGCAGTCGAGAGCCCTTCGATGTCGCGCAGCACGAGTGCGGCGCGATGATCGACCGGCAAGCAGCCGATCGCGCGATCAAGCTCGCAGCGAAGCTCCGCCTGCTCGGCGCGATCCTCGGGCCGCAGCGAGCGATCACATGCTGCGCGCTCACGGTGCTCCTCGAGGGACACGACGAGCTCGCCGCGCCGCCTCTGATTCGAACGACGGCGCGCCTCGTTGACCCCAATCCGGTACAGCCACGTGAAGAACTGCGATCCGCCACGAAAGCCCGGCAGCCCCCGCCAGGCGCGCAAGAACGCCTCCTGCGTGATCTCCTCAGCCTCCTGCGCGCCCGAGCACAAGTGCACGACCACCGCGTACAAGCCATCAGCATGGCGCCGCACGAGCTCGTCAAACGCAGCCCGATCGCCCGACCGGGCGAGCTGCACAAGCGCAAGCTCATCCTCCATCATGCGCGACGCGGCGATTGCGCCACGATAGACCGCGATGCTGGTCGTCTGCGCCACGTCCGGTCAGACCGGCGCGGCGCACAAACGGTTCATCACCCTCGTGTCCCGGACCTGACTGCTGGCTGCAGGTCGGAGTTCCCCCAAGGCCTTCACCCACCTGACGCTCGTCAGCGCCGCCCCCGAAGCACTCGGGGTCGGTGGAAGAATGGAGCGATGGGCGAGCCCCCGCACAACCGCGAACAGCGGATCGTCGCCCTTCCGCCTCGGGCCGCTGCCGCCGGTGCCGTCGCGGCCGCGACGCTCGGCCCTTTCCTGGTCATGGTTGCGCGCCGCGGATCTCCCGGCGAGACCGTGCCGGCCAACCGACTGCTGACCTAGACCGGCGCTCATCGTTCGGCGCTCCCGGCGGGCACGGAGCCGCGGCCGGTGGCGCCCGCGCCCAAGAGGCCGCGGCGCCTTCCGCGACCGCCTCGCGAGCGCGTGGACGTTGCCGGTCGAGGAGTAGTAGATGACGGGGATGTTGGTCGTGGGGCTCCCTTCCTACTAGTTGTTCGGCCTGGGCTTCGTGGCGGCCGACCGCGCCGTCCAGCGCGTCTGGCGCCTCGAGCCGACGCCGCTGTACACCGCAGGTGGGTTGTCGCCAAGCAAGCTCGCGAACTGCCGGCGCCTGGCCGGCCGCCTGGCTGATGAGGGCCAGCTTGCCGGTGCCGGGACCATCGCTTCGGCTAGCGACGTGCTGTTGGCGCTGATCTTTTCCGACCTGGTCGAGGCCGTTGCTCGTCGATCGCCGCTGGTGCGCCAGCACCTCGCCGACGCGCTGTAGCGTCAGCCCGCCGCCGTGTGCGAGCGCAGCGCAGCGAGATCCGGCGGACCGAGCACGATGCCGAAGATGTCTCGTAGGCCCTGTGCTCTCGAAGATGTCCTCAGGTGACATGTAGGCGTGTGATGGGGGAGGTCGGGGTGATCGCTTTGGTGTTGACAGGCGGCGTCCTGGTGTGTTCCTATTCCGCACCTTGGTCAGCGAGAGTCGGGGAGATCGGATGGCGCGTTTTCGTCGCGCGATGATAGTTGGAGCTTGCGTCACGGTGGGGTCGGTGCTCGCGGTCGTGCCGGCCGCTGTGGCGAAGACCGATTCACTTGACCGCGACCTGCTCGGAGCGGTGCGCTCCGTCGACTTCGGCGAGGTGATCGACTTCGGGCCGGTGGACTACGCGTGCCCGCAGGCCAGCTTCTGCCCGTCGCCGGCCCCGCGGATCGCGCACCCGCCTAACGTAGACATGGCGGTGATCGAGCTTGGCCGTCACGGCCGCGCGCGAGCGGCGGCGAACGTCCTGCTGTCGCGGGACTATCCCAACGGTCTCAGGGTCCCGATTGACCCGCAGCTGGGCACGACCGCGGTGCGGTTTCGGCGCTGGGACATCGACCGCTGGGACGGCGGGACGTTCGCCGGCGACGGCACCCAGACGTCGGTGAAGGGATGGAAGGACGACCCCGCGCTGACCGCTGCCGATGACATCGTCGACGGTCGGGAGCGCGCGCCGTATGAGCTCATGTCGCCCTACCCGGCGTCGCTGTTCAAGCTGATGATCGCGTTTCACACGCTTCGCCTGGTCGATCGCGGTGCTCTGGACCTGGACGCTGACTACACGTATAACCCGGTAGGGGGCTGCGCGGGCGCGGCGGCCGCGACGAAGAGCAACCGCCGCTGGCTGAAGGCGATGATCACGGCGTCAGACAACCGCGCGGCGTGCGCGCTGGTCAAGCAGCTGCACCGGCTCGACGAGGTCGAGGGCATGAACGAAGAGCTGCACGGGCTGGGATTGGGAACGTTGCAGTTCAACGGCAGCTCGCCCAAGACCGGGGGGGTGTGGCAGCCGGGGCAGATTCACATGACCGCGCTGGACACCGCCCGCCTGTTGTGGCTTATCGAGGGGGCGCCCGGCGTGCTCTGGCGAGCGCCCGACGGCCGCCGCGTCACGGCGCGGGTGCTGTCTCGCCGCTCGCGTAGGCTACTCAAGCGTCTGCTCGTCCAGCAGGGCTTCAACGACCAGCTGTCGACCAGCAACTGGTGCGGCCGAGACTACCCTGCAGCCGGCATACCCCAGCGTGTCGCGAAGCGCTGGATCGACCCCCACGACGGTACCGTCAGCGTCGCCGACAAGCACTACGGCCGGGACGTCCGGCCGTGCAACGCGACCGCCGAGGTGACGTTCGCCCACAAGACCGGGTTCACCTACAACT
>Ga0136615_10000629_pt1 | contig 16358 bp, 14 predicted proteins | sample AntDrymUQ2882206_2_FD_106647 | JGI IMG/M metagenome (GOLD analysis project Ga0136615, IMG submission 106647) | Polar desert sand microbial communities from Dry Valleys, Antarctica - metaG UQ288 (22.06) | ecosystem: Environmental > Terrestrial > Soil > Desert | place: Antarctica: Dry Valley...
CGACCGCAGAACTAGCGTCGCCACGGTGCCCGGCCAGCAGCTCGACGAGATCGAGCGGTGGTTCGTCGCTCGCGGGCTGCCACACTTCGTCGAGCGCCACGAGACGGCGGCACAGATCTGGGCACGGGCGCTGCCGCTGCTCGTGGTTGCCTACGTCGTGCTCGGCCTCAACGCGCTGAAGATCACCGGTCGGCGATGGAGCCTCGGCGAGAACCTGGCCGCCGCGGGGTTTACGGTCGCCGTGCTGCTGGCGACGTGGGTCCTGGCCAACAAGCTGCGCGGTCGCCGGGCGATGGAGCGGCCCCACCGCATCGGCCCAGCGGAGCTGGCCGTGTTCATCGTCGCCCCGGCGATCCCATCGATCGTGTTCGGCCAGTGGAGCGACGGGTTGGAGACGGTGCTCGGGGCCATCGGCATCCTCGCCCTGCTATGGGCGACGACCAGCTACGGCGTGTGGTCCTTGCTGCGGTGGGCGGGCCAGCGCACCGCAGCCCAGCTGCCGCTGCTGTTCAACGTGGTCGTGCGCGCCCTGCCGCTGCTGCTGCTGTTCACGACCTTCCTGTTCATCAATGCCGAGGTGTGGCAGGTTGCCGGCACGCTCACCGGACTCGCCTATGCCGGCGTGATCGGCACGTTCTTCCTCCTCGGGGCGCTGTTCCTCCTGTCCCGTGTGCCTGCGTTGATGCGCGAGCTGAACCGCTTCGAGAGCTGGTCCGAGATCGAGCAGCTCGTCGAGGCGACGCCGGCTGTGGGACTGGCGAGCCCGCACCAGATCGACGGCGACGCGGCGCTGCCGGGCGACCGGCCGACCGTGCGTCAACGGCTCAACATCGGTCTCGTCACCGTGTTCTCGCAAGCCATCCAGATCACGCTCGTGGCGCTCACGCTGACCGGCTTCTTCGTCCTCTTCGGCGTGCTGGCGATCCCCGAGCCGACGGTCGCCGGATGGACGACAGTCGAGCAGCTCCACATACTGGCCCGCCTCGATCTCGGCGGGCGCCAGCTCGTGCTCAGCGAGCCGCATCTGCGCGTCGCCGCCTTCCTCGGCGCGTTCACCGGCATGTACTTCACGGTGCAGCTGACGACGGACGAGTCGTATCGCCGCGAGTTCGCCGAGGACGTCGGCCCCCAGCTGCGCCAGGCGCTCGCCGTCCGCCGCGTGTACCGGCGAAGTCGCCTCGCCGCTGGCACGGCGCCCGGGCGCGTCAGGATGGAGGGATGACCGACGACGGCCACAGCGCCGACCCCGACATCAGGGTGGTCTCGACGCCGGAGGAGTTGCGCCATCTCGTCACGCTGTTCAACCAGGTGTGGGGTTCGATCACGCCGGTCGTCGGCGTCGAGCTGCTGCGGGCGATCGGCCACGGGGGCGGATACGTGGCCGCCGCATACCACGGCGAGCAGGTCGTCGGCGGCTCCCTGGCCTTCCTCGCCCGACACTCGGGCGAACCGGCATTGCACAGCCACGTCACGGGCGTGCTGCCCGGCCTGCGCCGGACGGGGCTCGGTCGGGCGCTCAAGCTGCACCAGCGGGCGTGGGCTGCCGAGCACGGCCTGGCGTGGGTCACATGGACGTTCGATCCGCTCGTGCGACGCAACGCCCGGTTCAACCTCCACGTGCTGCGGGCCGGCGTCCACGCCTATCTCGTCGACTTCTACGGACCGATCGACGACAGCATCAACCACCGCGACGAGAGCGACCGACTCCTCGTCGCCTGGCCTACTGTCGGCGACCTTGCGGCGCCAGAGGAGGAACCGGCGGCCGGCACGATCATCGTCGCCACGCCGGACGACATCGTCGTGCTGCGACGCACCGATCCGACGGAGGCCACGGCGTGGCGCCATCGCGTTCGTGACGAGTTGGGTGGTGCGCTCGGCGCCGGCGGCCACGTCGTCGGGTTCAGCAAGGACGGCTGCTACCTCGTGCGCACCTGACACCGGAACCGGCAGGGGGTCCGGTCGCTACATTCACGGCCATGCCGAACCCCTTCCTGTCCGATGAGTGGATGATCGAGGCGCGGGCCATTCGCGAGCGCTACGCCGGGCGCACGCCGCCGATCACGACGGTGTTGAAGATCAACCAGGTCGTCACCGGAACCCCGTTCGGCGATGGCACGGTGCACAGCCACCTCGACACATCGTCGGGTGAGATGGTGATGGAGCTCGGACACCTCGACGACGCCGACGTCACCGTGACCACCGACTACGAGACGGCCAAGACGATCTTCGTCGACCAGGATCCTGCGGCAGGGATGCAGGCCTTCCTCTCCGGCAGGATCACGGTTCAGGGGGACATGATGAAGCTGATGGCGATGCAGACGGCGATCCCGTCCAACGACGTCACCGAGCAGATCGCCGAAGAGATCAAGGCGATCACCGCCTGAGCGGGCCGGGCGAACGTCTCAGGCGAGATCGGCGAGCGCCGTGGCCAGCTCGGCGACGGTCCACCGCTCGTCTGGATGCTCTACCGTCTCGGCCATCTCCCACGAGCGCACTCGTTTGACGGCGCGGCCCTGCACGAAGAACGTCTCGCCCGTGAACGCGCAGTCGGCCGAGCTGAGGTAGGCGACGAGCGGCGACACGTTGGCCGGGTCCCAATCGTCGAACACGCCGTCCTTGGCCTCCATGATGTCCTCCAGCCCTGGAGTGGCCAGCGTCAACCGAGTGCGCGCCGCCGGGGCGATGCAGTTGCTCTTGACCTCGTACCTGGACAGTTCCTTGGCGATGATCTGGCTGAACGTGGCGATGCCCGTCTTGGCCGCTCCGTAGTTGCTCTGGCCCGGATTGGCGAACAGGCCGGACGTGCTGGAGGTGTGCACGATGTTGCGCGCTTTGGCCCGCCCGGCCTTGGCCTCCTCCCGCCAGTAGGCCGCCGCCCACCTGGTCGGAGCGAAGTGGCCCTTCAGGTGGACCCGGATGACGTCGTCCCACTCTGCCTCGCTCATGTTGACGAGCACGCGGTCGCGCAGAATGCCGGCGTTGTTGACGAGGATGTCGAGACCACCGAATCCGTCGATGGCCGCGTTGACGAGTTGCTGGGCGCCGTCCCAGTCGGCGATGTCGTCGCCGTTGGCGAGCGCCTCCCCGCCGGCGGCGACGATCTCGTCGACCACCTCTTGGGCCGGCGTCACATCTGCGCCGGCGCCGTCGTTGGCGCCGCCGCGATCGTTGACGACGACCTTCGCGCCCTCGGCGGCGAAGAGCAGCGCGTGCTCTCGACCGAGCCCACGGCCCGCGCCGGTGATGATGGCGACCCGACCTTCTAATGCTCGCATGTCACCGTCCTTTCCGTGATGCGCGCCGCACGGTAGCGAGGCCGGCGCAGGTGTGTCGAATGAGCGGCGGCCGCATCGGACAACGTCGGCCGCGTCGTTCAGCGTTGGATGACCCGGTCCGGCACGCCGTCGAGGAACGGGCTTGCGGCGGCCGCATCAAACAACGTCAGAGGAACACGACGTCGACCGCCGTGTTGCGCAGGAACTCCTCGCCGGCGCCGACCTCGTCGCCACCGACCGTCGCCTGGGCGAACGTGCCGAGCGAGTTGCCGACCATGGCGCCGATCTGCAATCCGGCCGCGGTCAACGCCTCGCGCGCCTGGGGCAGCGTCAGCCCGCTGAGGTCCGGTACCGCGACGAGGTCCTGACCTTTCGATGAGAGCAGGTCGACGGTCGCCCCCCGCTCGAGCACATCGCCGGCTGACGGCGCCATGGAGATGACCTCGCCATCTGGGATCTCGTTGTCGAACACCGGCTCGGCGACGGTGACCTCGAGACGCAGTTCGCGCAGCGTGGCCGTGGCTTCGTCGACAGACTGGCCGACGACGTCGGGCACCTCGCGGGGCTCCGGCCCGATCGAGACCACAATCGCCACCTCGGTCGCTGGCAACACCTCGTTGCTGGCGACCAACGCGGCGTCGGCAGGTACCGACCACGAGACGACCTCGCCGGCCGGAACCTCCTCGTCGAAACGCTCTGTGGGCGCGAGCGCCACCAGGCGCAGCTCGGCGAGCTCCGTCTCCGCCTCGCCGACTGCCAGGCCTCTCAGCTCTGGCAGCGTCCGCAGTTCGGGCCCGTCGCTGACGACGAGCAGGAACGGTTCGCCCTCGGCAAGGTCGGATCCGGCGATGGGTACGGTGCGCACGACGCGCCCGGCGATCGGTTGGTCATCGCTGCGTTCGGTCCGGACGTCGAGGTCCCAGTCGAAGGCGGCAATCTGGCTCGTCGCGGCGTCGAGCTGGAGGCCGCCGAGTTCGGGGATCTCGTGGCGTGGCGGCCCGCGGAACAGCAGCGAGGCGAGCAGCGCCAGCCCACCGAGCGCAGCGAGCAGGACGAGCGCCGTGAGCGCGGTGAGCCAGCGTCGATGTGGCCGTTCCTCCTGCGTCCCGGAGTGAGCCGACTGCGCATCGGTCTGCCTCGCCGTGGCCGTCGCGATCGTCGCCATCGGCGGCGAATCGGCGACGATCACGTCGCGCCCGCTGCTCGGCGCCTCCGTCCAGCCCGTGTCCGTCTCGGCGGGGCGGACTGCTTGCAGCGTGGTGCCTCGCGGCTCGTCGAAGCTGCCGATGATCGCCTCACCTGGCACTCGCCTGGCCAGCCCGGCCAGCTCGTCCCTGGTCACATCAGCGTCGCCGTCGTAGAGGCGTGGCGCCGTCGCTGGATCATCCGGCAGCGTCGGCGATGCGGGTGGCGGCGGCGGCACGGGCGGTGCAGGCCGTGCGTCCGGCGGGGGCGGCGCCCATGCCGGCGGTGACGGTCGAGGGTCATCTGCTGACGGTGGGGGCGGTGATCGTGGTGGTGGCGGCGGCGCGGGATCAGCCGGCGGCGGGCCTGGCGACCGCTCGACCTCGGCGGCGTCGTGCTGGCCGTCGTCGTGCTGGCCGTCGACGACGACATGCTGGCCGTCGGCGTCGCGCTGCGCGCCGGGCGCATCGAGCTCACCGGGCGCCTCCGAGTCGCTGACCGCGGTGGCCTCGTGATCGCCGGCGCCGTCGCTGTCGGCACCCGCATCGGCATCAGGCCCTGGATCGGCATCGTGGTCGCCGGTGGCGTCGTGCTCGGCAGCGCCCGCCGCAGCGGGGTCGGCACCTGCGTCGTCGGCACCCGCATCGGGGTCGGCGCCCGCGGCCACCGCATCGCCATCGGGCTCGCCGGACACGCCGGCATCAGCACCCACACCCTCGTCGACCGGGATACCGGCGGCGGGAGGCGCGTCCGTATCGGCCGGCCTCGCCAGCCCCCCGGTGGGGTCGTGCGGACGCCGCATCCGGCTCGGGTCCTCGAAGCCGGTCGCGACGAGGATCGGGATCGGTTCCGGGCGTGGCAGCTTCTCGGCGATGCGCACCAGCGCGCGGCCAAACTCGGCTGCCGTCGAGCGATCGTCAGCTTCCGGCCGGCCTGCCCGCTCCAGCACCGAGGCCAGCGGTCCGAGGTCGGCGGACACGGGCATCAGCCGACCGATGCGCGCCGACAGTGTGGCCACGGTCGAGCGAGCGGCGAACGGGACGCGCTGGGTCACGGCCTCGACGAGGACGAGCGTCAGGGCGTACACGTCGGCCTTGCCGTCGAGCGGCTGCGACAGCGCCTGTTCCGGCGAGCTGTAGCGGGCGACGTGCGTCGGCAGGGTCGCCGGCTCGGTCCACGGGGCTTCGCCGAGCAGGGCGGCGAAGCCGAAATCGACGATGCGCAACCGGCGGTCGTCACCGAACACCAGCTTGGACGGGGTCAGCTCGGTGTGCACCAGCCCGCGGCGGTGGCCGAAGTCGAGTCCGCGGCACGCCTCCAACCCGACGAGCAGCGCCTGCGACGGATCGAGGTACCTGCCTCGATCGAAGAGATCCCTGAGGCTGCCACCGCCAAGGTGCTCGACAACGGCGTAGACCGTCGTGCGCTTGCCGATCAGCTCTTCGCCCCAGTCGTACACGGCAGCGATGTTCGGATGTGCGAGCCCGGTCACGGAACGCATCGTCGAGCGAAAGCGATTGCGGAACTCGGTCGACTCCGCGAACTCGGGCCGCACCAGCTTCACGGTCACGGGGCGGCCCAGCTCGGTGTCCTCGGCATCGGCGATCAGGGCACTGGCGCCAGCCGACACCAGCCGCGTGACGCGGTAGCGACCCCCGAGCACCCGGCCGACGAGGCCACGGCGGGGCTGGGACTGCTCGGGTCGGTCTGGGCTCATCGCTCGGGATCGGGGCGGGCGGATCGGTTCGTCAACCGACCCTTGCGGCGCGTGAGGCACGCTATCGCCCCGACCCGATCCGCTGCCTGCATCCCCCTATTGCCGTTCTGCATGTCGCAACCGACCAAATCGGGCCGATTCGGACATGCAGAACGCCGTCGATCGGTGGCCCGCCGGCGCCGATGATCGCTGTTTGCCAGGCATGATGGGTGACGTGCCCGTGCCGCCAAGCAGCACCGACGACCGGACGCCGGTGCCCGTCCCGAGCGACGAGATCGTCGGCCGCACCGACGATGGCCCACAGGAACCGCAGCCCGGTCGTCGGCGGCGGATCGATGTCAAGCTGCTCGCCGCCAGCCTGGCCATCGCCGTCGGGCTGGTGCTGATCGGATTCGCACTGCTGCGTGCCGACCTCAGCAACGAACGGGACCTGCCGAGCGCCATCGAGACCGTGTCGCCCGTCCCCGACGCCGTCCAGGTCCTCTCCCAGACGCAGGTCATCGTCGACCTCGCCGACGGCTACGAGGGGCGGATGATCATCGACCGCACCGAGCTGGACACGATCCGCTTGGACGAGATCGGCAACGCCAATGCCGAGCCAGGCACGCAGGTCGACGTGCCACCCGGCGTGATCTACGAGCCCGGCAACGGCACGCTGACGTTCACGCCGGGCGACGGCGCTCCGATCGAACGCTTCGGCGACGGCCCGCACACGGCCACCGTGTTGTTCTGGCGGATCGAGGAGGGTCCGGGCGCGGCCCGCTCGTTCTCGTGGACGTTCGAGACGATCTGACCCGACCGGTGAGAGCGCAGAGGGCGCCACTCAGCGGGTGCCGGTCTCCAGCAAGCGTTCGAACGCCGCCTCGTCGAGGATCGGCACGCCGGCCGCTTCGGCCTTCTTGACCTTGCTCGCGCCGGGGCTGTCGCCGGCGACCAGCGCGAATGTCTTGGCGCTGACGCTGCCCGGACTCGTCCCGCCCCTGGCCACGACGGCGGCCGCGGCCTCCTCGCGCGAGTAGCCAGCCAACGTCCCCGTGACGACGACGGCCTTGTCCTCCAGCACGTGGGGGACTAGGGCGGTCTCTGGCAACGCGACGCCGAAGTCGACGCCGGCGGCACGCAGCTTCTCGACGAAGGCCCGGTTCGGGTCCAGCGCGAACCAGGAGGCGATCGACTCGGCGATCTTCGGGCCGACACCGGCAACGGCAGCTAGGGCCTCGGTCGAAGCCGCCATCACCGCGTCCAACGTCCCGAAGTGGCCCGCCAGCGCCTGCGACGCAGCCGGTCCGAGGTGCTTGATGCCGAGCGCCGTCAACAGGCGCGGCAGCGGGCGGCGGCGGGAGTCGTCGATCGCCGCGACGAGCTTGTCGGCGCTGATCCGTGCGAACCCCTCCAGCTCGGTCAGCTGGTCGCTCGTCAACCCGTAGATGTCGGCGGCATCAGCAACGAGCGCGGCACCCGTCAGCTGGGCGACGGTGCGCTCGCCGAGACCCTCGATGTCCATCGCCACGCGGGAGGCGAAGTAGATCACCCGCTGGTCGCGCTGGTACGGGCAGGCCGGCTCGACACAGCGCGTGTCGGCCTCTTCCGGGAGGCGCACGAGCGTGCTCGCCAGCGGGCACGGGCACGTCGCCGGGAAAACCCACGGCACCGAGCCGGGTGGACGCATGGCGGCGACCGGACCGACCACCTCGGGGATGACGTCGCCGGCCTTGCGCACGATGACGGTGTCGCCGGGCCGGACGTCCTTGGCCACCACCTGGTCCTCGTTGTGCAGCGTCGCCATGCCGACCGTGGAGCCACCGACGAACACCGGCTCGAGCACGGCGAACGGCGTCGCCCTGCCCGTCCGCCCGATCGACACCTGGATCTCGCGCAGCACCGTCGTGCGTTCCTCCGGCGGGAACTTGTAGGCGATCGCCCAGCGCGGCGCGCGCGATGTCGAACCGAGCCGTGCCCGTTGGTCGACGTCGTCGAGTTTGACGACGACCCCGTCGATCTCGTAGCCGAGGTCGTGTCGATGCGCCTCCCAGTGCCGGCAGTGTGCGGCCACCTCCTCGATGGTGTCGAACGCCGTCGTCTCCGGGTTGACCGGGAAGCCGAGCCGTTGCAGGAGGGCCAGCGACTCAGAGTGCGAAGCGATCGGCGGGCCGCCGACGACCTCGCCGAGCTGGTACGTCCAGAACGCCAGAACGCGCTGGGCGGTCACGCCCGCGTCCTTCTGGCGCAAGCTGCCGGCGGCGGCGTTGCGGGGATTGACGAACCGCCGGGTACCTGCCGCCTCCGCTGCTTCGTTCATGCGACCAAAGCTGGCAACCGGGAGGTAGACCTCGCCGCGCACCTCGAGCACGTCAGGCACGGCGTCGTCGTTGGCGCCCTCCGCTGCGAGGCGGTGCGGGACGGCGCTGATCGTGGCGACGTTGGCCGTGACGTCCTCACCGACACGGCCGTCGCCACGGGTGGCGGCGCGCACGTACCGGCCGTTCTCGTAGCGGAGGCTCATCGCCAGCCCGTCGATCTTCAACTCACACACGTAGCGAACGGTCTCGCCGGGGACGCCCTTGGCGACGCGCTGGCCCCACGCCATCAGCTCGCCCTCGCTCATCGCGTTGTCCAGGCTCATCATCGCCACGGCGTGGACGACGGGCGCGAACAGCGTGCTCGGTGCGCCGCCGACGTCCCGGCTCGGCGCGCCATCGACGTTCAGGTCGGGATGCGCGGCCTCGAGATCGTGCAGTTCCCGGGCCAGCAGGTCGTAGTCGCCGTCGGTGATCTCGGGGTCGTCGAGCTCGTGGTACCGGCGGTTGTGGTAGTCGACGAGCTGGCGCAGCGACTCCATGCGGTCGGCGGCGTCGACGTCTGCGTCGGACGCGTGCTCGGTCGTCATGATCAGCGCGCGAACCCGCCGGTCACCGCCTGTCGCTGGACGCGACGGCCGATGTCGCGGGTGATCCGGCAGACGCGGTCGGCCACCGGTGGCGTGTGCAGACCGAGGCCGCAGTGCGGCGTGACGAGACTGCGCCGACGGAGCAGCGCCGGATCGCAACCGCGCTGCACGAGCGAGTACCACACGTCGCCGAGGAGGCGCAAGGGCCGCTCGTCGCTGCACGTGATCGGGCCGTCGGTGGAGACGACCCCCCACGCGATGCGGCCCCCGTCACGGAGGAACTTGTCGAGGTACCCGGCGACCCCGACCAGCTGCGGTCTGACAGGCACGGACAGCACGTGGGGACCGGCGGCGAGGAGCGAGGCGATGTCGACGTCGGCGCAGCAATGCACCCCGACCGTCGCCCGCGGCTCGATCGCCGCCATCGCGCCGGACAGCAGGTCGATCGCCGGGTCCGGTGCGATCGGGAACCCCGGCGACATGACGTCACCGAACCACGGTTCGTCGAGCAGCACGAGCTGCGGCGAGTCCGGCAGGGCCGCGGCGATGACGTCGCTCAGCGCGATCAGGTGGGCGCGCACGGCGCGGACGGCCACGGCGAAGGCGGTGCCGACGGCGACTCCCGCTCGTGTCAACGCCACGCCGAGCGTGACAGGGCCGACGAACTGCCACTTGACGGGACCGCGCAGATCACCGGCGGCGGCGGCATCGAGGAACACTCGGAGCCCCGCGAAGGCATCGCTCGCAAGGTCCGTGGCGACGGGGGCGCACGGATCGAGGCGGCGGACGTCGACGGCGATGCTGCCGTACTGGCCGAGCGTCACCCCCTCGATGCCGAGCACGGCTTGGGCGATCATGCCCTCGGCGGGTGAGCGGCGGGGCAACGTGGGAATGGCCGGCACGTCGTACGCGCGCAACGCGAACGCCACCGCATCATGGGCGCAGCGGTGCGGCAGGCTGCCGATGCCGGTCGCCGCGCCGGGACGCAGCACATCGTCGAGGCTCGGGGGAACAGCGACGAGGCTCGTGGTGCCGATCCTCGCCATGGTCTCCCCTCCACCTCCCTCGAGCGTCGAGCTATCCGATCACTTCGTTCTACCCGATGCTCCTCCGGCGGCGCGCATCCGGCGTCCCGCCGCCACACTCACGGGCGGTGCGTGTGCTGATGCTGGTGACGACGTGGGGGGCCCGAGCGGCGTGGTTGGCCACGGCCGTGCTCGGCGGCGCGGCGATCGGTGATGCCGTCGCCACGCGCAGCTGGCCGGTGCAGGACGTGGCGACGATCGGCGCATGGATGGCCTGGGCGGCCGGCGCCGTCGCACTCGCCGTGCCGAGCGTGTCCACGCTGACCGCGGCGCGCGTGATCGTCCCAGGGGCCATGGTCGTCGCAGGGGCAGCTGCCATCGGTGGTGCCGACCCGGGTCCGCTGCTGAACCTCGTAATCCCCGCCATCGTCGCCGCCGTGCTGACCGGGGCGGCCGAGACCGGCCGGATGTGGGTGCAGGCGTCGGCGTACGGGGACGAGCAGCGATTCCCGCTGCGCCCCCCGCTCGGGTACCTCGCGGCGTGTGTGGCGACCTGGCTCGGCTGGACATCCGCGCTCGTCGTCGCACCGCTGGCCTGGGCGGCACAGGCGTGGGTGCTCGCCGTGGCCACGACTGCGGTCACTGCGTTCGGGGCGAGGGTCCTGCCGCGCCGCTGGCATCAGCTCAGCCGGCGGTGGATCGTTGCCGTGCCGGCAGGGCTCGTGATCCACGACCCCGTCGTGCTCGGCGAGACGTTCATGCTCGCCCGCCACGAGATCGCCGCCGTGGCGCTGGCCGACCTCGGCCCCGGTGTCGTCGCCGGCGCCGCCGATCTCACCGGTCCGACTCCCGGCCTGGCCGTCGAGGTGCAGCTGCGCGACGTGGTCACGGCGATGCTCGCACCGACGGCGGCCCACCCGCAGGGCCAAGCGATCCCCGTTCGGGCGCTCCTCGTGTCGCCAAGCCGCCCCGGCGCGCTGCTCGTCGAAGCCTGCCGGCGCCGCCTCGCCACCCGCTGAGCGACACCCGTCGCAGGGCGACTGGTGGCTAACGAGCGATGCCGCCACCGTGGACGAGCCGGTCGCGCAGGTCGTAGAAGACGACGCTCTGGCCCGGCGCGACGAGGCGTTGTGGCTCGACCCACGTGACGGCGACGTCACCGCCGTCCAGCAGCGCCACCGTTGCGGGGCGAGTCGCGCCATGCGCGCTGCACTGCACGAGCACGTCGCCTTCGACCGGTCCGTCGACCCACGCGGTTGCGGTGACGGTGAGGGACGGGCGCAGGAGGTCGCACTCGGCACCGACGACGACGGTCGCCCCGCCTCGATCGACGTCGACGACGTACCGCTTCGGTCCGCCACCCGGCAGGCCGAGTCCCCTCCGCTGGCCGACGGTCACCAGCTCGACGGCGTCCACCGTGCCGACGCGCCGGCCGGCCGTGTCGACGACGGCGGCAGGGTGCATCGGCATGCGCCGACCGAGGAACGTCGAACGGCCACCGGTCGAGGTGATGAAGCACACGTCCTGGCTGTCGGGCTTGGCTGCCGTGCGCAGTCCGAGGTCTGCGGCCCGCGCCCGCAGTTCGGCCTTGGATCGGTACGCGCCGACGGGAAACAGCGTGCGGGCGAGCTGCGACTGGTCGAGCATGTGCACGACGTAGCTCTGGTCCTTGCTCCGGTCGGCGCCGCGCCTGAGCGTCCGGCGACCTCCCTCCGCGCCTACCCGCGCATGGTGGCCGGTGGCGACGGCGTCGAAGCCGAGCACGGCAGCCCGCTGCGCCAGCCGGTCGAACTTGACGTGGCGGTTGCACTCGATGCACGGGTTCGGCGTGACGCCGGAGGCGTGGGCCTCGACATACGGGTCGACGACGTGCGCGACGAAGTCCTCGGTGAAGTTGAACACGAGATGGTCGATGTCGAGTTGCTGCGCGACGCGCCGGGCGTCGTCGACGTCGGCCACGCTGCAGCAGCCGGTGTCGCTCTCGCCGCCCCACAACCGCATCGTGACGCCGACCACATCGTGCCCGTCGTCGCGCAGCAACGCCGCGGCGACCGACGAGTCGACACCGCCGCTCATCGCCACGAGCACGTTCACGGCGCGCTGACCGGCTTCTGTCCTTCCACAGCGGCGCGATCGGGCCGGTCGGAAAGGACGGCATGCGTGGTCGCCCGGCGGCGCAACGTCCGCACACCGTCGACGATGGCGTCGAGCGCGATGCTCACGTCGCCCTCAGTCGTCGTGGCGCCGAGCGTCAGCCGCAGCGAGCCAGTCGCCCACGACCGCTCGACGCCCATCGCCGCGAGGACGTGCGACGGGTCCATCGCCCCGCTGGCGCACGCCGAAGCTGCCGACGCGCACACGCCGGCCTCGTCGAGCACGTACAGCAGCGACTCGCTCTCGACGCCGCCGATCAGCACGTGTGCCGAACCGGCGACCTTGGCGTCCGCCGGCACCGTCTCGCGCACGTCGTCGAGCTCGGCGAGCAACCCGCCCACGAGCCGGTCACGCAACACGGCCAGCCGCATCGTCTCAGCCACGCGCTCCTCGTCGGTCGCCACGAGCGCCGTGGCGAGCGCGGCGATGCCGGCCACGTTGTGCGTCCCGCTGCGACGTTCGCGTTCTTGACCACCGCCGATGATCAACGGGTCGATCGACACGCCGTCGCGGATGGCCAGCACGCCGACGCCCTTCGGCCCGCCGAACTTGTGGCCGCTCAGCGACAGCAAGTCGACGTGCGGCCACAGGTCGCGCAGGTCGAGCCAACACGCGGCTTGCACAGCGTCCGTGTGCAGCACCGCATTCGGCGCCCCTGCACGGACGACGGCCGAGACTGCGGCCAGGTCGTTGACGGATCCGACCTCGTTGTTCACGGCCATCACGCTGACCACGCCGACGTCGTCGCCGAGCGCGCCGGCGAGCGCGTCGAGCTGGACGCGCGCGGCCGCGTCGACGGCAACGACGGTGCCGCCGTGGTGCTCTACGACGTGCAGCACGGCGTGGTGCTCCGCAGCCGGACACACGGCCCGACGGCCGCCGGTGGCTAGCGCACCGGTGATCGCCGCGTTGTCGCTCTCCGTGCCGCAGCCTGTGAACACGACCTCTCCCGGCCGGCACCCGATCACCGCGGCCACCTGATCGCGGGCCTCGTCGACGGCCCGGCGGGCGTCGCGGGCGAAGCGGTGCGCACCGCTCGGATTGGCGAACCGCTCCGTGAGGAACGGCAGCATCGTCGCCACGGCCGCCGGCCGCATCGGCGTCGTGGCTGCATGATCGAGGTAGACGAGTTGACCGTGATCCACGGGCTCGAACGCTACCGACGGTGCCAGGATGGCCGCGTGGAGCGCTACACGTCCTCGTCGTACGGCGACGCCTTCGCCGACGTCTACGACGACTGGTACCGAGGCGTCAGCGACATCGATGCCACCGTCGCGCTGATCGATCGCCTCGCCTCCGAGGCCGGAAGGAGATCGGTGCTCGAGCTCGGCGTCGGCACCGGCCGCCTGGCCGTGCCGTTGGCGCAACGCGGCCTCGCCGTCACGGGGATCGACGCCAGCGAGGCGATGCTCGAACGTCTTCGTCAACGCGATCCGGACGGCACGGTGACGACGATCACCGGGGACATGGTCGGCGACGTTCCGGACGGACCGTTCGGCGCCGTGCTCGTGGCGTACAACACGCTGTTCAACCTCACGTCTGCGCAGCGCCAGTCGGCGTGCTTCGCCGCCGCCGCCCGGTCGCTGACGCCAGGCGGCAGCTTCGTCGTCGAGGCGTTCGTGCCGGAGGACCCGCCGCGCCAGGGGTCGCACGTCGAGCTGCGTTCGATGAGCGCCACCGATGTCGTGCTGTCGGTGTCGACGCACCGCCCTGGCGAGCAGCGCGCGGAGGGCCAGTTCATCCACCTCGTCGACGGCGGACAGGTGCGGCTGCGCCCGTGGTCGATCCGCTACGCCCCGCCCGCCGAGCTCGACGCGATGGCCGACGCCGCGGGACTCGCGCTCGCCTCGCGATGGGAGGACGTGACCGGCCGCCCGTTCGACCCCTACAGCCCCCGCCACGTCAGCGTCTACACGCGGCGCGAAAGAAGTGTGACCTGAGAGGCGCGAGATCGCGCCGGCCAGGTCACACTTCGCGGCCGCTGCGGTGCGGCCGGGACGTGGGGCCTCGCGGACCAATGACCGCGCGGCGCGGGGTGCTCGCCGTATCATGAGGTACCAGTGAGCGAGCGAACCATCGTTACGGTCTTTTCGCTCATGGCCGCCATGCACGTGCGCTCCGGCGCGGCGTCACCACCGACGGCGAGGTGCGCTCATGAGCGGGCGAGTCTTCGAGCGAGCGAACCCCAATTGGCGCGCCGTCACCGCCGATGATTCGATCGGGCGGCGGCGATGAGTCAGATGCGGCTCAACCCACTCACGGGGCGGTGGGTCACGATCGTCGCCGAGCGCGCCGAACGCCCGACCGACTTCGCGCCGCGCATGCGCCAGATCGAGGCCGATCCGGGGCGGCCGTGCCCGTTCTGTCCCGGCCACGAGGAAGCCACGTTGCCGGCGTTGGAGACCGTCGACGAGGGCGGCAGCTGGACCATGCGCGTCGTGCCCAACCTGTACCCCGCGTTCGACGGCGACGCCGGCTTCGTCGTCCACCACGTCGGGCCCGTCCACGTCACGGCGGAGGCGAGCGGCATCCACGAGGTCTTCGTCTACACGCCCGACCACGACGGACGGATCGACCAGCTCGACGACGACGCCGCGGCCGAGTTCATGTTCGCGCTCCAGCGGCGCCTCAGCGAGCACGCCGCCGCGCCCGGCGTTCGTTACACGCAGGTCATCGTCAACCACGGCCGCGAGGCCGGCGCCTCGCTTGCTCACCCCCACGCGCAGATCCTCGGCCTGCCGTTCGTGCCGGGTGAGATCCTCGACGAGGAGCGGGCGTTCGCCCGCTTCGCAGGTGGCTGCGTCATCTGCACCACGATCGAGGCCGAACTGGCCAGCGGCGACCGTGTCGTGTTCGCCGACGACGACGTCGCCTGCATCGCACCGTTCTGGAGCGGCGCCCCCTACGAGTTGCTGCTCATGCCGCGCCGGCACGAACCACACCTGCAGCACGCGGAGTCGGTCAGCCTTGCGTCGATGGGCCGGGCCATCCGCGACGCCGTCGCCCACCTCGAGTCGGCCATCGGCGACGTCGCCTACAACCTCGGCTTTCACACCGCCCCCCACGAGCACGCCGGCGAGTACCACTGGCACGTGCACCTGTGGCCGAACCTGGTCACCCAGGCCGGCTTCGAGCGGGGCACCGGCGTGATGATCAACGTGATGCCGCCCGAACTGGTCGCCGAGACGCTGCGCGCCGTCCGCGCCCCCGCCTGAGCGTCGGCGTGAGCCTGGTCTCCGTGGTCACGGACATCGACGCGTCGCCGCGCGACGTGTGGGCTGTCGTCGAGCCGATCGAACGTCACGTGGACTGGATGGCCGATGCCGAGTCGATCCGCTTCCTCGGAGAGCAGACTCGCGACACCGGTACGCGCTTCGAGTGCGTGACGAAGATCGGGCCGATCCGCCTCACGGACACGATGGAGATCACGGAGTGGAAGCCCGGCCGCAGCATGGGTGTGCGCCACGACGGGTTGGTCACGGGTACGGGCCGATTCACGCTCGATCCGCTCGACGGCGGTCGCCGCACCCGGTTCACGTGGACGGAGGAGCTGACGTTCCCGTGGTACTTCGGGGGCCGTCTGGGCGAGCGCATCGGCGGGCCGACCGTGTTCAAGCGAATCTGGACCGGCAACCTCAGCCGCCTGCGGCGACTCGTCGAACGAGCGCCGTGACGGCGGCGCCGAGGACGATCACCATGATTAGTGGCGCTCGCCTCCACGCAGCGATCGCCGCCGCGCCCACGCCGGCTGCCCGCGCGTCGACGACGAGTTCCTGACCGGTCGACAGCGTGTCCTTGACGATCAGCGCCGTGATCACCGCCGCCGGCACGAGGACGAGGCACCGCTCCAGCGGGGGCGGCAGCCGGCGCGATCCGACGACGACCAGCCCGAGCACCTTGCAGGCGTACGCGCCGGCCGACAACAGGAGGACGAGCGTCCATGTCATGGATCGGTCTCCGCCGCCGGGCAAGGGAGCGGGAGACCGACGAGAACTGCCGCTGCCGCGCAGAGGATCGGCACGCCGACCGGTGTCAGCGGGATCAGCGCCACGCAGATACAGGCGCCGAGCACGGCGGCCAGCAACCCGCGTCGAGTGCGCAGATGCGGGGCGACC
>Ga0136615_10000630_pt1 | contig 16349 bp, 15 predicted proteins | sample AntDrymUQ2882206_2_FD_106647 | JGI IMG/M metagenome (GOLD analysis project Ga0136615, IMG submission 106647) | Polar desert sand microbial communities from Dry Valleys, Antarctica - metaG UQ288 (22.06) | ecosystem: Environmental > Terrestrial > Soil > Desert | place: Antarctica: Dry Valley...
GCCGCCGGCGCCGCCACGAGCGGCAGCACGACGCGGCGCCAGCGCTGCACGCGCCCGGCCCCGAGGTCCTGTGCCGCCTCGAGGTAGGACGGCGTGAGCGGCGCGAGCCCGGCGTAGAGCACGAGGATCACGTAGGGCAGGTAGATGTGCACGAGCGCAATCGTCACCGCGAAGCGGTTGAACACGAGGAAGGTCAGCGGGTCGTCGACGACGCCCAGCGCGCCGAGCCCGCTGTTGATCACGCCCTCCGCCCCGAGGATCGTGCGCCACGCGTAGATGCGCACGAGGTAGGAGGCGAGGAACGACGCGACGATCAGGAAGAGCACGACCGTCTTCCAGCGGCTCGCGGTGTAGCGCAGCCAGTACGCGATCGGCAGCGCGAACAGCACGGAGGCGACCGCCGCCAGCACGCCGACCACGAGCGAGTTGCGGGCCAGCGTCCGGTTGAGGTCGCTGCCCGCGATCTCGCGGTAGTTCTCGAGCGTCAGCGGTCCCGACACCTCGTAGAACGAGCCGGTCAGGAACGAGTAGACGGCGAAGGCGGCGAGCGGCGCGATCAGGAACAGCAGCAGCGCCACCGCCGCCGGGACCGTGAGCAGCAGCGGGCCGGCGCGCAGGCGGCGCTCCCGGCCCGTCGCGGTCACGCCTGCGCCCCGGCCTTGAGCTCCTGCCAGTTCTTGAGGACCTCCTCGAAGGTGACGAACTCCTCCGACTCGACGGGCGGGTTGTTGTAGAGCGGCGCCTGCTCGAGCGCCTCCGCCTGCGCCTCCGCGGGGTAGAGCTTCTGCACCGCCTTGCTCATGAGCGGGTAGGCGTCGCCGACGGTGGGGCCCCCGATCACGGAGTCCGCGGCGGCGGCGTGCACCTTCGGGGTGAGCGTCTCGTTGATCCACGAGTAGACGGCGTCGTCGTTGTCGGCGGTCGAGGCGATCGCCCAGCAGTCGCAGGCCGTGAACCCGCCCTCCTTCGGGATCGTGTGCTTGATCGTCTTCGTGCCGGCGTCCGCCGCGAACTGGTTGACGGCGGTCCAGCCCTGGAAGGCGACGACCGCGTCGCCCGACGTCAGCTTGGTCGTCACGTCGCCGAACGACGGCGAGACCCCCGAGGACTGCGCGATGATCTGCGAGAGGAAGTCGTTGACCTTGGCGATGTCGGCCTTCTTGACCTCGTCCGGCTTCATCCCGAGGATGTGCGTGCCGAGCGCCCAGGCGCCCGTGGGGTCGTCGACGACCGCCACCTTGCCCTTGAACTTGGGGTCGAGCAGGTCGTAGTGCGACGGCAGCGCGGAGGTCTTCGCCGAGTCGTAGGTGAGCCCGAGCGGGGTCCAGGTCCAGGGCACGCCCGTTCGCGTGCCGTCCGCGTCGACCCAGAAGTTGCCCAGGTCGCCGGCCCAGAACTCGTCGAGGTTCTCCAGGTTCGGGAGCTTGGACTCGTCGATCGGCTTGAGGATCTGCAGCTGCGCGTAGAGCGGCTTGTAGCCCTGGTAGTAGGTCGTCAGGTCGAACCCGCCGGCGCTGCCCGCCGCCTTGATCTTGCCCTGGATGTCGTCGTGGTTGGCGATGTAGTTCGTCTTGATGTCGATGCCGTTGGTGTTCGTCCAGGCCTTCATGGCGTCCGGGATGTCGTAGCCCTCCCACGACAGGTAGTCCAGCCGCCCGCTCGCGGTCGGGACCTCGGCCGGCCCGGCCGCCGGCTCGGCCGGCGCGCCGGCCTCCTCGTCGTCGCCGCCGCAGCCGGCGAGCAGGCCCGGAAGCGCGATCGTCCCGAGCCCCAGCGCACCCGCCCGTTGCAGGAAGCGGCGGCGCGTCGCGCGCCGGACCATCGCCTGCAAGATCTCCTCGTTGCTCATCACGTCTCCTCGTCGCACCCGTTTCACCCCATCCGCACCAGCTCGGCGGCCGCTTGCGCGATCCCCTCCGCCGACGGCAGCAGCGCCGCCTGCAGCCTCGGCGCCGGCGGGATCCGCACGTCCGGCGCCCCGACCCGCCGCACCGGAGCGTCGAGCGCGTCGAACTGCGTCTCCCCGATCCGGGCCGCCACCTCGGCCCCGAAGCCGCCCGTCACGTTCGCCTCGTGCGCGACCAGCACGCGCCCGGTCCGCTGCACCGCGCGCGCGATCGCGCCGTCGTCGAGCGGCGCGAGCCAGCGCAGGTCGAGCACCGTGGCGTCGATGCCGTCGCCGGCCAGCCGCTCGGCGGCCTGCTCGGCCAGCAGCGCCGTGCGGCCCCAGCTGACGATCGCGACGTCGCTCCCCGCGCGCCGCATCCGCGCGCCGCCGACGCCCTCGCGCTCGCCGCCCAGGGCGACCGTGCCCTTGTGCTGGTAGAGCGCGCGCGCCTCGAACAGGATCACGGGATCGTCGTCGGCCACCGCGGCGCGCAGCATCGCGTGGGCGTCCTGCGGCGTCGCGGCGACCCCCACGCGCAGGCCCGGGATGTGCGCGAGCAGCGCCTCCAGGCTCTGGGAGTGCTGCGCGCAGGAGCCGGGCGTCGCGCCCTGCTGGGTGCGGACCACGAGCGGCGCGCAGTGGCGGCCGCCGCTCACGTAGCGCACGTTCGCGGCCTGGTTGATCAGCTGGTCGAGCGCGACGAGGAGGAAGTCGCCCCACATGATCTCGACCACGGGCCGCAGCCCCTCGAGCGACGCGCCGACGGCGGCGCCGAGGATCGCGGACTCGGCGATCGGGCTGTCGAACACCCGCTGGGGGCCGAACTCCTCCTGCAGCCCGCGGGTGGCGCCGAAGATGCCGCCCGAGGCGCCGACGTCCTCGCCGTAGACGATCACCTCGGGGCGCGCGCGCAGCTCGCGCCGCAGCGCCTCGGTCACCGCCTTCACGTAGGTCAGCTCGCGCTCCTCGGCCGGCTCGCCGGTCGCTTCGTGCGGCGCCGGCCGACCGTGCACGTGCGCGCGGGCGCCCGCCGGGTCGGGACGCGGCGCGGCCGCCGCGGCGTCGCGGGCGGCGTCGAGCTCGGCGGCGACGTCCTGATCGACGGCCGCCAGCTCGCCTTCCGGCGTGCCCTCCTCCAGCAGCCGGCGCCGCAGCGCGGCGAGCGGGTCGGCGGCGATCGCGACGTCGCGGTCGGCGCCGGGACGGTAGTGCTCGACGTCGCCGTTGTAGTGGGCGCCGAGCCGGTGGCAGCGCGCCTCCAGGAACGTCGGCCCGTTGCCTGTGCGCGCCCGCGCGGCCGCCTCCGCGACCGCCTCATGGACGGCGCGCGGGTCGTTGCCGTCGATCGTGGCGCCCGGCATGCCGTAGCCGGCCGCGCGCTCGGCGAGCCGGTCGACCCGTACGATCTCGTCGATCGGCGTCATCTCCGACCAGCCGTTGTTCTCGCACACCACGACGAGCGGCAGGCGCCGGAACGCCGCGAACACGAGCGCCTCGTGCAGTGCGCCCTGGCTCGTCGCGCCGTCGCCCACGCTGACCACCACGACGCGTCCCGAGCCGGTGACCTGGGCGGCCAGCGCGGCGCCGGCGGCGATCGGCACGCCGGCCCCGACGATCGAGTTCTCGCCGAGCAGGCCGTGTTCTGGGGCGAGCAGGTGGGCGGAGCCGCCGCGGCCGCCGTTGACGCCGGTGGCCCGCTGGCACAGCTCGGCCATCAGCGTGCCGAGCGGCACGCCGCAGGCGATCGCCCAGCCGTGCCCGCGGTAGGTGGCCACGACGCGATCCTCCGCCTCCAGCGCGGCGAGCGCGCCGACCGGGATCGCCTCCTGCCCGGTGCAGAGGTGGATCGACCCGGCGATCTCGTCCGCCTTGCGCAGCGCGAGCGCGCGCTCCTCGAACCCGCGGATCACCGCCATCGACCGGTACGCCGAGCGCAGGGACAGCGGGGTGAGCACCGAGACGGTCATGGCGTCGTGCGCCGCGACGCTACTTCGTCCTCTCCGGTCGTGTCAAATAAAAGCGAGGTTCGCAAATGGTGCGACGCTCAGCCGGCCAGCTCGAGCAGGGCGGTGAGGTACTCGTCGCGACACGCCTCGAAGCGCTCCTTCGGTGCCGAGAGGGCCAGCGCGTACGACGTGCCGCCGCGCCCGAGCGGCGCCGCGAGGCAGCACACGCCCGGGTGGAACTCCTCGGCGTCGGAGGCGTGGCCGGCCCCGCGGATCTGCTCCAACTCGTGCAGCAGCGCGTCGCGGGAGGTGATCGTCGTGCGCGTGACCCGCGCGAGCGGGTGGGCCGCGAGGTAGCGTTCGCGCGCGTCCTCGGGCGCCAGCGCGAGCAGCAGCTTGCCGCTGGCGCGGGCGTGCCCGTGGTCGATCGGGCCGAGCGGGCTGTTCGCCACGGCCACCTGATGATGCCCGGGCACGCTGCAGAGCAGCACCAGCTCCGAGCCCTGGCGCGCGGCGACGTAGGCGGCCTCCCCCGTGCGCGAGGAGAGCGCGCGCGCGAGCGGCAGCAGGTCGTCGGGCAGGACATGACGCTCGAACGCCTGCACGAGCGGACTGATCCCGATCGCCAGCCGGTAGCGGTGCTCGGCACCGCGGCCGATGTAGCCGGAGCTGGCCAGCGTGTGCAGCAGGTGGTAGGTCGTCGCGCGGCTCAGGCCGGCGGTCCGGCTGAGCTCCTGGGCGGTGAGGCCGTCGGGGCTGTGGGCGATCTCGTCGAGCAGCGCGAGGGCGCGGGCGACGGACTGGATGCGAGGCTTGGGCTCTGCGGGGACGGTCGGGGCGCCCATCACGGGCGCAACGTAGCACCATCTGCGCCTCTCGGTTCTATTTGAACTCTCGAGGCGCACCGGTAGGATCGCGCCGATGCCGGCCACGGGCGAGCTGCACGCGCTGGGGATCGACGTCGGGCTCAGCGGCGTGCGCGCGGCGGTGGTGCGCGCGGACGGCACGCTCGCCGGCGCGGCCCGGCGCCCGCACGCGCGCGCGGTCCGGGCGCCCGGCGTCGCGGAGCACGACCCGCAGGACTGGCTCGACGGGCTGCGCCCGACCGCCCGAGCGGCGCGGTCGCAGGCCGGCGGGCCGCGGGTGGGCGCGGTCGGCATCGCCGCGCTCGGACCCGCGCCGCTGCTGGTCGACCGCGGCGGCGCGGCCCTCACCCCGGCGCCGCTGTTCTCGCTCGACGCCCGGGCGGCGGCCCAGCGCGCGCGCCTGGACCCGGACGGCGGCGCCGCGGTGGCCGATCACGCGCTGCCGCATCTGCGGCGGATGGTCGAGGAGCGGCCGGAGCTGCGCCATGGGGCGGCCTGGGCGCTGGACGCCACCGGCTTCCTCGTGAGCCGCTGCGTCGGGGCGCCGGTGATGGACGTGGTGACGCGCGCCGACCACGTGTGGCCGGGCGCCGAGCTCGTGGCGCCGCTGCCGGCGCCGATCGCCCCGGACGCGCTCGCCGGCGTGCTCGACGCCGACGGGGCCGAGCTGCTCGGCCTCGAGCCGGGCGTGCCGGTGCTCGCGGGCACCTACGACAGCTTCGTCGACCTCGCCGGCGCGGGCGTGACGGCGCCGGGTGACGCCGGGATCGTGCTCGGCAGCACGATGATCGTCGGCGTGGTGCACACGGCGGCCGAGCCGGCCGGCGGCCTCGGTGTGTCGCCGTACTTCGGCGGGGGCGTGCTGCTGGGCGGCTGGACGCTCAACGGCGGCACGGTGCTCGAGTGGGGGGAGCGGACGCTGGCAGGCGAGCCGGAGGACCTGCGCCGGGCGGCCGCCGGGCTCCAGCCGGGCGCCGGTGGCGTGCTCGTGCTGCCCTACCTGGCCGGCGAGCGCACGCCGGTCTGGGACCTCGACGCCCGCGGCGCGGTGCTGGGGCTCTCCCTCGACCTCTCACCCGCCCACCTCTATCGCGGCCTGGTCGACGCGCTCGCGCTCGCGCTCCGCGACCACGTCGCCCGGCTGCCGGGCGAGCCTCCGGCGCGCTGGCGGATCACCGGCGGCGGGGTCCGCCACGCCGCGTGGCTGCAGGCCGTCGCCGACGCGGTCGGCGCACCGCTCGACGTGGTCGCCGACGCCGGCGAGGCCGTCGGCCCGGCCTTGCTGGCGCTCGCCGCGGTGGGCGCGCCCGTGGCGCGCGCGGTCGCGCGCACCGCCCAGCCCGACGCCGGTCGCGCCCGCCGCTTCGACGCCCTCTACGACGACTACCGCCGGCTGCATCCGCGGCTGGCGGGCGTCGCGCCGCTCGCTGGGGCCGCTGCGTGAGCGCGGTCACGATGCGCGTCGCCCGCCTGCATGGCATCGGCGACGTGCGGGTCGAGCGCGTACCGGTGCCCGAGCCGGCGCCCCGCGAGCTGCTCGTCCGGATCGAGGCGTGCGGCGTCTGCCCGACCGACGCGCGCAAGTGGGCGATCGGCACCGACCACTACCCGCTGAACCCGGGACACGAATGGGTGGGCCGCGTCGCGGCGCTCGGCGGCGACGCCAGCGGGTGGGAGCTCGGCGCGCGCGTCTACGGCGACACCTACGCGGGGTACGGCGAGTACGCCACGATCGGGACGGAGCCGGCCGGCTGGTCGCGCGGGGCGCTCCCGCTCGGCGAGCTCCCCGTCGAGCGGGCGGTGTTCGTGGAGCCGCTCGCCGACTGCCTGCACTGCGTGCTCGACCAGGGCGCCGTCGGGTCCGGGTGCCACGTCGCGGTGATCGGACTGGGCGCGATGGGCGTGCAGATCGCCGCCGTCGCGGCGCGCGCCGGCGCCGAGGTGCTGGCCGTCGAGCCGCGGCCCGAGCGCCGCTCGCTCGCCGAGCGCTTCGGCGTCGCCGCCGCCGTGGAGCCCGCCGGCTGGCACGATGCCGCCGCGGCGCGCTGGTCCGGAGCCGGGCCCGACGTGGTCATCGTCGCGATCGCCCGCGCCGCGGCCGCCGCCGACGCGATCGCCGCGTGCGCGCCCGGCGGGCGGGTCGTGCTGTTCGCCGGGTTCGGGGACGAGGGGGTCGCCCCGGTCGACCTCAACCGCATCCACTACCAGGAGATCAGCGTCGTCGGCAGCGAGTGGGTCGGGACGCCCCCGCACCAGCGCTACGAGCACTACGAGGCCGCGCGTGACCTGCTCGCCTCGGGTGCCCTCCCGCTCGAGGAGCTCGTCAGCCACCGGGTCGGGCTCGACGGGATCGGGGAGGCGCTGCAGGCGGTGCGGGAGCAGCGCAGCTACAAGACGGTGCTGGTCCCGTGAGCGCGGCCGGTCTGCTCGGCACGGACGGCCGGCTGCTCGTCGTCGCGGTCGACCACCCGCTGTACTCGTGGCCGTGCCGCGGCCTGGAGGACCGAGGGACGCTGCTGCGGCAGGTGACCGCGGCCGGCGCGGACGCGATCATCTGCTCCTACGGCACGCTGCGCGACCACCGCGACGCGTTCGCCTCCGCGGCGCCGATCCTCAAGCTCGACCTGACGACGGTGGCGATCGGCGGTGCCTACCCCGTGAGCGAGTACGTCGCCGCCTACACCGTGGAGGACGCCCTGCGGCTCGGCGCGGCGGCCGTGCTGACGTTCGTGCAGCTCGGCGCGCCGTTCGAGCTGGCGGCGCTGCGCACGGCGGCGCAGGTCGCCGCGGCCGCCGACCGCGCCGGGCTCGCGTACGTCTGCGAGATCATGCCGGTCGGCGGCCCGCAGTACCCCGCGCTCGACGCGCCGCTCGCGATCGCCGCCGCGGCACGCACCGGCGCCGAGCTCGGTGCGCACGTCGTCAAGACGACGATGCCGAGCCCGCCGGAGGCGATGGCCGACGTCGCCGGCTGCGATGTCCCGGTGATCCTGGCGGGCGGCGATCTGACCGGGAATCGCGAGGCGCTCCTGACCGCCGTGCGCACCGCGCTCGACGCCGGGGCGGCCGGCGTCGCGCACGGCCGCAACGTCTGGGGCGGCGGGGACCCGGCCGGCGCGGTCGCCGCGCTGCGCGGCGTCGTGCACACCGGAGCGCCCGCGCGTGCCTGAGCGCGTCGCGCTCGTCACCGGCGCGTCGCGCGGGATCGGGCGGGCGATCGCCCTCGCCCTCGCCGCGAGCGGGGTTCGCGTGATGGCGACGGCGCGCGACGCGGACGCGCTGGCGTCGCTCGGCGAGGTCGCGGTCTGCGTCGCGGCGCTGGAGGACCCCGCCGGCTGTGCGCGGGTGGTCGAGGAGACCCGACGCCGGCTCGGCCCGATCGGGGTCCTCGTCAACTGCGCCGGGCGCGGCGGCTGGGAGGACAAGCCGATCTGGGAGCAGGACCGGGAGGGCTGGACGGCGTCGCTCGCGGTCAACCTCGAAGCGCCGTTCGAGCTCACGCGGCTCGCGGTGCCGGACATGCTCGCCGCGGGCTGGGGCCGGATCGTGATGATCGCCTCCACCGCCGGGCAGGTCGGGGCGCCGGCGCAGGCGCCGTACTGCGCCTCCAAGCACGGCGTGATCGGGCTGATGCGGTCCGTCGCGCAGGACGTCGCCCCGTTCGGCGTCACCTGCAACGCCGTGCTGCCGGGCTGGGTGCGGACGGAGATGGCCGAGCGCGACGCCGAGCGGGAGGCCGGCGAGCGCGGCCTCGACACCGAGGCGGTGTGGGCCGAGCGCGCGGCGGGCTACCCGTCGGGCCGGGTCGTCGAGGCGGAGGAGATCGCGCGCGTGGTCGGCTTCCTGGCCGGCGACGGTGCGAGCGCGGTCAACGGCGAGGCGATCACCGTCGCGCACGGGAGCTCCTGGTGAGGGGTCGCGCGCCGGTCGGCGTGGGCTTCGTCGGCGCGGGCAACGTCCTGCCGGCCTACCTGCAGGCGCTCGACCGGCTCGTCCCGCGCGGGCTCGCCGTCCACGGGCCGATCCACGCGCGCCGGCCGGAGGTGCGGGACGCGGTGCTCGCCCGCCGCCCGGGCGCCCGGGTCGTCGCCCGCGTCGAGGACGTCCTGCGCGCCGACGACGTCGAGCTGGTGGTCATCCTCACGCCTCCGGCCGCGCATCCGGATCTCGTCCGCGCCGCTCTCGACGCCGGGCGCCACGTGCTGTGCGAGAAGCCGCTCGCGCCGACCGCGCGGGAGGCGGAGGCCCTGTTCGACCACGCCCGCGCGGCCGGCCGCATGCTGCTCGCGGCGCCGTTCGTGCACCTCAGCCCGACCTTCCGCCGCCTCTGGACGCTCCTCGCCGACGGCGCGATCGGCGACGTGCACGCCGCCCGCGCCCACTACGGGAACCCCGGCTCGACGTGGGCGGCCTGGTACCACGAGGATCCGCTCGCGACGCTGGGGGACGTCGGCACGTACAACCTGAAGTCGCTCGCCGCACTGCTCGGCCCGGTGGTCGAGGTCCGCGCCGCCGCCGGGGTCCCGCGCCGCCCCGGGCAGGATCCCGACACCTGGCACGTCATCCTGCGCCACGCGGGCGGCGCGCTCTCCTCCGTGCTCGCCTCCCACGCCACCGTGCGCTACCGGCGTCCCGCGATCGAGCTCTACGGCAACGAGGGCACCGCGAACCTGCTCGGCGACGACTGGGACCCGCAGGGGATCGAGCTGTGGCGCGAGGACGCGCAGACGTGGACCGTGCGGGAGCCCGACGACGCCACCTGGGTCTGGACCGACGGCCTGCGCGAGGCGGTCGCCGCCCTGCGCGAGGACCGTGCGCCGCTCGCCGACCCGGCGCTCGACGTGCACGTGCTCGAGCTCGTCGAGGCGGCCGGCCGGGCGGCGCGCGACGGCGTCGCGGTCGAGGTGACCACGCGTTGCGCCCCGTTCGAGGCGCTGCGCCTGCACGAGCGACCCGGCGCCCACGTGCACGACCGCACCCGGGCCGCCGACGAGCAATAGGGTGCCTCGATGCCCTCGGGGCCGTGCTGCGGGCGCTGGACATGCACGGCGAGCCAATCGACAACGCCGACGGGAAGACCGAGCACCGAAGCTGACCGCCGGGTTCACCGGCCGAGAATCAGTCGGCGGGCTTCACCAAGCGCGCAAGGTGGGCCTCATCGACGGGTGATCGGCGCGCCCGCTTCATGGCGATGAGGTGCTCGCGCGAGCGGACGCGAAAGCTCACGTCGAGGATCGACACGTCGAGCGCGGCACCGTCGAGCTCCGCGAACGCCGGCACGCCAGGAGCCGCTGCACGACGTCAGGTCCCCGAGTCTGGTCGTGACCGTGAGTTCCGCCCCGGTGGAGGGCGCCTCGGACCGCTGCGTCGATGCCGCGATCGGGATCGCGCAGGAGCCGGGCATCAGCGGCGGCAGGGTCAGCCCCTGCAGCAGCAGGGTGGAGACGATCACGGCGAACGCGAGGAAGATGATCAGGTCGCGGTAGGGGAAGGGACGCCGGCGTCCGTCTCCAGCGGCAGCGCCAGCGCCGCCGCGAGCGCCACCGCGCCGCGATCACCCCCGAGACGTGCAGCAGCTCGGCCGGCAGGTAGGCGAAGTACGCCGTCCCGAGCGAGATGAAGATCTCCGTCGGCGCGTCCTCGATCCGGGTGCGCACCTGCCGGATGAGCCAGCCGAGCGCGAGCCCGATGAGCGCGCCGCCGCTCACGCTGAGCAGGAAGTCGAGCCCGGCCTCCCACAGCGAGAAGGTGCCCGCCGTGACCGCCGTGACCGCGAACCGGTAGGCGACGAGCGCGGTGCCGTCGTTGATCAGGCTCTCGCCCTCGACCACGGTGACCACCCGCCGCGGCGCCCCGAGCCGGCCGGCGATCGCCGTCGCCGCGACCGGATCGGTAGGCGAGACGATGGCGCCGAGCACGAACGCCGCGGCCCACGGCATGCCGATCACCGCGTGGGCCACCACGGCCACGCAGACGGTGGTGGCCAGCACGAGCCCGGTCGAGAGCAGCGCGATCGGGCGCAGGTTGGCCCGCAGCTCGCGCAGGGAGGAGAAGAACGCCGCGGCGTAGAGCAGCGGCGGCAGGAACATGAGCAGGACGAGCTCCGGCGCCAGCTCGACGGTCGGCAGCCCGGGGACGACGCTCAGCGCGAGCCCGCCGAGCACGAGCAGGATCGGGTAGGGCACCGCGATCGCGTAGGCGAGCACGACCAGCACCGTCGCGCCGACCAGGAGGCCGAGCAGGATCAGCTCGAGATCGGCGCTCTCCATCGTCGCGGCGACAGACTACGAGGCCGGTCGCGGCCCGTCGGCGCGAGGGGTGAGGGAGTGCGCCGACGGGCCGGCGACGGAGCGCCGCGATGCGCCGGTCGAGGAGGAGGGGGAGACCAAGCGCAACCCGGCATCTCAGACGACCGGCGCCCGGAGGTGGTTACCACCTCGTGACCGCGCCGCTACATCTCGTCGAGCACCGCCAGCACGTTGCCGGACGGGTCCTTGAACCAGGCGATGAGCGGGCCCTCGCCGCGTGCGATGCCCTTCTCGTCCTGCTCGAAGCCCTCGTAGCGCAGGAGCTCCACGCCGTGCGCGGTCAGCTCGTCGACCGCCGCCTCGACGTCGGGGACCGGGAAGTTGAGGATCGTGTAGCTCGCGGGCGTGGCGTCGGGCTGCTCGTAGACCAGCGTGTCGCGATCGCCGGCCAGGTGCAGCGAGATCAGCACCCCCTCCTGGAGGACCGAGGTCCTGAGCCCGAGCGTCTCGCCGTAGAACCGCTGGGCCTTCGCGAGGTCGGTGACCGCGAAGCCGCTGAATGCCTTCGTATCGGTGAACATGTCCTAGAGACTGCCAGCCGGCGCGGAACTCATCGGATTCCCTGCGCGGTGACGAAGCGGCCGTCCGGATCGACGTCGGCCTTGATCCGCTCCAGCCGGCCGAGGTTGGCGCCGTAGTAGGCCCGGCGGGCGCCGTCGAGGTCGAGGTCGGCGTAGTTCTGGTAGGCGCCGCCGTTCCCGTACGGCGCGATGCGCTTCCGCGCCGCGCGCACGCGTGCGCGCGCGGTGTCGATCGAGGTGTAGGAGAGGACCTGCACGCTGAAGCGGACGTCGCGGTGCGCGAACGCCGTGGCGTCGGGCTTCACCCGGCCGATCGCGCCGCCGTAGGCGTCGAGGATGAGCCCCGCGCCCGTGCCGGCGGCGGCGAGGAAGGCGCGCCGCGCGTCCGCGTCGAGCCGGCGCGCGACGTAGACGGACGACGCGTGGAACGTGGTGCGGCTGACGGCGCGGCAGCTCGCGACGCTCTCGCCCTCGGCGCAGCCCGCCCAGCGCCGCTGCAGGGCAAGGAAGCCGCTCGTGCCGGTGGACATGCTGGCGCCGCCGATGCGGGCGAGCGGTGCGACCAGCCGCCGCAGTTGCGCCTCGGAGCCGAGGAACTGGCCGAACGCGGCGGCGCTCGTGGTGGTCAGCGTGCAGATCGCCGTCAGCGCGTCGGGAGCGCCGGGTGCGAGCGCGTCCCAGGCGGCCAGCGCCTCCTCGCGCGCGGATTCCGGGTACGACACGCGGAACCAGGCGGCGCGGCGCAGCCGGCGGACGCGCAGGTGCACGGCGGTGACGATCGCGAAGCTGCCCCCGCCGCCGCGCAGCGCCCAGAACAGCTTCGGGTCCGTCCGCGCGTCGACCCGCCGGCGGCGGCCGTCGGCGCCGACGACGTCGTAGGCGACGACCTGGTCGACGGTGAGGCCGAGCGCCCGCCCCGCGAGCCCCATGCCGCCGCCGAGCGCGAGCCCCCCGACGGCGATGTTCGGGCAGGAGCCCGACCCGACGCCGGCGCCGCGGCGAGCCAGCGCCGTGTAGAGGTCGATGTTGCGCAGCCCGGGCCCGACGGTCGCGACGCGGCCGTCGAGCCCGAAGCGGTGCAGCCCGCCGACGTCGACCACCACCGCGTCGCGGCTCGTCGAGCCGCCGTTGTAGGCGTTGCCGCCGGAGCGCGCGACGAGCGGCACCTCGTAGCGGTTCGCCCAGCGCACCACCGCCTCGACGTCGGCGGCGTCGCGCACGCGCACCACGGCCGGCGGGCGGATCGCGTCGAAGCGCGCGTTGAACACCACGCGGACGCCGTCGTAGCCGGGATCGCCCGGCGCGTAGACGCGGCCCCGCACCGCGGCGCGCAGCGCCCGCAGCGGGCTGGGCGGCACGGGCGGGCGGACCACCTGCCCCATCCCGCCGACGTACAGCAGCCCCACCGCCGAGGCGCCCATGAGCTCGCGGCGGGAGAGGTCCATACGCGCACCTTACGGGCGCGGGCGGCTTCGTTCGCTCGGGACGCCGGCCGGGTAGAGGCTGGCCATGGCCACGCCCACCGCACCGCTCCAGGAGGCCGTCGCGGGCTACGCGCCGCACGAGCACCGCCCGCTCGGCGCGTACGCCGGGCTGACCGTCGGCTTCGGCGTCGCGCTCGCCGGCGCGCTGGCCGCGCTGCGCGCCGGCGGCAAGGAGCTGGAGCGCCCGTCGCTCGGCGACCTCGCGCTGCTCGGCGTCGCCACGCACAAGGTCAGCCGCCTGATCGCCAAGGACAAGGTGACGAGCTTCGTCCGGGCGCCGTTCACGCGCTTCCAGGAGCGCTCGGGGCACGGCGAGCTCGAGGAGGCGGCGCGCGGGACCGGCGCCCGCTTCGCCATCGGCGAGCTGCTGGTCTGCCCGTACTGCCTGGCCCAGTGGGTCGCCGCGAGCTTCGCCGTCGGCCTGGTCGCCGCCCCGGACACGACGCGCTTCCTGGCGGGCATCTACGCCGCCGAGACCCTGTCGGACTTCCTCCAGCTCGCGTACCAGGCCGCCGAAGAACGCGCATGAGCGGCGGCCGCGTGGTCGTCGTCACCGGCGCCTCGGCCGGCGTCGGGCGGGCGACCGCGCGCGCGTTCGCCGCACGCGGCGCGACGGTGGGGCTGATCGCGCGCGGGAGCGAGGGGCTCGAGGCCGCGCGCCGCGAAGTCGAGGAGCTGGGCGGCGAGGCGCTGACCTGCGCCGCCGACGTCGCCGACGGCGAGGCCGTCGACGCCGCCGCCGCCCGTGTCGAGGCCGAGCTCGGGCCGATCGACGTGTGGGTGAACTGCGCGATGGCCGCCATCCTGGCGCGCGTGTGGGAGACGACCGCCGAGGAGTTCCGCCGCACCACCGAGGTCACCTACCTGGGCTGCGTCCACGGCACACTCGCCGCGCTCGAGCGGATGCGCCCGCGCGACCGCGGCGTGATCGTCCAGGTCGGCTCGGCGCTCGCATACCGCGCGATCCCGCTGCAGGCGAGCTACTGCGCCTCGAAGTTCGCGATCCGCGGCTTCACCGACTCGCTCCGCTGCGAGCTGCTCGCCGAGCGCAGCGGCGTGAAGCTCACGATGGTGCAGCTGCCGGGGCTCAACACGCCCCAGTTCGGCCAGGTCCGCACGCGGCTGCGCCGGCACCCACAGCCCGTGCCGCCGATCTGGCAGCCGGAGGTCGCCGCGGACGCGATCGTCTTCGCCGCCGAGCACCCGCGGCGCGAGGTCTGGGTGGGCCACAACACCGCCGTGCTGATCGCCGCCAACGCGGTGGCGCCGTGGGTCGGCGATCGCTACCTCGCGCGGACGAACATCGAGGCGCAGCAGACCGACATCCCGATCGATCCCGACCGGCCCGACTACCTGTTCGCGGCGCTGCCCGGCGACCGCGGCGCCCACGGCCGCTTCGACGAGCAGGCGAAGCCGCGCTCGCTGCAGCTCGCGCTGACCAAGCGCAAGCGCCCGCTGCTGGCCGCGGGCGCGGCGGGCGCGGCGGCGCTCGGGCTGCTGAGCCGCTGCCGCTGAGCGCTGGTGCGGCTTCCCGCACCTGCGCCCGCGGGCATGCTCCCTTGGCGGCCGTGCGCCGTCGCGGGACGCTCATCTGAGCATGGGAGCCGCGATCATGGACCTCGTCGAAGGCGCGATGGGCTCGCCGTGGCTCTACGTCGCGCTGCTCGCGTTCGCCGCCATCGACGGCTTCTTCCCGGCCGTGCCGAGCGAGAGCCTCGTGATCACCGCGGCCGTGTTCGCAGCCACGGGCGAGCCGAACCTGCTCGGGATCATCGGCGCCGCCGCGCTCGGCGCGTTCCTCGGCGACCACGTCTCCTACGCGTTCGGGCGCACGGCGGGCGGGCGGCTGCTCGAGCGCGCCGCACCGGGCAGCCGCAAGGCCGCGGCGTTCGCCCGTGCCGGGCGGCTCCTCGCCGACCGCGGCGGGACGATCCTCGTCGTCTGCCGCTACATCCCGGGCGCCCGCACCGCGATCACGCTCAGCGCCGGCGCGGTCGCCTATCCGCTGCGCTCGTTCTCGCTCTTCGACGGCATCGCGGCGCTCTCGTGGGGCACCTACTCCGCCCTGGTCGGCTACCTCGGCGGGGCCGCCTTCGAGGACGAGCCCTGGAAGGGGCTCGCCCTCGGCCTCGGCCTGGCGCTGGGGGTCACCGCGCTGGTCGAGCTGGTCCGGCACGCGCGCCGGCGGCGCGGCCCTACGGCTTCGCCGACCCCGGCTCGGCCATCTTCCGATGCATCGCTGCCTTCGCCGAGTCGGGCATGAGGCGGCCCGCCCGGCCCTGGAGCTTGGTGCTCAGCGACGCGGAGACGACGCGCTCGTCGCCCGCCATCATCGCCTCGAAGCCGTCGCGCGCCACGTCGGCCGGATCGTCCTTGTCGCTCGCGCCGACCTTCGTGTCGAGCATGTCGGCGCGCTCGAAGAACTCGGTGTCGGTCGGGCCCGGCATCAGCGACGTCACCGTCACGCCGGTGTCCTTCAGCTCGTTGCGCAGCGCCAGCGCGAACGACTGCACGAAGGACTTCGAGGCGTTGTAGACGGCCTGGAAGGCGCCCGGCATCGTCGAGGCGATCGACGACGTGAAGAGGATCCGGCCCTCGTCGCGCGCCACCATGTCCTGCACCACGTGCTTGGCCAGGTGGACGGTGGATCGGACGTTCAGGTCGATGATGCGCAGCTCGTCCGCGAGCGCCGTGTCGGTCGCGAACGCCCCGCCCGCGCCGATCCCGGCGTTCAACGCGACCGCGTCGACGGGCCGGCCCGTCGCCTTCGCCCGGCGCCACAGCTCGTCGACGCCGTCGCTCGTGGTGAGGTCGACCTGCACCGCCTCGACGGTGGCGCCCAGGTCCTCGAGCTCGCGGGCGGCGGACGCGATGTCCGCGTCCTCGGCGGCGATGATCAGGTCGAAGTCGTTGGCCGCGAACTGCTTGGCCAGCTCGAGCCCGATGCCGCTGGAGGCGCCGGTCACGAGGGCCAGCGTGCGTGATGTGGAGTCCATCTGGTCCCCGTTGCCACCGTGCGGCGCGGCAAAACGCCGTCTGTCAGGTCGCTAGCTGCGGGATCACGCGCTCGCCGTAGCCGTCCAGCGTCGCCTCCTGCGCGTCGTGCATCAGGTAGATGTTGAACTGGTCGACGCCCAGCTCCTCGAGCTCGCGCAGCTTGGCGAGGTGGTCCTCGACCGTGCCGAGCACGCAGAAGCGGTCGACGATCTCGTCGGGCACGAACGCCGTGTCCGGGTTGCCGGCGCGGCCGTGGTGGGCGTAGTCGTAGCCCTCGCGCGCGCGGATGTAGTCCGTCAGCGCCTCGGGAATGTCGCCGCCCTCCCCGTAGCGGCGGAC
>Ga0136615_10000632_pt1 | contig 16328 bp, 19 predicted proteins | sample AntDrymUQ2882206_2_FD_106647 | JGI IMG/M metagenome (GOLD analysis project Ga0136615, IMG submission 106647) | Polar desert sand microbial communities from Dry Valleys, Antarctica - metaG UQ288 (22.06) | ecosystem: Environmental > Terrestrial > Soil > Desert | place: Antarctica: Dry Valley...
AGTGCGCGGGAGAGAAGCTCGGGTACCTGCGCAAGATAGAGGAGGCGGGCGGCCTGGTGCTCGAAGGCGTGTGCTTCTACATCCTGGACAGCATAGCCCGGCTGAGGGTCGAGAACGGCTGGGGCAACCTGGTGACCAACTCGGCGAAGCTCGCCAACATTATAGCCGCACACAAGTTCAACCCCATCCTGCGCCGCACCGAAGAGTGCGTAGAGGTGGCCCTCACGGGAAGGGTCGAGCGGCCGTGAGCGCGGAGAACAGAGAGGCGGAGATTATCGAGGTCGAGCGGGCGGCCGGGAAGGTCGTCGAGGGGGTCGCGCTCATGTCGACGGAGGGGTTCAGCCCGAGGTACGACCTCGACCGCTGGACCGGGGAGATCTCACGCCCGGGGCACGCCGTGGAGGGGGAGAACATAAAGGACAAGGTCCTCTTTTTCCCGACTGCCAAGGGCGGGATCGCCGCCGGGTGGGCTTTTCATGACCTGAAGACCAAGGGTATAGCGCCGAAGGCCCTGGTGTTCGGGGTTACCAACCCGGTGATGGTGCAGGGAGCCGTCTTCGCCGGCATCACCATCACCGAGGGCTGGTCGCGAGACCCCTTCGAGGTGGTACGGAACGGCGACACCGTGAGGGTGGATCCCTCGAACAAGAGGGTCGAAGTGTTGAGACGCGAGTAGCCTGTCGTCTCCTCCGAACGTTAACGGATTTAAGAGAAGGGACAGCGCGTGGAAAGACTTGGTAGAGAGAGCGTAAGTCGAGAGGCCTCCCCCGACAAAGTAGCGCGAAGGAGCAAATCGACGAGGAGGCTCCCCCGCTGCGAGTTGCGATGTAGGGGCTGTGACCAGACGTTCGAGGATGACGGGTTCGTACTAGACTGCCCGACGCAACACGAGCCTGCTCTCCTGGTTACCGAATACGGGGACAAACGGTTCGAACCCGACACGCGTGCCGAAGGAGTATTCAGGTACAGGCAGTGGCTGCCGGGTCTGCGGACCTTATCAGGCGCGGGCAGCAGCGTAACCTATAGAAGCGAGAAACTGAACCGCATTCTAGGGCTGCTCAACGTGTGGGTCGTGTTCAACGGATACTGGCCGGAGAAAGGCGCTGCACTCGAGACGCCCACCTTCAAGGACCTGGAGGCATGGTCGGTCCTCTCCCGTATCCCGGAGCAGCACGATGGGGTTCTCGTCATCGCCTCGGCCGGCAGCACCGCTGCCGCGTTCGCAAGGGCCTGTTCGCTGAACAAGGTTCCTTGCTTGATCATCATTACGGAGGCCGGACTTCCCAATCTGCGGTTCCCTGACCCCCTCGATCCGTGCGTGAAGATCGTCTCCCTCACCGGATTCACCGACTATTCCGACGCCATCGAGTTGGCGAACCGCGTCTCGCGGATCGATGGATTCTTTGCCGGAGGAGGCGTAAAGAACGTTGGGCGGCGCGACGGATTGGGCACGACGATGCTGAACGCTGTCGAGACGATGGGGCAGATCCCCCACTATTACTTTCAGGCGATCGGAAGCGGGGCGGGCGGCATCGCGGCGTATGAGGCCGCAAGGAGGCTTGTAGACGATGGAAGATTCGGCGAAGAGCTTCCCAGGCTCATGCTAAGCCAGAATCTACCGTTCGTCCCGATTTACATGTCTTGGAAGTCACGTCGGCGCGAGCTGGTGGAGATCAGCGATGACGACGGTAGGAGGCAAATACAGCAGATCGCCGCTCAGGTGCTGTCGAACCGGCGGCCGCCCTACTCCTGCAAAGGCGGGGTCTTCGACATCCTTACCGAAACCCAGGGCGATATGTTCGCCGCGGACAACCTCGAGGCTCTTCACGCGAAGCGGTTGTTCGAGGAGACCGAAGGGATCGACATCGACCCGGCGGGCGCCGTGGCATTCGCGACCCTGATCAAGGCCTCCCGGTACGGTGGGATTGAGCGAGATGCCCTGGTCCTGCTAAACATTACAGGGGGAGGACGCCACAGGCAGCAACTGGACAAGAAGCTGATCACGGCCCGACCAACCCTCGAGCTAAACGAAAAGGAGATTCTCCTTGATGAAACCCTGGAAAGGATCGCCGGGCTGTTCTCCTGATGCGACTTTTCGGGCCGACACCTTTGCTCAGACGGGGATCTCCGGAACCGGAGGCTCCTCTAGCCAGAGGCTCGACCGGAGGGAGAGCGCTTTGCAGGGACAAAGCTTGCTACGGCACCCTGGACCCGGGCGTGCTCGATGGGGCGCCATGGCAGTTGTGGCGAAGGCATAGTTCCTGACCATTATTACTACTAAGAGAGGATCTGCATGGATACCGAAAACAATAAGCTAGCAACTTCCCTATCCCGGGAGGAACAACTCTACCGTAGCCTCACCCCGACCTCTTACGAGTACTTTTTAGAGGGCCGCAAGTATCTTCCTGGCGCCGACTCTCGCAGTCCTCTCTTCTACCCTCCTTACCCTATCGTACTGGAGGAAGGTCACGGCTGCTGGCTGTTCGACGTGGACGGCAACAAGCTGCTCGATTTCACCGGTAACCATACGTCTTTGGTCCTCGGATACGGGCATCCTCGGGTTCTCGACGCGGTCCGGCGCCAGCTGGAGAAGGGAACCGCCTTCCCCGGAGTTACGGTGTCTCAGGTGCGGCTGGCAGAGTTACTGTGCGAACGTGTGCCTTCTTTCGAACGGGTTCGCTTCACGAACTCGGGTACCGAGGCGACGATGAACGCTATTCGCGCCGCCCGGGCGTTTACGGGACGGCAAAAGATCGCCAAGATCGAGGGAGGCTACAACGGTAGCTGGGACGACGTGATGGTGAGTACGCATCCGTCGGGCGAACAAAGCGGAGACTTGCTACGGCCGGACGCGGCTCCGGCGTCCCTGGGCCTAACCCCGGGTAGCATCGACAACGTGGTGGTGCTGCCGTTCAACGAGGCGGAAACGGCGGCGCGATTGATCGAACAACAGGCCGAGCAGCTCGCGGCCGTTATCGTAGAGCCGGTCATGGGCTCTGCCGGCATGATCCCCGCCGAGCAGGGCTACCTCGACGTGCTGCGCGAGGTGACCGAGCGGCTTGGAATACTCCTTGTCTTCGATGAAGTAATCAGCTTCAGGGTCGCGTACGGGGGCGCGCAGGAATACTACGGTGTGTATCCAGACCTAACCTGCCTCGGGAAACTTATCGGTGGTGGCTTTCCGCTTGGCGTGTTTGGAGGAAGAGGCGACGTCATGGCGATGTTCGACCCCTCGCACGGCAGGCCACAGATCCCACATCCCGGGAGTTACAACGCCAACCCTATCAGTTTGGTGGCCGGCGCAACTGCCCTCGAGTTGCTCACCGATGAAGCTATCCGGCTTCTGAATCGGCGGGGTGAGTCCCTGCGGCAGAAGGTTCGTATGGCTTTTGAGGATGTCGGCCTTCCCGCGCAGGTGACCGGCCTCGGTTCGCTCTTCGCGATCCACTTGACTCCCCAACCAATAAAGAGCTACCGTGACACGATGCAAGCCGACGCCAACCTCCAACACCGGGTCTTCCTCGGCCTATTCAAGGAAGGCGTCCTGATAGACCCGCGCGGCGTAGGATGCGTTTCTACGGCAATCGAGGAAGCCGAAGTCGAGCAGTTCATCGGTTCCTTAAGAGATGTTCTACGAACTCTCTCGGGCCCGGGATCGGAGGCGGGCTTTCATTCTTAGCATGAAGATTGCGAAGGACAGATAACTCACACGTAACAGATCAGAGAGAAGGGGAAGCACGTGGAGAGAATCGGTGGAGAGGACATAGGCCGGGAGGTCTCCCCCCGCAAGGTAGCACTGGCGAGCGCCATAGGCGCCACCATCGAGTGGTACGACTTCTTCATCTTCGGGACGGCGGCCGGGCTGGTCTTCAACCAGCTGTTCTTCACCAACCTCGACCCGATCACCGGGACCCTGGTCGCTTACCTCACGTTCGCGGTGGGCTTCGTGGCCCGGCCCGTGGGCAGCGTAATCTTCGGCCACTACGGCGATAGGATCGGCCGCAAGACCATGCTCATCCTTACGCTGTTCATTGTGGGGGCCGCGACCTTCCTCATCGGTCTCTTGCCGACGTACGGTAGCATCGGAATCTGGGCGCCGATCCTGCTGGTGGTGCTGCGCATCTTGCAAGGCATAGGCATCGGCGGCGAGTACGGCGGAGCGGTCTTGATGGCGGTGGAGTACGCGCCCGAGGGCAGGCGTGGTTTCTACGGGAGCTGGCCCCAGGTCGGGGTTCCGGCGGGGCTCTTGCTCGGTACGGTTGCCTTCGGTCTTATCTCTCTGCTGCCCGACGAACAATTCCTCGCCTGGGGCTGGCGGGTGGCGTTTCTGGCGAGCATCGTGCTGTTCGCCATAGGCATGTACATCCGGCTGCAGATTCTGGAGACCCCGGCCTTTACACGCGTCAGGGAGGCCCAGGAAGAGGCGCAGGTTCCCTTTATGGAGCTGCTGCGTACCCAGCCGAAGGAGTTGATCCTGGGCATGGGCACGCGTTGGATCGAGGGGTTGGTCTTCAACGCCTACGGCGTCTTCATAATCTCGTACGTAACCGGCCAGCTCGGGCTGCCGAGGACGACGGCTTTGATTGGGGTGGCGATCGCCGCTGCTTTCGGGGTGGTGCTCGTCCCGATCTACGGGTTGCTCTCGGACCGCGTCGGCAGGCGGGGGGTGTACGGCGCGGGCGTGGCGCTCTTCGGGCTGTTCGCTTTCCCCTCGTTCGTGCTGATCAATACCGGGCGGCCGGTCCTGATCTGGCTGAGCGTCGTGATAGCACTCGGCCTCATCTATCCCGCGATCTACGCTCCTCTGGCGGCGTTCTGGTCCGAGCTCTTCGACACCCGCGTCCGGTACACGGGAGTGGGGGCCGTCTACCAGTTCTCCGGGATACTCGCGAGTGGGTTTACCCCGGCGATTGCAGCACTACTGCTCGGTTACGCGGGGGGCGAGCCGTGGCTGTTCGTCGGGTACCTGATCGTGGTTACCCTAATAAGCCTGACGGCCATCTACTTCTCCCCGGAGACGTACCGTAGGGACGTGACCCAGACGACATCCGCAGTGCAACGACCCGCGACGGCCACAGAGAGCTAAAGCTAGGAACCCGAGGTTTCACGGAAGAGAGGGATTAATGGCGGCAGAGAATACAGCGGCAACCTCGGACCGCGAGAGGGCCTTCAAGCTGGAGACCACCCCGATAACGTTCGGTCCCGGAGCCTCCGAAGAGGCCGGCTGGGAGATGAAGCGGCTCGGCGCGAGTCGCGTGATGGTCGTCTCGGATCTCGGCGTGGTCCGGTCCGGGATCACGGGGAAGGTCCGGGAGATCCTGGAGGCGGAAGGCATCGAGTGCGGGGTCTTTGATCGGGTCCATGTCGAACCTACCATTGAGTCGCTTCAAGAGGCGACGGATTTCGCAATGGAGGGCGGCTTCGACGGGTTTGTCGGCGTCGGCGGGGGTTCCAGCCTCGACACCGCCAAGGTGGTGAGCCTCGTCGCCACGCATCCCGCGCCCGTGATGGAGTACGTCCACCCGCCCCTGGGGAGCGGTCGCAAGCCGCCGTCGCCGCTCAAGCCGCTGCTGGCGATGCCGACCACGGCCGGGACCGGCTCGGAGGCGACCGGCATCGCCGTCCTCGACCTCCCCGATCTCAGGACCAAGGCGGCTATATCCCATCCTTTTCTCCGACCCGCACACGGGATAGTCGATCCCCTGCTCACGCGCTCCATGCCGTCCGACGTGACAGCGGCCTGCGGGCTGGACGTGGTCTGCCACGCGGTTGAATCATTTACCGCGCGGCCTTTCGATTCCCGCCCGGCGCCCGAGACCCCTGGGGATCGCCCGCCCTTCCAGGGGTCCAACCCGGTCTCCGACATCTGGGCGGCCCGGGCCCTGGAGTATGGCGGGCAGTACCTGAGGCGCGCCGTGGACGACGGCGACGACATGGAGGCTCGCGGGAACATGATGCTCGCCGCCTCGATCGCCGGGATCGGGTTCGGCTCTGCCGGCACTGCTATACCGCACGCCTGCGCCTACCCGATAGCCAGCCTCAAGCACGCCTTCCGGTCCCCCGGATACCCCGACGAACCGTTCGTGCCCCACGGCTTCGCGGTCATCGCCACGGCCCCGGCGGCCTTCCGCTTCACCTACACCGCGAACCCGAAAAAGCACCGCCAGGCCGCCGAATTCCTCACCGGCGAACCGTTCCCCAACGCCGACGAAAACACGCTGCCGGATGTCTTGACCCGGCTCATGAAGGATGTGGGAGCCCCGAGCGGCCTCCGGGAGCTGGGTTACGACAAGAGCGACGTCGCCGACCTGGTCAGCGGGGCGCTCAAACAGCAGCGGCAGCTAGGCATCGCCCCGAGAGAGGCGGGCTCGGACGAGCTGGCCAGCATCTTCCGCGAGTCGTTGGAGAACTGGTAATACCGGATTCGGGCGTAAGGTTCGATACGGCTGCTGTTCGGGAGTAGGGAGTCGGGAGGCGCTTCGCTTCGCTCGCTTCGGGAGTCGGGGAAAAAGGATATACGACTCCTGGAACCCCCGGCGTCTCGCCTGGAGCCTCCGGCGTCTGGCCCCCCCGGCGTTTGGACCCCCCGGCGTCTGGACCCCCCGGCGTCTGGACCCCCCGGCGTCTCGCCGGGGGGAGGAGCCGACTCTCGGTAGTGATCCGCCGTATCCCGTATAACAGGAAAGCTGTTGCTTCCATCGGCTCGTGAACCCGCCGCGCTACGACGTATGGGGGACCGGTTGCGATCTACCGCGCGCGGGACGAGTGGGAGGCGGTCTCGCTTATCGCGCGGGCGAGGATGGAGAGACCTTCTTCCAGCTCGTCGTCGGTTATCTGTAGCGGCATGAGCGTTCGGATCACGTTTCCTTGCTGTCCGGCCGTCAGGAGCATCAGGCCATTTTGCAGGGCATTCTCCGCCACTTTTGCCGCGCGCTCTTTGTCGGGCGTGCGGCTCTCGGGGTCTTTGACTAGCTCCATCGCGGCCATCGGGCCCCGGCCCCGCACGTCGCCTATTACGTCGGGGTGGTTCTGCTGCATCTCGCGCATCGCGGCCATCACGCGTTCCCCGATGGCGTTGGCCCGCGACAGGAGATCCTCCTCCTCGAAGACCTGGAGGACGGCCAGGGCCGCGGCGCACGCCACCGGGTTGCCGCCGAAGGTGCCGCCGAGGCCGCCCGGCTCTACCGAGTCCATGACCTCCGCTCGCCCGACCACTGCCGAGAGCGGCAGCCCGCCCGCGAGGCTCTTGGACGTTGTCAGGAGGTCGGGCGTCACCCCGGAGTGTTCGATGGCGAACATCGTGCCCGTCCGTCCGAAGCCGGTCTGGATCTCATCGGCTATCAGCATAGCGCCGTGCTCGTTACACAGCTCCCTCAAGCGCCGCAGGTAGAAGTCCGGGAACGGGATGAACCCGCCCTCCCCGGAGACCGGCTCGACGATGATCGCCGCCAAATTCTCCGCGTCCACCTCGTCGACTAGCGCCCGCTCGACGAACCCGAAGCAATCGCCCCTGCAGCCCCCGGAACAGTCCTCGCCCGCCGGACATCGGTAGGGGTAGGGCGCGGCCACCCGGTAGACCTCCGGCGCGAACGGCCCGAAGCCATCTTTGTAGGGACCGGCCTTGCTCGTCAGCGTCATCGTGAGGAGGGTGCGCCCGTGCAGGCCGTTCTCGAAGGCCAGCACCGCCCCCCGGCCCGTGTGGGCGCGTGCGATCTTGACCGCGTTCTCAACCGCTTCGGAGCCGGAGTTGGCGAAGATGGTCTTCTTCTCGAACGCGCCGGGGACCAGCGCGTTCAGCTTCTCGGCCAGCTCGACGAAGGGCTCGTAGGGCGCCGCCTGGAAAGCGGTGTGTATGTAGTTCCCGACCTGCTTTCTGACCGCCTCGACCAGCCGAGGGTCGGCGTGCCCGACGTTTACGGCGCCGATGCCCCCAGCGAAGTCTATAAAGGTGTTGCCGTCCACGTCCGTGACGAGCGCGCCGCGCGCCTCCTTCACGAAAACGGGGATGGCGTTCGCCCAGCCCCGGGGAACCGCGCGCCGCTTGCGCTCCATCAAGGCTCTACTCTCCGGGCCCGGTATCTCGGTCTTGATCCTCGTCGAGTCCAGCACGCTCCCCGTCCTCTCTCCCTACGATCTCCACCGCACCGAAACCGGTAGTATACAGTTGGTCCGATAGCAGCCGTTTCGTACATCCGGCCAATGGCATCCCCGGCGGGCTTCGTGTAGCTTTCGTGGTGAGTAACGCTACCGAAGATGGGGAAAGGGGAGTAACGCCGTGGGCTACTTCAACCCGTGGAGCGTGGTGGTTGGGCTGGTGATCCCATTCGTGGCCGTCGTAGGCGGGGTTGCAGTCTTGGGCCGGTCGGAGGCGGTGGTTCTGGGGATGCCACTCGTGTACTTCTGGGTCTTTCTGTGGTTCGTGTTGACGACGCTCTGTCTCGCCGCGAGCTGGTATCTCTTCGACCGCGGGGATTTCGAAGACGAAGAGGAGGTCTAGGTGGCGACCGTAGTCTTCGCCGCGATCATCTTGTTATCGCTCGTCCTGGCGCTTCTAGCCGCCAGGGGTCGGGACGTGCTCCAGATCGAGGAATACCTTGTGGCGGGCAGGTCCTTCAGCGGGGTGCTGCTGTTCTTTCTCGCGGTGGGTGAGATCTACAGCATCGGGACGATGGTGGGGCTGCCGGGGGGCATCTACGCCGAGGGCGCGGGCTACGGGATCTGGTTTGTCGGGTACATCCTGCTGGCCTACCCCGTGGGGTACTTCCTGGCGCCGCTGGTGTGGAGGGCCGGAGAGCGCTACGGGGCCTCGACGTTCCCGGACGTGCTCAAGGGCCACTACGGGAGCAGGCTGCTCGAGGTGACGGCCGCCCTGACCTTTTTCGCGTACCTGATCCCATGGGCGCAACTGCAGTTCACGGGCCTGCAAGTGGCCCTGGGAGCTCTGGGCTTCGGTGTCTCGCCGACCACCGCCACAGCCGTCGCGGCCGCGATAGCCTTCGCCTACATCATCTTCTCCGGGGTAAGAGCCCCGGCGAATATCTCGATCCTGAAAGACATCCTCCTTTTCGGCGCGATCGTCATCGTCGGGGTAGCGGCGGCCTCCGCCGCGGGAGGGATATCCAACGTGTTCGGGAGTGCCGAGCAACTCAACCCGTCTTCTTTGAGGATCGAGGGAGGTCAGGCGATGACGTTCGCGCTGACGACTATAGTCTTTCAGGCGTTCGGCTTTATAACGCTCACGACGCCGTTTATCTTCACCGGCCGCGGAGGCCACGGTGAAGCGCACGTACATCGTGATGCCGCTGTACATGCTGATGTACCCGTTCCTCATCCTGGCCGCGTACTACGCCGTAAGCGCGGCGCCGGACCTTGAGCAGCCGAACGCCGCGCTCTTCGCGGCCTCGGTAGAGTTGCTGCCCCCGTGGCTGTTGGGGCTCGTGGCGGGGGCGGCCGCCCTCTCGGGGTTGCTCATCCTCGCCGTGCTGAGCCTGACAATCGGCGGCATACTGTCGCGCAACATCACACCGAACCTGACCGACACCTCCCAGCGGAGGTTGACGCAGGTGGTGGTGACCGTTTACCTGATCGCCACCGCCGCGCTCACGATACTGGCCCCGACGCTGATGCTCGACCTGATCTCGCTCGCGTACTTCTTCGTTACGCAGCTGCTCCCGGCCTTGTTCGGGGTCCTCTTCGTGCGGCGGTTCAGCGCGTTGGGCATCACCTCCGGCCTGGTTGCCGGAAACGCGACGGTGCTCCTGCTCCACTTCTCGCAAACGAACACCGCTGGCATCAACATCGGGCTGATAGCGTTGCTGGTCAACATCCTGGTGACCATCGCGGTGAGCGCGGCATCGAAGAACCGATCCTCGCTCGCGCCGGTGGCCGCCTCCCGGCCGCGGACCCGGCAGGTCGAAAGGAGCACCACGTCATGAACGACGATTGCGTCCTGGTCGGCAAGATCTACACCATGGACGATTCGCGGCCCCTCGTCGAGGCCGTCGCGATCCGGGACGGGAAAATAGCCTACCTCGGCGCGGCCCGCGAGGCGCGACACAAAGCGGGACCGCGAGCCGAGGTGATAGACCTCGCGGGTAGGGTCGCGCTCCCGGGCTTCATCGAGTCGCATAGCCATCCCGTTCTGCTCGGGCGGTACTTCGAAGAGGTCGACTGCCGGTACTGCTCGTCCATCGAGGAGATCGTGGAGGCGTTGCGGGCACGAGCGAAGGTCACCCCTCCGGGTGAGTGGGTGGTGGGCAACGGGTACGACCACACGCTGCTAAAAGAGTCGCGGCATCCCACCCGGCGCGAGCTGGACCGGGCGAGCGACGAGCATCCCGTCCTGCTCAGGAACATCACCGTCCACAACGTGGTGGCGAACGCCGAGGCCCTCCGGCTCGCCGGCGTCACCCGCGCCACGCCCGACCCGGAGGGCGGCAGGATCGGGCGGGACGAGAACGGGGAGCCCGACGGCGTGCTGTGGGAGTGGGCGCAAGGTCTCGTCCAATCCCACCTTCCCGAGGCGTCGGTCGAGGACGTCCGCCGCCAGCTCGAAAAGGCCGCCGAAGAGTACCTCTCCGCCGGCGTCACCTCCGTCGTGGACGCGGCGCTGGGGCTCGCCAACGGGATGCGGGACGCCGAAGCGTACGCGCGCGTCGCCGGAGACGGTGGGCTGCTCCTGCGGCTGGGAGCCGCGATCTCCTACCCGCTGTGGAGGGAGCTTCGGGAGGGCGCCGGACCGGGACTGGAGTGGCCCGGAGATCCCCAAAAGGTGCGTCCTGTCGCCGTCAAGTTCTTCCAGGACGGGTCCATACAGATACAGACCGCGGCGCTGCGCGAGCCCTACCTCGGCGAGACCGAGCCAGCGGATCACCATCTCATATGGTCCCAGGAAGAGCTGGACCGGGCGGTGGCCGATGCCCACTCGTCTGGTTGGCAGGTGTGGACGCACGGCAACGGGGATGCCGCGATAAGTTCGATCCTGGACGCCTACGAGAAGGCCCTCGCGGACGCGCCGCGCACGGATCACCGTCACAGGGTCGAACACTGCCAGACCGCCGGCGAGGACCAGCTCGACCGCATCGAGGAGCTGGGGGTAGCGGTGTCCTTCTTTGCTCCTCACGTCTGGCACTGGGGGGACAGGCACCGGGATATATTCCTCGGTCCCGAGCGGGCTGCCCGCATAGATCCCCTCGCCTCAGCCCTGCGCAGGGGGATCCGGTTCGGGCTGCACAACGATAGTCCCGTGACCCCCATAAGCCCGCTGCTCTCTATCGGCACCGCCGTAAGCCGCCGGACCAGCGGCGGGCAGGTCCTGGGACCCGGGCAGGCAATACCGGTGGACCGGGCCTTGCGGTCAATGACGCTGGACAGCGCCTACCTCGCCTTCGAAGAAGACCTGAAGGGGACCTTGATGGAAGGCAAGCTAGGAGACGTCGTGGTCCTCGAAGCCGATCCAAACGAGGTAGCCCCGCACGAGATCAAAGCCATCCCCGTGGCCGCAACCATCGTCGGCGGCAAGGTAGCGTACAGCGCCGGATAGTATAGAACCCGGAAAAGGTTCGGGGCGTCCGTTGTTCGGGAGTCGGGAGTCGAAAAAGCTTGACCTCCTATTCACGTCGGATGAAGCAGTGATCGACCGGATTCCGTACGACAGAGCTACTTTCGTAGTGTGCAGAGTTTCGGCTGATGAGGTCGGAGCGAGCATGCTCTCCTCCTGGCTTTCGTCCCGACGCTGCTCATGGGTGCCGAGGGAGCGTCGTCGGCGATATCGCGAACTTTGCCCGGCGAGTGAGAAACCGTCTGAAAAGCCTCATGAGCGGACCAGACGCCTCGCCATCAAGCGGCTCATCCCCACCAGGATGAACGCCTCGCTCGTGGCAGTGAGCTTCTCGTAGTCCTTACTCGTCCTTCGGTTCTGACCTATCCACGAAAACGTCCGCTCCACCATCCACCTCCTCGGCAGTACTTTGAAGCCCGGCTCTCAGCCGTTTGCTAAAGAAGAAGTCTAGGTTGAGTTTGCAGAAGCCCGAGCGCCGGGCTGACCAGCGAGACGAAAAAGCGATCGAGCGCTGGAAAGAGGAGCGCTGGCCCGAGCTAAAAAAGGGGCGCTAGAGTAGGGTAGGAAGATCCTATTTGCGGACCAATCCGGCTTCTATCTGTTGCCAAGTGTGGTGCGCACCTACGCCCCGGTAGGCCAGACACCCATCCTGGACGAACGGCTCTCGCGTGATCACCTCTCGGTGATGAGCGGCTCACTTTGGAGGGCAAGCTGTTGATGATGGAGCAGGAGAGAGCGTTCAAGGGGCCGGATGTGGTCCGATTCCTCAAGCACGCCTTACGCCAGATTGCGGGCAAGGTTTTGGTCATCTGGGACGGCTCGCCCATCCATCGCAGCAAAGTAGTCAAGGAGTTCCTCGAGAGCGGAGTAGCCTCTTGTCGGCTGCGGCTAGAGCAATTGCCCGGCTACGCCCCGGAGCTCAATCCAGACGAAGGAGTCTGGAAACACCTGAAGTACGTGGAACTCAAGAACGTCTGCTGCCAGAATCTCTCTGAGTTGAGGCGGGAGTTGCGCAAAGCCAAAGAGCGCTTGAGGCACAAGAAGCCCGTAATCCACGGTTGTCTCAGGCAGCCGGGCCCCGAGGCTTAGATGTCTAAGCAGAGATCAATAAGTTGTCCCCTACTGTGATCGACATTTTCATAGAGATCCCTTCCCGTCGAACGGTCGGGCGGATACGGTCTCCGGGTTCTCGCCGCTTCTCATCGGCTACCCGCCCATCGCTTCGTTTGCGCTGGTTTCACGGCTTCCTCGGTCGCCCGCCGCCGCGCCACCACTAGCATCAAGACGGCCTGCGGCAAGACCGCCCAGAAGCCGGATATCGGCATCAGGATCACGCCGAACAGGCCGAGCGCCAGCAACGACCAACCCAAGAAAGCCGGCAGGGTCCCCGTCCGGGCCTGCGCCCAGTGGACCAGGCCGCCGAGGATCAAGACCGTCGTCCCGAACGTCACGTGCCAGAAGGCGGTCTCCCGGTCGAATTGGGTCGGGTCAAGCTCCACCGCGTTGAAGAATCCGTCCTGCGCGATGGCGGCGAGCTGCCGAGAGTGGAACACGAAAACGTACAAAAGATCCAGCACCCCCGTCACCATCAACAACGGTCCACTCAGTCTGCGCATCATGCCTCTCCTCTCTCCCACCAGTCCATCGAGCAGACCGTTCCGCTGATAAGGAGTATCGGAAGGTCGGCGGGATCGCCGAAGGTCTCGACGCAGAGGTCCAACCCGTTGGCCCGGACGATCTTCTCGTCGAACTCCGTAGCCCGAACCTCGGGCAGTCGCGGGATGGGTCGTAGTCCCGACCGTCCACCCCTCCAGTCCGCGGTCGTCCTCGTCGTCGTAACGACGGGCCACGTACCAGTCTTCGCCGTCTTGCGCCTCTTCCAGCAGAGGCAGGACCTCGTACTCCAGAAAACCGGGGTCCTTCGCCAGGCGAGCAAGTGAGTGGGTGGCCGGCGGCGGACACCTGCCCACGCCCCGTACCAGTGCCGCCCGAATGGTAAACACCTTGCCTGCGCTGCTCCCCGCATCTCCATACTCCTCGCTCCTTTCATCGTTTCCGCGCGTGGTTAATTAAGACCGCCGTGCTCGTCGGTATCCCGCCGCGGCTCGGAAGTAGTCGTTGGCGGCCGGCCGGAACATGAACACCAGCGCCGTGAGGACTGCCGCCAGATGGACGACCCGGATCGACGCGAAAACAATGAAGGCAAGATCCACATCCTCAAGTAGCTCGCTAAGGGAGTTACCCTCGATGAGCCACGAGACCGGGTCGATCACCAAGGAGAGAGTGCCGATCCCGCCAAGCAGTACTGCCAGGGTGATGCGGGCCCAGTTCTTCCCGAGACGCACCTGCGCGATTATGTAGATCAGCACGGTGGTGACGCCCAGCCTGATACCCAGAGCGAAGATCACCTCGGTGGCCGCCGGGTCGAAGTTGATGATGCCAACGGTTGTCTCGGCCACACCCGCGGCCAGCGCGACAAGCCACAGCAGGAAAGACGCCTGGACGTCCCTGGGCACGCCCGGCCGCGGGCTCCGCTCGAACTCTTCCGCGCCCGTAGTCGTGCCGCCGAATCCTTTGGTCATAGCTTCAGGTCCTTTACTCGGGGGTGAGTGACGCTCTCTCATTTCTTGCTCGGCTCTTTTCGTCTCGTTCGGCCAGGTCACGGTGCAATTCGACGTACTCGATCACTGCGTCGTTCCTTCGACTCGCTCATGCCGTTAGTCTCTCTTGTCCTCGATCTTCTCTCACCGCGGGCCGGTCGGGGCCGTACGACCCGCGGTCCGGCGTTCGCTCGCGGCGGGGTCCCGCCGGGGTCACGGCCGTCCCGGAACTCCGCAGCCTGTGCTCCGCCTCGCGCTGCAGCTGCCTGACCCTTTCGCGGGAGATCCCAAGCTCCTCCGCGAGCTCCCTCAAGGTCGCCGGGCCACGGCCGTCGAGGCCGTGGCGCCTGACGAGGACGCGACGCGCTCTCTCCGGCAGGCACGCGAGCGTTTCGAAGAGCAGGGCCGTTTCGGTTTCTGCCACCAAGTCTTCGGCCACGCGCGAAGCCCGCTCATCGACGACGAGCTCGCCTACTTCCGCGGCGCCCTTCTCGGCGCCCACGGGGCGGTCGAGGCTGGTCGCATCCGGCAGCACCGCCATGGCGAAACGCGCCTCCTCCTCGGTCCACCCGAGCCTTTCGGCCAGTTCCCCGTCGGTTGGCTCCCGGCCCAGCTCGGAGACGAGCTCGCCCCGACTCCGCACGAGTTTGCGCAGCTTCTCACCCATATGTGCCGGCACCCTCACGGTCCGGCCCTTGTCGGCGACCGCCCTTTGGACGGCCTGGCGGATCCACCACGTCGCGTAGGTAGAGAAGCGGTGGCCGAGGTCGGGGTCGAACTTCTCGACGGCCTTTATCAGCCCTATGTTGCCTTCCTGGATCAGATCCTCGAACGGAAGCCCCATCCCCCGGTACTTTTTGGCTACGCTGACCACCAGCCTCAAATTTTTCTCGATGAGCTTCCTCCTCGCCCCCGGATCTCCGGAGCGCGCCTTCTCGGAGAGGGACACCTCCTGGCGGTGGGTCAGGAGCTTACCCCTGCCTATCTTCGCCAGGTATCCGGCCAGAAGCTCCGGCGTTTCGGACTTACGCGGGACATCAGCCTCGATGTCCCTCTCTGGTTCGCTCGCAGGGTCGAGCATCATCGTGTTTGACCGCGAAACGTTCTTCATCACCCAACGCCCCCTCTGTTTCTAGTCGGCTTTCTTTGCTTGCAGAGACGGCCGGCACCCCTCTTCGGCTCCCACACCAGGGACGATGCCCGGACCGCACCGCGCCGTTCGGGCGAGGCAGAGCAAAATCGCCTGGCCAGGGCGTTGCGAGCCTCGCGCAGCATCTCCTCGCGGCGCTGCTTCCGTATCTGGAAATTCATCGTCTCTCGCCTCTGCGGTCCTTCTCTCGGATAACTCATCGGGATGACGGCTGGGTCCTCAGCGGATGGTGGTCCCACCTCCTCGGGACGTTCTTTGATCGAGGTCCACCAGAGCATCCCTATGAAGAGTAGTTGCATCGGCGCTCGCAGCCATAACGGAGTGGGCACCTCACCGTAGAATGGTATCCCGTTGAGTGCGGCGTACGCGTTGGCGGGAAACAGCGCGACCATGAGAAGCACCAGACAGATGGCTGCGATCCGCCGGGTCCTGGGGACGAGCAGACCGATCGCGCCCGCGATCTCGAACACCCCGGTTAGGTAGATGACCCAGAGACCATCGGGTAGAGGATCGGGGATCATCGCCGCGAGGTCGTGCTTCATACCGGAGAAATGCGCGGTGCTGGTGACCAGGAACATGATCACCAAGGCCCCACGGCCGGCCTCCCTCCAAGAGGAGAGCCGTTCGACCCCGAGCCAGCCCACTCCTCGTAGGACAATAAACGAAACTAAAAGAACTAACAAAACATCCATACGTGTCCTCCTTCCCGCGAGGGCGGGACGATCCACCCTCCGCTTACGCCGCAACCCCAGAGGTCACTTCCTTTCCGCTGTATCTCTTCCCGAGTGCCCAGCAGCCGTGTCTGTTCGCCGAACGCTCATCTCCCCTTTTTAGCTGTCCTTGCTCTACCTCCTCCGCCCATTCTCGGTCTTTCGGCAACCGAAGGTGAGATTCTGTCAACGCGGCTTCGATCATCTCGACTTGTCCATCCATCGCCTGTCTTCGCGGAAGGCCCGAAAGAACGGTACGGCAGGTACGCTCAGCAGGGCGACCATCCTCCGCCAGCCACCCGCGGGCA
>Ga0136615_10000633_pt1 | contig 16323 bp, 15 predicted proteins | sample AntDrymUQ2882206_2_FD_106647 | JGI IMG/M metagenome (GOLD analysis project Ga0136615, IMG submission 106647) | Polar desert sand microbial communities from Dry Valleys, Antarctica - metaG UQ288 (22.06) | ecosystem: Environmental > Terrestrial > Soil > Desert | place: Antarctica: Dry Valley...
ACGCCCGCGGAGGCGTACGACCGGCATATCGGTCGCTACGGCCGAGAGCTGGCACGAGCGCTGACTACCGCCGCCGCGGTGCGGCCTGGCGGCCGTGCGCTCGACGTCGGCTGCGGACCCGGCGCGCTGACGAGCGAGCTCGTCGCGCTGCTCGGCGCCGAGCGGGTGGCGGCGGTCGACCCGTCGGCTCCGTTCGCCGACGCCTGCCGCCGGCGCCTGCCTGGCGTCCGCGTCGAGGTCGCGTCCGCCGAGGCGCTGCCGTTCGCCGCCGCCGCGTTCGACCACGCGCTGGCCCAGCTCGTCGTGAACTTCATGACCGCTCCGCCGGCGGGCGTGCGCGAGCTGCGGCGGGTGACACGGCGCGGCGGCACGGTGGCCGCCGCGGTGTGGGACTACGCCGGGGAGATGACGCTGCTGCGGCGCTTCTGGGACGCCGCGATCGCGCTCGACCCAACGGCCGCCTCCCGCGACGAGGGGCGGTGCATGCCGTTTTGCACCCCCGACGAGCTGGCCGACCTCTGGTCGCAGGCCGGTCTCGCCGACGTAGGCGTCGCCGACGCCGTGGTCAGCGCCGGCTACGAGGACTTCGAGGACCTCTGGCAGCCGCTCGAACTCGGCGTCGCGCCCTCGGGCGCGTACGCGACGTCGCTGCCGCCGGAGGAGCGAGCGGCGCTGAAGGAGGAGCTCCGGCGCCGGCTCGGCGTCGGAGACCCAGACCGCCCGTTCGAACTGAACGCGCGCGCGTGGGTCGTCACGGGTCGAGTGGTATGACCGGCGACGACGGCTACTTCGGCGAGCGGGTCGCCGCGCGGTACGACGAGTCCTCGGCGGAGATGTTCGACCCGGCGGTCGTCGATCCGGTCGTGGATGTGCTCGTCGCGCTGGCCGGGAACGGGCGCGAGCTCGGGATCGGGACGGGACGGATCGCGCTTCCGCTCGCGCGGCGCGGCGTGCCGGTGCACGGGATCGAGCTGTCGAGGGCGATGGTCGCCCAGCTGCGCGCGAAGCCGGGCGGAGAGGACATCGGCGTCACGATCGGCGACTTCGCGACCACGTGCGTCGATCAGGCGTTCTCCGTCGCGTACCTGGTCTTCAACACCATCTCGAACCTGACGACGCAGGCCGAGCAGGTCGCGTGCTTCCGCAACGTCGAACACCACCTCGAGCCCGGCGGCTGCTTCGTCGTCGAGGTCGGCCTCCCGGAGCTGCAGCGGCTCCCGCCGGGCGAGACCGTTCGACCGTTTCTCGTGAGCGAGACCAGGTGGGGCTTCGACGAGTACGACGTAGCGAACCAGGGCCTCGTCTCTCATCACCTCGAGACCGTCGACGGACGCATCCAGCACCTCTCGATGCCGTTCAGGTACACGTGGCCCGCGGAGCTCGACCTGATGGCCCAGCTCGCCGGGATGGAGCTGCGCGAGCGCTGGAGCGGCTGGCAGCGGGAGCCGTTCACGAGCGACAGCCGCAACCACGTCTCGGTCTGGGAGAAACCGGCGAGCCCGGCTTGACGTCGATGGCCGTCGTGGTCCTCGACGAGCCGGCCCGCGGCGCCACGAGGCCCGCCTCGACGGCAAGCCGGCACACCGCCGGCAGGGCTGCGATCTCTGCTGCGCAGCCGATACCCTAAGCCGCGGTCCGACGGGAAAAAGGGAGCGCATGGCGACGACGGAGCAGGCAAGCTTCATGCTGGATCGGTTCGAGCCGACTGCGCCGGGCGAGATCCAGGTGGCGGGTGTGTGGGCTCGGGTGGATCGCCGCCACCTGACCGATCCTGCGCTGATCGTCCACACCGACCAGGGGGCGCACCGGCTGGAGGCGCTGCGCTCCGAGGTCCGCGGGATCCGGCGCTGGCGCGCGGTGTTCGCTTGGGAGGGCGACGCCGCCGCGATCCTCCGCGCCGAGCTCGAGGTGGGCCGGAACCTGGTCGTCGCGCTGCCCGCACCGAACGCCAACAAGCGGGAGCTCCGGCGCTCGCCGCTCATCCGCGGCGTCGAGCCGGACGGGCGGGCACACCGAGAGGCCGAGATCGCGCCGGACGCTGACGCGATGGCTCTCCACGCCGCCCTGGTCGCGGCGCGCGACGAGGCGGCCGAAGCGGCCGAGGAGGTCAAAGAGGCGCGAGAGGAGGCGCGCCGCGCGCGCGAGGACGCGCAGCGCGAGCGCTCCCGGCGCCAGAACGAGGGCACTCGCCTGCACGAGGCCGTGGCCACCCTGCGGCGCGTGGCCGAGGACTCGCTGCAGCAGGAGCGCGCCACGACGCAGCAGCTCTCCGGGGAGCTCGACGCGGCCGAGGCGAGCCTGGAACGCGAGCGCGCCGAGGCGGCGGAGCTGCGTGAGCAGATGGACGCCGCGGTCCGCGCCCGAGTCGAGGCCCGGGCGCAGGCGCGCCTGCAGGTCGAGCGCCTCAGCGCCGAGCTAGCGTCCGCCCGGCGAGAGCTGGAGGAGAGGGAGTCGCTCGACACCGGCGAGGTGGCGCGCCTCAACGTGCTGCTCGGCGAGGCCCAAGCCGAGCAGGTGCGGGCGAGCAAGGCGGCGGAGGCGGAGGTCGCGCGCCTCGGGACGGCACTGCTCGAAGCGCAGCGAACCGGCGATCGCTCGAACGGTGAGATCGAGCGCCTGCGCGCCGCCCTGCACCAGGCGAAGAAGGAAGTGGAGCGCTCCGGCGGGGAGGTCGAGCACCTCCGAGCCGCTCTGGTCCAGGTGAAGAAGCTGTCGACCCAGCGCAACGCCGACCTCGAGGCACTGCACCTCGAGATGGGGCAGTTCCACGAGCGCCTCGCCCAGGCGGCAGGCGGCAGCAGCGCGTAACGAGATCTCAGTCGAACCCCCGACGCGAGCTTGAGGACGCGTCGGGGAAGAGCTCGGCTTCGACGATCTCGCAGATGATGTGCGCGACGAGGATGTGGCTCTCCTGCACGTGCGGCGTATCTGTCGTCGGAACCGCAAGGCAGAAGTCGGCGAGTGCCTCCAGCCGGTTGCCGGGTGCGCCGGTGAGCACCACGGTGCCGAGTCCTCCGCGGCGCGCGGCCTCGATGCCCCGGACGACGTTCTCCGAGTTGCCGCTCGTCGAGATGCCGAACGCCACGTCGCCCGGACGACCCAAGCCCTCGACCTGACGCGAGAAGACCTCGTCGAAGCCGAAGTCGTTGCCGATCGCCGTGAGCGACGAGGTGTTCGTGCCGAGCGCGATCGCGGGCAGCGACCGCCGCTCGCGCCGGTAGCGACCGACGAGCTCGGCGGCGATGTGCTGCGCGTCGGCGGCGCTGCCGCCGTTGCCGAACAGCAGCAGCTGCCCGCCGCTCTTGAACGACTCCACGAGCCGCACCGCGATGCGAGCGATCATCTCGGGCCGACCATCTTCGAGGAGTTGGCGCTTGAAGCGGACGCTCGCCTCGACGTTGCGCCGCACCGTGGTGAGGTGGGAGCTCACCCCGGGCAGCGCGCGGTTTGCGCTTGCCGGCCCACCGCGAGCTACTCGGTGCGCGCGGCATCGACGGTCTGGTCCAGACCCGTCTTGAGCGACGTCTTCGCGCTCCAGCCGAAGATGCGGGCGGCGGTCGACGGATCCAGGCAGGAGCGGCGCACCTCGCCCGCCCGCTCGGGGGCGAACTCCGGCTCGAGCCCCAGCGTCTCCACCAGCTCGAGCACCGTTGTCTCGCGGCCGGTCGCCACGTTGCAGTGGCCGGCGGCGGCGCTGCTGCCGGCCGCCACGAAAGCGGCGACCACGTCGCCGACGTAGACGAAGTCGCGCGTCTGCAGGCCGTCCCCGAAGACGGTGGCGCGGCCGCCGTCGGTTGCGCGCCCGCAGTAGATCGCGATCACGCCGGCCTCCCCCTTGGGGTCCTGACGCGGGCCGTAGACGTTGGCGAGCCGCAGGCAGAACGTGGAGAGCCCGTAGAGCCGCTGGTAGAGGGCCATGTAGAGCTCGGCCGCGGCCTTGGACGTGCCGTAGGGCGAGAGCGGACGCAAGTCGGCGTCCTCCGGGGTCGGCACCACGTCGGCGTCGCCGTAGATGGCGCCGCCGGTGGAGGCAAGCACGACGCGGCGAACGCCGGCCTGCCGCGCCGCCTCGAGCACCGTCGCGGTGCCGACCACGTTGATGGTGGCGTCGAAGGCCGGCTCCTCGACGGCGCGGCGGACGTCGATCTGAGCCGCGAGGTGGTAGATCACCTCGGGCTGCGAGGCCGCTAGGGCCGCCGCCACGTCGTCCGGATCGGCGACGCTGCCCTCGTGCAGCGTGGCGCCGGCCTCCCGCCCGCCGTCGAGGTTCTTATGACGACCCGTCGAGATGTCGTCCAGCACGGTCACCTCGTCGCCACGCGCCACCAGCGCGTCCACGAGATGGGACCCGATGAACCCTGCTCCTCCCGTCACGAGCGCGCGCACAGCGGAGCACTGTAACCCGTTGGCTCCGCAGCGTTCTGGCGGCGGTGACGTGGCGCGAAGGCGCCGCGCCGGACCGGCTCTCGCCCACGGCGCTCGACCCCTCCTACGCGCCTCCTGTCGCCATTGACCGGAATCTGCCCGCAGGGAGCGCCGCCGCGTCTTCCAGCGCAACTTGAAGGCTTCCCCGCTGTTCGAATCGGTGGCTCGGACGCGGCTGATCCGCATGCGTCCCTGCTGCGGAGAGATAGCGAACGACTCGAACTCGACGTACGGTAGCTGGACAGATAATCGACCGCGAACCACAACCTAGGGCGCGTTGAGCCTCTAGAATTCGGCGCCAAGGCGAAGTCGTGTGCAGCTTGGAGGCTGGCATGGGAAACAAAGGGAGAGGCTAAGGGATGGTCCGCCAGACGCAGAACGGAATCTCGGAACAACAGGCTGTCGGGCACGATCAACGGACGATCGGGCCGGAGCCGCTCCTGATGGAGAAGCCCATCGATCGACGGCGGCTGCCACGGCTGGTCGACCTGTCTCGTGGGTCCGGCGTACTGACGCTGCCGAACGGCCAGATCGCTCGCACGCGGAGCCGGGCGCGCCTGCAAGACCTTCTCGAGGGCCGGGGATGGACCTCGCTCCGCCTCTCGATCGACCTCATCGTGGCGTCGCTCGCGGTGATCATCGCGCTCTTCACCACCGAGGGGCCGGCCGTGCTCTCGACCACGCACGGGTGGCTGTTCGCCTTCCCGCTGGTGGCGGTCGGAATGCTGCACTTCCGCGGGCTCTACCGGCGCCAGGTCCGGGTCATGATGCTCGACGACCTCGCGCCGCTCGCGGGCGCGGTCTCGGTCGCGTCCATGCTGCTCCTCGCATGGACGATCTTCGTGCTGGGCGACGACCAGGCAGGTCCGATCATCGGGCAGATCTGGGCGCTCTCCATCCTCCTCGTCGGCTCCGGTCGGACGCTTCTCAGCAGGTACCAGCGCCGCGCTCGCGAGCAGCACGTGGTCGGAAAGCCGACCCTCATCATCGGAGCCGGCCTGGTCGGCGCCCAGGTGGCGCGCCGGCTGGAGGAGGCCCCCGAGTACGGTCTGCGGCCGGTCGGCTTCCTGGATTCCAACCCGCTGGCGAGCGCGCAGGCGTTCACCGGGCATCCTCCCGTGCTCGGCTCGCCTGACGACGTGGCGAAGGTGGCCGCGCTCACCAAGGCGCAGCATGTGATCTTCGCCTTCACGCAGGAGCCGGATCACGGGCTCATCCCCCTGGCCCGCCGCTGCGAGGAGCTGGGCCTCGAGGTCTCGCTCGTGCCGCGCTTCTTCGAGTCGCTCACCGACCGCGTCTGCCTCGAGCGTCTTGGCAGCCTGCCGGTCTTCGCGCTTCGTGCCGTCGATCCCAAGGGCTGGCAGTTCGAGATCAAGTACGCGATCGACCGGGTGGTCGCAGCGCTGCTCCTCGCCATCCTCGCTCCGCTCATGCTCGTCGTCGCGCTCGCGGTCAAGGCGAGCTCGCCGGGGCCGGTGATCTTCAGCCAGCGCCGTGTCGGCCGGGACGGGCAGTTCTTCGATCTGTACAAGTTCCGCTCGATGCGGGAGCCGGAGACGGACGACGTGTTCGAGGCGCGCGCCGGCCTGGCGCCCGGCGGCATCGAGGGAAGCGACCGGCGAACCCCGATCGGCCGTGTGCTGCGCCGGTTCGCGCTCGACGAGCTGCCGCAGGTGTTCAACGTGCTCAAGGGCGAGATGAGCCTCGTCGGCCCCCGTCCGGAGCGGCCCGAGTTCGTCGACCGCTTCGGTCGCGACCTCGCGCGCTACACCGACCGCCATCGCGTCAAGTCGGGGATCACCGGCTGGGCGCAGGTCAGCGGGCTGCGGGGGCAGACGTCGCTGCACGACCGGATCGACTGGGACAACCACTACATCGAGAACTGGTCGCTGTGGTTCGACGTCAAGGTGATGCTGTTGACGCTGGGCGCGATTCGGCGCACCGGGAACGACGCCTGAGGCCGCGCAGCGGCCACGGCGTCGGTCCGTGGCCGCTTCGTCAGCTGCCGTCGAGCGTCGCCAGCGCCTGGGAGAGGCGCCGTTCGACCTTCCGAAGCTCGGCTCGCGCGGCGTTGTAGCGCCGCGTGGAGCCGGCTGCGGCCGCCTGGGAGATGCGCCCGTAGACCGCCCGGGTGCGGCGGAGCAGCGCCACGATGGTTCCGGCCGCCTCGACCCGCGCAGCCGACGGCGCGACGGCCTGCGCTGCGGCGCGGTAGGCGCCGGCCAGCCGCCGGGAGGCGGCTGCCTGAGCATTGGGCGTGAGCGCCGCTCGCAGCGCCACGTCACCCGCCGAGCGCGCCCGGTCCAGCCGGGTCAACGCCAGCCGCAGCTGCAGGCGGAAGACCAGCTCGACCGCCGGCAGCACGCGTCCGCTCTCCAGGGCGATCCCTTGCACGTCTGATCCGCAACCCGATGCGGCGGCCCAGATGGAACGTGAGGCGACGCACGCGACGACCAGCACGCCGGCACTCGTCGGAAGCACGGTGATGTCGATCAGCCCGTCACCGCGAGCGGTCGGCACCGCCGGGTAGAGCCAGGCCTGACGCCCGGCGAGCACGGTCGCCTCGGGCGCGGCCGGAGGTCGCCTGAGCACGCCTTGCAGCGGTCCCGGGATCAGCGAGGGAAGGTCGGGCGTGCCGAACATCACCAGCCCGAACGCGCGCAGGCCGGGGGAGACGGTGAAGGCGGACGTGGACGCCGGATCGAGCCCTTTCAGACCGGTCGCGGACAGCTCGGCCGGGCTCCAGTCGGGCGGCAGCGTCACCCGCGCGGGCCCGGCGACGATCGCGCGCTGGGCTGGGCTGCTCTCCGGCGCGGGGGCCGGGTTCGCGGCCCGGCCGACCGACCAGCCGAGGAACGCGGCAGCCGCAATGCTCGTCACGGCGACCGCCGACGCTGCGCTGCGTGCGCGCGATGCCGAAGGACGGGCGCTCACCGCGCTCATCCCTCCGAGTCGAACTCCTCTCCGGACGAGTCGAACGTCTCTGGCTCCGGCTCCGGCGCCGGGGTCGGTGCGGGCGCGGCGGGCGCCGGCGGCGGGCTGGGCGGCGCGGCCTGGACCGGCGGCGGCACGGCGGTGGGCGCGGGGGCCGGCGCGGGCGTCGGTGCGGGAGCGGCGGGGCTTTGGGCTGGCGCCGGGCCAGGGGTGGGCCGCGCCGCGCGGCGGCGCTTGGGGCGGCGCGGCTCCGCGCGCAACGGCGGGATCTCGACCGCCGCGTCCAGCGTGGACGACGCGAGGCGCGCATCGCTCGTGCTGGGAGCGGCCGGGCGGTCGCCTGCGCGGAGATCCGCGGCCTGGCTACGGCCGGAGGCGACGTTCTCCTGCCTTCCGATCGCGTATGCGATGGTGAAGGCCAGCGCCGCGGCAATCGCAAGCCAGAGCAGCGCCGCGCGTCGCGGGCGCCCGTTCGGGTAGGAGAACCGGTCGATCATCGGGTGCGTTTACGGCTCGGCGCGGGCACTACCGCGAAGTGTAGAGCGGTCGAGGAGCTCCGAGCGGTCCTTCGCATGGGTCCGCAGCGGCCGCTCACCCGGGGCAGGCTCGTGGCCTGCGCACGCCCGGCCACACGCAAGCGTCGCGCCGTGACGGACGCTTGTCCTTGCGGATCGTGATGCGCACGTACTTCCCGATGCGTCCCCGCTTCGTGACGCGCAGCACGATGCGCGCCCCGGCGCGGTAGCTCGTCTGCAGCCGCTTGAGCCGCTCGACGCGCGCGGTTCGGAGGATGCGCGATCGCGGGCAGCCGTCGCCTCGGCACGCCGCCCGGATGACGGCGCCCTTGGGCGCCCGCACCGTGAGCAGCGTCAGCCGCGCGCCGCGCGCGGTCAGACGACCGGCGAAGCGGACGACAGGGAACGGGCGCATCAGCCGCGCGGCGGTCGGGTTCGCGCTGGGCGGCGTGCCAGATGCGCCGCTCCCATCCTCGACGGTGACCTCGCGGTACACCGAGACCGGCTTGTCGTCGGGGTCGACCCCGTTCAAGCCGACGAACACCTTCGTCGCCGTCCCGTACGTGGTCGTCACGGACGTGCCGGTCCCGTCGTCGAACTGGCCATCGCCGTCGAGGTCCCAGGCCAGCGCGCGGAACGTGACCGCCGGGTCCGTGAAGCCGGCGGTGAACGTCACCGGCACGCCCTGGATCACGGGATTCGGCGCGAACGTGAAGACCAGCGGCGCACGTTCGACGACGTCGACCTCCTCCGTCGCCGTCGCGGAGGCGCCGGCGTTGTCGGTGACCGTCGCCGCGACGGTGTGCTGGCCGGAGGTTGCGAAGCTGGTGGTCAGCGCCGCGCCGGTGTCCGTCGTCGCGACGCCGTCGACCTCCCATCGGTACAGCGCGACCCTGCCGTCCGGATCCTGCGCGCGCGTCGAGAAGGTCACCGACTCGGCGGTGAGCGGCGCAGCGGGGGAAGCGGTCAGGGTGACCGTCGGTGAACGGTTGCCCGGGACGATCGACGCGGTCGCCACGTTGCTGCCCCCGTCCCGGTCGGTCACGCGCAAGCCCACGTCGATCCGGTTCTGCCCGGCCGGGAACGTCTTGGTCGGGCTGGCACCGGTCGCGTCGTCGAACCGGCCGTCGCCGTCGAAGTCCCACCCGTGCTTGTCGAGCCGCCCCTCGGGATCGGCGGAGCGCGACCGGAAGGCGACCGGCCTACCCCGCTCCACGGGGATGGGCGCAAAGGAGAACGCGGCCTTCGGCGCCCGGTTGCGCACGGTGATCGCGAGCGTCGCCGTCTTCGTGGCTCCCGCGTCGTCGGTCACCCGCAGGCGCACGTCCGCCCCGCCCGGGACCCGGAACGTCCAGTTGGCGGTCGCGCCGGTGCCGTCGTCGTAGCCGTCCTTGTCGAAGTCCCATTCGCGCTTGACGATCGACCCGTCGGGATCGCTGGCCACCGCCGTGAAGCGGACGGAGGCGAGGGAGAGCGGCCTGGTGTCCGAGGCCCTGATGGCGGCCACGGGCACGCCGTTCGCGACGGTGATCCGGACCTGGTCCGTGGACGACTCGCCGGCCGGGTCGGTCACGCGCAGGCGCACGAGGTGGCTGCCCACGCGGAACGACCGCGACTCGGTGGTCCCGCGGCCGTCGTCGAAGTCGCCGTCGGCGTCGAGGTCCCAGGCACGGGCGAGCCGATCGTCGTCGGGATCGGAGGAGCGCGAGGAGTCGAAGCTGACGGACTGGCCGGCGGCCGGGGTGGTGGTCGACGCGGTGACCCGCGCCTGCGGCGGCCGATTGCGGGCCCGGACGTCGACGTTCCGCGAGCGACTGCCCGGCTCGGGGTCGGACGGGTCGGTCACCGTGAGGGTCACCCGCTTCTCGCCCGGCGCGTCGTAGGCATGCGAGACCGTCCGGCCGGACCCCTCGCCGCCGTCGCCGAAGCTCCAGGTGCAGGTGACCGGCACCTCGCAGCTGTTCTCGGCGGTGAAGGTGATTGCGTCGCCGACGTACGGCGACCGCGTCGAGGCGTCGAAGTCGGCCGACGGCGCGGCCAGCGCCACACCGGCGATCACGGCCAGCAGCGCGGCGGTGACCGCGGCCATCCGACCGGCTGCTCGACGTCCGTGCACTTCCGCAGATCCCCCGCTCGCTCCTCTGCGCCATCCTAGTGCGCGCCCAGGCCGGAAGCATGGCTCCGACCACGCCAGCGTGATCGTCGTGAAGGCAGCATCACCGTGACCCACGTCTCCGATCCCGGAGCTGGAGCTGCCGTCAACCCTCCTCACCCGGGCAGCACGAGCTCCTTCGGGCGCTCCCGGTCCGCTGGAAGCGGCCGCCGGGCCGGCCGTCGGCGCCCGTGTCGAGCGCCTCGCCGCGCAGCGCGCGCTCGGTCGCCTCCTCGACCCCGCAGGGGGTCGCGCAGGGCAGCCTGGAAGCGCTCGTCGTCGCGCTCCCCGACCCACTTGGCGATCACCATCGTCGCGACGCCGTTGCCGATGCAGTTCATCAGCGCCCGGCCCTCGCTCATGATCCGGTCGATCCCGACGACGAGCGCGATGCCCACGGCGATCGACTCGGCGGTGAAGAACGTGCCGCCGAACGCCTGCAGCGAGGCGACCAGCGTGACGAGGCCGGCGCCGGTGATGCGAGCAGCCGCGGCAGCACCGTCTCGGACGACGACGTGCCGACGATGATCAGCAGCTCGTCGCGGATCATCCGGATGAAGCGGATGATGTTGAAGCCGCTGAGCTTCGCGACGAGGCCGAGGATGCCGAACACGAAGATCGCGCAGGTGCCCCAGAACGTGACCATCAGGAGGCCGAGGCTGCTCAGCGAGGCCGAGCCGAAGACCGCGACCGTGTAGGCCATGCCGCCGAACGCGCCGAGCGGGGCGACCCACATGACGATGCGGATGACGCCGAAGACGATCCGCCCGAGCACCTCGAAGACGGCGACGACGCGCTTGCGCTCCTCGTCGGCCAGGAAGGAGATCGCCGCGGCGGTGAGGATGCCGAGCAGCAGGATGCGGAGGATCTCGTTGTCGACGAACGGCTGCACGTAGGAGCCCGGCAGCAGGTTGTCGGTGATGAACGGGACGAGGCCCTGCTCCCCCGCCTCCCCGATCTCCTCCTCCGCGCTCGCGCGCGCCGCCTCGTCCGGCTGACTCTCGAACCCGCTGCCCGGCGCCACGATGTTGCCGACGATCAGGCCGAGCGCGAGCGCGGTGATCGTCATGGCGAGGAAGTAGACGAGCGCCTTGCCGGCGAGGCCGCCGGCCCGGGCCAGGCTGCCGATCGACGCGATGCCGATGACCACCGTGACGAAGATCACCGGGCCGGTGATGGCCTGGATGATCTGGATGAACGCGTCCGCCAGCCACTTCGCCTTCTCGGCGGTGTCCGGGGCGACCAGGCCGAAGAGGATGCCCGCCGCGATCGCGATCAGGACCCAGAACCAGAGCTGGGTGTACAGCTTGCGGCGCGGACGATCCTCCGCGGCCGCCGCAGCCGGCGACGTCATGCGATCCCCCCGGTCGACTCCCTCGTGTCGCGGCTCAGACCCGCAGTCGCCTGGCACGATGCGCGGCCGATGCCGCCGCCCCGCAAGCCCGTCGAGCGCCTGTCCGCCGCCCAGGCGCGGCGCGTCGCCCTCGCGGCGCAGGGCTTCGCCGACCCACGGCCGGCCGGGGCGCCCACCGGCTGGGCGGTCCGGCGGCTGATCGATCGCGTCGGGCTGGTGCAGATCGACTCGGTCAACGTGCTCTGCCGCGCCCACTACCTGCCGCTGTTCAGCCGCGCCGGTCCGTACGACACCGCACTGCTGGATCGCGCCGCCCACTACGCGCCGCGGAAGCTGTTCGAGTTCTGGGGGCACGAGGCGTCGCTGATCCCGGTCGGCCTGCAGCCGGCCCTGCGCTGGCGCATGGAGCGCGCGGCCGACGACGCCTGGGGCGGGATGCGGCGGATCCAGACTGAGCGCCCCGACCTGGTCGCGCGCGTGCTCGAGGAGGTGCGCGCCCGCGGCCCGGTCGCGGCCAGCGAGGTGCTGACCGAGGAGCGCCCGGCCCGCACCGGGGACTGGTGGGACTGGAGCGACGTCAAGCGCGCCTTCGAGTGGCTGTTCTGGAGCGGCCAGGTGACGTCGGCGCGCCGGCGTGGGTTCGAGCGGCTCTACGACCTGCCCGAGCGCGTGCTGCCGGCGGAGGTGCTCGCCGCGCCGACGCCGCCGGTCGCGGTGGCCCAGCGCGAGCTGCTGCGCGTCGCCGCGCGCGCCCTCGGGGTGGCAACCGAGCGCGACCTGCGCGACTACTTCCGTCTGCCCGTCGCCGACACCAGGCTGCGGCTGGCGGAGCTGGTGGAGGCGGGCGAGCTGTGGCCGGTCGCGGTCGCGGGCTGGCGCGCGCCCGCGTACCTCGTTCCCGCCGCGCGGCTCCCGCGCCGCGTCGACGCCCGGGCGCTCGTGGGCCCGTTCGACTCGCTGGTGTGGGAGCGCGCACGGGCGGAGCGGCTGTTCGGCTTCCGCTACCGGATCGAGATCTACGTGCCGAAGCCGCGGCGGGTGCACGGGTACTACGTGCTGCCGTTCCTGCTTGGCGACCGGCTCGTGGCGCGGGTGGACCTCAAGGCCGACCGGCAGGCCCGCGCGCTGCGCGTGCAGGCAGCGCACGCCGAGCCGGATGCGCCGCCCGCGACGGCGGGCGAGCTCCGCGCCGAGCTGGAGTCGATGGCGGGGTGGCTCGGGCTCGAGCGGGTCGACGTCGTGCCGCGCGGTGACCTCGCGCCGGCGCTGGCCGCAGCGGAGACCCACTAGCCTCGCCCCCCCATGCCACCCCCAGTCGGCGAGGCCGTCCAGAAGCTGTGTCCCCGCTGCAGCACCCTGGCCTACACGGGCGACCGGCACTGCCCGTGGTGCGGCGCCGGCTACCGGCGCCGGCGCTGGCCCGGGCTCGTCGCCCTGCTGCTCGTCCAGGCGGCGCTCGTGCTGGCCGGGACGGCGTACATGTTCACGGTGGTCGCGGACGCGGTCGACACCCAGCTCGACCAGGAGGTCGACCGCGTCGAGCGCGACCTGGACCGCTCGTTCGAGGACGTCCAGCGCGCCGTGCGCGAAGAGCTCGACCGGCGCCTGCCGCTGGATGCGGTGCCCTGAGCTACAGCGCGAGCCCGAGCTGCCGCCCCGCCCAGACGGCGACCAGGCCGAGGACGAGGCTCGCGCCGAGGTTGATCGCCGCGAGCCGCCGGCTGCGCTCGTGGCTCTGCAGCATCCAGGCGCTGAACGTGGTGTAGGCGCCGAGCAGCCCGGTGGCGACCAGCCGGTAACCGTCGCCCTCGCAGCCCGGCGCCGGTCACGCCGCCGAGCAGCAGCGCGCCCGAGAGGTTCACGACGAGGATGCCCCATGGGAACCGGCGTCCGGCCCGCGCCGTCACCGCGTGGCCGAGCACGACCCGCGCGACGGCGCCGGCGCCGCCGAGCAGCGCGACCCCGATCCACACCAGGACGCTCACGCCAGCCTCCGTCCGAGCGCGACCGCCGCCAGCCCCGCGGCAAGGCTGACGGCGGCGTACGCGGCGGCGAGGCCGACGCGCTCGGCGTCGAGCATCTGCAGCAGCTCGAGCTGGAAGGCGGAGAACGTCGTCAGCGCGCCGCAGACGCCGCTGCCCAGCAACGCGCGATGCCGGTCGGAGGCGACGATCCAGCCGAGCGCGCCGGCCCCGACGAGGTTCACGATCAGCGTCGCCCACGGCCACGTCCCCGGCGCGGAGGGGGAGGGCTTCGCCCACGAGCGCGCGCGCCAGCGCGCCCGCGCATCCGCCGGCGAACACGGCCACGAGCTCCCGCCGATCGCCGACCATCACGCGAAGAGTGCCGGGTGCGGGCAGAGGGCGTACGCTGACCGGCGATGGCGACCTCGGTGAGGCCAACCGGCCGGCTCGCTGACTTCGGCACCACCATCTTCGCCGAGATGTCGGCACTGGCCGCCCGCACCGGCGCGATCAACCTGGGCCAGGGCTTTCCCGACACCGACGGCCCCGAGGCGGTGCGCGAGATCGCCGTGCAGGCGATGCGCGACGGCGTCAACCAGTACCCGCCGGGTCCCGGGATCCCGGCGCTGCGGGCCGCGATCGCCGCCCACCAGCGGCGCTTCTACGGCATCGAGCTCGACCCGGACGGCGAGGTGCTCGTCACCACGGGTGCCACCGAGGCGGTCGCCGCGGCGCTGCTCGCGCTGTGCGAGCCGGGCGACGAGGTCGTCACCTTCGAGCCCTACTACGACTCCTACGCCGCCTGCATCGCGATGGCCGGCGCGCGCCGCCGGCTCGTCACCCTGCGCCCGCCCGACCACGCGATCGATCCGGAGGCGCTGGAAGCGGCCTTCTCGCCGCGCACGCGCCTCGTGCTGGTCAACTCGCCCCACAACCCGACCGGCAAGGTCTTCGACCGCGCCGAGCTCGAGCTGATCGCGCGCTGCTGCCGCGACCGCGACGTGCTCGCCGTCACCGACGAGGTCTACGAGCACCTCACCTTCGACGGCCGCAAGCACGTGCCGCTCGCCACGCTCCCGGGCATGGCCGAGCGCACGCTGACGATCTCCTCCGCCGGCAAGACGTTCTCGTTCACGGGCTGGAAGATCGGCTGGGCCACCGGCCCGCGCGCGCTGGTCACCGCCGTCCAGACCGCCAAGCAGTTCCTGACCTACGTCAGCGGCGCGCCGTTCCAGCCGGCGATCGCCTTCGCGCTCGGGCTCGAGGACGGCTACTTCTCCGCCTTCCGCGCCGAGCTGCAGGCCAAGCGCGACCGGCTGTGCGCCGGGCTCGAGGCGGCCGGCCTGACCGTCTTCCCGCCCGCGGGCACCTACTTCGTCACCGCCGACATCCGCCCGCTGGGGGAGGAGGACGGCTACGCGTTCTGCCGCTCGCTGCCCGAACGCGCCGGCGTCGTCGCGGTCCCCACCGTCGTCTTCTACGACGCCGAGGAGGTGGGCCGGCCGCTGATCCGCTTCGCGTTCTGCAAGCGCGACGAGGTGATCGACGAGGCCGCCGCGCGGCTCGCGCGCCTACACTCCTAGGCCGTGCCCGGCACCGTGGTGATGAAGTTCGGCGGGACGTCCGTCGCCGATGCCGAGCGCATCAAGCGCGCCGCGCAGCGCATCGTGCGCGCGCGCGAGCAGGGCGCGCGCGTCGTGGCCGTCCTCTCCGCCCGCGGCAAGACCACCGACGAGCTGATCGCGTCGGCCGAGGAGGTCTCCAACGCGCCCGACCCGCGCGAGATGGACATGCTGCTCTCGACCGGCGAGCGGATCTCCTGCGCGCTGTGCGCGATGGCCATCAACGACCTCGGGCACCGCGCGATCTCCCTCACCGGCTCGCAGGCGGGCATCGTCACCGACACGTCGCACACCAAGGCGCGCATCCTCGACGTCCGCGCGGACCGCATCCGCCAGGCGCTCGACGAGGAGAAGGTGGTGCTGGTGGCGGGCTTCCAGGGCGTCTCGACCGCGAAGGACGTGACCACGCTGGGTCGCGGCGGCTCGGACACCACCGCGGTCGCGCTCGCCGCCGCGATCGACGCCGAGGTGTGCGAGATCTACACGGACGTCGCGGGCGTGTTCTCCGCCGACCCCCGCATCGTCGCCGACGCGCGCAAGCTGCCGATCGTCTCGTTCGAGGAGATGCTCGAGATGTCGGCGTCCGGCGCCGGGGTCCTGCAGCTGCGCTCGGTCGAGTACGCCCGCACCCACGGGGTGCGGATCCACTGCCGCTCCGCGTTCACCGAGGAGCCCGGGACCTTCGTGGTCGGAGAAGAGGAGACGATGGAACGGCCCCTGATCACCGCGGTGACGCACTCGACCGACGAGGCGCGGATCACGCTGCTCGGCGTGCCCGACGTGCCCGGGATCGCCGGCCGGATCTTCACGGCGCTGGCCGAGGCGAACGTCAACGTCGACCTGATCATCCAGAACGAGCCGGTGTCCGAGGGCGCGGCGGCCGACATGTCGTTCACGGTGCCGCGCCCCGACGTCCGCGCCGCCCGCGAGGCGCTCGCGCCGATCGTGGGCGAGGCGGGCATCAGCCGCGTGGCGGAGGACCCGGGCATGGGCAAGGTGTCCGTCGTCGGCGCAGGCATGAAGACGCATCCCGGCGTGGCGGCCAAGGTCTTCTCCACGCTCGGGCGCGAGGGGATCAACATCGAGATGATCTCCACGTCGCCGATCAAGATCTCGTGCGTCGTGCAGGGCGACCAGGTTCCCACGGCGGTCCGCGCGCTGCACGAGGCGTTCGAGCTCGGGGCGGACGAGATCCGCGCCGAGCACCCCTTCGAGACGGGAGCACCGACATGAGCTACCGGGTCGCGGTGGTCGGCGCCACGGGCGCCGTCGGCGGCGTCATGCTGGGCAAGCTGCGCGAGCGTCGCTTCCCGGCGCGGGAGATCGTCCCGTTCGCTTCCGAGCGCTCGGCCGGGCG
>Ga0136615_10000634_pt1 | contig 16313 bp, 19 predicted proteins | sample AntDrymUQ2882206_2_FD_106647 | JGI IMG/M metagenome (GOLD analysis project Ga0136615, IMG submission 106647) | Polar desert sand microbial communities from Dry Valleys, Antarctica - metaG UQ288 (22.06) | ecosystem: Environmental > Terrestrial > Soil > Desert | place: Antarctica: Dry Valley...
CATCGTTGCCGCCTCCGGCACATACCGCTCGGATGCGAAATCTACCTCAACGCCTCGACCGACGGTCATATCTGTGTCTGAACTACCGTCAAATGACAATTGATTCACAGCCTCTCAGTGAAGCGGCGCGGGCGGTTTGAATAAGGTGACGAAATTGCGAGTCGTCGCCGCGAATACTTCCTGTGCCGGTATCCCCTTCAACTCGGCGATATATTCCGCAACATAGCGTACGTAAGCCGGTTGATTACTCTTGCCGCGATGCGGTACGGGCGCCAGATAGGGGGCATCGGTCTCCACGAGCATTCGTTCGAGCGGCATGCGCCGCGCGACTTCTTGGACGGACTTGGCATTCCGGAAAGTCACGATCCCCGAGAAAGATACATAGAAGCCGAGATCCATTGCTCGCTGAGCCGTTTCCCACGTATCGACGAAACAATGCATCACACCGCCCACGGCATGAGCGCCGTCTTGGTGCAGGACCTCGAGCACATCCTCGGTGGCCTCGCGGTTGTGGATGATGAGCGGTTTGCGCAGCGCCTTTGCAACCGCGATATGGGTTCTGAACCGATCGCGCTGCCACGCGAGATCGCCCTCACTGCGATAGTAATCCAATCCCGTCTCGCCGATGGCGATAACACAAGGGTCGGCCGCGAGCGCCGCCAGTTCGTCGAACCCCGGTTCGATCGTGGCCGCGGTATTGGGATGCATGCCGACCGAGGCAAAGACTCCCTGATGGGTTTTTGCCAACTGAATGATGTGGGGGACGGTTTCGAGATCAACCGAAACACATAAGAGACGGTCGACACCTTCACGCTTGGCCGCCGCAACGACTTGCTCCGTACTACCGTGATGCTCACGATCGAGCAGCGTCAGGTGACAATGGGAATCAACAAGCATTGACTTCGAGCGTATGGACGGTCGTCACTCGTCAAACAAGCCAACTGTACTCTTTTCACAGATCGGCGGCGCTGGCCACCATTGCACAGGGCCGTTGCCGGGAATTCCGAAGTTGGTGCGCGTTACAACTACATCGTATGCGTCTGCCGATCGGACTTCAAGGCCGTTGCCAACAAGGTTTCAATTTTGTTGCGCGTCGCGCCCTTGTCCGCGTCACTGATTTGCACGCCGATCCCCGCGGTACGATTACCTTGCGCGGAAGCCGGGGTGATCCAGACGACGCGTCCGGCGACCGGCAAGCGCTCTTTACTGTCCAGTAAGTTTAAGATCATGAAGACTTCATCACCCAGACCGTAAGCCTTCGTCGTCGGAATGAACAAGCCCCCATTTCTTATGAACGGCATATAGGTGACATAGAGGGCGTGCGTGTCACGGAGTGTCAGCGACAGTATTCCCTGATGGACGTCTTTTGCCGGTACGCTCATGATGATAGGTTAGGGAGGCAATAAACCACACCAATTAATCGTTAATTCCTCAAACACATTGTGTGCTGAAATATTCCGGTCACTATTCAATAGCTTCTTGCAGCGGAGCAATCGATCATAGGCGGCGAACAGATCCCGCGTTCTAAGCTGTTCTGAAATCGCTCTCAGCCGCGATTCTTCGCCGGCAGTGGCGATTTTTCTTGCGCCCTGCGCGTGTTTGAGGACCGCCAGGTCCGCGAACAGTTTAAATAAGCTTCCGCTGATAAAGTCGGGATCTCCCCGAGACCACTCTTGGGCCACGGCCACCGGATCGGCCAGCCCGCCCACTAGCGCTTGGAAGCTGTCAAGAATCGCCAAGCTCTTGTTATGCTCACCCGCTTCCCACAACTCCAAAGCCTTCAGTGGACCGTTATCGGCCATTTCGAGCAAGAGTTCAACCTCCGCATCCGGAACCCGCATCCGCAACCAGGCCCGGCCTTGCGCCTGGGGCGAAGCAAGGAAATCAACACGCCGGCAGCGGCTGGTGACCGTCGCCGGTAAGCGGTGCGACTTCTCCGTCACCAACAAGATCACCGATTGCGGTGGCGGCTCTTCCAAGACCTTTAACAGGGAATTCGCCGCATTGCGGTTCATCGCATCGGCGGGATCGATCACGACGACCTTAAATGGGCCAAACAGGTTTCGCATCCCGACGAAATCAGGCACGGCGCGCACCTGATCGATTTTAATCACGGCGCTCTTCGCTTCTGGAGTGATCCGATAATATTCAGGATGATTTCCCGAGCTAAAGAGAACACAGCTCTTACACTGCCCGCAAGGCTCGCCCTCCCCGTTGGGACCCGCGCACAGCAACGATGCAGCGAGTGCGCGCGCGAATTCCGAGACCCCCATTCCGCAGATCCCCCGAATCAAGACCGCATGGGGCATACGTTGGGTGCTGCGAAGCTTCCATAGCCCTCGCCACTGCTCGGTCTGCCATGGGTACGGAGGGCTCATGGCGAGCCGAGCAAGCGTCCCAGTTGCGTTCGGATTTCGTTTGCTACCGCTGCGGGAGCAGCCGTGGCGTCGACCACGCGGATCCGCTCGGGCGCACGCTGCGCGAGATCCAGGTAGGCCTGTCTGACGGCCTCAAAGAATCCGGCCGCCTCCGATTCGAACCGGTCAGGCGTCCTATCTCGCTGCCGCGCGCGGTTCAGGGCCATGGGTACGGGCGCATCCAGTAACAGGGTAAGGTCCGGCCGTAAGGCTCCTTGAACCAGATCCTCCAACACCGCGATGCGCGCCCCAGGTACGTTGCGGCCTCCTCCCTGATAGGCATAGGAAGCCTCCGTAAAGCGGTCGCTGACCACACATTGGCCGCTCACAAGCGCGGGTTCTATCAGTTTGTTCACATGTTCAGCTCGCGCCGCGAACATCAGAAGGAGCTCAGTGTCAGGTTCCATCGGCGTCGGCGAAGGCTGCAGCAATAAGCTTCGGATCGCCTCACCGACAGCCGTGCCGCCCGGTTCCCTAGTCTCGATTACAATTCGACCCTGCGCCTGGAGGTAAGCCACGACGGTCTTGACCTGTGTCGATTTTCCCGCACCTTCAATTCCCTCAAGTGTGACGAAGAGCCCCCGGTGGCTACGCGGCGCAGTGGCAGTCATCGCGCATCTTTTCGACCGGCGATCTGATACCGAGCGATGGCTTGTTCATGATCCTCGAGGGTACCCGAGAAATGATGGTGGCCGTCTCCCTTGGCGACAAAATACAGCGCGGCGCCGGCCGCGGGGTGCAACACCGCGCGAATGGATTCGGCCCCAGGCAAGGCGATCGGCGTGGGTGTTAGCCCCACATTGCGGTAGGTGTTGTAGGGGCTATCCATGCTCAGATGACTGCGTTTCAAGTCGCCGGCAAAGGCGTCGCCCAAAACGTAGATGACCGAGGGGTCCGTTTGTAGTGGCATGCCACGCTCCAGGCGCCGCAAGAATACCCCGGCGATTTCCGGGCGTTCCGATCCAATCGACGTTTCCTTCTCGATAATCGAGGCCATGATCAGGACCTCGTAGGGGGTTTTGTACGGTAATCCTTTGTCGCGCGCGGACCATTCACGATGAAGCAATTCTTCCATGCGCCGATAGGCACGTTGCAATAGTTCCGAGTCCGATGTGCCCGCCGTGAAGTAATAGGTATCCGGGAAGAATAAACCTTCGGGATCCCGGCCCGCAAACCCGAGGCGCTCCATGATCCGCCCGCGATCGAGGCCCGTGAGTGTCTGAAACACTTTCGGATGCTCGGTGAGCGCTCTGCGGACCCTATTGAAGGTCCAGCCTTCAATCAGTGTAACCCTGTGCTGAATGACGCGGCCGTTGACAAGAGCGTCGAGAAACCCGCGCGGTGTCATACCGGGGATAACCCAATACTCTCCCGTCTGGACGTTTCTAGCCTTACCGGAGGATCGCGCCATCCACGCGAAGTAACGGGAGGACGACAGGATTTTCATCGTATTCAAATCTTCCCCGATCGATTCAACCGTGGCTCCGGGGACAACGGTATATTCGATCGGTTTGCCGACCACGAAAATAGCGCGATCGGACCACGCCGACAGGTCTCGCCAGTATCCCATCACAGCGATGCCCAGCGCGGCAATGCCGAGAAAGATAAGTTTGATAGTAGTCGAAGGCATCGCCGCGTGAAGTCTAATCAATGTGTGTCTCACGGGATAGGGCGATTTCCCGTACTAAATGACCGGCCTCGAAGAGGCGCTTGCGGCGCGCGATGACCTCTGCGATAGGCCAAATTCCTATCACGCTATTGCATACAAACGCGTGGTCGGCGCACCATAATTCGTTTAAGCGCATGGCTTTGACACGTGTCTCGACTCCGAGCCGCTTTGCCGCCTCGATGATCACGCCGCGCATGATGCCGCATACCCCCGCCACAGAAAGATCCGGAGTGAAGAGTTCCCGGCCTCGCACCAGAAATACATTGGACATGGTGCCCTCCGTTAAAAAACCGGCCGTATCCAGCATCAGGCCTTCTGCAATCGCAGGGTCATCCCACTCGCTACGGGCCAGGACCTGTTCCAAGCGATTGAGATGCTTGACACCGGCCAGGCTCCGGTTGCGTGCGAGGCGCGTCGTGCAGAGGCGGACCGTGATCCCGCATTGCCAATAATGCTGCGGATACTGCGGCCACGCGTAAAGTGCCCAGATCCGCGTGGGCATGGCAGGAATAGCGGCGCGATAACCGCGCGTACCAATTCCCCGCGTCAGGATTAGCTTTAGGACCCCGCGTTGCACGCCATTGCGGCATCCGTGCGCCTCCTTTAGAAGCAAGGACTCCTCAGGCCGCGGAAAGCCTAAGCGCTCGCAGCCTAGGGCCAGACGTGTGTAATGCCGGTCCCAATAGCTGAGCGTGCCGTTGACGATCGCCAGGGTTTCGAACAGACCGTCGCCATAGTGCAGGCCGCGATCGGACGCGTTAACGCAACCATCCGGCAGCCCGTCGACCAGGATCGCCAGCGGGTCCGCGGACACTGCTTGTTCGTTCAACGATTATCCGTCCCCAGGGCGAAGTGCGATTTACCGCGGAAACTTGTCTTCGACCGAAACCGAGCTTAGAACTGCCCGCGGGCGAATCACACCTTACGAAAAACCAATGTCCCGTTGGTGCCTCCGAATCCAAAGGAATTTGAGAGCGCAGTCGTCATCCTCATCGCTCGCGCCTCATTCGGAACGTAGTCCAGATCACACTCGGGATCGGGGGTAAACAGGTTAATCGTCGGCGGCGCCACTTGATCGCGAAGCGCCAGAATGCAGAAGATCGCCTCCACCCCTCCCGCGGCGCCTAACATGTGCCCCACCATCGACTTCGTGGAGCTCACAGCGAGTTTGTAGGCGTGATCTTTAAACACCAATTTGACCGCGTCCGTTTCGGCCTTATCCCCAGCGGGCGTCGAGGTGCCGTGGGCATTGATATAATCGATTTCGTTCGCGTCGATAGCCGCATCCCTAAGGGCGAGCTGCATGCAGCGCGCCGCACCCTGTCCTCCGGGAGAAGGGGCGGTCATGTGGTAGGCATCGGCATTGATGCCATACCCGGTGACCTCGACGTAAATTCGGGCCCCACGCCTCTTGGCATGTTCGTACTCCTCAAGCACGATCACGCCGGCCCCATCGCTCAGTATGAAACCATCTCGGTCGCGGTCCCAGGGGCGGCTCGCGGTTTCCGGGTCGTCGTTGCGGGTCGATAAGGCCCGGGCCGAACAGAATCCCCCGAGTCCCGTAGGCGTCGTCGCCATTTCCGCGCCTCCGGCCACCATCACATCGGCATCCCCGCGTTCGATGATCCTGGCGGCATCGCCAATGCAATGCGTGCCCGTGGAGCATGCCGTGACAATCGCGAAGTTCGGTCCTCGCAATCCGAACTTAATCGACAAGTTACCGGCGATCATATTGATGATGTTGCTCGGGATATAAAAGGGTGAAATCTTCTTCGGTCCTCCATCCTCGATGATCAGCCGACCCTGCTCTATTCCCCACAAGCCACCGATTCCGGCGCCGATCGCGACGCCAATGCGATCGGCGTTTTCTTCCCGTACCTCGACGCCGCTATCCTGAAACGCTTGGATCCCCGCCGCGAGGCCATAGTGCATGAAGGGGTCCATCTTTTTCACATCCTTGGGCGAGATGTAGTCCGTCACGCTGAAATCGTTGATGGTCCCGCCAAATCGCGTCGAAAAACCAGACACGTCGAAATTCGTAAGAGGTCTGATACCGCTCTTGCCCGCAAGAATGTTATCCCACGCGGCTTTGACGGTATTACCTACTGGACAGATGACACCCAATCCAGTTACCGCGATTCGACGTCTAGTCACTTTTTTTCACCCTTTTCGGTCCTCATAGAAAAGCCAAAGGCCGCGATACGAGAATCAATCACGCGGCCTTCTAGCCGAGCATTATCGGTAAGCCGTTAAGCTACATGCCGAGTCACGTAATCAATGGCTTGTTGTACAGTAGTAATTTTTTCCGCCTCCTCGTCCGGGATCTCGGTCTTGAATTCTTCTTCCAGCGCCATCACCAGTTCTACCGTGTCAAGTGAGTCCGCTCCCAGATCGTCGACGAACGATGCTTCGTTGGTGACTTCTTCCTCTTTGACACCGAGTTGTTCCACAACGATCTGCTTGACGCGCTCTTGTATATTACTCATAGCAAGGAATTCCTCCCTTCGGGTAAACCGTTGACCAACGGTGGATGTTAGTTTAGTAGAAATGAGACAACTTGCAACTAAGCTTAATGTTATTTGTAACTATTAGTTAATAACATCCTATAAATAATCAATTTTATATACTTACGCCATGTACATTCCACCGTTGATATGCAGTGTTTGTCCGGTGATGTAACCCGCCTCCGGTGAGGCGAGAAATGCCACCGCGGCGGCCACCTCCGTCACGCTTCCTAGACGCTGGAACGGAATGCTGCTCAGCAGGCGCGCTCGCTGTTCCGAGGACAAGGCCCGGGTCATATCGGTGTCGATAAAACCCGGCGCCACGGCATTTACGGTGATCCCCCGCGATGCCACTTCGCGCGCCAGCGCCTTGGTAAATCCGATAATTCCCGCCTTGGCCGCCGCATAGTTGCATTGGCCCGGATTGCCGGTGACCCCAACGACTGAGGTGATGTTGATGATCCGGCCACAACGCGCCTTCATCATCCCGCGCAAACATGCTTTTGAGAGCCGATACACGGAGCTCAAGTTGACATCGAGGGTCGCGTACCATTCTTCATCCTTCATGCGAAGGAGTAAATTGTCACGCGAAATCGCGGCATTATTCACCAGTATTGTCGGTACGCACTCACTCTTCGCTAGCTCGGCCATCATCGCCTGAATGCTTTCGGGTTTCCCCACGTCCAATAGCAGCGCTTTGCCTGTTATATTATTATTGTTCAATGCCTTATAGATATTTTCTAATCCCTTCTCAGAGGTTGCTGTCCCAATGACATAGGCCCCACGGCGACCGAGACTCAGGGTGATGGCCTGACCGATCCCACGACTTGCGCCCGTGACAAGCGCAACCTGCATGTCCGAAGTCATCGTAAAACTATTCGCCTGAACTGAGTCGCGTGACGCGTGTCCAGGCTAGGGACGCCCAATATAAGCGTTAGTATTTCAATAACGTTGCGCCCCAGGTAAAACCGCCGCCAAAGGCTTCCAATAGCAGTGTCTCGCCCCGTTTAATGCGGCCGTCGCGCACCGCCGTATCGAGCGCCAGCGGAACCGAGGCAGCGGACGTATTGGCGTGTTCATCCACCGTCATGACTACGCGGCTTAATGGCAGTCGAAGCTTCTTTGCGGTGGCCACGATGATTCGCGCATTCGCCTGATGAGGCACCAACCAATCGATGTCCCCGGGCCGTAGGTTATTTGCTTCCAAGGCCTCATCCACGATTCGGTCGAGCGCTTTAACTGCCGCCTTAAAGACCTCGGCACCTTGCATCTTAACGTAGGCCTCGCCATTGGCGAGGTGTTTAAAACCTTGAGATACGCCCGCGGGGACATGCAGTAAATGTTCGAAACGCCCATCCGAGTGTAAGTGCGAGCTGAGAACGCCGGGCTCCTCACTGGCCTCGATCACCACCGCCCCGGCTCCGTCGCCGAACAACACGCAGGTGCTCCTATCGGTCCAATCAATGATGCGCGAAAACGTCTCGGCACCAACCACGAGCGCGCGCTGCGCCGTGCCACACTTGATAAATTTATCCGCGACATCGAGCGCATAAATAAACCCGGTACACACCGCCTGTATATCGAAGGCCGCACCCCGACACATCCCAAGGCGTCCTTGAAGCAAACAGGCGGTACTGGGAAAGATCCGATCCGGGGTCGTGGTCGCCAACACGATTAAGTCGAGATCGCTAACCGCGACACCGGCCGCTTCGATAGCCAGGCGCGCCGCCCGCTCCGCAAGATCACAGGTGCTTTCACCGTCCGCGGCGATATGCCGCTTACGCACGCCGGTCCGCGCCACGATCCATTCGTCGCTGGTGTCGATCATGCGCTCCAGATCGGCATTGGTCAGGACGCGCTCCGGCAAGTACGCGCCGGTGCCGATGACTCGGGAATACCTCAAACGGCCCGCCTCTGATCAAAGATCAGTTCGAGATCTTTGCTGATAAGGTCGGGTACACGCTTCTCTACCTCCAAGACGGCCTCGTCTATGGCATATGCAAACGAGACTTGATCGGCGCTGCCGTGACTCTTGATCACAATCCCCCGCAAACCCAGTAAGCTCGCGCCATTATAGCGCCGCGGGTCGATCCGGTGCACGGCTGCTTTCAATACCGGTCCCGATACCCATGCGGCCAGGCGGGTCAAGGGGGTGCGTAAGAATTCTTCTTTCGCGAAATGCAAAAACATGCGGCCCACGCCTTCGCTCGCCTTGAGCGCGATGTTGCCGACGAATCCGTCACACACGATCACATCTACCGACCCTTTGAAGACAGCGTCGCCTTCCACAAAGCCGACATAGTTCAGATTACTCTGCGATATCAACATGGCCGCCTCCTTAACCCGTCCGTCTCCCTTTATATCTTCCTCGCCCACATTCAGTAGCGCCACGCTCGGCGCCGGTTTATTGTCCACGGCGCTCGTCAGAGCGGCGCCCATCAGTGCAAATTGCAGCAGCTGCTCGGGACTCGAATCCACGTTCGCTCCCAGATCGAGCACATGCGAATGGCCCTGCATGGCCGGTAAGGCGCAGCAGATCGCCGGCCGATCGATCCCCGGGAGCATCTTTAACACAAACCGAGCCTTGGCCATCAGCGCCCCGGTGTTACCGGCGCTCACACACGCATCGGCCTCGCGTTCTTTAACCAGGTCGATTGCCACGCGCATCGAAGAGTCTTTTTTGGTGCGCAGGGCCTGTGATGGCGACTCATCCATTTCCACCTGTTGCGTGGCATGGCGAATTGAAACTCGCGTACTTGGAACTCCTTGCTCGGTACTCAAGGCCTTGGTGAGGATAGCCTCGTCGCCGACAAGAACCACATGTAAATTCGCGTGCTTGCGTAAGGCCGCTACCGCTGCCGGCACCACGGCCGGCGGTCCATGGTCCCCACCCATCGCGTCAATTGCGATTCGCATCTCGTTCCCTTGCGTCTACGGCCCTGTCAGGGTGTGCGGCGGCTCGCGGGAGAGCGCGGATGTACACCACGCGTTCCAAAGGAAGTCCGGCCTTCAGTTGCTCAGAGGTTGTGAATAAATCTGCTGCGCATCCCGATCGCAGCGTCGCGTGCTCGTTCGCTCCTCGCCTATCTAGTTGATATGTCTCGTCGCTCGCTCCGCGGCTCCTGGCGCTCGGGGCTGCTCGCGACGATTTATTCACAACCTCTCAGGCCTCCTTCTCTTTCTTGATCGAATGGATGACTTTTTTCCCGCGATAATACCCATCCGGGCTAATGTGATGACGCCTATGAACTTCACCGCTTTGCGGCTCGATGGAGAGCGCCGGCAGCGTCAGCTTGTCATGTGAACGGCGCATATCGCGTCTCGATGCGGACTTGCGATTTTGTTGTACGGCCATAGATCTGTTTCCGTTAGTTTGAATGTTAATGCCCGCGCAAAGGCTCCGACGCCTCCGCGAGCGGACTTTTACTCGATTGTGTGGTCGAAGTCGCGCTGCACCGTCCTTCGGGATGCATGGGCGCCATCGGGAGCGCGAGTATCAGCTCGTCTTCGATGACTTCAAGAAGCGACGTGGGCCCCCGCGTCATGCGTACGATCTCATAATCGTCCTCCGGTTCAATCTTACTTGCCTCCTCCACGAATTGCAGTTTCAGCCCCGAGCGTACGGGCAGCTCCATCGGCTCCATACAGCGCTGGCAGCGGACGGTAAGCGTCCCCGACACCTCACCGTGCGCGCGATGCAGGCCCTCGTCAGTGTCGAAAAACGCCGCCTCGACCGCGACGGATCCATCGCGGGTTTCGATCCACTCCGCGAGACGCGCCATGTTCGCGAGCCGCATCAGGCCACGTAAGCGGCGCCCCTGCCCAGCGAGCCGCGCCGGATAAATATACTCAGGTAACTCATCCATTAGAACACATTATATTGCAGTTGCAGGGGCGGAAGAATATCGCGCCCTGCGTCATTCCGGGGTCCGAGGCCCGTTGCAACGCGCTCGTCACGCGATGCGGAGCGGTTATCGAAAGGTAACACGCCGCCCGCCATCGTCTTTCAAACAACTTGCGGTAGACTAAATATTTTCCTAATCTTCGCGCAGTTTTTCACCGGGATGCAAAAGATGGAGTTTAACGCCGTCGCGCGCTTTATGGGGCACCACTTTCGGCATTTCAATGCCGCCGCGTTAGTGGATGCCGCCGCGGGTTACAACAAGCACTTGGAGGGAGGCGGGCACATGCTGATGGCGCTCGCTGGCGCCATGAGCACGGCCGAGCTCGGCCTGTCGCTGGCGGAGATGATCCGCCGCGGTAAAGTGCATGCAATCTGCTGCACGGGCGCGAATTTAGAAGAAGACCTCTTCAACCTCGTGGCCCACGAACACTACGTCCGTATACCCCACTACCGCGACTTGACTCCAGCGGACGAATGTTCACTCCTGGAACGCCATCTAAACCGCGTCACCGACACCTGCATTCCGGAACATGAGGCGATCAGGCGTATCGAGGCCGCGGTCCTTGACGAATGGACCGCGGCTGACCGGTCCGCCCGGCAACGTTTTCCCCATGAGTTCCTGTATCGTATCCTGAGCGAAGAACGCTTGAAGGCGGCTTATCAAATCGACCCCAAAAACAGTTGGCTGTTGGCGGCGGCGCAAAAAAACCTGCCCATCTTTGTTCCCGGTTGGGAGGATTCGACGCTCGGCAATATTTACGCCGCGCACTGCATTCGAAAGGATATAAAAAACGTCCATACCGTGCGCACCGGGATCGAATACATGATCGCGCTCGCGGCATGGTATCAGAGCACCGTGGCCGAGCATTCCGTCGGGTTTTTCCAAATCGGCGGCGGCATCGCGGGGGACTTTCCCATCTGTGTCGTGCCCATGTTGGAACAGGATTTACAGCTAAAGGGCATACCGCGCTGGGGTTACTTTTGCCAGATCAGCGATTCCACGACCAGTTTTGGGTCTTATTCGGGCGCCGTTCCAAACGAGAAAATCACCTGGGGGAAATTGGCGGTGGAGACACCGAAATATATCATCGAGTCGGATGCCACGATCGTCGCGCCACTCATCTTCGCCTGCGTGCTGGCGAACTGCGGCTAAAGCTTAACGACTGAAACCGAGGAATTGCTATGCGTTCCGTCAAAGAGCTTGAGTCAACGACTGAGGCCGCCGTTACGGACGGACGTGCTGACTGGACCGTCGAGGATGCGGAGGAATTGTACCGCGTTAAGGCCTGGGGTGATTCGTTTTATTTCATCAAGGAGGATGGTCACGTCGCGGTAAGACCTCTGCATCAACAGTCCCTGTCGATCGATATTTATGCTGTGGTCCAAGATCTGCGGCAGCGTAATGTTTCTTTTCCAGCTTTGATTCGCTTCCAGGATGTCCTCCAAGCCCGTGTCGTACGCTTGAACAAGGTCTTTATCAAGGCCATCCGTGATTCCGGATACCGCAACCGTTATCAGGGCGTATATCCAATAAAAGTCAACCAATTACACGAGGTCGTAGAGGAAGTGCTTGAGGCTGGGCGCCCCTATGGGATGGGACTCGAGAGCGGATCCAAGGCGGAGCTGGTGGCGGCGCTTCCCCATCTCGAACAGGACGGGGCGTTATTGATCTGCAACGGCTATAAAGACGAGATGATGCTCCGGCTCATCCTCTCCGGCCAGCAGATTGGTCAAAACGTCATTCCGGTCATCGAGAAGTACGGGGAGTTTGAGCATCTGCTGCGCGTTGCCCAGTCAATGAGCGTGCGTCCCCGCTGCGGGGTGCGGGTACGTCTCGGGACCAGCGGATCCGGGAAATGGGCGGAATCGGGCGGCGATCAATCGAAGTTCGGCATTTCGATTCCGGAGTTGCTCATGCTTATTCAGCGGTTAAAAGAAACCAATCATACCGATGCGCTGGTGCTGCTGCATTTCCACCTCGGAAGCCAGATCTCCGATATCCAGATCGTCAAGCAAGCCGTCAAGGAGATCACCCAGGTCTATGCCCAGCTTCTCAAGCGCGGTGTACCGCTTCAGTACCTGGATGTCGGCGGCGGCTTGGGGGTTAATTACGGCGCGGGTTATTCGGGCGATCACGATGGTGTCAATTACTCGCTGCAAGAATACGCCAACGCGGTGGTCTACTCCGTCAAGGAAGTCTGCGACGAGGAGCAGGTGGTGCATCCGATCCTAATTTCGGAAAGCGGCCGGGCCATTACCGCGCATCATTCGGTATTGATCGTGGAGGCGCTAGGCAGTTATAACAAGGACCTCGTGGATCCTGCATTCACCCCGCCGGCGGATATCAACCCGACGGTCCGCGAACTGTATGAAATCCTAGGCAGAGTAAAAGACGCCGCCAATCGCAGAGACACGCGCCAGTTATCGGATTTGCGCGAGGCTTTCCACGACGCGGTCGAAAAGCGCCAGGAAGCGGATACCTTGTTCGGTCTAGGATATCTCCCGATCGAAGAAAAGGCACTGGCCGAACGCCTGTATTGGTCCGCCTGTAAGGCGATACACGAGCGGATCGAGCGCCTTGCGCCGGAGTCGGTTCCCACCGAACTGCTCGCGCTCAACGACCATCTCGTGGATCAATACTTGTGCGATTTTTCGGTTTTTCAGTCCATTCTCGATCATTGGTCGATAGGACAAGGATTCCCGATCATGCCGTTGCGATATTTGAATGAACGGCCTGACCGCCGCGCCGTGCTCGTAGACCTCACCTGCGATTCGGACGGCAAGGTGTCCCATTACGTTTCATCAAATTCCGACAAGCGGTTTCTCGAAGTCCATGATCTCGTAGGTAAGGAACCTTACTATTTCGGGTTTTTCCTCATGGGCGCCTATCAAGACATCATGGGTGATTCGCACAACCTCTTCGGCCGCGTCGCCGAGGCCCACGTGTACGCCGACGCCGAAGAGCCCGCGGGTTATTACATCGAGAAGATCATACCGGGCACCTCGATCCAGGACCAGCTAGCCTTGGTTCAATACTTCCCGAACGATCTCCACCGCCGGATGAATAATCTCATCCGCCAAAAGATCGAGAAGGGGATCATTCGCCCAAAGGCCGGCGTAGAGCTCCTGGAGCAATACATGGAGTGCTTCTCGCAAAGCACTTATTACAAGCCAGTGGACTGATCGCCTAGCCAGATAAGCCCCCGGTGCATCCCATCAAGACCCTCAATCTCGGTCTCATCCAGATGCGCTGCGGTGAAGATCCGAGCGCCAACCTTTCCAAGGCCTTGGCGATGACGCGCCAAGCGGCCGGGCAGGGCGCCGATATCGTCTGTCTGCCGGAATTATTCCGTTCCCGCTATTTCTGCCAGACCGAGGAGCACCGATTCTTCGCCTTGGCCGAACCGGTGCCGGGCCTCTCGACCGAAGCGTTCTCGGCGCTGGCAAAGGAACTCGAGATCGTCGTGATCGTGAGCCTTTTCGAGCGCCGCGCGCCCGGTCTCTACCACAACACCGCGGCCGTGATCGACGCGGACCGCGGGATCCTTGGGATCTACCGGAAAATGCATATTCCCGACGATCCGCGTTATTCTGAAAAATTTTACTTTACGCCGGGGGATCTCGGTTTTCTCGCCTTCCGCACCTCGCGCTGCCACCTCGGTGTTTTAGTCTGCTGGGATCAGTGGTACCCCGAGGCCGCGCGGCTGACGGCGCTCCGCGGCGCCGAGATCTTGTTCTACCCCACGGCGATCGGTTGGCATCCGGAGGAAAAAGAGGCTTACGGCGTACAACAACACCAGGCCTGGGAGATCTCGCAGCGCGCCCACGCCATTGCCAACGGATGTTACGTCGCGGCGGTTAACCGCACCGGGTTCGAGCCGACGCCCGGGGCGTCCTCCGGGCACGGCATCGATTTTTGGGGACAAAGCTTTGCGTGCGCACCGAACGGGGCCGTGCTTGCGCGCGCGCCGGTTGCCGAGGAAACCATTCTCGTCACGCCGATCGACCTCGGCCAGGCGGAGCAAGCCCGTATACACTGGCCGTTCCTGCGCGATCGCCGCATTGATGCCTACGGCGATCTGAGCCGCAGGTTCATCGACTCATAACATCAGAGATCGCAAACCCGAGCCCGGAGGCGCTGCGTACCTGAGACCGGCCACTTTACGGGCTACGCGCCTCACTCCAGGCACGCCGCCCTTGGATACTCCTGTACGCCGAGAGCTGCTCGCGCGCATCGGCGTGGCACCGCGCGCGATAATGACCTGGCTCGGATCGCTGAGGGCGCCAGCGCAATGATTTGCCTGACAGCGTCTTGACGCGTCAGTCCAACGCCAGGCGCCACTGCAACAGCACTTGACCAAATTCCGGATCGCCGGTGCCCGCGGCGCCGAAAAGGTCTAGTTTTAAGCTCTGATAGCGGTTCAATCGGTAGTTGATTCCATCGAGCAAGAAGTCTTTAAAAAAACCCGGCAAAAACGCGAGCACACCATCCTGCGCGGCGTCTGCATGCTCGCTCAAAGAAAGAGCCGATCCGTTACCTGTATCGGGAGGCTCGGCATTGGTTTTGACGCTACAGCTTATCAGCAGGATCAGGCACAGCATGCACAACGGACGCGCAGCCATATCTCGGGACCGCTTTAAGGATCCACACGTTTTTAGAGCCATCTCGTATCCCCCTCGGACAACAAGTGCGCCGGTGCGCCGAGGGTCCAGGCAAGCTGTCCTTAGCTTCTGACAAGATCCCGACAGCGAGTTGGCGTATGACCCGTAGGTGCAATCGCTGCGCCACAGGTTTTCAATGCGCCCACGGTTACAGATAGCTCAGCATCTCGGGCGGAACTGCAAGGCCAAACCGTCGGCGCGTGTGTTGCTCATAACGGATGAAAACTTGAAACTACAAGGTCATGATGTACCGGGTGGTTTTCCAGTGAAGCGCTGGACCTTTGCAACGATTCTATTTTGTTGTAGCGTATGAGGAAAAGAACGAGGAGAAACCCTATGCGCGCGGGAAAATTCGCGGCTTTGGCCGGCTTGGCGTTGTCCTGCCTCAGCCCTCAGCTTGTTTACGCGCTCGATGCCGTGGCAGTCGAAGGCGGTAGCGGCGATGATGGGATTAACCGCTACGGGATCGCCTTGCAATGGGATTGGGGGGTGCAATGGCTGCGGCTCGAGGACTGGCATCTCGGAGGGTACTGGGAGCTAAGCGCCAGTTACTGGGACGGGGACGATGGCCGTACCGGTAACGATTCCTTGGGCGAATTCGGTTTGGCGCAGGTGTTCCGCTGGCAGACACAAACGCCGATCTACGGCGCGATTGAAGAATAGAACCCTGCCGATCACGGAGCCGAGGTCGAGAAGGTAATAGTCACCGCCGGCGTTCTCTCCGATCGCGAACAGATGGGCCGGCCAGGGCGCCTCGTCCGCAAGCCGCTCTCCGGCGGCGCCCGCGGTTTCATTCAGCTCGATGAGCCGATCGATGTCCTTGACGAAAAAACGCTTCGACAAGGGCTCGAAGCCGTCGCCGAAGTGGAATCCGTTCTCTTCGAACGCCGCCGGGTACCGGAGCAGCAGCTCGGTATAGCATTGCGGTAGCGTCACCTTAAGCGCGCCCTCCAGTCGTTTAATGTCGCCGTGCGTCATGTGTATCAGGCCCAAAGGTTTGACCATGAGACGATCAAACACGGGGTTGGGCGGGACGGCTAGTGTAGTGCTTCGTTTTTCTTGGAACTTAAGCGGCGATTGGCGCGAATGACCTTTTGCAGAATGTCGTTGGCCTTGGCGGTCCAGACGAAGGGCTTGGGGTCATGGTTATGCACGGC
>Ga0136615_10000636_pt1 | contig 16277 bp, 15 predicted proteins | sample AntDrymUQ2882206_2_FD_106647 | JGI IMG/M metagenome (GOLD analysis project Ga0136615, IMG submission 106647) | Polar desert sand microbial communities from Dry Valleys, Antarctica - metaG UQ288 (22.06) | ecosystem: Environmental > Terrestrial > Soil > Desert | place: Antarctica: Dry Valley...
CCCGGCGGCGAGCAGCGAGCGGCGACGCCCGACGACCGCAGCGACCGCACCGGCGTCGAGGTACAGCCGGCCTTCGGTGTTGGCGGCGTGCAGCAGCCAGAACCGCCGGGCCGAGAGCCGGGTGCCATGCGCCCGGAATGCCGTGCCCACGACCGGGCCGTCACTGGAGGTGGCCAGCGCGGCGGCGATGTCCCGCGCAGCGGCGAGCAGCACCGGTACGCCCGCCGAGGACGCCAGCGTGGCCGCCTCGACCTTCGACGCCATGCCCCCGGTGCCCAGCCCCGATCCGCCAGGGCCGGCCCGCACCGCCGCCATGTCGGCCGGGCTGGCCACCTCGGCGAGCAACGATGCCTCGCCACGACGCGGGTCGCCGTCGTAGAGCCCGTCGACGTCGGAGAGCAGCACCAGCGCGTCGGCCGCCGCGAGGTGCGCGACCAGCGCAGCGAGGTGATCGTTGTCGCCGATCGAGCGGATCTCCTCGGTCGCCACGGTGTCGTTCTCGTTGACCAGCGGCAGGACGCCGAGGCCGAGCAGCTTGTCCAGGGTGCGCTGGGCGTTGCGGTAGTGCGATCGGCGGATCATGTCGTCGGCCGTCAGCAGCACCTGGCCGACGGTCAGGCCGAAGCGCGCGAAGCTGGTGGAGTACGCGTGCCCGAGCTGGAGCTGGCCGACGCTCGCGGCGGCCTGCTGGGTGGCGAGGTCGGCGGGGCGGCGGGTCAGCCGCAACGGGGCGAGCCCGGCGGCGATCGCCCCGGACGAGACGAGCACGACCTGCGATCCCGCCGCCCGCCGGGCCGCGACGGCTTCGACGAGCGCGTCGAGCCGCTTCAGGTCGAGCCCACCGTCCAGGCTGGTCAGCGAGGACGAGCCGACCTTGATGACGAGCCGGCGGGCGGCGGCGACCTGCGCCCTGGCGTTCACGACTCGCGTTCCTCGTCCTGTCCCGCGTCGAACTCGTGGTAGCCCACGCCGGGCTGGCGGCGGCCCTGCTTGGCCGCCTTGCGCGCGGCGGCGCCGATGCGCCCCGAACGACCCAGCCGGGGGTCGCTGCCGCGGCCGCTGAGCACGATGGCGACCCCGGCCTCGGTCGACGGCTCCCAGTCGAAGGTCATGTCGCCGATGGTGACCGGCGCGCCGGGCTCCGCACCCATCCCGGCGAGTGCCTCCTCGACGCCCAACCGGGCCAGCCGGTCGGCCAGGTAACCCACCGCCTCGTCGTTGTCGAACGCGGTCTGCCGGATCCAGCGCTCCGGCCGCTCGCCGCTGACCATGAAGCCGCCGTCGAGCTCCGGGTCGGGCGTGACGGTGAAGCCGGCGTCGTCGACGGCGGTCGGCCGCAGCACCAGCCGGGTCGGCTCCGCCTGCGGCTGCGCGGCGCGGTAGCGGTGGACCTCGGAGCCCATCGCGAAGGTCAGCTCGCGCAGGCCCTCGCGGGTGGCCGTGGAGATCGGGAACACCGGCCAGTCGCGCTTGCTCAGCTCCTCGGTCACCATCTCGGCCATGTCGCGGGCGTCCGGCACGTCGATCTTGTTCAACGCGATGATCCGCGGCCGCTGGGCCAGGTCCTCACCCAGCGCGGGCGTGTAGTGCGCCAGCTCTGCCTCGATGGCGTCCAGGTCGGCGATGGGGTCGCGACCGGGCTCGTAGGTGGCGCAGTCGACGACGTGGACCAGCACGGCGCAGCGCTCAACATGCCGCAGGAAGTCGAGCCCGAGCCCGCGTCCCTCGGCCGCGCCGGGGATCAGCCCGGGCACGTCCGCGACGGTGAAGACCTCCTCCCCCGCGGTGACCACGCCGAGCTGCGGCACGAGCGTGGTGAACGGGTAGTCGGCGATCTTGGGGCGGGCCGCGGACAGCGCCGCGACCAGCGAGGACTTGCCAGCGGACGGGAACCCGACGAGTCCGACGTCGGCCATCGAGTGCAGTTCGAGCACCAGGTCATGGGCCTCGCCCGGCTCGCCGAGCAGCGCGAACCCCGGCGCCTTGCGAGCCGCGGAGGCCAACGTCTTGTTGCCCAGCCCGCCACGGCCACCGGCGGCGGCAACGAACCGGGTACCGCTGCCGACCAGGTCGGCGAGCAGCTCGCCGTCGGTGTCGAACACCGCGGTGCCATCGGGCACTCGCAGCTCGAGGTCGGCTCCGTTCGCGCCGTCGCGCTCGCTGCCCTGACCGGGTCGGCCGCTGCCGGCGCTCGCGTGCGGCCGGTAGTGGAAGTCCAGCAACGTGTGCACGCCGGGGTCGACCACCAGCACGACGTTGCCGCCGCGACCGCCGTTGCCGCCGTCGGGCCCACCGAGCGGCTTGAACTTCTCCCGGTGCACCGACGCGCAGCCGTTGCCGCCGTTGCCGGCCGCGGCGTGCACGACGACGCGGTCCACGAACTTGGCCATCGGCCGGTGTCCCTCCTCTCGTGCTCAAAGAACAAACGAGGGCGGGCCGGTCAGTCCCGGCCCGCCCTCGTGGACGTAGTGAGTGTTCCCGGCGGCCGGTCAGGCCTGCGGCGGGACCACTGCGATGATCTTGCGACCCCGCTTGCTGCCGTACTCGACCAGGCCGCCGACCAGGGCGAACAGGGTGTCGTCGCCACCGCGGCCGACGCCGTCGCCCGGGTGGAACTTGGTGCCGTGCTGGCGGACGAGAATCTCGCCCGCGTTCACCAGCTGGCCGCCGTAGCGCTTGACGCCGAGCCGCTGCGCGTTGGAGTCGCGCCCGTTGCGGGAGCTGGATGCGCCCTTCTTGTGTGCCATGACCTCAGCCCTACTTCTTCGCCGTCTTGGCGGCCGGCTTGCTTCCGGCCTTCGCGGAGATGCCGGTCACCTCGAGGCGGGTCAGCGGCTGACGGTGCCCCTGCCGCTTGTGGTAGCCGGTCTTGTGCTTGAACTTGTGGATCCGGATCTTCGGTCCCTTGGTCTGCTCGACCACCGTGGCGGTGACCGAGGCAGTGGACAGCGCGGCCGCGTCGGTGATCAGCTCGGAGCCGTCGACCAGCAGGACCGCGGGCAGCGATACCTCCGCGCCCGGCTCGCTGTCGAGCTTCTCGACGTTGAGCACGTCGCCGACGGCTACGCGGTACTGCTTGCCGCCGGTCTTGACGATTGCGTACATCGCGACGCACTACTCCTGTTTGGTCGGGAGGTGGACTCGGGCGCGCGTGCGAACTCGCTGCGCCGGTGAGAACTGCTCCACCCCAGGGTACGGGCCAGTTTCTCGAAGGGTCAAACCGGGTCGTCACCGCTGCTGACGCTGGGCGGACCCGCCGGGCGCGAGGCCGCGCGACGACGTCGGCGCGCCGGCCGCGTCTGCTCCGGCGCTTCGCCGTCGACCGAGGTGGACATACCTACCGATACCGGCTCGGCGGCGGGCTCGGCGGGTGCCGGACCGGCGCTGGGCGCCGTCGCAATGTCGGTCTCGGTGCCGGCCGCCAGCTCCACGGTGCGCTCGGGCGCCGGCTCCGCGGCTGCTTCGGGCGCCGCTGCTGGTTCCGGCGCCGCTGCTGGTTCCGGCGCCGCTGCTGGTTCCGGCGCCGGGGCCGGCTGGGGCGCGCCGTTCGTGCCGCGCCGCTTCGAGCCGCTGCTCTCGCCGTTCGAACCGCCCTCCGACGGCGTGCCGTTGCGACCCGTTCCTCGCTCGCTGCCCGAGCCAGACCCGGAACCCGAGCCGGAGCGGCCCTTGCCACCCCGCGAACGCCGGCCGGTTCCACCGGAGCCCGAGCCGGCGTCGGTGAGCTGGTCGGCCACCGGCTCCGAAGAGACGATCACGCCACGGCCGCGGCAGTGCTCGCACGTGGTGGAGTAGGCCTCCAGCAGCCCGGCGCCGACCCGCTTGCGGGTCATCTGCACCAGGCCCAGCGAGGTCACCTCGGACACCTGGTGCCTCGTCCGGTCGCGGCCGAGGCACTCGGTGAGCCGGCGCAGCACCAGCTCGCGGTTGGACTCCAGCACCATGTCGATGAAGTCGATCACGATGATGCCGCCGATGTCGCGCAGCCTGAGCTGGCGGACGATCTCCTCGGCCGCCTCCAGGTTGTTGCGGGTGACGGTCTCCTCGAGGTTGCCGCCCGAGCCGGTGTACTTGCCGGTGTTGACGTCGATGACCGTCATCGCCTCGGTGCGGTCGATCACGAGCGTGCCGCCGGAGGGCAGCCAGACCTTGCGGTCCAGCGCCTTGGCCAGCTGCTCGTCGATCCGGTTCTCGGTGAAGACGTCGGTGGTGCCGGTGTGGCGATACAGCCGGTCGGCCAGCTCGGGAGCGACGTGGCCTACGTAGGCCTCGAGGATGTCCCAGGCGTCCTGGCCGGACACGACGAGCTTCGCGAAGTCCTCGTTGAAGTGGTCGCGCACGACCTTGAGCAGCAGGTCGGGCTCCTCGTAGAGCAGCTGCGGAGCCTTGGCCTTGCGGTCCTCTGACTTGGCCTTCACGACCTCCCACTGGGCCTGCAGGCGACGGACGTCGCGCTCCAGGGCCTCGTGGCTGACCCCTTCCGACGCGGTCCGGATGATCACGCCGGCGTCCTCGGGGACGATCTGCTTGAGCAGGTCCTTGAGCCGCTTGCGCTCGGTGTCGGGCAGCTTGCGGCTGATGCCGGTGGCGCCGCCGGAGGGGACGTAGACCAGGAACCGGCCGGCCAGGCTGAGCTGGGTGGTCAGCCGGGCGCCCTTGTGACCGATCGGGTCTTTGGTGACCTGGACGAGCACGCTGTCGCCGCTGGACAGGGCCTGCTCGATGCGGCGGGACTTGCCGGCAAGGCCGGCGGCGTCCCAGTCGACCTCACCGGCGTAGAGCACCGCGTTGCGGCCGCGTCCGATGTCGACGAACGCCGCCTCCATGCTGGGCAGCACGTTCTGCACCCGGCCGAGGTAGATGTTGCCGACCAGCGAGGCAGAGCCGGAGCTGGTGACGAAGTGCTCGACGAGGATGTCGTCCTCGAGCACGCCGATCTCGGTGCGGTCGCCGGCCTGGCGGACCACCATCGAGCGCTCGACCGACTCCCGCCGGGCGAGGAACTCCGCCTCGGACAGGATCGGGGTCCGGCGTCGGCCGGCGTCACGGCCGTCGCGGCGGCGCTGGCGTTTCGCCTCCAGACGCGTCGACCCGCGTACGCCCTGGACTCCGTCGCCGTTCTCCTCGCGACCGTCGCGCGGGCCCCCGTCGCGAGTGCCACCGTCACGTGCACCGCCGTCACGGGCACCGCCGCTGTCGCTGGAACGCGAGCTGCGAACGTGGGTGGTCGTGTTCGGCGGGTCGTCCTCGGTGCCGTCGTCCTGGGAGGTGCTGCGCCGCCTGCGGCGCCTGCGCCGGCGGGTCGAGGTGCTGCCCTCGCCGTCGTCGGAGTCCGGGTCGTCGCTCTGGTCCTCGGCCTCGTCGGCGTCGTCGGACTCGCGGTCCTCGGCGTCGCCGTCGTCGTCCTGGTCGCCGGCACCGGTGCCGTCGGCGCCGCGGCCGCGGCCACGGCCACGGCGGCCCCTGCGACGGCGGCGGCGGGCACCGGTGCCTTCGCCGTCGCCAGAGTCGTCGTCACCCTCGAAGTCTGCTGCGTCCTCGGAGTCGGGGTCGACGTCGGCGTCAGTGTCGACGTCGAGGGGCTCGCTGGCGGGCGCGGCCTTGCGTGCCGGCGGCGAGGCCGGTGGCAGGAACGTGGGCTGCGGTGCCGCGAACAGGGGCGTGAACGGCGTGCGCGGCGCGGCGGCGGCCGTCTCGGCCGGGTCGGCGTCAACAGCGTCGGCGGGAAGATCGCTCTCCTCGCTTGGTGAGGGCACCAACGTGGCGATCACCCGGAGCACGGTGTCGCGGTCGATACTGGCCTGAGAGCTGCCGACCTCGGAACCGAGGTCGGCCAGCGCGGCCATGACCTCCTGGCTGCTGACCGACAGCAGCTTGGCTAGTGCATGGACGCGCATCTTGTCTGGAAGATCATCTTCCAGCGGATGCGTGGATACGGAGACTGGCCCGCCAGTGCTGCCGGCAGGCCGATCACTATTCGACATGTAACTCCTCCGCCCCCGGGCGCCTCCCTTTCGGAACGGCGGCCACGCGAGGGCCTAGCGCGTATCTCCTCGCTTCGGGAGCGAGGAGCAATCCTGGGTTGCGCGACATCGTGCCCGTCACCCACCAGCGGCGACCGGACTTGCAGCGATCCTCTCAACCCTGTCGGGCGGCTGCCCGATCAAGCTCGAGCGGATCAACAAGGCGGCCTCGGTCGTCGAGCAGGCCCTGGGCCATCCGGGTTGCCTTCGCAGGCACCCCAGGCCTCAGACCCGCGACGACACCCAGGGCGCCGAGCACGTCATCGGGTCGAACGGCAGGTATCGCTTGCCGAACGACCATCTCCAGTATCGCACACCCGTCCGGTTCGGAGCGGACCCGCAGGTCGACCAGGGCCGCGCTCACGTCCACCGGGCGGGGTCCGTTCTTGCCATCACGCTGCACCGTTACGGCCTCCGCGGCGAGCAGCGCCTGCACCGCTGCGGCCAGCTCCGCCGGCGGGACGCCGGGTAGCTCGACGCGCCAGGACGACCCATCGATCCGGTCGGCGAGCGAGCCTCCACCGGGTACGACGGGCACGACGTCGACGATATCCAACCCGGCTGGGAGCGCACCGTCCAGGGCGGCGGCGAGCTCGTGCGGCGCCATCTCGTGGGTGAGGCCGATCTCGACGTACTCCGCCTCGCTGGCCGCGCCGGTGGGCGCCGCGCCGACCCAGGACAGCCTGGGGTGCGGGCTGAAGCCGTGCGAGTAGGACACCGGGACGCCGGCGCGTCGCACGGCCCGTTCGAAGGCGCGGGCGACGTCGCGGTGCGACAGGAAACGCAGCCGCCCACGCTTGGCGAAGCGCACCCGCACGCGCGCCGTCGTCGGCGGGGCAGGGTGGGCGGCGGCGCCGCGTCGCAGGCCAGCCATGGTCACCGCTGCTCCGCGGCAGGCTGTGGGGCTGACTGCGCGGCTGACTCAGCGCTGGATTCGTTGCCGTCGTCGGGGCGCAAGGGGTCGAGCACCAGCATGCCGTCGCCGGCCGGGCGGAAACCGGCGCGTCGGTAGAACGAGGCGCTGCCGGCCGTCGGCGCGAGCACGAGGCGCTGGTATCGCTGCCGCCGCGCGTGCTCGACCGCTTCGGCCAGCAAGGCGGATGGCACGCCACGGTCGGTGAAGGACGCCAGCACGAAGGCGTTGCCGACGTGGCCCCACCGGCCCGCGCGCCCGCCGGGGCGGGGCATATGCACGATCTCGACCACGTTCAGCGAGCCGACCATCGTGAAGCCGCTGCGCTCGTTGCCGACCTCGGCCACCCAGAACGTCCGGCGTGGCAGCTCGGCGCGCCACCAGGACGCGAACGAGGCCGCGAAGCCAGGGTCGGCGATCGGGTTGCCGAGGCGCTCCTCCAACCAGACGCGTCGCAGCTCGGCCAGCGCGGGGAGGTCGCGCTCGTCGGCGATCCGGATGGTGAATGGCGGCGGCCCGCTTGGAGTGCCGCTGTAGAGCTCACCCACCGGCGCTCACCGGCGTGATCGGCAGCAACGTCAGGCCGCTGGGTCCGACCTCGATGTCCGCCCCGGTCGCCGGGCAGACGCCGCAGTCGAAGCACGGCGTCCACCGGCAGTCGTCCTGCTCCTGCTCCGACAGCGCGTCCTGCCAGTCCGCCCACAGCCAGTCGCGGTCCAGGCCGGAGTCGAGGTGCTCCCACGGCAGCACTTCGTCCTCGGTGCGCTCCCTGGTGGTGAACCAGCCCAGCGAGACGCCCTGGCGCGAGAGCTCGGCGTCAGCGGCGTCGACCCAGCGCTGGTAGGAGAAGTGCTCGCGCCAGCCGTCGAAGCGTCCGCCGGCGCGCCAGACCCGCTCGATCACCGCGCCGACCCGGCGGTCACCCCTGGCGAGCAGGCCTTCGATCACACTGGGCTTGCCGTCGTGGAAGCGCAGCTTGATCTGTTTGCTCAGCCGGCGATCGGCGTTGATCGCGTCGCGCAGCTTGCGCAGCCGGCCGTCCACGGTGTCCGGGTCGGCCTGGGGGGCCCACTGGAACGGGGTGTGCGGCTTGGGCACGAAGCCGCCGATGGAGATCGTGCAGCGGACGTCGTTGCGGCCGCTGGCCTCCCGGCCGGCCGCGATGACCCGGTGCGCCATGCCGGCGATCGCGACCACGTCCTCGTCGGTCTCGGTGGGCAGCCCGCACATGAAGTAGAGCTTCACCTGCGGCCAGCCCTGTGCGTAAGCGGCGCTGACGGTGCGGATCAGGTCGTCCTCGGAGACCATCTTGTTGATCACCTTGCGGATCCGCTCCGAGCCGCCCTCGGGGGCGAACGTCAGCCCGGAGCGGCGGCCGTTGCGGGCCAACTCCTCGGCGAGCTCGACGTTGAACGCGTCGACGCGGGTGGATGGCAGGCTCAGCGAGGTGTGGGTGCCCTCGTAGCGGTCGGCGAGGCCCTTGGTGATCTCGGCGATCTCGGAGTGGTCGGCGCTGGAGAGCGAGAGCAGCCCGACCTCGGTGTAGCCGCTGGCCTCCAGCCCGCGCTCGACCATCTCGCCGATGCCCTTGATCGATCGCTCGCGCACCGGCCGGGTGATCATGCCGGCCTGGCAGAAGCGGCAACCGCGGGTGCAGCCGCGGAAGATCTCCACGCTCATCCGCTCGTGCACGGCCTCGGCGAGCGGGACGAGCGGCTTGCGCGGGTACGGCCATGAGTCGAGATCGGCGGTGGTCCGCTTGACGACGCGGCGCGGCACCCTGGGGTGGTTCGGCGCGACCTGCTCGATCGCGCCGTCCGGGCGGTAGCTCACGTCGTAGCCGCCTGGGACGTACACACCGGGCGTCTCGGCCAGCCGCAGCATCAGCTCGGCCCGGCCGCCGGGACTGCCGCTCTGCTTACTCCGACGCATCACCTCGGTGATGTCCAGCACTGCCTGCTCGCCATCACCGAGCACGGCGGCGTCGATGAAGTCGGCGATCGGCTCGGGGTTGAACGCGGCATGCCCGCCGGCCACCACGACGGGGTGCTCGTCGGTGCGGTCGCGCGCGTGCAGCGGGATGCCGGCCAGGTCGAGCGTGGTGAGCAGGTTCGTGTAGCCGAGCTCGGTGGCGAAGCTGACGCCGAGGACGTCGAAGGCCGCGAGTGGGCGGTGCGAGTCGACGGTGAACGCCGGCACGCCGTGCTCGCGCATCAGCGCCTCGAGGTCCGGCCAGACGGCGTAGGCGCGCTCGGCAAGCGTCTGAGGCTGCTCGTTGAGGATCTCGTAGAGGATCATCACACCTTGGTTGGGCAGCCCGACCTCGTAGGCGTCGGGGTAGAGCAGCGCCCAGCGCACGTCGGCCGCGTCCCAGTTGGTGTCCGCCGCGTTCAGCTCGCCGCCGACGTACTGCACCGGCTTGGACACCAGCGGCAGCAGCGATTCGAGCCGGGAGAAAACGGGCTGGTCACTCACGACTGTGAGGGTAGCCCGAGCCAGTTCCGCTCAGGCGTGACCCGGCGACCCGCCGTGAAGGGGACGTCACTGCTGTCTCGCGCGTGATCCAACGACCGTGGTGTCCCTCTCACGTGCCGGCGGCGGGGGTCAGCGCAGGAGGAGGGCGTTGAGGCGGCGGGCGGCGATCACCACGCCGATCGCGATCATGACGACGAAGTAGCCGACGTGCCAGAGCATCGACCAGTCCACCGCCCCGGTCGTCAAACCACGCATCAGCTCGACGGCGTGGTACAGCGGCAGGCACTGCACGATCCGTTGCACCGGCTCGGAGTAGACCGACAGCGGGTAGAACGTGGTGGCGAACAGGAACATCGGCAGCGTGGCCAGCGTGACCAGGTCGAAGTCCTGCCACGAGCGCATGTAGGAGGTGGCGGCCATGCCGACGGCGGCGAACGCGAACGCCACCAGCAGCGCCGCCGGCAGCGCGAGCAGCGCCCACGGCGAGGTCAGCAGCCCGAACACCGCCATCAGCGACAGGAAGCCCAGTGCGTAGAGCCCGCCGCGCACCAGCGCCCAGCCGATCTCCCCGAGCGCGATGTCCACCACTCCGAGCGGGGTGGCCAGCATCGCGTCGTAGAGCCGCTCGTAGCGCAGCTTGAAGAACACGTTGAACGTCGAGTCGAACACCGCCCCGTTCATGGCGGACGCGGCGAGTAGCCCCGGCGCGATGAACGCGGCGTAGCTCAGCGGCGCGTCGTTCGGGCCGGGCAGCGTGCCGACGTAGGTGCCGAGGCCCTGCCCCATCGCGAACAGGTAGAACACCGGCTCGAAGAAGCCCGAGACGATCGCAAGCCAGGCCCGGCGGTAGACGAGCGCCGAGCGCATCATGATCATCTTCGAGCGGCCGGCGTACCCGCCGACCGGGAAGATGCGCAGCAGCGGAGCCGACGGCACCGCCGGTGCACTCACCGGTACAACCTCGCGCGGAACTGCCGCTGCACCAGCAGCACGCCGACAACGAGGAGCACCACCAGATACGCCAGGTGCCCCACCGACGGCCACAGCTGCAACGAGCCGAGCGCCGCCCCGCGCGCCAGCTCGGTGCCGTGCCACAGCGGCGTCGCCCAGGCCAGCGGCCGCACCCAGACCGGCAGAGCGTCGACCGGGAAGAACGTGCCGGAAAACAACGTCATCGGGATCAGCACGAACCGGAACAGCGCGCCGAACGCCGGCCCCTCCTTGCGGACGACGGTCGCGAACGCCATCACCGGCGCGGCGAAGGCGGCGCCACACAGCGTCGCGGCCAGCAGGGACACCACGATGCCGCCGTCGCGCACGCCGCCGAACGGCACGAGGATCGCGACGTACACCACCCCGGAGGTGAGCATCCGCACCGCGATCCAGCTCAGATGGCCGACCCCAGCTTGCGCCGCCGTGACCGGGGTCGCCGTGATCGCCCAGTAGATCCGCTGCCATTTGAAGCCGGACACCACCGGGTAGCTAGACTCGAACGTGGCGATCTGCAGGGTGTTCATCGTCAGCAGCGCCGGCGCCAGCCAGACGATGTAGGGCAGCCCACCTGTCAGCTCGGCCAGCCGCCCGCCGTTGTTGACCAGCACCGCGAAACCCAGCCCGAACGCCACGAGGAACAGCAACGGTTCCACGACGCTGCCGACGATCGTGGCTCGCCAGTTGCGCCGGTACCAGGTCCAGAAGTGCTCCATCACCAGCAGCACCGCACGCCAACTGCTCACGGCGGGGCTGCGCACCACGGGCGCGGTGGCCGTGGTGTCGACGGTGGTCATCAGTCCACCAGCCTCCGGCCGGTGAGCCGCAGGAACACGTCCTCCAGCGTGGAGCGGCGCACGAGGCTGGACAGCGGCCGTATCCCGATCTGGTGCGCGGCGGCCAGCACGGCCTCCCCGTCGGCGGCGTAGAGCAGCAGCCGGTCGGGCAGCACCTCCAGCCGTTCGACCAGCTGCTCCAGCTCGGCGACGGGCGGGGCGTCGTCGAGCGGGAACCGCAGCTCGACCACCTCTCGGGTGGAGTACCGCCCGATCAGCTCGGCCGGCGATCCCTCCGCCACGATCAGCCCGCCGTCCATCACGACCAGCCGGTCGCAGAGCTGCTCCGCCTCGTCCATGTAGTGCGTCGTGATCAGCTGCGTGACGCCTTGCCGTTTGAGCCGGTAGAGCCGGTCCCACAGCAGGTGGCGGGCCTGCGGGTCGAGCCCGGTGGTCGGCTCGTCGAGCAGCAGCAGCTCGGGGTCGTTGACCAGCGAGCGGACGATGCTCAGCCTGCGCTTCATGCCGCCGGACAGCGGCTCCACCTCGTCGCCCTCGCGGTCGGTGAGCTGCGCAAACGCCAGCAGCTCGGTGGCCTTGGCCCGCACCGCGGCGCGGGACATACCGAAGTAACGGCCGTAGACCTCCAGGTTCTGCCGCACCGTGAGCTCGGCGTCGAGGTTGTCCAGCTGCGGGACGACGCCGATCCGGGCCCTGATCTTCGGGCCGTCGACGTAGGGGTCCATGCCGAGCACCTGCAGCGTGCCGCCCGAGCGCGGCGACACGCAGGCGATCATGCGCATGGCAGAGGACTTCCCCGCTCCGTTGGGGCCGAGGAAGCCGAAGACCTCGCCACGCCCGACGTCGACGTCGATGCCGCGAACGGCGTGCACGTCGCCGAAGTCCTTGCGCAATCCCCGGGCCTGCACCAAGCCGTCCGACACACCTGGCACGGTAGTTGCACCAACCGATGGGAGGCCAAGTCGTTTATGGACACCGAGGTGCTGGTGATCGGCGCAGGCGTCAGCGGGTTGACCACGGCGGTGTGCCTCGCCGAAGCCGACCACCGCGTCGCGGTGCACACCGACCGGCTGCCCGCGCAGACCACCTCGGCGGTGGCCGGCGCGATGATCGCGACGGTCGGTGAGGGCGACCCTGGGCCGATCGCCCGTGGTGCGGCGACGCTGGCGGAGATGACTGCACTGGCCGAACAGCCCGGCACCGGCGTGCGCATCACCACCGGCACGTTCGCCGCACGGCCGGCCTTCCCGTCCGCGCCACCGGGCGCCGACGTGCTTCCCGGTTTCCAGATGTGCGACCCGGCCGAGCTGCCGGACGGGTTCGGGATGGGCTTCCGCGGCTCCGTCCCACTGGTCGATATGCCGCACTACCTCGCCTACCTGCAGGGCCGGCTGAGCGCCGCCGGCGGCACCATGCGAGTGGCTCCGGTCGGCTCACTCGCGCACGCCGCCGAGCTGGCTCCGCTGGTGGTGAACTGCGCCGGCCTCGGCGCCCGCGAGCTGGCAGGCGACAGCGACCTGCACGGCGTCCGCGGGCAGCACGTGCTGGTGCGCAATCCAGGGCTGACCGAGTTCTTCCTCGAGGCGCCGCTCGGGCCGACCTGGGCGGGTGTGTTCCCGCACGGCGAGCACGTCGTCCTCGGGGGCATCTTCGACCCCGACGACCACCGCGCCGAGCCCGACCCGGCGATTGCCGACGCCATCCTGCGCGCCTGCACCGAGGTCGTGCCGGAGCTTGCCGACGCCGAGGTGATCGGGCACCAGGTGGGGTTCCGGCCGGTTCGCCGCACCGTGCGGCTGGAGGCCGAGCAGCTCGGCGCGGCCACGGTGGTACACAACTACGGGCACGGCGGCAACGGCGTCACGCTGTCCTGGGGCTGCGCCCGCGAGGTGCTCGCCCTGCTAGCGGGCTGATAGCGGGCTCAGAGCGGGGATCTGCGCGCGCCGCTACGATCACGCCGTGCTTGCCGGTCGGATCGGTCGGATCGCCCTACTCCCCCTCATCGCCGTCCTGGCGTTGCTCGCCGCGTGCACCAGTTCGACGCCGGCCGAGCAGCTGCCCGCGGCGTCGGATCTGTTGGCCAAGTCCGCGGCCGCGATGCGCACGGTCAAGACGGCGGCCATCGACATCCAGGTCGACCAGGCGCTCAACGCCATCGCGGTCCGCCGTGCCACCGGCACGCTGACCGCGGCCGGCGAAGCCAAAGGCACCGCGACGCTCGCCCAGGGCGGCACCCTGGCCGAGTTCGAGTTCGTGATCGCCGGCGGCGACCTCTACCTCAAGGGGCCGACCGGGGCGTACCGCAAGGTGCCGCTGGTGTTCGCGGCCAGCATCTACGACCCGTCGGCGATCCTGAACCCGGACAAGGGCGTTGCCCGGCTGCTGTCCACCACGGCCGACGCCAAGACCGAGGCGCGCGAGAGCGTCAACGGCGCTGACGCGTACCGGGTGCGCGCCAACCTCGACCAGCAGGCCGTGTCGGCCCTTGTGCCAGGCATCAGCGGCCGGGTCAGCGGGTTGCTCTGGCTGGACGCCGGCACATCGCGGCTGGTCAAGGCTCAGCTGGACGTGCCGACGGGTAACGGCTCGGCCACCGCGCCGGCGACCGTGACCTTCTCCGACTACGACGCCCCGGTGACGATCACCCCACCGTCCTAGATGGACACCTCGGCCACGCAGGACCGGGTGAGCCGGCGACCGCGGCTGGCCATCGGAGCGGCGGGGCTGGCCGTGCTGCTGGCCGCCCTGGACGGCTACGTCGTGGTGACCGTGCTGGTCACGATCGTCACCGACCTCGGCGTCCCGCTGAACCGGCTGGAGCGCGCCACCCCTCTGATCACCGGCTACCTGCTGGGCTACGTGGCCGCGATGCCGCTGCTCGGGCAGCTGTCGGACCGCTACGGCCGCCGCCCGGTGATCCAGGCCTGCCTGCTGGTCTTCGCGGCCGGCTCGGCGCTGACCGCCGCCGGCCCGAGCCTGGGCCTCGTGGTTGCGGGCCGGGCGATCCAGGGGGTGGCCGGTGGGGCGCTGCTGCCGGTGACGATGGCCCTGGTCAGCGACCTGGTCGCGGAGCGGCGGCGGGCCACGGCGCTGGGTGCGGTAAGCGCCGCCGAGCAGTTGGGCAGCGTGCTGGGGCCGCTGTACGGAGCAGGGCTCGCCGCGCTCGTCGGCTGGCGCGGGGTGTTCTGGGTCAACGTGCCGCTCGCGGTGGCCGCGCTGGTGGCGGTCCGCTGGGCCCTGCCGCGCGGACGTGAATCGACGGCCGAGCGGCCGAGCGTGGACGCGATGGGCGGGGCGCTGCTCGCGGTGGCGCTCGGGCTGCTCGTCGTCGGGCTGTACAACCCGGAGCCGCAGCGCTCGGTGCTGCCGCCGTGGGGCGTCCCGACGGTGGTGGCGGCGGTGGTCGCGCTCGCGGCGTTCGTCGGGTGGGAGATGCGGTCGCGGACCAAGCTGCTCGACCCGACCGGCGTGCGGGGCCGTCCGGTGGTCGCCGGTCTGCTGATCAGCTTCGGGGTGGGCACCGCGCTGATGGTGACGCTGGTGGACGTCCAACTCGTCGGCCAGACGCTGCTGGACCGCGACGCCGTCGGCGCGGCCGTGATGCTGACCCGCTTCCTGATCGCCCTGCCGGTCGGTGCGGTGGTCGGCGGGCTGCTTGCGCCGCGGCTGGGCGACGCGCCGACGGCCGCGGTGGGCCTGCTGGTGGCGGCCGGCGGGTTCTGGCTCATGTCACGGTGGCCGGCGGACCTGCTTGCCGCCGAACACACGATCGGGCCCCTGCGCCTGCCGGTGGTCGACGCCGACCTCGTGCTGGCCGGGCTCGGCCTTGGCCTGGTGGTCGCACCGGTGGCCTCCGCGGTGCTGCGCTCCGTGCCGGCGGACCGGCATGGGGTGGCCGCGGCGGCGCTCGTGGTGGCCCGCAGCACCGGGATGCTGGTCGGCATCGCCGCGCTGTCGGCGTGGGGCCTGCACCGGTTCACCGAGCTGACCGCCGGCTTGGACACCCCGCTGCCGTTCGGCGTGGACGACGCGACATACGCCGCGCAGCTCGCGGAGTACAACCGCGCGGTAGACGCCGCCCTGCTGACCCAGTACGGCGAGACGTTCCTGGTCACAGCAGTGGTCTGCCTCGCCGCCGCGGTGGTCTGTGTCGGTCTGCCGGCGACCTCGCTCAGAGGCGGGGGAATCCGACCTTCATCTCCCGACCGGCCGGTTCAGCGAGGCCGACCGCTCACGGGGTGATCAGCTCCACGGTCGGGAAGTAGGTGCGGTAGCGGGACGCGTCGCGGGTGAGCACGCGCAGCCCAAGGACCGCCGCATGGGCGCCGATGAAGAAGTCCGGCGGCGGCGATCGTTTCATGCCTCCGCGACGCCGGTACTGGAGGAATGCCCGACCGGCGAGAAAACCGGCCTCCCACGGGATTCCAACCCGGACGACGCCGGCGCCTGCCAGCGCGTCGTCAAAGTCCTCATAGGCAGCGAAGCCGACCGAGACCTCCGCATACACCACGAGATTGATCAAGACCGGTCCGTCGTCGGCCGCTGCTGCGAATGCGGCACGAGACCAGTCGACCCACGCTGCGTCACGATGCACGAGATCGAACAGCACGTTCGAGTCGACGAGCGTGCCAGGCGAAGGCTCAGTCACCGTCGCGCAACAGAGCCATAAGCTCGTCGGTGGTCATGCCGAGATCGCGGGTCGCACTGCCTTCGAGGCGGCGCGCGGCGCGTTCACCCCGACTGGCGGCACCGCGGCGCTTGATGACGCGAGGCCCGCCCTCGTCGTCGACGAACTCGATCTCGTCCCCCGGATGCAAGCCATAGCGCTCGCGGACCTGGATCGGGATCGTGACCTGCCCTTTACTCGTGATTCGCACCTGGTAAGAGTAACACCGCTCTTACTTCTTACTTGGCAGCGTGCCGCCCCGGCTGGACCCGACCCGATCACGGGCGCTTGGGCGCGCCACCGCCCGCTACGGCGTGCTGCAGGCCGAGGCGACGATCGCCTGGACGAAGGAAGTGCGGGCCTTGCTGGAGGAGACGCAGGACGAGCCGGACTAGCTCAGAGGTCCGGGAACC
>Ga0136615_10000638_pt1 | contig 16268 bp, 14 predicted proteins | sample AntDrymUQ2882206_2_FD_106647 | JGI IMG/M metagenome (GOLD analysis project Ga0136615, IMG submission 106647) | Polar desert sand microbial communities from Dry Valleys, Antarctica - metaG UQ288 (22.06) | ecosystem: Environmental > Terrestrial > Soil > Desert | place: Antarctica: Dry Valley...
AGAGCGTCATCCCGCTCGCCTTGTAACGTCAACGACCTCCGCTCCGCCGGTAGAAAGACCTTCGGACAAAAGAGCGGCGGCGGCTTCGGCTCTTTCCCTCCAGAACAACGAAATACCTCCGAGCTCGCGTGCATAGGAGGCGTGGCGTTCCGCCGAGCGGCACGCCTCTCGTGTGAGCCATGCCAATGTGCTATCGGCGTCCTGGGCAAGAAAGCTCTCCAGCACAAAGCGGCGCTCGCCGACTCGGAGCCCGAGATCGAGATCACGAGCCGCGCGCGACAGGTCGGTGCGAGTGAGAATCATCCCACTCCGCACAGGCGCGAGCAGTCCAGAAAGAAATGAGCGTGGAGCTTCCGAAGGCGACAACAGCTCCGGCGCGGTTCTGAGGTGCAGGGGCAGCGTCTCTTGCCTGCCGACGGTTCTTGCTTCGTCGATGAGTGCGTCGAGCAGAAGATCCGCCCACCCTGCATAGAAGGGCGTCGCCACCACGCGAAACCTGTCCGCAAAAACAGGCACCCAGCTCAGGAGGTGCTCCCACAATAGAGCTTTGCGGGATTGGCGTCTGAGTGCTCGCCTGGCTTCGTCTGGCTCGTCCAGCTCCCGATCGATAAGTCCTGCGTACAACGCCAACAGTGCCGCCAAATGATCGGGCTCAGCCGGCGGGCGAAGTCCCAGCGCGCGCCAGAATCCCGCCACGCGATCACGCGCCTCGCCGCCCAACATCCCTTCGGACCCCACATAAACCGATGCATAGGGATAGAGCTGAAAGAGGAAGGCCTCCGTGTGTTCGTGCTCCTCTGGCTCGCCGGACAGACCCAGCGTAGCTCCCAAGCCGAGAGACGCCGAACCTGGCGACTCGCACAAGAAGGCGAGCGCTCGAAACAACTCCGCGCGTGAGGTCACGCCCGCACCTTCGGGAGCCTGAACGCCTCTATGGCGGGTTTTAGCGGACGCATCAGCCAGTACGGCCGGCGCGTCTGATCCGGAGAAACTGCAAGCGCGTTTCTAGTCAATTCCATCCATCGCAGGTAGACCTGGTGCGCCTTGGTCGTGTCCACAAAAATGTCCCCATACGAATCGCCGGGCTCAGCCTTCGAGACACTCACGGCCTGGTGCCAGCAATGCTGACCAGAAATCGGGTCTGGGTGCACGGAAAACGTGAGGTTCTGGTGCACGCCCACGTCGGTCCACCAGATGCGCTTGGTATCCGCATCAGCCGACTCGTAAGGCTCGACCCCGCTGCGCCGCTTCATTCCCCAGCGACCATCAGTGTTGTCGAGATCGACGGTCGCCATCATCTGGCGCTGACCCTGATCGGTGAGCTTCCACCGGCCCATGTGGTGGCTGCAGGCAACTACACCGGGCCGGATGCCTTCGGTGATCCAGACCTTGACCACGAAATGTCCGATCTCCGTGCTGACTCGCACGAGATCCGAAGACCCGATTTCGAATCTGGCGGCATCCACTGGATGCATCCACAGCGGGTTCGAGTGAGCTATTTCATCGAGCCACTTGGCGTTGGCCGAACGCGTGTGGATCTGGATCGGTAATCGGAAGGTCGAGATAAGCGGCATCTGCTGCGGGGAGAGAGCGGCGGGGTGGATATGACTTCGAATGTATCCGGGGAGCGCGTGCTCCCTCCAACCCCAGCTCGCCAGTGTCGTCGAGAAAAACTCGAGCCTCCCCGAAGGAGTGGGAAAGCCGCGCAGCACCTCGCCGTCGATACGAACGCCAACGGCTCGGCGACCGAATTGATCGGGCTCCGGGGTCGCCTGTGGGACAACGTTGCAAGACGGAGGCTTGACGGAGGTGGCGAAGACACGCCCAAAGCGACTCTCGGCCGTCCCGGTGAGTTCGTCTGGCGAGACCTGCTGCTCATGAACCCGCCCCACGCCCTTACTGATCTCGAAAGCACCGTAGCGACGCATGTACTCGAGCGGGCTGAGTCCCTCGGCAGAGGCCTTCTCGGGCAGCCCGGGCACCGAGTTCTCAAACATCCACCCGTAGTACTCGTCCACGCTCAGCTTGGTGCCCGGACTCTTCTCGGACTCGTAGTAGCGGCGGATACCCAGAACCCCGTCGGGGTCGATGCGCCATGACAGCTCGATCCAAAACTGGTTCTCCTCCCATACCTCTCCGGGGTTGACCTCACGCGTATCGGCGACGCTCTCACCCAGCCGCTCTCGTGCGACCTTGAGCACAGGCTGGCGGAATCCGATCCACTGACCGTCGTACTGCTCGTAGGAATGGACATCGTGACGCTCGGAAGAGTGCCCCATCGGCAGGATGTAGTCGGCGAAATAGGCGGTCTCGTTCCACGTCGGCGTCAGTGCAACATGCAAACCCACCTTGTCTAGATCGGTAAGTGATTCTATCCACGAAAAGCCATCAGGGTTAGTCCACACCGGATTGTGGGCACGGGTGAAATAGACGTCGAGCTTCCCCCTCCCCTCTCTGAGGAAGTGCGGCAACAAAAAGCTCAGCTCGTTCAGAGCCAACGGATACTCAAGCGGCCATGTGAGCTCGTTCCAGGTGAGGGGATGTGGCGGGGAGTAGATCGGTTTGGGAACGAACTTGTTCCACGCGTTCGGATAGGTCCCGCCCGGCGTAGCGATCGCGCCCAGCAAGGCGCTGAGCAAGAACAATGTGCGAGAGACCTGCCAACCGCCGAGGTTTCCTGCCGCAGCCGAGCGCCAGTTGTGTGTCGACAGACGGGTCCCTGCGGTGGCAACGATTGCCGCGACGTCGGCGAGGGTTTCGACCTCGACGCCAGATTCCGCTGCGGCGAACTCGAAGGTGAACTCCTTGTAGAGCTCCTTGAGGAGGGGCTCGAAAACTTCGAAGCGCTCCTCCAATTCCGGATGCTCGCTTGCCAGGTACTCCTTCCAGTTCCACCACCGCCTGACGAACTCACGGTCGTATAGGTCATTCTGAATGAGGTGGTTGGCGATGGCCAAATTGATCGCGGCCTCGCTTCCCGGATAGGGCGACAACCAATGATCGGCGTGGGTGGCGGTGTTGGACAGACGCACATCGAGCACGATCAGCTTGGCACCGGCTTGCTTGGCCTCCATAACACGCTGGGCATGAGGGTTGAAGTAGTGGCCTGCCTCCAGATGTGAGCTGATGAGATAGATCACCTTGGCGTTCGCGTGGTCGGGGCTCGGCCGGTCGATCCCCGTCCAGAAGTGGTAGCCGGCGCGCGCACCAGAGGAGCACACATTCGTATGCGAGTTGTGTCCGTCAACTCCCCACGTGGCAAGCACACGCTCCGTGAAGCCATCCTCGCCGGGACGCCCGACGTGATACATGACCTCGTTGTGGCGATCCTCGGTGATCGCCTTACGGATTCGTGCGGCGAGCTCGTCGAGCGCCTCGTCCCAATCCACCTTGACCCACTTGCCCTCCCCACGCGCTCCTGTACGCCTGAGCGGATAGAGGATCCGGTCCGGGTCGGTGACCTGGTTCAGCGTGGCGGGCCCTTTGGCGCAGTTGCGCCCCCGGGAGCCCGGATGCTCCGGGTTGCCCTCGAATTTGCGCACTTGAAGCGTTTCTTTGTCGATGTAAGCGAGGAGACCGCAGGCCGACTCGCAGTTGAAGCAGGTCGTCGGGACGAGCATGTAGCGCTTCTCTATCCTCTTCGGAAACGAGCGGGAATCCAGTTCGACCCAATTGTCCCAGCGCTCCTTAGGAGGAAAAGCAGCGAGATTGATGCGACTGGGGCCCGGATAGAAGGTTTCGCCACGGGCTTCGACCTCTGCTCGTGCCGCGCTCACTCGACGTGCAAGGTCGTCGAGGCTCCTCTCCGTCATCCGGGCTCCTTCCTAAGGCTTTGCCGTCTACGCAAGGGGCACCGCCTGGGCCGCCTGCACATATGCGTGTTCGTGAGCCAGGAGGCCGGCGAGTGCCACTGGGGCCGCCAGCGGCCCGATCAGAGGTGCAGTGAGTCCCACGGTCACCAGTGCCACTCCGACCCAGAAAAAGTTACTGAAGCGGCCTCTCGTCATCTCCCACACGGCGAGGTGAGCATGAGCGGTCGGGTGGGCCAGGGTGGCCTCTCCCCACACCATCAGGAGGTGGCCGAGAACACCGGCTGCGAGGACGAGGGCGAGTGGGGTCACAGCAGCTTCCTCGATAACCGGGGCAAGCAATAGCAGCACGGCAGATCCGGCGAGCGTCATCTGCACGAACATGTGGGGCGGCAATAGCGCGCTCTGCCACATGTCCCGGCCCTTGGATTGTGCGAACAGATAAGCAGTGTATACGGCAGCCATGATCGAGAGAGGAACGCCCGGTACGGCAAGCATTTTGTGAGCGATGCCTAATCCGACGACGGTGGCGAGCAGATGCAGCGTCAGCACGCCCGCGTACGCGGCAATCAGAAAGCCACCCTTTACCAGCCAGCTGCTCCACTGTGGCCGCGTGAAAATCATGTAGAAGCGTCCGGGGTGACTGAGATCGGCGATCAGAAGCACTCCGGTAATCGCCAGGAAAAGCAAGCCTGTGATCGGGGCCGCCTGCGTGAATATATCGCTGTCCCACGAGATCGACCCGGCAAGGATGAGCAGCAACGGCACCAGATATGCTCCGGCGGCAATGGCCTTGGTCCACGTGTAGAGGCTTACGCGCCAATCCCACGGTGCGCGGTGGGGAACATCATAGGACAGCAGCGCTGCCGCGCTCGAGTTGTTCCATGATTCGGGATGACCGGAAACGACGTGATCCCCGCCGGCAGTCTGCTCACTCCACATGAATGAGTCTCCGCCCGGGCGGCGCGCCGCGATGGGGTCGAGGGTCGCCTGATGAGCCCCGTGGTAAAAGACTTTGGGTCGCGTCTCCTTCTCCGGACGCCTGACAGTTACCGGCTCACGGTTCACGACTTTGGCCACCCTCGAGGCGGAATCGTTGAGATCCCCCACGAAAATCGCCTCGACCGGGCACACGACCACGCACGCCGGTTCGAGACCGATGTCGAGCCGGTGGGAGCAGAAGTTGCACTTCTCGGCCGACTGGTCCTCGGGGTTGATGAAGATAGCGTCGTAAGGACAGGCGGCGATGCAAGCCTTGCAGCCGATACAGATCGACTTGTCGAAATCGACCAGTCCATCGTCCCGTTGATACATGGCGCCGGTCGGACAGGCCGCCACGCACGGGGCGCTTTCGCACATGTTGCAGCGCGTAACTTGGAATGAGCGCCGAGTATGGGGGAAGTAGCCGACCTCGACCGACTTCACGTAAGTGCGCGTCACACTCAGCGGCACCTCGTTCTCAGACTTGCACGCGGTCGTACACGCGTGGCACCCGATGCAGCGGGTCTGGTCGAGCACCTTGCCCCACTTGGGCGTCTGCTTAGGCGCGCTGGTTATCTCCAATGAGTCGGGTGCTCCCGTTCGGTTGGCTTGCACTCCGCCCCCCCAAGGTGCTGTGAATGACTCATGACTTCGCTCGCCGGGGGACGCTAGAGCACACAATGTCACAGGCAGCTATGTTCAGGCGAGGTTTGGCCCAAGAACGACCGTATAGGTCGGATTTGGGACGAAGATGGGTGAGGTAGGGGTTCATCGGCGGGCACAGCCGGGGCCGGGGGCCGGAATCCCCGCAGGGGACCTTGGTTCACAAACGTCCGTAGGGGGCGTCTCTGTCCAAAGGTGGGTCAAGGCAGACGCCCCCTCAGACCGGGGCCTGGAACGACACCGAGACTGGAGCGTCGAGGAAACGGCCGAGGTCTTCCGCCTCCTCGGCGATGGCCTTGCGGTCCCCGGCACGCAGCTTGGTGAAAGGCTTCACGGTGACCTCGATACGCCGGCCCGACAGCTCGTGTTTCCACACGCCGACGACCAGCCCGTCCACCAAGACGACCGGAGAGATCCATCCTGCCTTGCGGAAAAACCAGGTTCTGGAAGCGAGCATCCACCAAGGACTGACGCGGGCGTGTCCCGGCAATGTAGGCGTCGAAAGCGGGAAGGAGGCGCGGCGGAGGATGATGACGATCTTTAGACAGCGCCGGGAGGTCCTCCGCCAGGGCCCACGCCGCGTGCCCCTCGATATCCACCGCGGCCAATTCATCCTCAGATGCCTTCAGCACCCGCCCCGCGGGAGCCGGCTGCATGCCCCACCAGCGTGCGAACTCCTCACGATCGGCGGGTCCGTAAACTCGCAGGTAGCGGCGAACAATCTCTCTCCATGCCCTGTCCGAACTCGGCACGCTCCAGCGGCCGAGCCATCGATCGGGCCGAACGAACGTCACGCTCTGACCTCGCGGCGGCCCGGAGCAGAGATATCCGTGAAAGGCCGCCGGCTTGAGCATCTCGCCCCAGCCCGACAGCATCACATCCCGGCCCTTGCCGCCGGTCTTCTCGCCCACCTTCTCCGCGAGCTTCTCACGCGTTATGGGAGTGGCGCCCAAGGAAACTCTGATGGCTTCGAGCGTTGCCCTCAGCTCCTTCTCCGACATTCCGATCATCCTCAGCCACGCGCCCTTCCACCACCTGTCGTGCTGCGACAAGGCCGCTACGTACAGAGGGAGATCGCCGGCGGAGAGCACATGCAACGTGCCTCGCATACACCACGTTCTGACCAATTCTCGTTTCTCCCAGAGAGCTTCCGTGTTGTCCTCGCGGTTGGCGCGGTCGACGCGCGCCCACATCTGCAACTCCGTCGACGACTGCACTTGTGCGTGAAAACCGCACACATCGCGAACCACTTCCAAGAGGCGCTCTGAGCCCACCCTCTGATCAAGGTGCTGTCGCGACAGTCGCCACGCTCTCACCCGATCCCAAGCAAGACTCATCGGCAGACTTTACAAGCATCAGGTCCGGAATAATCCCTTCTCTGCGCCCCACTGCAGGTACAGTTTGCTGCTCGTGCACACGCCACCTGAGTCATGAAGAAGACAGTGCGCTCTGAGTCGCCCATGGCAGCGGGCGAGATGCTGCTTATTGGAAGCATGCCCTTCGATACTGTCGAGGATGTCTTCCGCGTGTGCGGCTCCACGCTGGGCAATGCTCTGGCATCCCTCCCGGACGGAGAGGTCGGCGACCGAAGGAACTGGACCGAGTACCTGGCCCTGCGCACATTCGCATCCCATGAAGCCCTCGAGGAGGTTCAGAGGCCGAAGGGTGGACGTATACCAGTTTTTCTCGACCGCTCGATCGCTTCGGGCGACGCGCTGGAACTTGAAGGACTGATCTGGCACTTTCGCGTCAAGCCGGGGGTCAGCAAGGTCGCTTTCGAAGACCTGCACTACGCCGCAGAGGCGATCGAGTCCTACGACATCTTCCGGCGCCTCCGAGCCGGCGGAGTCATTCCCCGCCACGTCCGATTTCAGATCGGTTTCCCCGCCTCCAGCAGCGCTATTGAGGAATACTTCCCCGAGCCGGATGACTGGGGAGCGGTCAAACAAGCCTACGAATCGGCAGTGGCCTGCGAAATCAAGCGCCTGTTGGAGGTGATTCCGGCGGACGATCTCGCCATTCAGTTCGACTTCTCCAACGAAGTCGCCGACCTGGCGATGGGCGATAGACCGGCAAAGTATTGGCTCCCTCGGCAGAGCTGGGAGGAGAAGTTCGCTCGCCACACTGAATCCCTCGCGCGGCTCTGGCGCGGCATCCCCGACGACACAGTGCTGGGTTATCACTGGTGTTACGGCACATGGGGCGGCTGGCCCAGAATCGTGATGCCGGATCTGGGTCTTTGCGTTCGGCTCTCCAATGAAGCCGTCGCCCGCTCGGGGCGCCACGTCGACTACGTGCACATGCCGGTGATCCGCAGGGCGAAGGCTGAGTTCTTTGCGCCCCTGAGCGACCTCGACATTGGCGGCACAAGAGTGTTTCTCGGTCTGATCCATCACGACGATGACCCTGCGGCCTTCCGGGCTCAGCTAGCCCTCGCCGCTTCCTATCTCGATGATTTCGGTATCGCCGGCCCCTGTGGCTACGGTCGCGTCCCGTCGGAAAACCTCACGGATGTGCTGAGCGCTCATGCCCACGGCCTGGACGAGCTAAGGCGGACGCGCTCCGGCGCTTGATCTGCTAAGGACAGCTCTCAGTGGGGCTACCGTCGCTAAAATCGGTCTGACGCCCGCACATCCTATCCTTCGGTCGATCAGGCCCCGTCGCCACAGCGGGGTCTGAGACATGACGACGGGACTCCTCTCGGCGCCACGCAGAGGCCGCCGGCGCACAGGCGGTGGTGCGGCCGCCTCCGGTGTGATCCTTCGACGCTAGCCTCCATGAGCGGGGCTACGGTCGATAAGGTCGGGTATTGCTGATTTCGCGGCGGCGGAAACAGGACTCGGTGTGGTCGTTGACCATGCCCACAGCCTGCATGAAGGCGTAGCAGATCGTCGGGCCCACGAAGCGGAAGCCGCGTCGTTTGAGCTCCCGGCTCATCGCTCTCGAGGCTTCGGTTTCGGATGGCACATCGTCAATCGATCGAGGAGCGCTCTCGACGGAGTGCCTCGGCAGGCCCCATAGATAACGATCGAGCGAGCCAAACTCCGCTTGGATCTCGATCGTGGCGCGCGCGTTGTTAAGCGCGGACTCGATCTTGCGTCGATTTCGGACGATGCTCGCATTGCCGAGCAAGCGCTGGACGTCTTCATCCTCGAACGACGCCACCGAGCCGGGATCGAAGCCACAGAAGGCTCGCCTGTAGCCCTCCCTCTTGGCAAGAACTGTCGCCCACGACAGACCTGCCTGCGCCCCCTCCAGCACCAACATCTCGAACAGGTGCCTGTCATCGTGTGAGGGTACGCCCCATTCCTCGTCGTGGTAAGCGAGGTACAGAGGGTCGCCGTCCTGGGCCCACTCGCAACGCAACCTCGTCTCCGAACTAGCTCTCTTCAATTAATCCGACCAGTTGCCGTCTTGCCGTTGTGCCGGTAACCTCCACTGGATCAACCTTTCAAGCCAGCCTGCGTGATCGGAGAACCCCCGACGAAACAGGCGATCGCAGACTCCGGTCCCGGCTGGTGGCAGCACAGAGACTCCAGCCGCTCCCTACCATAACCGTGTTCAAGGCTGAAGGACAGAGGATCGATTGGGGCTGGCTTCTGAAACCGCTGGTCCTTGTGGTGAGACGCGTGGCTCCGGTGTCAGCGGGGGGAGCCTCCTCGGCTCCGATCCTGCTGCCCTTGCAGTTCAGGGCAACCGCGTGAAAACCTTGCGAAAAATGATCGATGTGTGGCGTGCGCCACAGTTCTGGGCTCCTTCTTGCGCTCTGATGTGGGAGTAAGCCGTCCCCTGAGAGGAGCCGAACTGGAAATGCTCAGCCTCAAGCCCGAAGATGCAATCGCCGACCTCGTGAAGATCGTCGGCGGTGTCGACGCGGAGGTCGTCTTTGTCACATGTATCGACGTGAACGGCGACGTCGGCGAAAGCGAGTGCTTCGCATCCAACACCCAACCCAAGAACGCTATACCGATCGATCAGCTCTACTACCTTCCCGAGCAGATCGGAGCAAGCACCGTCATGCTCACGTCCACTTCCAGCGGGCCGATAAAGAAACTCCACGACTGCGACGTCGAATTCACCCGTCGCGTCATCGAGGCGGGCCGCAAGCGGGGCATCGCAGTCTGGGATCACGTACTGGTCGCGGGAGATCAGTTTCGGTCCATGAGTCAGTGCACCGACCTGTGGAAATGAGACTTACGAGCCTCAAACCTCGAGACTGAGACCGAGCCGGGCTGCCAGCCTTCGCAAGAGACGCTGAGCGCGGTGACTCTTCGAGTGGCCAACATGGGCGGCGAGCTCTTTCAGAGCGTCGATGGCCGAGGGCGTGTCGAGATCGGAGTCCAGGGCATGGTCGAATCGCGTCTGCAACGAAGCCGAATCCATCTCGTCCGATCGCCCACGATCGGCCTGCGAGTGCGCTGCCTTGGACAGCTTTGAGGCGACCCCGGCCCACGACTTCAGCTCTTGTTCGTCGAAGTCGAAGACCGAGCGGTAGTGCACAGACAGGAGGTAGAGGCGCAAAGCATCGGCCGGGTAGCCCTTCAGCAGATCGCGCACGAAGACCATGTGCCCGTCTGATTTGGACATCTTCTGGCCGCCGAGGTGGACCATCGCGACGTGAACCCAGAAGCGGACGAACGGCCGCAGCCCCGTCACGGCCTCTGACTGCGCGATCTCGGCTTCGTGATGCGGGAACACCAGATCGCCGCCGCCTCCGTGAATGTCGATCTGCCGGCCCAAATGTTTGATGGCAAGGGTCGAACACTCGACGTGCCAGCCGGGACGGCCCGGCCCCCATGGGCTCTCCCACCGGGGGCCGGCGTCGTCGATGCGCCGCCACAGCCGAACATCCAGAGGATCTTTCTTTCTCTCGTCCCCCACGGTGCTGCCGTCCTGTTGAGACTCGATGTCAAGCATCAGTGCCCGATCGAGCCGGCTTAGCTCCCCATACGTGGACACGTCGGCGACGCTCATGAACACATCGCCGCCTATCCGGTAAGCGCGTCCTGTTGCGAGCAGGCGACGAATGAACTCCTGCATCTCCGGGATCGCCTCCGACGCCCGTGGATATGCGCGCGCCGGGATCATCCCGAGCGCCGCCACGTCTTCCATGTAGATGCCCGTGTAACGGCCCCCCAGCTCGTCGTATGGTTCGTTGAGTTGCGCCGCACGCGCCACGATCGAGTCATCGACGTCGGTGATGTTCTGAACGTAATGAACCTTCAAACCCTTGTTCATGAGTTGACGGATCAAGACGTCGAAGACGAGGTAGGTGCGAGCATGACCTACGTGAGTGGTGTCGTAAGGAGTGACGCCACAGACGTAGAGAGAGACCTCACTAGAGGAAGTGAACTCCTCGAGTCCGGCCCCGAGAGTGTTGAACAGTCGCATGGCGGGGACGGGCGCGGCCCCCGCGCCTACCACGCCGGGGGATCGCTGGCGGGGAAAGAGTCGGTCGAGGCCTCGTCGACGAGCTCGTCCTGTGTCGACGGCCCATCATCCCGGGTCTGCCTCGCGGCCCCGCAGGTAGGGCAGTGCTCAATGTCGACGCGTGAGCCCAGGACACAGAACTCGTTTCCCTCGGGGTCTGCGAGCACTACCCAGGGCACATCCTTCTTCTGTCCGACATCGGTGTGGGTGGCTCCAAGGGACAGGAGTCTGGACACCTCTGCATCGCGGTCTCGATCGACGGGGTTGACATCGATGTGCAGGCGGTTTTTTTTCGTCTTGTTTTCGGGCACTTCGAAAAAAACCAAGCTCGGTCTATTGGGACCGGAGATCTCCACCATGCCGGTCTCAGCCTCTGCCACGGAGTAACCGAGGACCTCGGCCCAGAAGCGGGCCAGGCGCACGGGGTTCTCGCAGTCGATTGTCAGCTCAGTGAACACGCTTGCCATAGCGCCGTCCATTGTGCCCGAGCGAATGGGGGCCTCGCGCCGAATGTCTCTGTAGCAGAGGCTCTTGGACCTAGGGCGAAGTTTCTTAGCGCTCGGACGCTCCCTCCGCGCTTCAGCGCAGGAACTGGGACTGGGCTCGATCGGCGAGGACCCTGCCCCCTGTTTGGCACTGCGGGCAATAAACCATTTCGTAACTCTCGTAGCTGACCCTAGCTAGCGAGGAGCCACAGCGGGGGCAGGCTTCGCCGGCGTGGCCGTGGATCGCGAAACGGCCTGGGAGCTTGGTGGGGAGCCCGCCGGTGCGCTTGCGCTCGGACTCCATCCCCCGGCTCAGGACCTCGGAGATCGCCTGTTGCAAGGAGCGGCGCTCCTCCGCCGTGAGCTTGGTGAGAGTGGTGTAGGGGGACAGTCGCGCGGCGTGAAGGATCTCGTCGGTGTAGCCGCGCCCCATCCCGGCGACGGTTCTCTGGTCCCTCAGCAGCGTGTTCAAGCGACGGCGATCGGCGCCGGTGGTCACGAAGTCGGCGAATTCCTCGGACAGTGCCTCCGGGCCGAGCTTGGCCAGTGGCCCGTCGTCGTTCTCGGCGAGAATCCACCAGCCCGCCTTGCGGTGGCTCCCGTACTCCTTGATGAGGACCGAGGGTCGCTGCAAAAAGTTGAAGCGCACGACCGCTCCCTTGGGCCGAGTTCTCTTGGGAGGATTCTCGACATCCACCCGGCCCCCCTGGGACAGGTGAACCAGCGTGCGCAGACCTCCGAGATCGAAGACGAGGAACTTGCCCCTGCGAGTAACTGCGCTCACGACCTTGCCGGAAAGCTCGCTCGGCGACGGCGTAAAGGTCTTCAGTCCCGAGATCGCGAGCGCAGTCGCGCCTTCGAGCGTCGCGCCACCGACGAGCACGTCGAGCCGCTCGGCGAGCGCCTGCATCTCGGGCATTTCCGGCATGGGTCCAAGCTTAACAATCGACTTTTCACCACAGCCTGCGCTGAGCGCGGGTTCCAATGAAAAGAGACTCGCCGGTGTTAGCTCTGAACAGAGCTTCCGAGCACGTACTACTCTTGTAGTAATGGGGTCACCCCGTAGATCGCCAAGATTCTCCCCGATCGCTGCGGTGGCGGCTGCCTTCGGGCTGCTCGTACTCGCTTCCACGGCGGCTCCCGAGGGGCTCGGCTGGCTCAGAGGCTCCGGCTCTGAGCCGGTAATCGTCGTGCCTGATGTCCCCGACGCGTTCGCCTACTTGATCATTCTCTTCATGGTGTCGGTCGCCGGCCTCTACTGCTATCTGCTCTTGACCAGCGCGCGCAAGCGCCCGGTGCGGCCGATCGCTTCGATGGGGCCGCGCCTGGCGCTGCTGGTCCTGTTGTTGGGGGCATGGGCATTGCTACCCCCGGTGCAAGAGGCGGTCAGCAATACCTTGGAAGCGCTTCGCCGGGATCCACCTAACCAACGGAGCGGATCCGGCTCCAACCCCGGCGATCGCCTCCGCCGGGAGTCCTCGGAGAGGCTCGGTTACGCCCTCACGGCGCTGCTTGCAGTCGCGATGGTTGGAGTGGCGGCCGGAGTGGTGTGGGTGCTGCGAGAGGAGCCGGAGGCCGAGGACGAAGCGCCACAGACGCCCCCCGAGCTGGCTACCGGCGTCGAGCTTTCGATCGCAGATCTCGAGCACATCGCCGAGCCTCGAGCCGCGGTCCTCGCCTCCTATCGGCGCCTTCAGTCGGCCGCAGACGAGGCAGGAGTGATCCGGCGGCCTTCGGACGCTCCTTTCGAGCTGCTGGAGAGGATGCTCAACTCGCTCGGCGCCTCAGGGACGGCCGCTCGCAGGCTCACCGAGCTGTTCGAAAGGGCTCGTTTCTCCAACCACGAGATAGACGAGGCGATGCGCAAGCAGGCGCTCCAGGCACTGACGGAGGTGCGGGCGGCGTTGGCGGCGAAAGCGTGAAGGTTCGTGTGATCGTGGGGGCCGCGCTCAGCGTCGCGGCCGCCGTTGCGGCCGCGATTGTCTTCCCCACCCGCGTGGAGACGGTGGCGGTGGGATGGGCCTCGGCGGTGCTCGTGTGGGCGGCCGTCGAATGCTCGGGAGCGATTGGAAAACTTATGCCGGGCTCACGCTCGTCGTTCGAGTCCCTACTGGTGCGACGCGGCCGCACCCTCCACAGGCCAGCTGATCTCGAGCGCTGCGAGCGCCTGCTGGCGTGGGGCCGCTATTCGCCTCGCGATTTCGACCATCATGTCCGTCCTCTGCTTCTCGGACTCTTGCGCCACAGGCTCGAGACCTCCGCTGCCCTCCTGGATCCAGAGCTCACCGCTCTGCTCGACGGAACCCCCGCCACGGACACATACGGAAAAGGCGTGTCGACCGGTGACCTCGAGCGCATCGTGCTGGCGATCGAGTCGCTGTGAGCGCCTCTTTGGAACAGACCCGGTCGTCCAGCAAGGCGATACTCGACGAGCTCGAGCGGGTCGTCGTCGGCAAAAGGGGGGTGCTCGAGCTCGTCCTCATCGGGATGCTCTCGCGCGGTCACATCCTGTTGGAGGACTTCCCCGGCCTCGCCAAGACGCTCATCGCCCGCTCCTTCGCACAGGTCCTCGGCATGAGCTTCAATCGCATCCAGTTCACGCCGGACCTGCTGCCTTCGGACATCACCGGCTCTTCCCTTTACGATCAGCGCGAGGCCGCCTTCCGCTTCCGCAGGGGTCCGGTATTCACGAATCTTCTTCTCGGAGACGAGATCAACCGAGCGCCCCCCAAGACTCAGGCCGCATTGCTGGAGGCAATGCAGGAGGGACAGGTCTCGGTGGACGAACAGACTTACGTGCTCGAACAACCCTTCATAGTCATCGCAACCGAGAACCCCATCGAGTACGAGGGCACATATCCGCTGCCTGAAGCGCAGCTCGACCGCTTCATGCTGAGGGCCGGCATCGGCTACCCGCAGAGGGACGAAGAGTGGGAGATCCTTCGCAGACGGGCGGCGCGCGGCACCGACGAGGTCCTCCTCGAAGTCATCGTGGATGCCTCGGAGCTGATCGAGATGCAGGATTCGCTCGAGCTCGTGCATGTGAGCCGCCCGATCGGCCTCTACATAGTGGACCTCGTGGCGGCGACTCGCTCCCATCCCGACGTCGAGGTCGGAGCAAGCCCGCGCGGCGCTCTGGCGCTGCTGAAAGTTGCGCGGGGCCATGCCCTGATGTCGGATCGGGACTTCATAACGCCCGAGGACGTCAAGGCGATGGCTGAGCCCGTGCTTGCGCACCGGCTGACGCTCAGGCCCGAGATGTGGGTCCGAAAGGTGTCCGGGACCGATGTAGTGCGATCCGTGCTCGAGCGGGTTCCTGCGCCTCCTCCCTCGTGAAGGGTCGGGCCACCGCCAAGCTGCGGGCCTCTGTCGCGATCGGCGCCCTCGCTCTCGGCCTGGGAGTAGTCATGGGCCTGCCCGAGCTCATCGCGGTGAGCGCACCTTTGATCGTCACCACCGTCTGGGGGCTGGCCGCCACCCGCCGACCTCTCATTACGACCCGGCTCCTGGTGGCTCAAGACTCTCTGATAGAAGGGGACGAGCTGCGGCTGAGCGTTTCGCTCCAGGGATCCCACGCGGGGGGTGGCATGGTGGAGGTCGCGCTTGGGCTCCCGGCGGATCTGGAGCACTCCGGCGGAGGGCGCTCAATGGTGGATCTCGGGAGCGACCCCGGTGAGGCCCGAGAGGCCGAGTTCATTCTCCGAGCGCGGCGCTGGGGGCGGCAACGGATAGGGCCTGTGGCCGTGAGAACGTGGGGGCCGGGGCGGCTCCTTTCATTCGAAGAGCTTCACGACGAGCACGCCGTCGTCAGGGTGCTTCCCTTGACCGAGCGGATTCGCAAGGGCGTCGCGGCCGGGCAAGCCAAAATCTTCAGCGGCGACTACGTCGCGCGCTCCTCAGGCGAGGGTATCGAGTTCGCCGGAGTGCGCGCCTTCGGACCGGGCGACAGCGTGCGGCGGATCAACTGGCGAGTGACCTCGCGGCGTGGAGATCTGCACGTTAACCTCGGCCACCCCGAAAGAGATACCGACCTCGTGCTGTTCCTGGACACCTTCGCCGATATCGAGCTTCGGTCACACCGGCTGCTCGACCTCACCGTCAGGGGGGCGGCGGCTTTGGCACAGCATCATCTCCGCCACCACGATCGAGTGGGTCTGGTGAGCTTCGGCGGCACCATCCGCTGGCTCAGCGCGTCGATGGGGAGGACGCAGAGCTATCGGATCGCCGATTTCCTGCTCGGCACCAACGCCACGTTCTCCTACGCGTGGAAGGACATCGATCGTCTTCCAGCGGGGACGCTTCCGGCGGGCGCCTCCATCGTCGCGTTTTCGCCCCTGATCGATGAGCGGGCGCTCCGGGCGCTGACCGATCTTGCCGGGCGCGGCTTTCAGGTGGCGGTGGTCAACACCCTCGCGGAGGAACAAGTGGATCCACTGCCCACGCCCGAGGGACGGCTCGCCCACCGTGTGTGGCAGCTCGAGCGGGACGCGCGACGCGCCTTTCTCGGTGATGCCGGCATCCCCAGCGTTACCTGGACGGGCGAGGCCGGGCTCGACGCGACTCTGCGGGCGCTGCCCCGGCGCCGCAGCGGGGTGCGGAGCCGATGAAGGCGCGGCTCTTACCCCTCGTCGACGTTTTTGAGCGTCTCAGAGCGCGGAAAACCGCGCCGAGAGTCGCTCAAAACCGAAATGGGGGCCGGGGGAGGGGATGGATCGTCGCCGGCTTCGCCGGATTGCTGTGGTTGGCGCTGGTTTTCTATCCCCTCTCGCTCACCGAGCTGCGAGAGCCGTTGATCCTGTTGGCGGTGGGCTCGGGGCTTTGCATGGGGGTCGTGCTTTTTACCGGCAGGTGGCCCTTCGCGGTTGCGGCGGCTTCTGTGTGGATCGTGGAATACGCCTCG
>Ga0136615_10000640_pt1 | contig 16264 bp, 15 predicted proteins | sample AntDrymUQ2882206_2_FD_106647 | JGI IMG/M metagenome (GOLD analysis project Ga0136615, IMG submission 106647) | Polar desert sand microbial communities from Dry Valleys, Antarctica - metaG UQ288 (22.06) | ecosystem: Environmental > Terrestrial > Soil > Desert | place: Antarctica: Dry Valley...
AGCGATAGTCTCTCCGTAGAAACAAGAAGCTGAAATGCTGTCGAGCTAACCTAGCGAAACCTCCTGCGTGTGACGACGGCGTCCACGACGAGCATGACTAACCACATCGAGATGGCCACGCTAACGCTATAGAATGAAAATACGATCGAGATCAAGAAGATGGCCGTTATGGTGAGACCCCGGATCAGGAAGTAGCGTACCGTGGCGGGATCCTGGGGCTCGTCCACCAGCCGGTCGTTTCTCGCAGAGTACCAGTGTATGGCCGTCAAGAGGAGCCTGCCAACGGCGAGGGTGGCGGCGTAGATGGCCACCGGCAGCTGGTGGGCGCCGTACTCGCCGAGGAGCGAGGTGGGGAAGGGCACGAACGCCACGACCATTAGGAACAGGAAGTTGAGATACAGGAGGATACGGTCGTAGCCTCTAATGGACCGAAAGATGCTGTGGTGGATCAACCAGAACGCACTTATCCCCACGAAGCTCAAAATGTAGCCGAGGTAGTTTGGCCAAAGCGAGAGCAGTGCGCCGGGTAATCTGCTCTCCACCATGTTCTCCGGTATGTCGGGCGCCCTTATGTCGAGGACCAGAAGGGTTATGGCGATGGCGAACACGCCGTCGCTCAAGTTGACGATGCGGTCCCGGTCTTTTCGGATTTCGCTCTCTCTGGGTCTGAGCATCGGCTTACCTCCATCCGAGATTGTTCGGTCGGTCTTACTCGCCGCCGAAGTGTAGCCCCGATGGGCCGTAGAGGGTCCAGAAATAATACCCTGCCAGCCCGAACCCGATCGTCATGACGACTGCGCGCAGGACGGTGCGGTTTACCCTACCGGTGAGCGCACCCCCGAGGTAACCGCCGATCAGGCCGCCGGCGGCCTGATCGGCACGCCGTATCCCCAGTGGATCTCGCCGTAGATCACTAGCACGACCACGGCCACGCCCCGCAGGCATCCCGCGAGCAGGTTCTTGAAGGGTACAACACGGTGGACATCCCCCATCCGCAGCAGGCTGAGGGCACTGATCATCAATATGCCGATGCCTGCCCCGAAGTAGCCGCCGTAGATGGCCACAACGAACACGACAGCCGCAGCGAGCGGCCACAACGCCGTCGTGAGTCCACGCTCACGGCCGGCACCACGGCGGCGGGAGAGCCGTGGCTCGAGCGCGAACAGGACCGTGCCGCCGAGCACCAACCATGGAACGAGGAACAAGAAGTTGCGATCATCCGTCCGGACCAGCATAAGCGCCCCCACCAGCCCGCCCAGAGCGCTTGGGACGAGGAGCAACCACAACCACAGCCGGGGTATCTCGCGCAACTTGCCGCGGGTACGCCATACGGCGCCAGGGTAGGCGGGAAGCAAAGCGAGAGCGCTCGTTGCGTCGGCGACCACGGGCGGGACGACTAGAGCCAGCAGCGGGAACGTTATCAGCCCGCCACCGCCCGCAAGTGAGTTGATCAGGCCCGCTGCAACTGCTGCCACAAAGAACAAAATGTGAGTCTCCAAGCGGCCTTAACCTCTCTCTTGGGCAATCGCACTGATGATCTCACCTCGCGAAGCCCGCCGCATCGCCAGGACGGCAATACTCGGCTCTATTCGTCCATCATCCGGTGGCCCATCCCGGTGCGTATAAAGTCTGCATAGGAGGTCAGGCACGAGGCGCCAGGAAGCGAGTTATTCTGAGAGGCGATCCTTTCCGGCCAGGGAGCGACCGAGAAGGTTTTGCGAGAGGAAGATGGTCATCAGGGAAGGTTTGATCTTTCTGCGGCCGGGTCGAGGTTCGGGGACCGGTTCGGAGTTCGCGGACGAAGAGGAGACGCCGGGTTCATGGTAACGAACGAGGGCGATGAGGCGTTGGTTCGCCGCATGGCCAGGGGCGACGAGCGTGCTCTCTCCGAGCTCTATGACAGGTACTCGAGGCCGGTGTATACCACGGGGTTGAGACTTCTTGGCGACGCGCAACTGGCCGAAGAGGTGGTTCAGGACTCCTTCACGAGCGTCTGGCAGAAGGCGGCGTCGTTCGATCCCGAGCGTGCGAGTTTCTCGACCTGGCTCTACCGGATCGCCCGCAACCGGGCGGTGGATATGGGCCGGCGGAGGCGGGTAAGGCCTCCCGCTGCCGAGGAAGATCCCTCGCGACCGGCGATCGGGGGCCCTCAACCCGAGGAACAGATAAACGGATGGGACGTGGCCCGGGCACTCTCTCAGATCCCGCAGCAGCACAGGGAAGTCCTCGTCCTGTCATATTTCGAGGGCCTATCGCAGCGTGAGATCTCCCACAGGATCAGCGTTCCACTAGGCACGGTCAAGAGTCGTACCACGGCGGCTCTCAAGAGGCTTCACCAGGCCATGACGAATCCTGCGCCCAGGGAGGCTCGCTGTGAATAGGGATGGCTTTAGGGAGCTCCTCGGGCCATACGTAATGGGGGAACTGACGGCGGACGAGGAGAGGGAGGTGGAACTCCACCTGCGAGAGTGCTCCGGGTGCCGAAGCGAGCTGAAAGACATCAGGCTTGCCCACGATCTTCTGCTGCAATCTTCAACCCTCGAACCACCTTCGGAGCTGAAGGATTGGGTGCTGGCGCGAGCGAGAAACGAGATCCCGTCCCATTCCGGAAGGCGCCGGCGGCTCTGGGCGGCAGCGGCGCTGCTGATCGCTGTCGTCTCTGGTTTCCTGGTCTTTCAGGTGATCCTGGGCAACTCACCTGGCGGTGTGGAGCTCGCCAGCACGAGCCTGGCTCCGAAGGCCGGTGGCGAGGTTCGGGGGGAGGAGGCTGGGGAGAACTTTCGGGTCGAGCTGGAAGTGTGGGGACTGCCCGAACTCCGAAGAGGCGAATATTACGAGATGTGGTACTACAGAGAGGAAGGCGGACGGATCAGCTGCGGCACCTTCAGGGCGCAGCAGGAAGGCCATACTACCGTGAACCTCACGGCCCCGGCAAGCGCCACATCCTATCCGGAGATCGAGATAACCCGCGAACCAGGTGATGGAAACCCCGGAACCAGCGGGGAAAAGGTCCTGACAGGAAGCCTCGAGGACATTTAGCGAGATCTACCGGATTACGTATGATCGGACAAACCCGAGGTTATATTCCAGAGCCTCCCTACTAGGACGGACGCCGCTGAAGTCCTCCATCACGAGCCACCCGTCGTAGCCGACGTGTTCGAGGGCTTCGAAGACCAGGCCGAAGTCGACTACCCCGTCCTCGAGTGGTGCCCATCGCGGCTCCCACACGCCACCGCCAGCGGGACGCTCGAAGGCGGAGTTCTTGATGTGGACGTGCGCCAGGTAGGGGCCAAGAAGCTCGGCACCGATACGGTAATCCTCGAAGCCCTCCTGGGCCATGTTCCCAGGGTCGAGGATCGCGCCGATCATGTCGGGGTCGAAGGCTGATACCAGCCTGTGGGCGAGAGAGGCGCTCGGACAGATAGTCCTGTGATGGATCTCTACGAGCGCCTTGATCCCGTGAGTCTTACCAAGATCCTCGACCCCTGCCAGAAACTCCCTGGCAGCGGCGAACAGCTCTTCGTAAGGGCGCCCGTCAGGGGTCCCGGCTCCCACCCTTACCTGGGACGCGCCCGCCGTCACGGCGAAGCGCATCGCCTCGTCAGCGGCCTCCAGGTCGCCGACTGCGACGTAGGTGCCAAGCCCGGGTATCTCGAGGCCAGCCTCCTCCGAGATGCGGCGTGCCCGCCGGGCCTCCTCTTCCGTGGGCGCCAGGGTACAGAGGTTGTTCCCCCAGAAAGAGGGCTCCTCGCCCTTTACCTCATCGGGAACGCGGGCAACGCGCCACTCTACGCCGTCGTAGCCGGCGTCCTTTATCTCCCACACGGCTTCCTCCGGCGTCAGGTCCGGCAGGCCGACGGTAAAGACTCCTACGTTCATTGATCTCCCTTCCATCGTCGGGTCCATCATGTCAGGCCATCAGGGCCGCCCGCTCCCTGGTGATCTCGTGCTGCAGTGGCTCTCCCGCAACATACCGGCGCAGCTCGTCGACGACGAGTCGGCCCATGCGCCGGGACTCGCTGCCCAGCGAGCCGGCGATGTGGGGCGTGAGCACCACGTTGGGCAGGTCGTAGAGGCGAGAGCCAGGCTCAGGAGGTTCTGGGTGCGTGACGTCGAGGACGGCCCACAGGTCAGGCCGCTCCTCTAGAACCTCGACCATCTCGGCCTCCCGCACTACGCCCCCCCTGGAGGTGTTGATCAGGGTGGCGTTCCGCTTCATGGAAGCGAGGTGGGAACCAAGGATCATGCCCTCCGTCTCAGGCAGGAGCGGCACGTGCAGCGACACTACCTCCGAAGACGCGAACAAGTCCTCGAGTGATACGAGATCCACGCCAAGGACGCTCGCCTCCTCGGACGTCACATATGGGTCGTAGGCAACCACGCGCAGATCAAAGGGCCGCAAGCGCTCGCGCACCAGTCGGCCTACCATGCCGAGAGAGACGAGCCCAACGGTGGTGCCGTAGGCGCCTGGGACCTGGCCTTGCCCGGGCAGGACCATATCGCGCCGGGCTGAGAAGGCGAAGTGCCAGCCGCGCTTGAGGGAGAACAGGATCGCCGCCAGGGCGTACTCGGAGACGGGAGCGGCGTTGGCGGCGTAGGCGCTCGTGATGCGGACGCCCCGTTCCCAGAGAGCCGGTGTCGCCACGCGCCTGATGGATCCCGCGCCGTAGAGCACGGCCCGCAGGTTGGGGGCCGAGGCCAGAAAGGCACCGTCCATCGCCGGCGCGCCCCAGCCGGAGAGAATGACCTCGGCCTCAGCCAGCACGCCCGGGTGCTTCGCCACGGAATCCCTCGTCTGCGGTGGGGCGTAGACGTCCGCGAGTTCTGCCACGGCAGCCCGCTCCTCTTCGCCGTAGATCTTCTCGTAAGCCTCGCCGTCAAGGACGTACAGAGCCTTGGGAATAGGGGTTGTTACGCCTTCAGGCATGTCGTAGGTACCGCTCCTTCGTGAGCGCGAGGACCTCGTCGCCCGGCGAGTTCCAAAGGTCCTGGTTCAAGATCTCCACCTCGATCGGCCCAGCGTACCCTGCGGCGTCGACGGCCTCCCTGATGCGCCGGATCTCGATGGGCCCTTCTCCCATCATCGTGCGGCTCAGAAGCAGGTCGGGTTTCGGGGCTAGCCAGTCGTTCGCGTGGAAGCCGAAGATGCGCCCCGATGCGCGCTCGATCTGCGGGTAGAGGTCAGGGTCCCAGTAGACATGGTAAACGTCGACGACGACGCCAACGCGGTCGGGCTCGAACCGTTCGGCGATGTCCAACGCCTGGGAGAGGGTGACGATCACGGAGCGCTCCTGCATTAGCACAGGGTGGAAGGGTTCGATGGCGAGCCTTAGGCCCGCCTCCGCGGCGTACGGCGCGAGATCGTTGATGCCCTCCTCCACCATTACCCTGGCGGCTTCGAGGTCCTTCCCCGGCGGCGGCCCGCAGACGAGGACGAGCACGTCGGTGCCGAGAGCGGCGGCCTCCTCTACGGCGCGGCGGTTGTCCTCGAGGCGGGCACGGCGTTCGGCGGCGGCGGTGAACATGCCGCCCCGGCAGAGGCTGGAGACCCGCAACCCGGCGTCCCGCACGACGCGCGCGCTCTCGGAAAGCCCTGTCTCCGAGACCTTATCCCGCCACAGTCCGATGTACTCGATGCCGGCACGGACGCAGCCCTCCGCGGCCTCCCGCACGCCCCAGTTGTTCGTGGTCTTCTGGTTGAGGCTCAGGCGCGATAGGTCGGGTGGAGAAGGACTCGGGCCCACCTTAGGACACCCCGGCGACGGCGAGCACGCGGCGCATACGTTCGGCGGCGAGGTCAGGGTCATGCAGGAGCCCTGCCCTGTCTGCGAGGACGAAGAGCTCGGAGAGGTGTGTCACCGAGCGTGCCCCCTCCTGTCCACCTACCATTCGAAAGTGGTCCTGGTGGCCGTTTATGTAGGCCAGGAAGACGACTCCCGTCTTGTAGTAGCGGGTCGGGGCTTTGAAGATGTGGCGGCTCAGGGTTACCGTGGGCGCGAGTATCTCGTCGTAGCGGTCTGTGTCCCCGGCGTCGAGGGCTTGCAGGGCGGCTGAGGCCGCAGGGGCAATGGCGTCGAAGATGCCTAGGAGGGCGTGGGAGAAGCCTTCTTCGTCGCCCCGGATCAGGTCAGGGTAGTCGAAGTCGTCGCCTGTGTACATCCTGACGCCTTCAGGGAGGCGGCGGCGAAACTCGACCTCGCGGCTAGCGTCCAGGAGCGAGACTTTGATGCCGTCGACCTTCCCTGCGTAGTCGTCGATGATGGAGAGGCACACTTCCGTGGCTGCGTCGAGGTCGCTGTGGCCCCAGTAACCGCTCAAGGCAGGGTCGAACATCTCGCCGAGCCAGTGGATGATGACGGGGGATGAGACCTGAGAGAGGATGGTGCCGTAGACTTCGGAGTAGCCTTCGGGGCTCTCGGCGCTGGCAGCTAGGGCGCGGCTGGCCATCAGGATCACCCGCCCTCCCTCGCCCTCGACGAAGGCGCACTGCTCCTCGTAGGCTCCCTTTATGTCGGAGAGCGTGGCTAAGTCTGTGGGATCGAGGTGATCCGTCCCCGCGCCGCAGGCGAGAGTACCGCCTTCGGCCCGCGCTTCTGCGATGGAACGTCGGATCAACTCCCGGCTCGTGTCCCACGCGAGTCCCATCCCGCGCTGGGCCGTGTCCATGGCCTCGGCGACGGAGAGTCCGAGCGACCACAGATATCTCCTGTAGGCGAGCGTCGCCTCCCAGTCGAGGTCGGCGTCGATGGTGGGGTCGTTGTCCGCCAGCGGGTCGCAGACCACATGCGCCGACGCGTAAGCGACGCGGCTCCAGGGTGGCGCCGTGGGCGTGATGGCCACAGGCTCACCGACGGGCGCGTAGGAGTGGAGGGTGCCGTCGGACCTGGGGAGCAGGATCTCCTCAAGCACGACCAGGCTCCTTCTCCGGCGTCCGTGAGGGCTCCAGCTCGGGCACCCCGAGCCAGCGTCTCTCCCTCCAGGAACGCAAGCCCAGCTCGGCGAGTTGCACGCCCTTCGCGCCCTCGAGCAGATCGTAGGGGAACGGCTCGTCGGCCAGAACGTGCCTCAGGTACATCTCCCACTGGATCTTGAAGGCGTTGTCGGGATCTTCGTCCTGCGGAACATCGAGCCACTGCGAACGATAGTCGTTCGTGTCAGGCAGGTCTGGGTTCCAGACGGCCTTCGGGGTGTTCTCCCCGTGCTGGGTCTTGCACTCCCTGAGGCCCGCCACCGCGCTACCCCGCGTTCCGTCGACCTGCAGTTCGAAGAGCTCGTCGCGGTTGACGCGCACGCACCACGAGGAGTTGATGTGGGCCACGACGCCGCCGGCGAGCTCGAAGGTGGCGTAGGCCGCGTCGTCGGCCGTCGCCTCGTAGGGCTCTCCTGCCTCGTCCCTGCGTCGCGGCAGGTGGGTCGCCCCGAGGCAGGAGACAGACAGGACCTCGCCGAAGAGGTTGTCCAGCACGTAGCGCCAGTGGCAGAGCATGTCGAGGATGATCCCACCTCCCTCCTGCTCGCGGTAGTTCCACGATGGCCTCTGGGCTTCCCGGCCTTCGCCGTCGAAGACCCAGTAGCCGAACTCGCCCCTGACCGAGAGGATGCGGCCGAAGAAACCGCCGTCGACGAGCCGCTCGAGCTTGAGCAGGCCAGGCAGGAACAGCTTGTCCTGCACGACGCCGTTCTTGACGCCCCGCTCGCGGGCGAGGTGTGAGATCTCCAGCGCCTCATCGAGGCTCGTCGCCGTTGGCTTCTCGCAGTAGACGTGCTTGCCCGCCTCTATGGCCGCCCTTACGGCCTCGGTCCTGCGGGTCGTGGTCTGGGAGTCGAAGTAGATCTCGACCCCAGGGTCGGCGAGGCTCTCGTCCAGATCCGTTCTCCAGCGCTCGATGCCGTGCTCCTCCGCCAGGGAGCGCAGCTTCTTCTCGTTGCGCCCGACGAGGATGGGCTCAGGCACGGCCACCTCGCCGCCGGGCAGCACGACGCCTCCCTGATCCCTGATGGCGAGCACGGAGCGTACGAGATGCTGGCGGGTTCCCATCCGCCCTGTGACCCCGTTCATTACGATGCCGACGTTACGCACCATGACCTCACGGCTCCTTAGTCTGTATGCCGTCAACGTAATCCTCTATTCGCTCCCGAGACCACGCACCGTCGCCGACTACAACCCGGTAGTCCAGGGCGAGCTCCTCTCCGGCCTCCAGCGCGTACTCTTCGTCGAACATGAACGAGCAACTCACGCAGGCGTAGGGATCGTTGCGCACGAACCACTTGCAAGGGAACCGTACGTTCGTCGGGGAATCCACAAACAGGACAGTGGACCCATGTCCGGTCCCGTCGTGCAGCCCAACGTACGCCAGCCACGGGGACGCCCTGCCCATCACTTCCGGTCCCTCCAGCCCGTCCGCGGCCAGTATCTCGCCCCCGCTGAAGGAGCGTGGCCCCCGCCAGAAAAGCCCCCCGTAACCGGCCGCGGGCCTTCCCTCCGTGGTTGGCGAGCCGAAAGTAAGGGACTGTTCTCTGACGTTTGTCAGCCGGAAGGAGAGGTCCAGACTCCAGAACCCTCTCGCAGAGTCCAACTCACCGACCGAGATCCCGCGTACCTCCTCGATCCAGGTCTCTCCCGCTTGGGAAATCCAGGACAGCCGTTCTTCGAGGAAGGGCCCGTCGCCGAGCATCTCGTTCCAGGCTTCGTGCCTGATCCTACCCTGATTCTCGAGCCACGCGTATCCTTCGTCCCGCACGAAGGTCGGACCACCCCAGAAGTTCTCCCCCGAGAGGTAGGCCGAGGTCATCGCCAGGCCGGTGTGCCAAGGGTGATCGTGGGGCCGGAAGAGCGTTACCTCCTCCCCGGACAGGGTGCGCAGGGGATGGAAGTAGGGCTTGGGGGATTCCGCGGGGTCGACCCCGGACTCGTACACGTAACGGAACAGGAGGTCCCGGCCTTCGCACAGCTCGACGGCATCGCCGACCGCGTGCGCGAGCCGCATTATCGCCCCCTTTCGTACGCGAGATGGTCCCGCAGCGCCTCCTCGTCGGGCCACACCCCGATACCAGGAGCGTCAGGCAAGTGCACGGTCCCGCCCGACTCGACTTCTGCCTTGGTGGGAAAGAGGGACGACTCTTCGGTGAACTGGCTCCCGTTTAGCGCGGCTGGCCCCGCGCAGCCGAAGGCCGCTGCGACCTGGCAGACGGCCAGCTTCGTCAATAGGCCGTCGGTGAGGCCGCTTACGAGCAGCGGCAGACCGGCCGCCTCGGCGACCGAGATCTGGGCCAGCGTTGGCCACACGCCCCCGCTGCGGGTCACCTTGACGACTAGGTAGTCGACCAATCCCTCCGCGGCGTGCGCGAAGAAATCCGTCGGGCTCACGCTCGACTCGTCCACGGCGAGGGGTATCAGGACGCTCTTCCTCAGCTGCCGCATCAGGTGCATACGGTCGGCGGGCAAGGGCTGCTCGAGCACGTCAACACCCGCAGCGGCGAGGCGAGGCGCAGCCTCTCGCGCCTGGTGCAGCCCGTAACCCTGGTTAGCGTCGGCCCACACGAACGCCTCTGGCCCCGCCGCCTCGCGCACCGCGCCGGCTACCTCGGGGTCAGCCCCCGAAGCCAGTGCCGCCTTGAAGTTGAAGTGCCTGAACCCCGCCTCGCGCGCGGCGGCGACCTCTTCTCTGACCGCCGCGGCGTCGTGACCGCCCAGGGTGTAGCTCAGCTCCACCGAGTCCCTTTCGTCGCCGCCGCCGAGGAAGGTCCGCAGGGACATCCCCGCCGCCCGCGCGCAGAGGTCGTGGACCGCGAGGTCGAGGGCGGCCTTGGCGATGGGCTGCCCTGTGCTGGGACCGCGACCGATAGTCGCCTGCATCCTGCGGTGCAGACCCCACCGGTCGGCCACGGACAGACCGAGAATCGCGGGGGCCAGGTGGTCGCGGATCGTCGTTTCGACGGTCTCTAGCGTCTCGTAGGACCACTGCGGGACGGGACGGCCCTCGCCCCAGCCCACCTCTCCCTCGCTGTCTGTTACCTTGACGAATACGTGCGGCGCCTCCCCGCCGGCTGCGCCGGCCGACCCCGAGGCGAACTGGAAGGTCTCAATTACCGGCAGGAGCACAGGGAAGACCTCGATGTTCTCGATCCTCCTCAACCCTGCGCCCCTTCCTCCCCGTTCAGCCGGTGGTAGAAGGGGTCGCCCTTCTCTATCGAGCCGCGGAGGACAGGCTCGCCGGTCATGGCAGCCTTGTACAGGCCGGTGATGAACTCGAGGGTCCGCCTGGCCCCTGCGCCGCTGGTCGAAGGCCGCCGCTCCTCCTCCATGCAATCGAGCAGGTCCGCAACCTGCCCTGCGTGCATGGAGAGCGCCTCCTCGGGGATCTTCCGCCACCTGGCTAGCGAGTCAGCGGTGGAAGCGCCGTCAGGGATACTGTAGCTCCAGTCAGCGTTGGTGTATCCGTACAGACTATCGACCTCGACGGTCGCCTCCTGCAAGTCGAAGCGCAAATGCGTCCTCTGGCGCGGGGAGAGCACGCTGTTCACGACGCTACTCATGGCCCCGTTCTCCAAGAGCACCGTAGCCATCGAGACGTCCTCGACCTCGATATCCCGATCGAGCGTGCCGACCATGGCGCGGACCTCTCGCCAGTCTCCCATCAACCACAAAAACAGGTCCATCGCGTGTATACCCTGTCCCATCGTGGCCCCGCCGAGCTCCGTCTCCCACTTGCCGCGCCACGGCACCCGGTAGTAGGCCGCGTCCCTGTACCAGGTAGTCTGGCAAAGCCCTGCCAGCGGACGTCCCAGCTCTCCGGAGGAGATCAAGGCTTTCAAGTGCTTCGCCCCTGAACCGAACCGCCACTGGTACACGCTGGAGCAGAACTTTCCCGTCGCCCGCTCAGCATCCTCGATGGCATCCATCTCCTCCAGCGAGGCACACAGAGGCTTCTCGCAAAGCACCCAGGCTCCTGCCTCCATACACTGCACGCTCAACCCGCGGTGCGACTGCGGGGGCGTGCAGACGTGCACGAGATCCGGCGCCTCCTCCTCCAACATCTCCGCAATATCCACGTAAGACCTCGGGATGTCATGCTCCGAACAGAACGCCCCGGCCCTCGCACCGTCAACGTCCACCGCGGCGACCACCTCGGCCCGCCTGCCCATCCGGCGCAGCGCTGCCACGTGCGCCCCGGCGATGTTCCCCGTCCCGACGATGGCAGCGCGGACCGGTTTCATGTCATCCCTGCTACCGCCAGCAGCCCGACCCTCTCCCATCGCGCCTCCAAGATCTCGTGCCTGCTTGACAGCCTCCTGCAAAACATTATATAAAGTATATAAGGAAAGGGGAAGGGAAGCCACGGATGCGGCTATCGGTCTCTGAGGGGATGGTCTACAAGACGAAGCAGGAGTTCGTCTACTGGGCCCTGCGCGGGGCCATTTTGCGGTGCGAGCTGACCCCGGGTCAGAGGCTTACGACCCAGGAGATCGCGGACCAGCTCGACGTCAGCCTCATACCGGTCAGGGAGGCTCTGCAGCTTTTGCAGGCCGAGGGACTGGTGGAGATCAGCCCTCACGTCGGGGCGAGGGTGGCCCCGATCTCCGGTTCTTCGGTGGCCGAGGTTTTCACGTTGTTGGAGGGGTTGGAGCTCGTGGCGTCGCGTGTCGCCGCGCTGCGGATGACCCCTGAGGACACCGACGTTCTGGCGGCGCTGGTCGCTGAGATGGACGTCGCAGCAGAGAGGGGTGAGTACGAGCTCTGGGGTGAGCTCAACACGAGGCTGCACGTATCCATAGCGAGCAACACGGGGATGCCCACGTTGCGGGAGATGACCGAGCGCGTCTTCGACTTGTGGTATCGCGTGCAGCGTTGCTTTTCCAGCGAGGTCGTGCGGCAGCGCGTAGGGCAGCGCCAGCAGGAGCACCACGCCATACTCGGGGCCTTGCGGGACCGTGACGAAGCGGCGCTGGAGGAGTTGATCAAGTTCCACAACAGGAACGCGCTCGAGGCGTACACGAAGTACATGTCCAGCGGTTCGACAGGTTCAGGAGACGAGAGTACTATAGGCGACGCGGGCGCGATGCAGAAGATGGGGTAGGAGACAGCGTAGCTCGCCTGGCGTGGGAACGCCAGAATTTGCCCGGGAAAGGGGTAGGGGTGAGACAGGTCAAGTATATTCTGGGTGTGGTCGTGATCTTGTGCGTCGCATCTGCCGTCGGATGCGATTTTCTTTCGACCGAGGCAGAGTCCGGCGGGAAAGGGGACCAGGGGGGACAGGGGGGCGTTGGCGCCGGTGGATCGGCCCAAAAAGGCAAAGAAGCACCTGGGCTGGCCGAGCAGGTAGAAGCGGGAGACCTACCCGCGGTCGAGCAGCGTTTGCCTGAGAAGCCCGTGGTCGTTGAGCCGGTCGATGAGATCGGCCAGTACGGCGGCACCTGGAACTCGGCCATTCTCGGCACGGCCGACGTCGTCTGGCTGTGGCGCACCATCGCGTACGAGCCGCTGGTACGTTGGGATCCCGGCTGGACCGAGCCCATCCCCAACGTCGCCGAGAGCGTTGAGGTCGCCGGGGGCGGCAGGGAGTATACCTTCAAGCTCAGGGAGGGCATGAAGTGGTCCGACGGCGAGCCCTTCAACGCCGACGACATCGTCTTCGCCTACGAGGACGTCCTGTTGAACGAGGACCTCACACCGGACGTCCCCACCGCCTTCCTCGGCGGCGACGAACCTGCGGAGATCGAGAAATTGGACGACTATACCGTGAAGTTCACCTTCCCCGGCGAGCCCAACGGTCTCTTCCTCGAGCAGCTCTCCTACAACGGCCAGATCACAGCCTGGCCGCGCCACTACCTTGAGCAGTTTCACGAGAAGTACAATCCTGACGTCGAGCAGCTCGCCGAGGAGGAAGGCGCCGCCGACTGGATCGAGCTGTTCACCGCCAAGGCGGGGTTGGCCGGCTATGTCGACCCCGTGCACTTCCAGAACGAAGAGCTGCCCACGCTGGCCGCCTGGGAGATCTCGCAACCGTTGGGCGAGCGCGGCCGGGTAGTGGTCGTGCGCAACCCCTACTACTGGAAGGTGGACCCAGATGGCAGCCAGTTGCCCTACATAGACAGTGCGGTCTTCGACGTCATCCCGGAGAACGAGGCAATCCTCCAGAGGACGCTCGAAGGCAGCATAGACATGCACATCCGCCACATCAACACCTTCATTAACAAGCCCGTCCTGGCGCAGAACAGGGACAGCGGCGGCTACGGGTTCTTCGACGCCCAGGCCGCGAACATGAACACCATGGTCATCGCCCTCAACCTTACGCACGAAGACCCCGTAAAGCGCGAGATCTTCAACAACAAGGACTTCCGCATCGGGCTCTCCTATGCGCTCGACCGTCAGGAGATGATCGACGTGGTCTTCCAGGAGCAGGGCGAACCCTACCAGGCGGCCCCGAGGCCCAACTCGCCTTTCTACGATGAAGAGTTGGCCAAGCAGTACACCGAGTACTCGGTCAAGAAGGCGAATGCGGCCCTCGACCGCGCCGGCTACACGGAGCGCGACGCAGACGGCATCAGGCTGGGGCCCGACGGGGAACCCATCTCCTTCACCATCGAGTTCGCCACCGAGTTTCAGCCCACCTGGCCCGACGCCCTCGAGCTCGTGCAGGACTACTGGGAGAAGGTCGGGGTGAACGTGGAGATCAAGCCCGAGGACCGTACGATTTTCTACGAGCGCAAGGAGGCCAACCAGCCCGACGCAACCGTGTGGACCGGGGACGGCGGCGGGAAGGACGTCACGATAGAGGCACGGTGGTACTTCCCGTTCAGCAATGAATCCAACTACGCCCTACCCTGGGCCGAATGGTATTACAGCAGGGGCGAGAGCGGTGAGGAGCCTCCAGAGGCGGCCAAGCGCCAGATGGAGCTCTACGACGAGCTCCACGCCACCCTCGACGAGGATGAGCGGGCCAGGATAATGGGTGAGATCCTGGACATATCCAAGGAGGAGTTCTACGTCATAGGCACGAGCCTGCCGCCAGAGAGCTACGGCGTGGTGAAGAACAACTTCCACAACGTGCCCGAGATGTACGATGCGGCCCTTTACCCGCAGCCTGGTCCAACCAACCCGGAGCAGTACTTCATCAGCGGTGAGTAACGTGGGAGAGGGCGGCAGGAGGAGGAGTTAGGAAATGGTCAAGTACATCGTGCGCCGGATGCTTTACATGATCCCGACGCTCATCCTGATCTCCATGATCTCCTTCGCCATCATCCAGCTCCCACCCGGCGACTTCCTCACGACGCTGGTCGCCCAGGTCTCTTCCCAGGGCGAGTCGGTGGACAGGGCGCAGCTCGCGGCGCTCGAGGAGCGCTACGGTCTGGACGAGCCGTTCTACGTCCAGTACTTCAAGTGGATCTCGAACATCGTCCTGCACGGCGACTTCGGGGAGTCCTTCGAGTGGAACAGGCCCGTCTCCGAGCTGCTCGCGGAGAGGCTGCCGCTGACCATAGGTCTCGCTGGGGTCACGTTGCTGTTTACCTGGGCTGTGTCCCTGCCCGTTGGCGTCTACAGCGCGGTCAGGCAGTACTCGGTGGGCGACTACGTGATCACGTTCCTCGGGTTCTTAGGCATCGCTATACCCAACTTCTTGCTGGCGCTGGTGATCGCGTACATCAGCTTCAAGTATTTCGGCCAGAGCGTGATCGGGCTCTACTCTCCGGAGTTCGTGGACGCCCAGTGGAACCTGGGGAAGCTAATCGACCTGTTAGCGCACATCTGGGTGCCCGTGTTCGTGCTCGGCGCGGCCGGTATGGCGGGGATCATCCGCATCGTGCGGGCGAACCTGCTGGACGAGCTGCACAAGCCGTACGTGACCACAGCCCGCTCCAAGGGGCTTCCCGAGCGGAGGCTCCTGATCAAGTACCCTGTGCGGGTCGCCCTCAACCCCTTCGTCAGCACGGTCGGGTGGGTGTTGCCGCTGCTCCTCTCGGGAGAGGTGATAGTGGCGCAGGTTCTTGGCCTGCAGACGACGGGACCGCTGCTCCTGCGGGCACTCCTTAGCCAGGATATGTACCTGGCCGGTAGCATCATCCTCATGATAAGTGTGCTTACGGTCATAGGGACCCTGATATCTGACATCCTGCTGGCGTGGCTGGATCCCCGCATCCGCTACCAGTACCAATAAGGAGGAGAGATGACTGAGCACACGCCGCCGCGGGTAGAAGAGGATACCGAAGCCCGGGTGCAGGCGCCCGACCACGGGGAGAACGAAGTCTATGTGGCCTCCCAGTGGAAGCTGGTGTGGTGGCGCTTCCGCAAGCACCGGCTGGCCGTTGTCGGCACGGTGATCGTGCTCCTGATCTACCTGATCGCCCTCTTCGCTGAGTTCGTGGCCCCCTTTACCCCAGGAGCCGTCGACGCCGACTACACCTACGCCCCTCCCCAGAGGATGCACTTCTTCGACGACGACGGTTTCGGGCTCTACGTCTACGGCTACCGCTCGGAAATGAACGAGGAGACCCTCGTGCGCACTTTCGTGGTCGACGAGTCCACGAAGATCCCGGTTCGGCTGTTCGCGAGTGGGAACGAGTACAGGATGTGGGGACTCTTCGAGACCGACCTCCACCTGCTTGGGCCCGTCGAGATGGGTGAGCCTATGTACCTCCTCGGGGCCAACGACCAGGGGCAGGATATGCTGAGCCGCATCATCTTCGGCGCCCGCGTCTCGATGTCCATCGGCCTGGTCGGGGTGGCCCTTAGTTTCGTGTTCGGCGTCTTCCTTGGCGGCATCTCAGGCTACTACGCCGGCGCGACCGACACCGTAATACAGCGCCTGATCGAGCTCCTCATGTCCATACCCACCCTGCCTTTGTGGCTTGGTCTCTCGGCCGCGCTGCCGCCCGAATGGAGCCCTTTGAGAATCTACTTCGGGATAACGATCATCCTCTCACTCATAGGCTGGACGGACCTGGCCAGGGTCGTCCGCGGACGCTTCCTCTCCTTGCGCGGGGAGGACTTCGTCATGGCCGCCGAGCTCGACGGCTCCAGCAAGCCGCGTATCATCCTGCGGCACATGCTCCCTTCCTTCGCGAGCCACGTCATCGCTTCCCTGACCCTGGCCGTCCCTGCCATGATCCTCGCCGAGACTGCCCTCTCGTTCCTCGGGCTCGGGCTGCAGCCCCCGATCGTGAGTTGGGGCGTGCTCTTGCAGGAGGCCCAGAACATACGCTCCGTCGCCACGGCGCCCTGGCTTCTGCTGCCAGGGTTCGCTGTGGTAATCGCGGTGCTGGCGCT
>Ga0136615_10000641_pt1 | contig 16262 bp, 10 predicted proteins | sample AntDrymUQ2882206_2_FD_106647 | JGI IMG/M metagenome (GOLD analysis project Ga0136615, IMG submission 106647) | Polar desert sand microbial communities from Dry Valleys, Antarctica - metaG UQ288 (22.06) | ecosystem: Environmental > Terrestrial > Soil > Desert | place: Antarctica: Dry Valley...
CCGCGCCCCGCGCCCGCCGACTCCGGCCCGGTGCCTCCAACCGCAGTGCCGGCCGCCCCGGCCGCGCGGGGACTGCGCGTCCTCGGCTACGCCAGCGCCGCGGCCGACTCGAGCCAGGCCACGGCCGAGCTCGACGAGCAGCGTGAGGCGATCGAGCGCGCCTGCGCCCAGCTCGGAGGGGAGATCGTCGAGGTCGTACGCGACCTCGAGCCGAAGGCGGGCAAGGCGCTCGACCGTCCCGGCCTCTCCTATCTGATGGGCAGGGTGGCCGCCGGCAGCGCCTCTTGCATCGTCGTCGCGGCTCTCGAGCGCATGAGCCGCTCAGTCGCCGAGCTCGGCCCGCTGCTGCACTGGCTCGAGCACAACGAGATCCGCCTGATCGCGCTCGACCTCAAGCTCGACACCTCGACACGCGGCGGCCGGACGACCGCGAGGGCGCTCGCCTCCGTCGGCGGCTGGGAGCACCACAGGCTGTCCGAGCGAACCCGCAACGGGCTCGCCGCCGCCCGCGCCAAGCGCCGCGCCTCCGGCGCGGCGTCCTCGACCGACTTCGCCGCACTCCGGGAGCGGATCGCGGCCATGCGCGTCGACGGGATGACGCTCCAGGCGATCGCGGACCTGCTCAACGAGGAAGGCGTTCCGACCCAGCGCGGCGGAGCCAAGTGGCGTCCCTCGAGCGTGCAGACCGCGGCGGGCTACAAACGCAAGTCCCGCGCACGGGAGATCGACGATCTGCCTGCGGTCAGGCAGGCCGCCGGCAGGCGGGCGCCAGGGGCGCGAAAGCAGCGCCCGCAAGGCGACTGACCCCGCTGCCTGCCTGAAACCGCAGCCTTTACGCAAGGTACGGTTGCGTAATCGACCGATCGCTTGCATGTTCGGTGACGCGGTGCGCATAGTGTCGCCCGGCGGTCGCACGGACGCGTCCGCCGCTTTACTCGTGTCTCTCTCAGGCCCCAAACAAAACCCTCACTCCGCCCGGACGGGCCCCGGCTCGTCCGGGCGGATGGGGATCTGGCAAAGTCGCGAGATCCTCCTCAGGACCCTCGAGCTGTTGTCGGCAGCGGCCAGTCGCAAGTCGGCGCCTCCGTCTCAGCCATCGAGCGGACCGTCTTTCGCGATAGGCCGGGCTTTCGACGATCGGAGCCCCGGCGGGCGCGCCCGCCGGGCGCGCGGGCGCCGGGCCGACCGCGGCGGCTGACGGCAGGACCGTGGATCCGATTTGCCCCTCCCCGGAAACCGGGTTAGGGTTGTCCGCAGTCCCAGATTCGCACCTTGGAGGTACACATGGCCCGTCTCCCGTCCCGGCGGCGCTCGATCCATCCGTCGGAGAAGCTGCCCTCCGTCGGCGCACCGCGGCGTAAGCTGCCGCGGGCGATGAGAAGACTAGAACGACTCGCGACACCGCTGGTGACGGCCGTCGTCATGTTGGCGGCCGCCCAGGTCGTCGGTGCCGCGCCGCCAGACGCCAACTTCACGGCGACACCGAGCAGTCCCCAGGTCAACGAGTCGGTCACCTTCGACGCGACGGCGAGCGATCCGGACGGCATCGCCTCGTATCAGTGGGACTTCGACCACGACGGCACCTTCAGCCCCGACGCCACCGGACAGAGCGTCAGCCACTCCTTCACCACCCCCGGACCGATGATCGTCGCGTTGCGGGTGACCGACGCGGCCGACCCTGCAGAGGTCAGGAACGTCACCAAGACGATCACCGTCAGGGACGTCCCGAACGACCCGCCGACGGCCGCGTTCACCTTCGCCCCCGACCCGCCGAACCCCGGCGAGCAGGTCACCTTCAACGGCACCACCTCGACCGATCCGGACGGGTCGATCGTGTCCTACTCGTGGGACCTCGACAACGACAACCGCTATGGGGAGGCTGGCGAGACCGGCGAGAGCCCAACCGCGACCTATGCGACCCCGGGCCCGCACGCCGTCGACCTGCGCGTGACCGACAACGACGGCGCGACCAACACGGAGACGAGGGTCGTGACGGTCAACAGCCCGCCGACCGCGGCGATCGACGCATCCGTCAACGACCCGCTAGCCGGCCAGACCGCCGACGTGCCGCTCCTCAACCTCCAGACAGTCACGCTCGACGGCTCGGGCTCGACGGACGCCGAGGGAGGCATCACCTACACGTGGGACTTCGACGGCGACGGCTTTGACGACGGCTCCACCGCTCAGGTCACCCACCCCGTCTTCACCACGCCGGGCAACCACACGATCCGGCTGCAAGTTACCGACGCGCGTGGCCTGACCGACATCGAGTCCCGCGTGGTCCGCGCCAACCGAGCCCCGGTCGCGGGGTTCGTCTACACGCCGGAGACGCCCGTCGTGGGCGAGCAGATCCAATTCTCCTCGACGGCCACCGACCCCGACGAGCCGCTCGACGCGATCCGCAGCTATCGCTGGGACCTCGACGGCGACAACCAGTTCGGCGAGGCGGGCGAGACCGGGGCCAGCCCACGCTTCGCTTTCTCGTCAGCAGGGACCAAGACGGTCCGCTTGGTCGCGACCGACGGCGGCGGGATCGGGGCAGTCGCCGAACAGCGGATTCTCGTGCAGAACACCGCGCCCGTGGGGAACTTCAGCTTTGGCCCGACCGCCCCTCTCCCTGGACAGCCGGTCTCCTTCAGATCTCTTTCGAGGCCGAGCGCCGGGAAGCAGATCACGAACGTGCAGTGGGACTTCAGCTACCAGCGCGGCGCCTTCCGTGAGGAGGACCGCGGCGCGTCGGTGCATCACGCCTTTGGCACGCCCGGGCCGCGCCTAGTCGCGCTGAGAGTGACGGAGTCCGGTGGCGGCTACGACCTGGTCGTCCGAGCTGTCAACGTCAACGCCGCCCCGATCGCCGACTTCGGAGCCACCCCTGGCACGCCGCTGACGGACTCGGTCGTGACCCTCGCATCGACCGCCCGCGATCCCGACGGCCCGCTCACCTCACAGACCTGGGACCTCGACGGCGACGGTCGCTACGACGACGCTTCCGGTCCCGTGGCCTCGCGAACGTTCCGTGGTGCCGGGATCTACTCGGTCGGCCTGCGAGTGACCGACAGCAAGGGCGCCGCGGTCGCAAGCCGTCGACAGCTCAGAGTTCTCAGGCGGCCGCTGGCGGTGATCTCCGGCGTATTCGTCACGCTCGAAGGACGGGCGACCCGGCGGGGCACGCGCGTCAGCGGTCTGTTCGTCAAGGCGCCGAAGGGCTCCGTGGTCACAGTCCGCTGTCGCGGCAAGAGCTGCCCCCGGCGGGCCCAACGTAGAAAGGCTGGCGTGCGCCGGCTGCGCTTCCGCAAGTTCCAGGGCCCGATGCGGGCCAGGACGAAGATCGCGGTCAAGGTCGCAAGGCGTGGGCTGATCGCGAAGTACACCGTGTTCCGAATCCGGCGCCGGCTCGCTCCCGTCCGGCGCGATCTGTGCGTGCGGCCAGGCAAGCGGCGGGCGGAGCGATGTCCTACCCGGTGAGGCGGCCCCGCCTCGCCGCAGGTGTCTTAGCGGCGTGCGCGGTCGCGTTCGCGTCGTCTTTCGCGGCCGCTTCGCTGACCCGCCCCGAACGGACAGGTCCGCCAGCCATGTCGCCATCTCCGGCGGCGCAGGCTCCGCAGCTCGCGCTCGATCGTGCGGCCGCGCTCCCCTCGCTGCGCTCGTTCGCCGCGCCGCGCCCGCGACGCGGCGCGGCTGCTGTCCCGACGACCCCGGTCCCCGTCGCCGGCGCTCAGCCTGCAGTCACACCGACGGCGGCCGGGGCCCCGGCCGCTTCGCCGGCTCCCCAATCCCGCCCTCAGCCCACCCCTGCGCCGGTCGCTTCGCCGGCACCCCAGCCTGAGCCCGAGCCCGAGCCCGCCACGCCGGCGACGAAGGCGGCTCCGGCCACCGACTTCTCTAGCGGGGGCGGGTGATGGGCCGCGTCGAAGTCCCGGCGGGCGTCCGTCTCCTCCGCCTGGTCGCGGAGCGCCCAGGCGGCGACCGACTGTTCGAAGCCGACACATCCGACGGATCCCGCGTCGCACTGCGCCTGGTCGAGCGAGACACAGGAGCGCGCGACGACATAGCACAGGCCCTCGAGCGTGCCGAGCTGCGGACCTCGATCGACCATCCGCACCTGTTGCGGCTGCTCGGCTCGGGGGCGGATGCGCACCACGTGTACCTGGCCAGTCCGATCACGAGCGCGCGGACACTCGCCGATCGGCTGGGCGAGGGAGCGCTCGTTCCCGATGAGGCCATGAGGATCCTGGGTCAGGTGGCGGGAGCGCTCGACACGGTCGCGGCCCACGGGCTCTACCACCGTGAGCTCGGTCCGGAGCGAATCCTGCTCACACCGGGAGAGCCGACGCACGCGCTGCTGACGGACTTCGGAGTCGCGCTCGTGCAAAACGCGGAGTGCCAACCGCCTTCGGTAGTGGAGAACATCGACTACCGCGCACCCGAGGAGATCCGCGGGCGCCCGGCGTCGTCGATGAGCAACGTCTACTCGCTGGCATGCGTGTTGTTCGAGTGCCTCACCGGTGCCCCGCCGTATCCGTACGAGCGGCCCCTCCTCACGCTGCACGCCCACCTGGTGGAGCAGCCACAGCCAATCTGCGCACGGTGCACGAGCCTGCCGGCCGACCTCGACGCGGTCGTAGCGCGAGCGATGGCCAAGTCCCCACGCAAGCGGTACCGGTCTGCGGGCGCGTTCGTGCGGGCCGCGGCGCAGGCGCTCGGCGTCGAGGTCACTATCCCGTTTTCGTCGGTCCCGGCGAGACGGACGGCGACGAAGCCGGCCGTGGTGACCGTCCCCACGCCGACCACGGCCGATGCGCCGCCACGGCCACACGCCGAGTCACCCCCGGCACAGGCGCCGCACCAGCCCGCAGCGAATACGAAGGAGACGGACGCGGGCACGGCCGCCCGCAGACGTGCCCGCACGAGAGCCGAGGCGAGAGCTGCCGCGGAGCGCGCACGGGCAGCGAAGACCGCCGCCAAGCACAAGCGGGCCGAGCGTCGACGCACCGAAGACAGCGCGGCGACGACGAGCAGGCCCCCGTCCGACCCGGCGTCACGAGTGCGCCTGCCGGCCCAGGTTCGCGGGCCCGCGAACCCACACGTGCCTTCCACGCCCGCACGCAAGCGGCCGATCGACAGCAAGGCGCAGAGGTCGCGCCGGGGCGATCGTCACGACAGGCGGCGAAGGAGCTCGCTACTCACCTCCATGTGGGTCGCGTTCGCGCTGCTGGCGAGCGTCGCCGGCGGATTGGCTCTCGGCGGCGTCGGGCGGTCAGGGCAGGCAGCTGACTCGCCCGTGATGAGCACCGACACCGCGGAGGCGGCCAGTCTGCGCGCCGCGATTGACGTCGACCGGACGATCGAGCGCTTGGGCAGGCGTCGCGCGACGCTGCGGCGCGTCCTGCTGCGCGCCCGCCGGCCTGGACAGCAAGCGTCCAGCGCACGCGCTCTGGCCCAGGAGTACGCGCGGGCGAGCGACCAGCTGCCGCGCGGGGCGGCCGAGTTCGCAACGCTGGCGCAACCCTTGCGCGCGACCGAGCTGGCCTTCGCGGACATGGCGCGCGCCGCGGCGAGGCGCAACCGAGGCGCGTGGCGCAGGGCGACCCACGCCGCGGTGCAACGCGAGCGCGAGCTCGACGATCTGCTCCGCGAGACGACCCAGCGGCTGGCCTTCGCGCCGCCGAGCAGCTCGCGCCCGAGCGCAGCGCAATCCAGCTGACCGTAGCGGCGACGATGCGCTCCGTGTCCTCGACGAGGTCGCGCGCATGCTGGAGCAAAGCCTGCGCGAGCGCGAAGTCACTCGACCACCAGGCCGTGGCGGACCGTGTTCTCACTCACTGCACGCGACTCGGTGAACTGGATCAGGTAGTCGGGCCCGCCGGCCTTGGCACCGATTCCCGAGCGCCGGTTGCCGCCAAAGGGCTGGCGACCGACCATCGCGCCGGTGATGGGCCGGTTGATGTACAGGTTCCCGACCGGAAGGCGCTCGACCACGGCGTCCACGACGGCCGGGTTACGGGTGAACAGGCCGCCCGTCAGCGCGACGGGCTGGGCCTCGACGATCTCGCAAGCCGCCTCGACGCTCGGCACTGACTGGACCGCGAGCAGCGGCCCGAACACCTCTTCGTGCAGCACCCGCGCGTCGAGATCGAGGTCGCACGCGACCGTTGCGGGGCAGAACCAACCCTCCCCTTCGGGCGCCGTCGCCGCGGCAGCGATACGACCCTGCTGCTCGACATCGGCGAGGAAGCCCTCGATCCGCTCCTTGGCCTCGCGCTCGACGACGGGTCCGACGTCGGTCGAGAATCGCTCCGCCTGCCCCACCTCGAGCACCTCGACGACGCCCGTGAGCCGCCGCACCAGCGCATCGTGCTGGTGCTCGTGGACGAGTACCCGCGCTGCGGCCGAGCACTTCTGGCCCGCGTAGTCGAAGGCCGACCCCGCGATCGCGGGAACGGCGTCGTCGAGATCAGCGTCGGAATCGACGATGATGCAGTTCTTGCCGCCCATCTCGGCGATCACGCGCTTGACGTGACCCTGATCGTCCGGCGTCTGCGCGGCGGTCCGCACGATCTCGAGGCCAACCGCGCCCGAGCCGGTGAAGGCGACTGTGTGAACGCCACGGTGGCGCACGAGCGCTGCGCCGACCTCGCCCAGCCCGGGCAGCAGCGCGAGCGCGTCGGGCGGTACGCCGGCTCGATGGAGCACATCGACGAGCGCGAGACCACAGGCCGGCGACTGCTCGGCGGGCTTGAGCACGACGCCGTTGCCGGTCGCCAGGCCCGCGGCGACCATGCCCAGCGGGATCGCGAGCGGGAAGTTCCACGGCGAGATCACCGCGAGCACGCCGCGCGGGAAGTAGCGCATCGTGTTCTGCTCACCGGGCACCTGGATCAGCTGCGGCGGACGGTCCAGCTCGAGCGCGCCGCGGGCGTAGTACTCGAGGAAGTCGATCGCCTCACACACGTCGCCGTCGGCTTCGGCCCACGGCTTGCCGCACTCGCGCACGGCCAGCGCCGCGAGCTCCAGCCGTCGTTCGCGCAGGCCCGCGGCGGCCCGTACGAGGATCGCGGCGCGCTCGCTGGCCGGCGTGCGCGCCCAGAGACGGCCGCCGTGAGTGACGGTCTCAACGGCCGCGTCGACGTCGGCCTCTGAGGCGGCTGCCAGCTCGGCGACCACACGGGATGGCTTACCGGGGTCGCTGGACTGGAAGCTCGGCGATCCCGACCGCTCGCCGCCGACGACCACGGGCACCGTCAGCGGAAGGCGGGTGTCGAGCTCGGCGAGCGCGCGCGTAAGCGATTCCCGCTGGGGAGCACGCCGCAGCTCCAGCACCGGCTCGTTGGTGAACGGCGGGTAGCTCACGGGACGGCGAGCAGCTCCTCGATCGGCGTGCCGCGCTGTTGGTCGCCCAGGAACGAGTCATTCGACGTGTTCTCCAAGAGCCGGCGGACCAGGTAGGCCATTCCGGCGACGAGGTCGCCGACCGGGCAGTAGGCCCGCACGCGCAGCCCGTTGGCCGCGAGCGAGGCCTGCAGCTCATCGCCGAGGCCGCGCAGGATCTGCAGCTCGAGGTCGCGATCCCCGCCGCCGGTCGTACGGTTGTGCGCAATCGCGTGGGCGACCGAGCGCAGGTTGTGCGAGGCGATCGCGACACGTACCAGCGGTCGGGCGTCGAGAAGCCGGGCCGTGAGCGCCTCGAAGTTGCGATCGGACTCGGCCTTGACCTCGAACACCGGCGGCACCCAGCCGTGGCTGCGCGCCTCGACAATCTCGTGGTCCCAGTAGGCCCCTTTGACTAGGCGTACGGTCAGAGGCGTGGAGCGGTCGGCCGCCGCGGCCCACTCGAGGAGCCTGTCCAACTGCTCGGGCGACTCGCGGAGATACGCCTGGAGAACGACACCGGCGGAAGGACCGTCCCTGAACTCGTCCTCGGAGAGCAGATCGAAGACGAGCTCGATCGTCGTCTCGAGCGCGTCGACGGACTCCATGTCGATATGGAGGTGCGCCTCGAGGTCGCGGGCCTGGCGTAGCAACGGGCGCATCCGAGCGGCAGCATCTCTGCTACCGACCTCCGGCGCGCCCGGCCGCATCATCGGCGTCAGCGCCGAGACCTTCACGGACAGGTTCACGCGGGGCAGGCGCCCTACCGAGTCGCTTTCCAGTGCCGGCTTCTCGGGCCAGGAGCGCGTCACCTCGGCCAACTCATCGAGTGCCCCGTGACAACGCTCGGCATACCGATCGGCCTCCTCTCGTGTGACGGTCGCCTCTCCGAGCAGGTCGACCGAGCATGCGGTTCCGCCGTCCCACAGCTCACGCAGGACTCGGCCAGCGGCGCGGGGGGAGTCGCCGACAATGAACCGCTGGCCCATGTGGCGCACGCCCGCCGCCGCCGCGGCTCCGAGCGCCCGGCGCCCGGGCGGATTGCCAGACATCTTCATCGCGGCGGCGATCGGCGGGGGGTGCTCGCCGACCCCGTCGATGTAGGCGCGCAGATGGCGGGCGAGGTCGTCGAGCGAGCGACAGGCCGGGGTCACGTCGACGAGGCGGAAGAGCGCGGCCCGCAGCTCAGCGTCGCGCGAAGCGAGCTCCATCGCACGGGCATCGATCACCTTCACCGGGTTGCGCGACGTCCGCGGCAGCGCAGCGTGCAGCTCGCGCCCGATCTCCCGCAGCAATTGCTCGTCCCCGACCACCGTCTCAACCTACTCGCTGGCGCCCGTTTATCTGGCCAACCGGCGATCCCCGGCTGACACGAAGGTAGGTTGGTCAGATGAGCGAGCTGATCCTCGGACCGCTGTTGCGCTACGTAGGTGAGGGCTGCGCGGTGATCTGGGTCGAGACGGACACCGCCTGCGAAGTCACAGTCAACGGGTTCGCCCAGCGGACCTTCCACATCGAGGGCCACCACTTCGCGCTCGTCCGCATGACCGGCCTGGAGCCCGGCTCGGTCGTCGAGTACACGGTCGCGCTCGACGGCGACCGGGTGTGGCCGCAGGCGGATTCTCGCTTTCCGCCAAGCGTCATCCGCCTCTTCGACGGTGCGTCCGACGAGCGGATCGAGGTGGCGTTCGGCTCGTGCCGGGTCGCCGCTCCCAACGAGCCGCCGTATACGTTCAGCAAGGACGATGACGACAGGGGTCGCGAGCTCGACGCCCTGCGCGCGCTAGCCCTCCGCATGCACCACGAGCCCGTCGAGCGGTGGCCCGACCTGCTGTTGTTGCTCGGCGACCAGGTCTATGCCGACGAGGTCTCCCCCGAGGCCCGCGAGTTCGTCGAGACCAGGCGCGACATCGAGCGAGAGCCGGGGCCGATCGCACTTGACTTCGAGGAGTACACGCGCCTGTACCGCGAGTCCTGGACCGAGCCAGTCGTCCGCTGGCTGCTGTCGACGGTCCCGAGCGCAATGATCTTCGACGACCACGACGTCCACGACGATTGGAACACCTCGTCGGCCTGGCTGGAGCGAGCGCGCGCGACCGACTGGTGGGAGGAGCACATCATCGGTGGACTGATGTCCTACTGGGTCTACCAGCACCTCGGCAACCTCAGCCCTGCCGAGCAGGACGAGGACGACATCTTTCAGCGGGTCTACGACGAGGACAACGCCAGCGAGCTGCTGCGCGACTTCGCCTACCGCGCCGACCGCCAGCAGGCGACGGCGCGCTGGAGCTACCACCGTGATCTCGGATCGACACGGCTGGTCGTGATCGACACCCGCTGCAGCCGGGTGTTGAAGGAGGGCAGCCGCGCGATGCTCGACGACCGTGAGATGCGTTGGATCGAGGAGCACGCGACGGGCGGCTTCGACCATCTCCTGCTTGCCAGCTCGGTGCCGTGGCTGCTCGGCCCCGCCATGCACCACCTCGAAGCGTGGAACGAGGCCGTCTGCGGCGGCGCCTGGGGGCGGCTCGCGGCGAGGGGAGCCGAGTGGATCCGACAAGCGCTCGACCTCGAGCATTGGGCCGCCTTCAACGCCTCCTTCGAACACCTCTGCGAGCTGCAGCGGGCAGTCGGCGCGGGCGAGCGGGGAGCCGCACCGGCGACGATCGTGACCCTCTCCGGCGACGTGCACCACGCCTACGTGTCGAACGTCGCCTTCAAGGCCGGTTCGGGCGTGAAGAGCGGGGTCTATCAGGCCGTCTGCTCACCGATGCGCAACCCGCTCGACCACAATGAGCGCCGAGTGATTCGGGCGATGACCTCCAAGCCGCTGCTCGCCGCCACGCGGGCGCTGTCGCACAGCGCGGGCGTCGAGGAGCCATCGGTGCGCTGGCGGATGGTCGGCGACGGGCCGTGGTTCGACAACCAGGTCGCCTCGCTGCACATCGCGGGGCGACGGATGGAGTGCACGATCGAGAAGGCACTGGATTCCCCCGGCGACGGCGAACGCGGCGTTGACGAGCCGCGCCTAGAGCCGGTAATGCACCACCGCCTGGCGTGACCGACAGACTTCCGCCGCCGCGTGTAGCGTGGCCGACACCCACGATGGACTACCCGATCGAGACCTTCACCCCCGCCGAGCGTGACACGCTGGCACCACACTTCACCAATCTCGACAGCCCCGTCTTCGGGCTCGTGAAGCTGCCCGAGACCGTCAAGGGCGCCCTCTTCGCGCGCTATTCCCGTTATCAGGGCACACTGCGCCGGCTATACCTCGAGGAGTTCGCCACCGACGCCGAAGGCGCCACCGCGCAAGCCTTCGACGGAGCCGAGGGCGAGCGCGCACGCAGGCTCTACGAGAACGTCTTCCTCGGCTATGGCGACGACTCGGTGGCCCAGCTCGGCGGCGCACACATCGCGTGCGAGTGGACTTCGAACGTGATGACGAAGCTGCTCCAACGCGGACGCCTCGCCTCCTACCTCGAGCAGTCGACGCGCTACATCCCCTACGACACCCCGATCGGCGGCGGTGTCGAGAGGTACCGCTACTGGCGCTCGCCGGAGCTTGGCCCGCAGTTCGAGGCAGCGATGGACTCGCTGTTCCGCACCTACTCGGAGGGCGTGCCCGTCGTCCGCGACTGGGCCGCGGAGCGGTTCCCGCGCGCCGAAGGCCAGCCGGACGCCGCGTACGAGCGCTCGCTGCGTGCCAAGGCCTTCGATCTGATGCGAGGTCTGCTGCCCGCGGCCTCGCTGTCGCACGTCGGGATCTTCGCGTCGGGCCAGGCCTACGAGCACCTGCTGCTACGGCTGATGGCCTCGCCGCTGCCCGAGGCGCGCGACTACGGCGACATGATTCTGGGCGAGCTGAAGTCGATCATGCCGAGCTTCGTCGCCCGCGTGGAGCGACCCGACCGCGGGGGCGAGTGGATCTCCTACCTCCAGGGTCGCAGCGCTGCAGCGGAACGGTGGGCCAGGCGGTTGGGCCTCGAACGGCCCGGTGCCGCGCAGCAGGGTCCGTCGGCGCGTCTCGTCTCGGCGGAGGGATCCGAGGACGAGCTGCTTGCCGCGCTGGTCTACGAGGCGGCGACGGTCTCCGAGCACGAGGCCCAGGCGGTCGTCCGTGCTCTCTCCCCCGACGAGCGGGGTGAGGTGTTGCGCGAGCTGGTCGGCGGGCGGCGCAACCGCCGTCACCGGCCGGGCCGCGGACTGGAGGCGTTGCGCTACCGATTCGAGATCGTTTCGGACTACGGCGCCTTCCGCGACCTGCAGCGCCACCGCATGCTCACCTGCCAGTGGCAGCGGCTGACCCCCGACCTCGGAGCCGACGTCCCGCACGAGCTCGCCGAGGCTGGCATCGCCGACTCCTACCGCGCGGCACTCGAACGCTCCAGCGAGGAGTACGCGCGGATCGTCGCGCTCGACCGTCCCACGCTCGCCCCGTACGCGCTCTGTCTCGGGTTCCGCATCCGCTACGTGCTCGACATGAACGCACGCGAGGCGATGCATCTGATCGAGCTGCGTTCGGGCACTGAGGGCCATCCCGGCTACCGGACCGTGGCGCACGAGATGCACGCGCAGATCGCGCAGACCCACCCCGGCGTCGCGGCGGCGATGACGCACGTCGACGTGAACGTCGAACCGCACCTTGAGCGCATCCCGGGCGAGATCCGGACCGACTCCAGGCACGCCGCCCGGGCCTAGGGAAGACCTCTCCGTCCGGCGGCCGGCGCGTCTCGGGCGAGACCGAAACTACCTGTCCAGGGAGTGTTTAGGGGGCACCACCCACCACAGGAGGCACCCCTTGAGGCAGCTTAGCAATCGCGTCGTCATGGCTCTCGCGAGCGCGGCGGCGCCTATCTGCGTCGGCTCGGCCGTAGCGGTCGCGGCAACAATTACCGGCACACCGGACTCCGACCGTCTCGTCGGCACCGACAAGGCCGACCGCATCACCGCTAGGGGCGGAAGTGACCGCGTCCTGGCGCGCCAAGGCCCAGACCGCATCTTCGGCAACGCCGGCGACGACAACCTCAACGGCGGCCCCGGCCGTGACCGCGTCCGGGGTGGCCCCGGCGACGACCGCGTCGACGGCGGCAGCGGCGGCAGGGCCCGCCGCAAGGGCGATCGCCTGTTCGGCAACGCCGGCAACGACACGCTGCTCGGCGGCGTCGGCTTCGACTTCCTGGCCGGCAACGGCGGCGACGACGCGCTGCGTGGCGGCGCCGGTCGTGACCGTGCATTCGGCGGACCGGGCGACGACACTATCTACGGTGGCGACGCTGGCCAGCCCGACAACCGTGGTGATCGCCTGCACGGAGGCGCCGGTAACGACCTCGTTCGTGCCGGCCTAGGCCGCGACTTCGTGTCCGGCGGCTTGGACGATGACAAGACGTACGGAGGCGAGGGCAACGACACGCTGTTCGCCAACCAGGGCGTCGACGAGCTGTTCGGCGGCGACGGGAACGACGTGCTTTGGGCCTTGTCCCGCAAGGACGTCACCGGCAACGTCGACGCGGCCGGGGATGTCGTCCACGGTGGCCCGGGCGACGACACATTCCGCACCCGTGACGGCGAGCAGGACTTCGTCGACTGTGGTGCCGGCCGTGACCGCGTGTTCGCGGACTTCGCCGACAGGTTCTCGACCGACTGCGAGGTCCAGCGGGTCAAGCGGGCGCAGCCAAAGCCGAGCGACGACGCAAAGGAGAACGCGACCGAGGCTCCGCCCGAGGACGACGACGAGTAGGAACCCGGAGCGCGCCGACGCGCGTACGGAGAGCAGCACCGAGAGGGCCCACCGTAGGGCCCCTCTCGCGCGCGGGTCCGGTAGCGTCGCCACCCGTGACGCACGAGATGCTCGCCGCCCGCCGCGTCGCCCCGTCGATCCTCGCCTCGGACTTCGCCCACCTCGGCAGCCAGGTGGACGAGGTGATGGATGCAGGCGCGCGCGTGATCCACGTCGACGTGATGGACGGGCACTTCGTCCCGCCGATCACGATCGGGCTGCCGATCGTCGACGCCCTGCGCGACCAGGTTCAGTCGCGCGAAGGACTGCTTGACGTTCATCTGATGATCGAGCGGCCCGAGCGCCAGCTGGCCGACTTCGCGCGGGCGGGCGCCGACCTGATCACGATTCACGCCGAGGCAACCCCACATCTGCACTACGCCCTGGACGCCATCCGGGAGACGGGCGCGCTCGCCGGGCTCGCGCTGAATCCGGCGACCCCGCCGCAGATGGTCGACACGCTGGCCGCGCTGTCGGCCTTCGATCTGCTGCTTTGTATGACCGTCAACCCCGGCTGGGGCGGCCAGCGCTACATCGCGGGCTCGGAGGCAAAGGTCTCGTCGCTGGCCGGCAAGCTTGCCGAGCGGGCCGTGGTCGAGGTCGACGGGGGCATCGACGCGACCACGGCGCCAACGGCCGCCGATGCCGGCGCGAGGCTGTTCGTAGTCGGCTCTTCGATCTTCGACACCGACGATCCGGGCGCCGCCTACCGCGCGGTCGCGGACTCCATCGACGCGGCCTGAGCGCGCCCAGGGGGGCAGCGCCGGCCTCAGCGCCTGCGTTTGCGCTTGCGCTTCCTGCCGGAGGACGAGGGGCGGTCCGGTGCTCGCCGGGCCGACGCCCCGGTCGCGCTTCTCCCCGCAGGCTGCCGACCGCGACGGCTCGCCGGAAGCCATGGGATCGCCTCGACCGTCGCCCATGCCGGGCCGCGCCCACCGGGAAACCGGTTGATCACGATCAGTCCGAGCAGGCCTAGCCACAGGATCTGGACGACCACTACACCGCCCGGCAGCAGCGGGACGATCGACAGCACGCCGATCGCGACGCCGAGTATCGCCGTGAAGCCGTTGAGCAGGCCCGCGCGCATCGCATTGATGCTCACGAGCACGAAGGAGAGGGCCAAGGACAGGGCGCCACCGAACCCGACGGCGATGCCGACCACGTTGAGCTCGGCCCGGAGATCCTTGGCGCGCTCGACGGTCCTCGGATTCGACTCGACGAACCGGTTCGCGATGTCGACGATGCTGAGATCGTTGATGATCGATCCAACCCCGTAAAGCACAGGGGCCAGGAGCACCAGCCCAAGCGCGAAGCTGGGCGTTTCCGGCCGCCTGGCCAGGGTGGCGCGCAACAGGTAGTAGAGCGCGAAGGCGATCAGCGCCACCGAGGCCACCTGCAGCGTGGTGGCGATCAGGAAGTCGCTGCCGTGCGCATCGATGTTGAGTAGTCGCTCACGCTCGTTCTCCGGGCGCTTGCCGAGCGCGGAGGCCTGGATCACCAGCCCGACCGCTGTCAGGGTCGATGCCGTGAAGGCGGCGACGCCCGCCCACCCGCCGACCCGGCCCTCCCACGCGAGCTGCTCTTCGTCTGACACGCGGCCGGACGCTATTCGGACGGCGCTGCCCGGTCGGCGCTCGCGAGCGGCGGCTCCTCACCGGTTCGCGTTCTAGGAGGGTAGTACTCATCGTCCTGGCGAGCGACGAGCCGCGAGATCCGCTCGGCGGCGACCAGCACGAGATCGAGCACGGGCGCCGCGACCCGGATCACGGACTCGATCCGGTCGCGTCGGCGGAGCTGGTCTGGGGTGAGCGCGGCCACGCCTCGAGAGTACTGGCCGGACTGGCGCCGAACGGTCTCGTCGTCTAGGAGGAGCACGGTCCGAGCGGTGACCGGGCGAGCGCCGGACCTCGCAACCCCGCGCGCGGCCACTACGATGAGTGCATGGCTGATGAAGATCCCTTCGGCGGGCTGTTCGGCGACCCCGAGGAGTTGCGTCGGCGAATGGAGGAGATGGCCGAGCAGATGCAGGGGGCGCAACGGGTCGCCTGGGCCGACAACGCGATCAAGCTTGCCGTCGACATGACCGTCGCCGGCATCAACCGGCTCAACCTCCAAGGCAACGCCGAGCAGCAGGCCGCCGAGGTCCGCAGCGCGATGACCCACCTCTTCCCGGAGGCAGTCGCCCTCGTACGTGAGGCACGCGAGGGCTTCGGCACCGGGACCTGACCCGATCCCTGCCCGGCACGCCGACTCGGGCGGCGACCCCAGGACTGCTCGGCGACCCCAGGACTGCTCCATGAGCCGCTCCGATCTGCGCTTACGCTCAGGCAGCGATGACCTCGCCGCCTGGCTCTATGAGCCCGAGGGCACCGCGCCGCATCCCTGTGTCGTGATGGCCGGTGGCTTCACGGCCGTCCGGGAGCAGCGGCTCGACGCTTTCGCGCAGCGCTTCCAAGCCGCCGGCCTCGCGGTGCTGTTGTTCGACTACAGGCACTTCGGCGCCAGCTCCGGCGAGCCGCGGCAGCTGCTGGACATCGGCCGCCAGCTCGACGACTGGCACGCCGCGATCGCACGCGCACGCGCCCTGGACACCGTCGATGCGACCAAGGTGGCCGTCTGGGGCTCATCGCTCAGCGGGGGACACGTAATCGCGGTGGCGGCCGCCGACCGGCGGATCGCCGCCGTTGTCTCGCAGGCACCGTTCACCGACGGTCTGTCGGCGCTATGCGCGATCTCGCCCCGCAATGTCGTCCTGCTCACCTGGGCCGGGATCCAGGATGCCGTGTGCGGCGCGCGTGGCCAGTCGCCGCACTACCTGCCCGCGGTCGGGCAGCCGGGAACGCTGGCGGCGATGACGGCTCCGGAGGCCGCGCCCGGCTTCGATGCGATCGACCCACCAGGCAGCAAGTGGGAGAACCGTTTCGCCGCCCGTGTGATGTTGCGGCTGGGCTTCTACCGGCCCTACGCGAAGTTCTCGCGCCTGCGCTGCCCGGTGCTGGTCTGCGTCTGCGAGGGCGACCAGACGACGCCGCCCGGGCCCGCCGAGCGGGCGGCGCAACGCTCGCCGAACGCCGAGCTGATCCGCTACCCGATCGGGCACTTCGAGATCTACCTC
>Ga0136615_10000642_pt1 | contig 16240 bp, 21 predicted proteins | sample AntDrymUQ2882206_2_FD_106647 | JGI IMG/M metagenome (GOLD analysis project Ga0136615, IMG submission 106647) | Polar desert sand microbial communities from Dry Valleys, Antarctica - metaG UQ288 (22.06) | ecosystem: Environmental > Terrestrial > Soil > Desert | place: Antarctica: Dry Valley...
CGACCTATCGGCGCATGCTGGAGGCCGCTCGCGCGCGGGCTTCGCGCCCGGCAGCATTCATGAGACAATCGATCAGGCGGTCAAGGCTGGGCTCGGGGTTCGCAGGTCGTCCCTGCCGCCCCGTCGCAGCGGGCCGTTCCGCCCGGTATTTGCTGGGCTCACCGACCGATGAGACGTGATCCGGCCCAAGTCGCCTAGGACCAGACGCGGGCTGTCAGGTCTCGCGCGAGTTGGGCGAGGTCGTTACGTCGCCGGTTGCGTGCCGCCAAATCGCAGCGGTCCCGCCGCACGTGGCGTTGAGTCAACGCGCACGTCAGCTGGTATGCGCAAAGGTGACGATGGACCGCATCGTCGCTCGTAAGCGGAGGCCAAGGCGTTGGAGCGGACCGGTCCTTGCGCTGCGTGTCTTCGCCCACAATGCAAAGCCCCATCCTGGGTAAACCCCCCGTCCGGTCCGGTCCGCAGCGACGCGGCCCGTCGATACATCAGGAGCTGTGACGTGACGAACCCCGAAATCCCAGAGCGCACCCGCGGCGGCCTTGCCGGCAAGCTCGCAGGTCGCGTCAAACAGGCTGCGGCGGCCGTGATCGGCAACGACGACCTCGCCCGCGAGGGCCGCCTTCAGCAGGCGCAGGTCGAGGCCGAGACCGACGCCGCCGTGGCCGACGAGCGTGCGCACCAGGCCGAGGCGGAGGCCGAGCTCGAAGCCGAGCGCACCGAGAACGAGGCCGAGCGCGAGCGGCTGGAGAACGAGATCGCCGCCCGCGAGGGCGAGGAGCAGATCGAGCGCGATCGCCGTGAGGCGCAAATCGCCGCGGAGGCCGACGCGCAGCGCGAGAAGGCCACGGCCACGCGCCAGGAGCAGTTGCACGAGCGCGGCGCCGACATCGCCGAGCGCGCGGCGCAGGCCGAGCGCGCCGCGGCGGCACAGGAGGCCGCGCGCCTGGAGCAGAAGGCGCGCGTCTCAGAGGCGGCCGCCGACGCAATCGACCCAGAGGAGCGCTAGATGAGCATCAGAGCCATCCCCCGTGGCGCAGTCGACGGCGCCGTCAGGCTTGCCCGGCTGCCGCTCGACGCCGCCGTCTCGCTGCTGCCCGGCAACGGCACGGGCGCCCGCCCGGCGGCGAGCATCGCGGTCGACCGCTGGGACGCGGCGCTGCGCCAGGTCGCCGGCTACGCGCTGCGCGACGACGAGCTGCGCGAGGACGCGACCCGGCGCCGGGTCGCCGCCGACGAGCGCGCCCGCGCGCTGCGGCTGCGCGCCGCCGCGGACGCGCGCAGTGCCGCCGCCGACGAACGCCTCGCCGATCGCGTCGAGCAGGCCGAGGAGCACCGCGCGACAGCCGAGCAGCGCGCCGAGCGCGAGCGCCGCCAGGCCGAGCAGCGACGCGCCGAGCGGGCGCGCGCGGCCAACCGGACCGGGGCCGGGCGCAAGGCAGCCAACAGCCGGGCGCGCGCGCAGGCCGACGAGGCGATCGAGGAGCAGGCCGACGAGGCCCGCCTCGAACAGCTCGCGACCGAGGCGCGGGCGCTCGAGGAGCGCGAGGCCGCGCTCACCGCCAAGGCCGAGGCGCACCGCCTGCAGGACGCCGCGACGGCGAAGAAGGCGGCGCGCAGGAAGCGCTAGTCGCGCGTCCGCAAGTTCTGGCCACGTGCGCCAGGCGCGCGGCACGCCCGTACGTGGTGTGCTGTCGCGATGACCGACCCGCTCGCCGCACGCATGCGCTGGTGGGGCTGGGGCGTCGAGGGACACGACGCCCCGCTTCCGAGGGCCGCCGCCGCGCTGCTGCGCGACGAGCTCGGCGCGGGCGGCGCGCGCGCCGATCCACCGGCGCTGGACCGGGTCGACCTGGCCGCGGCCGCGCTCGCCTCGTCCGCGCGGGCGCGGCTCGTCGAGGCCGTCGGCGCCGAGCACGTGCGCGACGACCGGCTCACGCGGATCGCGCACGCCGCCGGTCGCTCCTACCCCGACCTCGTGCGGCTGCGCAGCGGACGCGGTCTCCGCGCCCCCGACGCGGTCGTCTACCCCGCCGACCACGACGACGTCGCGGCGCTACTCGCGCTCTGCGCGCAGGAGGCGGTCGCGGTGATCCCCTTCGGCGGCGGCACGAGCGTGGTCGGCGGCGTGGAGCCGCTGCGCGGCTCCTTCGGCGCGGCGATCACGCTCGACCTCGCCCGCATGACCGGCCTCATGGCGATCGATCCGCGCTCGCAGCTGGCGACGTTCGCGGCCGGCACGACCGGTCCTGAGGTCGAGCGCCTGCTCGGCACCCACGGCCTGACGCTCGGCCACTTCCCGCAGAGCTTCGAGTTCTCGACGGTCGGCGGCTGGGCCGCGACCCGCTCGGCCGGCCAGGCCTCGACCGGCTACGGGCGCATCGAGGACCTCGTCGTCGCCCTGCGCGCCGCGACGCCGAGCGGCGAGCTGCGCCCGATCCCCGTGCCCGCGAGCGCGGCCGGTCCCGACCTGCGCGAGCTGCTGCTCGGCTCGGAGGGCGTGCTCGGCGTCATCAGCGAGGTGACGCTGCGCGTGCGCCCGCGTCCCGCCGAGCAGCGCTACGACGCCTATTGCCTGCCCGGCTTCGCCGCCGGCACGGAGGCCCTCAGAGCGGTCGTGCAGGCCGGCGCCGCGCCCGACCTCGCGCGCCTCTCCGACGAGGAGGAGACGCGGGTGTCGCTGGCGCTGGCCGCGCGGCCCGCCGCCGCCCGGACCCTCCGCGCCTACCTCCGCGCCCGCGGCCAGCGCGCCGCCTGCCTGACGATCCTCGGCTTCGACGGCGATCACGCGCAGGTCGCGCGCCGCCGCGCCCGTGCGCGCTCGATCCTGCGCCGCCACGGCGCGATCGCCCTCGGCCCGGCGCCTGGCGGCGCCTGGGCGAAGGGCCGCTTCCACGGCGCCTACGTCCGCGACGAGCTGCTGAGCCGCGGCGTGCTCGTCGACACGCTCGAGACCGCCACGAGCTGGACGGCGCTGGCCGACCTGCATCGCGACATCGGCGCGGCGCTGCGCGGCGCGCTCGCGCGGCGCGGCACGCCGGCGGTGGTCATGTGCCACGTCTCGCACCTGTATCCGACCGGAGCGTCGCTGTACTTCACCTTCCTCGCGCGCCAGCAGCCCGGCGCCGAGCTGGAGCAGTGGCAGGCGGCGAAGACCGCCGCCAGCGAGGTCATCGCGAGTGCCGCCGCGACGATCACGCACCACCACGGTGTCGGCACCGATCATGCGCCGTGGCTCGCAGCCGAGGTCGGCGAACTCGGGCTCGCGGCCCTGCGGGCGGTCAAGGCGCGGGTCGATCCCACCGGCGTCATGAATCCCGGCAAGCTGCTCGCGTAGGGCCCGCGCGCGGCGCCCGTCAACATGTAGGCATGGTCACCACCCCGAGCGTCTGCCCGCGCTGCTCCCGGGAGTTCGATTGCGGTATCGACAGCGGCGCGTGCTGGTGCGCGGACGTCACCACGAACGACTCGACGCGCGCCGCGGTGGCCGAGTACTACAACGGCTGCCTGTGCCGCGCCTGCCTGCAGTCGATGGAGGATGCCCGCCCGCCGGTGCCGACGCTGCGGGCCTTCCTCGCCAGCCAGCTCAGGCGCAAGCGCAAGCCGCAGATCTCCGACTGAGCGTGCAGCGCCGGCGTGCGCTGTAGGACGCCACGCTAGCCTGACACCATGTCAACAACCGCTGACGCTGCGGCTCCTGAAGGGGAGGAGACCCCCACCTTCTCGCTCGAGCTCTCCCAGGACCAGCGCGACGTCCGCGACTGGGTTCACGGTTTCGCCGAGAACGTCATCCGTCCCGCCGGGTCGGAATGGGACGAGCGCGAAGAGACACCCTGGCCGATCATCCAGGAGGCCGCGAAGATCGGCCTCTACGGCTTCGAGGGCATGGCCCAGCTGCACGCCGACCCGACCGGCCTGACGATGGCGATGGCCAACGAGGAGCTCTTCTGGGGCGACGCCGGCATCGGCATGGCGATCATGGGCACCTCGCTCGCCGTCGCCTCGATCTTCGGCTCCGGCACGCCCGAGCAGATGGGCGAGTTCATCCCGCAGTGCTTCGGCACGGTCAACGAGCCGCAGGTCGCCTCGTTCTGCGTCTCCGAGCCCGACGCGGGCTCCGACGTCTCGGCCCTGCGCACGACCGCGAAGTACGACGAGGCCAAGGACGAGTGGGTACTCAACGGCCAGAAGGCGTGGGCGACGAACGGCGGCATCGCGAAGATCCACGTCATCGTCGCCACCGTCGACCGCACGCTCGGCTCACGCGGCCAGGCCGCGTTCGTCATCCCGCCCGACACGCCCGGCCTGACGCAGGGCACGAAGGTCAAGAAGCACGGCCTGCGCGCGTCGCACACCGCCGACGTCTTCCTCGACGACTGCCGCGTCCCGGGGCGCTGCCTGCTCGGCGGCAAGGAGAAGCTCGACGCCAAGCTCGCCCGCGCCCGCGAGGGCACGGGATCCAAGTCGCAGGCCGCGATGCAGACCTTCGAGGTCACGCGCCCGACCGTCGCCGCACAGGCGATCGGCATCGCCCGCGCGGCGTACGAGTACTCGCTGGCCTACGCCAAGGAGCGCAGGCAGTTCGGCCGCGCGATCATCGAAAACCAGGCGATCGCGTTCGCGCTCGCCGACATGAAGATGGAGATCGACGCCGCGCGGCTGCTCGTCTGGCGGGCCTCGTGGATGGGCCGCACGGGTCAGCGCTTCACGGCCGCCGAGGGCTCGATGAGCAAGCTCAAGGCCGGCGAGGTCGCCGTCTGGGCGACCGAGCGCGCGATCCAGATCCTCGGCGGCAACGGCTACACGCGCGAGTACCCCGTCGAGCGCTGGCACCGTGACGCGAAGATCTACACGATCTTCGAGGGGACGTCGGAGATCCAGCGGCTCGTGATCGCGCGCGCGATCTCCGGCCTGCAGATCCCGTGACGGCCATCCGCCAGACCGAGATCCGCCTGCATGGCCACCGGCTGTGCTACCGGACTGGCGGCCGCGGCCCGGTGCTGCTGCTGATCCACGGCATCACGAACTCGTCGGCCAGCTGGGAGCCCATCTTCGCGCAGCTGGCCACGCGCTTCACCGTGATCGCGCCCGACCTGCTCGGCCACGGGCAGTCGGCCAAGCCGCGCGGCGACTACTCGCTCGGCGCGAGCGCGTCGCTCATGCGTGACCTCATGGTCGCGCTCGGCCACGAGCGCGCGACGATCGTGGGCCACTCGCTCGGCGGCGGGATCGCGATGCAGATGGCCTACCAGTTCCCCGAGCGCGTCGAGCGGCTCGTGCTCGTGTCCAGCGGCGGCCTCGGCCGCCAGGTGACGCCGATGCTGCGCGCCGTCGCGCTGCCCGCCGCGGAGTACGTCCTGCCGCTGCTCGCGTCGCAGCCGCTGGTCAGCGTCGGCGCCACGCTCGGCGGCTGGATCGAGCGGGTGGGCGTGCGCTTCGGGGCAGACATCGCGGCGATGGCGTCCGGCGTCGCCTCGCTGCAGGACATCGAGGCGCGCCGCGCGTTCGTCCACACGGCGCGCTCGGTGATCGACATCTCCGGCCAGCGCGTCAGCGCGACCGACAAGCTCTACCTCGCCGAGGCCGTGCCGACGCTCATCCTGTGGGGCGACCGCGACTCGATCATCCCCGCCCGCCACGGCATCCGCGCGCACGAGCTGATGCCCGGCAGCAGGCTGCGCATCTTCGACGGCGCCGGCCACTTCCCCCACCACGACGCGCCCGCCGGCTTCGCCGCCGCGCTGGCGGACTTCGTCGACACGACCGATGCCTCCGAGCCCGACGACGACCGCTTGCGCCGGCTCGTCATAGAGCACGGTCAGCGCGCCGCCTGACGCAGGCGCGGGCGCGGGCGCAGGCGCGGGTAGCCCGGTTTCGCCCCTCTACCGGCCCGCGATGACCACGTCGTGGTCCTGCGCCGCGGGCTCGATCAGGACCGCGAGGCGCTGCGCCTCGGCCCGCAGCTCCTGCAGCGCGCGCTTGGGCACCTTCGCGATCGGCTCCAGCGTCAGCGTCGCCACGCGGCGCTTCACCGCGATCGTCCAGGTGCCCGCGACGACACCGTCGACGAGGAAGGTCGCCTTCACGCGCAGGTTCTTCGTCGTGACGAGCGGGCGGTGCTCGTCGGCGATCACGCGCGAGCGATCGTCCCAGGCGAGGACGAGGTTGTCGAACTCCGGCAGCAGGCGCGGTGGCGCCGCGACGCCGTCGCCGGGGCGCGGCGCGTCAGGCAGGTCAAACAGCTCGCGGCGGCCGCGCTCGTCGGTGAACACGGCGAGCTCGTCGCGCATGCCGTCGAGCACCGCCTTCATCCCGCCGACGCCCGACCACGCCTGGACGTCCTTCGCGCTCGCCGGCCCGAAGGCCCCGAGGTAGCGCCGCACGAGCGCCTGCGCGACGCCCTCCCGCGCCAGTGGCTCGGCGAGCCACTCGTCCGCGAGCGCGAACTCGGCGACGCGGCCAAAGCCCCAGCGCGCGTCGCCGGCCGGGACCATGACGAGCGGCAGCATCGTGCGCACCGCGTAGCCGAGCGCGCGATCGTTGACGTCGGGAAACTGCTTCTGCAGGCCGGCACGGATCTCGTCGAACGTCAGGGGCGAGCCCTCCAGGAGCCTCCTGGCGGCGGGGATCACCCGCTCCGGGTCCAGGCCCTTCGCCCGCGCGCCGAGCACGCGCATGGCAACCGACGGCGGCGGCTGCAGCGCCATCCGCAGCGCGGCGTAGTCCGCGGCGCTCAGCAGATGCAGCGTGGAGCGCATGAGCGTCGCGCGGACCACGTCGCGCTCTCGCAGGGCGCCCAGCAGCGCCTCGGCCTCGAAGTCCTCCAGCCGCGTCCACAGCCCGATGAACGGGTGCTTGGGCTCCTGCGCCTGCATGCCCGCCAGATGCTCGACGGCCTGCGGCACCCCGATCCCCTCGGCACGTTGGAGCAGCAGTTGCCGCGCGAGCGTCGCGCGGTTGAGCTCGACATCCGCGAGCACGGGTGGGGTCATGTGGTTCGGTGGCGGGGTAGCTCGCGCGCGCTGACGGCGGCGAGCCAGGCCGCGGCCGCGAGCTCGGCGAGCATGACGGTCCAGGACAGCACGTCCAGCGAGAGGTCGGGATATGGATCGCTCAGCGCGCTCCAGTGTGGTGCCAGGTGACTGGCGGCGACGCCGAGCACGGCGCTCGTGCCCACCGCCAGGCAGACGAGGGCGGCGCGGCGGTCGGCCCGCAGGGCGAGCACGAGCGCCACGACGGCGCCGACGGTCAGCAGCGACCCGGCGACGACGATCTCGACGCTGAGCCGGTCGAACCCCTGGCGCGCGTGGTCGAGCGAGTGCAGGACGTTCGCGCCCACGAACAGGGCGGCGGCGGTCGTCAGGCGCATGGTGAGCTCCTCGGCGTCGGCGGCACGGTCTAACCTAATGCGCGTTAGGTTAGGTGGCCCAACGTACCCGGGAGTCACGAGGTTTGTCAACGAAGCGCAGGCGCATGACGGCGGCCGAGCGACGCGAGACCATCGAGATCGCCGCCTCCGAGGTGTTCTCCGAGCACGGGTACCACGGAGCCTCGATGGACGCGATCGCGCGCCGCTCGGGTGTCTCGGCACCGGTCGTGTACGACCACTTCCCGTCCAAGCGCGAGCTGCACCGCAGCCTGCTCGAACGTCACTTCGGCGAGCTGCGCCAGCTTTGGCGCGAGCATCTCGCGGGCGACGACCCGGCCGGCGTGCGGATCGCGCGCTCGATCGACGCCTGGTTTGCCTACGTCCAGGCGCACCCCTACGCCTGGCGCATGCTCTTTCGCGACACGACCGGCGATCCGGAGATCGAGGCGATCCACCGCGAGGTCGCCGCCGCCAGCCGCGCCGCGGTCCTGCCGCTGCTCGCCCGCGAGCGCGCCGCGCGCAGCATCGCCGGCACGGAGGACCCGGTCGCGATGGACATGCTCTGGGAGGTCGTCCGGGCTGCGCTGCAGGGCCTCGCGCTGTGGTGGTACGACCATCAGGACGTGCCGCGGCAGGCCGTCGTCGCAACGGCGATGAACGCGTTGTGGATCGGCTTCGAGCGCGGCGCGCGCGGCGAGCTGTGGCCGACCTCAGCGTGACAGCGGCGCGCGGCGCCGCCTGCGTCACGAGGGCGCCGCGGCGGCCTCGGTCGCGGGGTCGGTCGCCATCCGCTTGAGCGCCCGCGCCCCCTCGCGGTCCACCGCGGACCGCATCGCCAGCGAGAAGAGCGCCAGCAGCGACTCGCAGGCCATCGGCTGCAGCCGCTCGAGCGCGTCCTGCACGGCGGGCCAGCCCTCGTCGGGCCGGCCGGCCTGCTCGAACGGCGTCCACACCGTCTCAAGGAAGAGATCGACGTAGATCTGCGCCAGGCGATCGGCGTGCTCGCGCACGACCGCGGTGAACTCGAGGGACCGCTCGAGCGGGACGCCGAGCTTCTGCAGCTCGCGGCCGGCCTTCGCCAGACGCGGGCTGGGAACCTCGAAACGCCCGTCGGGCAGCTGGCGCAGCAGGCCCAGCGAGAGCGACTTCACGAGCAGCTGCGGGTCGGTCGTCCCCCACTCGGCGATGAGGTCGGCGATCCCGACCGTCTGCGGCTCCTCGCCGCCGAACGGCCGCGCAAGCGCCTGCTTGAAGCGCAGCACCTCGCTGCTCGAACCGCCCGCGTCGTCGAGCAGGCGCTTGATGAGCTCGAGGTTGAAGCCCTCGGTCTGCAGTTCCTGGATGAGCTCCAGGCGCGTGATGTGCTCGGGCCCGTAGTAGCCGGTGCGACCGCGCAGCTCGGGCGGTGGCAGCAGGCCGCGTGATTGGTGCGCGCGGATGTTGCGCACGGTCATGCCGATCTTGCGGGCGAGCTCGTCGATCGTCACAACGGTGTCATCACTCGATGTCACATAGCAGAAGATACCCCGTTGACAGGTCGGTGCGCGACCGATGAGATAGACGGACATGTCTCCCGTCGTCCCACATTTCGAGCTCAGCGAGGAGAGCTCGGCCGAGGGCGCCCACATCATCCGCGTCCGCGGCGAGATCCATGTCTCCACGGCGCCGGAGTTCGCCCAGCGCCTGTCGGCCGCGATCGACAGCGGCAAGACCGCGATGGTGCTCGACATGTCCGGCGTCGAGTTCATCGACTCGACCGGTCTCAGCGTGCTGCTCAACGGCCTGCGGCTCGTCACCCAGATGCACGGCCGGATGGCGATCGTCTGCGCCAACCCGACCGTCCTGCGGCTCTTTCAGATCACGAGCCTCGACGACACGTTCGACATCTTCGCCGACCGCGCCACAGCGATCGCCCACGTGCTTCAGGAGCCGCCCGCGGGCGGCAGCTCGGCGGGCGCCCCGTAGGGTCCGAGCACCGCGGGCAGCGCGATCGAGCCGTCCTCGCGCTGGCCGTTCTCCAGCAGCGCGATCAGCGTGCGGCTCACCGCGACGGCGGTCCCGTTGAGCGTGTGCAGCGTCTCGGGCCGGGCGGACGGGCGGGTCAGATCGCGCATCCGGATCTCCAGGCGGCGCGCCTGGAAGTCGGTCGTGTTGGAGGTCGACGTCACCTCGCGGTAGCGCCTCTGCCCAGGCAGCCACGCCTCGATGTCGTACTTCTTCGCCGCGCTCGCGCCGAGGTCGTCGACGGCGATGTTCACGACGCGGTAGGGCACCTCGAGCTCGCCGAAGATCTCCTCCTCGATCGCCAGCAGCCGCTCGTGCTCCTCGGCGCTGCGATCGGGCTCGACGAACGAGAACATCTCGACCTTGTCGAACTGGTGCACGCGGAAGATCCCGCGCGTGTCCTTGCCGCCGGCGCCGGCCTCGCGGCGAAAGCACGGCGAGAAGCCCGCGTAGCGCAGCGGCAGGTCCGCCGCGTCGATGATCTCGCCGGCGTGCAGCGAGGCCAGCGCGACCTCGCTCGTGCCGACGAGGTACAGGTCGTCCGCCGGCAGGTGGTAGATCTGCTGTTCGGTGTCGGGCAGAAAGCCCGTGCCGTAGAGCGCCGGTTCGCGCACGAGCACCGGGGGGGCGACGGGCTCGAAGCCCTTGCCGCGCAGCTTGGCCAGCACCCACTGCACGAGCGCCAGCTCGAGCATCACGAGGTCGCCGCGCAGGTAGGCGAAGCGCGCGCCCGACAGCCGCGCGCCGCGCTCCATGTCGATCCGCTCGCCGGCGAGCTCGAGATGGTCGCGCCCGGTCTTCGAGGCGTCGCCGGCGACGCGCAGCACCTCGTCCTCGGGCTCGGCGGCCGTCGGGTCGGGCAGGTTGGGCAGCGTCCGCAGGAGCTCCTGCAGCTCGGCCTCGGCGGTCCGCGCCTGCTCGCCGAGCGCCTTGACCTCTTCCGACAGCGACTTCAGGCGTTCGAGCGTCGCCGCGACGTCGCGTCCCTCGCGCTTGCCCGCGGCGACGTCCTCGGAGGCCGACTTCTGTTCGGCGCGCAACGTCTCGGCGGCCTGCTGCGCCTCACGCCAGCGCCGGTCGAGCGCGAGCACCTCGTCCAGCTCCCGGGCCACGCCTTCGCCACGGCGCGCGAGCGCGGCCCGTACCGCCTCGGGCTCGCGGCGGATCAGCCTCAGGTCCAGCACGAAGGGCGGCTAGCCGCCTTTGACGGGCGCTGGCCTCGGAGTCCCGGCGGTTTCCCCGCCGGCCTTGCCCGCGTACTTCGCAAGGAACTTCGCGACCTGCTGCATCTCCTCGCCGGTGATGATGTTCTCCGGCATGATCGCCCCCGAGAAGCCGCCGTTCTGGATCGCGAAGACGACGTCCTCGACGTTCTCCTTGCGTTCGTCGAAGTTCGGGCCGTCCTCGCGCTCGCGATCGGCGACGTCGAACGTCGAACCCTGCGTGCCGGCCGCCTCGAGCGTGTGGCACCCCCCGCAGCGCTCCGCGAAGATCACCGCGCCGCGATGGTCCGGATCGTCCTCGGCGACCTGCACGCCCGACGAACCGCAGCCGGCCAAAAGCGACGCCGCGGCGACGAGGCAGGCGGCAATCAGAACGCGTCGAGCCATGGGCGGCGCAGATCATACGGAACAATGGCGCCGGCGATGTCCCGCTCACAGCTCATGGCCGCCCTCCTGGCGGTCCCCGCGCTCCTCCTTGGCGGCTGCGGCAACGACGACGCGTTGCGCACCGATCGGCCGGTCCTGCGCGTCACGCTCGACGAGTACCGGATCGTTCCGCAGAACGTCATCGTCAAGCCGGGACGGACGAAGCTCATCGTGCGCAACACCGGCCGGCTGACGCACAACCTCGCGATCCAGGTCCCGGAGGGTCCGGGCGGCAAGCCGCTCGACATCCCGGGCGGGCGCGTCGGCACGATGCAGCCCGGCGAGACCGGCGAGCCGATCAAGGTCAACCTCGAGCAGGGCGAGTACCGCCTGGTCTGCACGATCGCCAACCACGACGACCTGGGGCAGTACGGTGACCTGACGGTGCAGAGGTGACCAGCCGCGCAGAGCGGCAGGTGCAGGCCGACCCGGGGCGCGCGTTCCGCGACACGATCGGCCGCTTCCCGACCGGCGTGGCGATCGTCACCGCGATCGGCCCCGACGGACCGGGCGGCATGACGACCAACGCCGTGACCTCGCTGTCACTGGACCCGCTGCTGGTGATCGTCTGCTTCGAGGCGCGGTCGCGGACGCTCGAGATCGTGCGGGCGTCGCGCCGCTTCGCGGTCAACGTCCTGCGCGCCGGCGACGAGGAGCTGGCGACGGTGTTCGCGTCCAAGCGCGTCGGGCCCGCGAAGTTCGAGGCGCTGACCGAGCACCGCTGGAGCGAGGCGCACGGCGTGCCGGTGCTCGACCGGGCGCTGGCCTGGGTCGCCTGCGAGCTGCGCGAGCTGCTGCCCGGCGGCGACCACGAGATCGGCATCGGCGAGGTCGTCGCGACCGGCGCGCAGCCCGACGACGACAAGCCACTGGTCTTCTACCGCGGCGCCTATACGACGATCGCGGACTGACGAGACCGCCCAACCACGGGCGCGACAGGCTCAGGAGCTCGTCCCGCTCCCCGTTCGCGTTGCTCGCACCCCGCTGTGGTCGGGCGCGGGGTGTGTCGCTCGCCGCCACCGGTCACCCGTCGCGGTGGTCGTGGCGATTCGGGTGCGGTATCCGCCCCGTCGTTCGACACGTACCGGACTCCCGCGAGCGGAACGCTCCCGGACGCGGTTGGAGTCGTCGCGCAACGGTGCCTCTAGCATGGCGGCCGTTGTGAGCAACTCATGAAGGGCCGCGTCTGCGCGATCACCGGTGCAAGCGCCGGCCTGGGCTACGAGACCGCGCTGGCGCTTGCCCGCAGGGGGGCGACGGTGGCGCTGCTGTGCCGCAGCGAGCAGCGCGGCGGGCAGGCGCAAGACCGGATCGCGGCGCAGACGGGCAACACGGACCTGCACGTCGTGCACTGCGACCACGCCAACCTCGACACGGTGCGCGCTGCGGCGGCCACGCTGCGCGCACGCTTCGACGCCCTGCATGTGCTCGTCAACAACGCCGGGCTGATGCTCGGCCAGCGCCGGATCACCGTCGACGAGCTCGAGGAGACCTTCCAGGTCAACCACCTCGCCGGGTTCCTGCTGACCGACCTGCTGCGCGAGCGCCTGATCGCCTCGGCGCCGGCGCGCGTCATCACGGTCTCCTCGGCCGCCCATCGGGCCGGGGCGCTGGACTTCGACGATCTGCAGTCGCTTCGCCTCTACGACGGCTGGTCGGTCTACGCGCGCTCCAAGCTCGCCAACGTCCTGTTCACGTACGAGCTCGCACGCCGCCTGCAGGGCACGGCCGTCACGGCGAACACCCTGCACCCGGGGATCGTGCGGTCGCGTTTCGGCCACGACAACGGCCGCGCCACGCGGGCGTTCATGACACTCACGCAGCTGCCGCCGCTGGGCGCCTCGCCGCGCCGCGGGGCGCGCACGCAGGTGTGGCTTGCGAGCGCGCCCGAGATCGCGGCCGTCAGCGGCCGCTACTTCGTTCGCTGCCGCTCGCGGCGCTCCTCGCGCGCCTCACGCGACGCGGTCGCCCAGCGGCGGCTGTGGGAGTCGAGCGAGGCCCTGCTGGCCGCATGAGAGAACCATGAGCGGTCGGGCCGTGACGGATGGGACGACCCTCCGCGACCACTACGATCGGCCGGCAGCGGGGTAGGCCCGAGTCACGTCGATCCATCTGGAGGTCCAATGTCCGCAGTACGCCGTGCACTCGCCGTTCTCCCCGTGGCCGCTGTCGCGATGGCCGCCCCGTCCGCGCAGGCAGCTGAGATCAAGACGCTCCCGTGCGTGCCATACGTCGCCGGGCAGCAGACGATGCCCGTCGTCGCCGTCGGCTTCACGCCGGGCAGCTTCGTCACGGTCTACACGAACACGACCGCCAACCTGACGCCGCGGGTCCTCACCTCCTCGCCCCTGGACGGGGTCGGCGGCTTCCAGACCGCGACGCTGCCGCCGCCGTTCACGAAGCCCAACGACAACCTCGAGACGTTCAACCTCATCGCCGAGGACAAGGCCAACCCGGCCGCACCGATCCGCGCGGCGGTGCCCTTCCAGGTCGTGCGCTTCGGCATGTCGCGTACCCCCAACCCCAAGCGCCCGCGCCAGAGGGTGACGTACACCGCGCGCGGCTTCACCCCCGGCAAGCCCGTCTACGCCCACTTCCGCTTCAAGGGCGTCACGCGCCGGACCGTGAGCCTCGGCGATGCGAAGGGGCCGTGCGGGATCACCTCGAAGCGGATGCGCGCGCTGCCGACGAAGATCCGTTACGGCGCGTGGCGCGCCTACATCGACCAGACCAAGAGGTTCTCGGTCCAGACGCGCCCGCAGTGGATCGACCCGTTCACGATCACGCGCGTGCTGCGCTGAGCCTCGGCCCGGGGCGGCGGGCAGGCGCGGCTACACGATCAGCGCGGCGCGCAGCGCGAGGAACGCCACGACGCCCGCCGCGAGCGCGACCACGCCGATCTCGCGGCGAACGATCGACAGTACGACGGAGCGCTGCTCGGCCTCGGGCAGCGCTCCCACCGCCTGCGCGTTCTCCAGGCCGCGGTTCTCGAGGACCTGCTCGGCCGAGATGATCCGCAGCTGCTCGGCGATCAGCCCGATCGCGACCGGCAGCAGCGCGTAGAGCCAGTACAGCCCGTCAGCCGGCTCGTGGCCGGCGACGAACAGCCCGCCGGCGACGAGCGCCTGCACGATCGCGACGACCTGCCCGGCGCGCAGCAGCGGCCAGACGGCGCCGCTGGGTCGCACCTGCCACCAGCGCCAGCCGGCGAGGGCGGCCGCCGCCGCGTTGGTCGCGAGCGTCGCCCAGGCGGCGAGCTCGGCGATCAGCCGCTCATCCATGGATTGTCGAGAGCATGTGAGACATAGCTGATAGAAAGGAAGTCGTGCTGAGCACCTATCTCCCGGCAATCATCTTCGTCAGCCTCGGAACAGCGGTCGGCGTCGCGTTTGCCTTGCTCAACCGGCTGTTCGGGCCGCGTCGCGCGGTTCCACACAAGACCGATCCCTACGAGTGCGGCCTGCCGTCCGAGGTTCAGCAGGGCTTCCGCTTCGGGATCAGCTTCTACCTCATCGCGATGCTGTTCATCCTCTTCGACATCGAGGTCATCTTCCTGTATCCCGTCGCCATCCAGCTCAAGACCTTCGGGACCTTCGCGCTGCTCGAGATCACCGTCTTCATCGCGCTGCTGATGACGGCGTTCGTCTACGTCTGGAGAAGGGGGGCGCTCGAATGGCGGTAGAGCGCCAGAAGCTCGCGGTCGTGCCCGCCGGAACCGACCTCTCCAAGGAGGACTTCCGCATCCGCCAGCTGCGCGCGCGCGACATGCTGCGCGGTGACCTCGGCGACGAGGACCTCGACAAGTACGTCGAGGAGCGCGTGCTGACGACGACGCTCGAGAAGGCCGTCGCCTGGGCGCGCTCCAACGCCCTGTTCCCGGCGACGTTCGGCCTGGCCTGCTGCGCGATCGAGATGATGTCGATCGTCGGCGCGCGCGTCGACGTCGCGCGCTTCGGCTTCGAGGCCTTCCGTGCCTCGCCGCGCCAGGCCGACCTGCTGATCCTGTCGGGCCGCATCTCGATCAAGATGGCACCGGTCGTACGGCGCATCTACGACCAGATGCTCGAGCCGAAGTGGGCGATCGCGATGGGGGCCTGCTCGAGCTCGATGGGCGTCTTCAACAACTACGCGATCGTGCCGGCCGACAAGTTCATGCCGGTCGACGTGCACGTGCCCGGCTGCCCGCCGCGGCCCGAGGCGCTGCTGCACGGGATCCTCAAGCTGCGCAAGATGATCCAGGCGGATCCCGACATGGGCTGGCGCGCTGGTCATCAGGCCTACGGCACCGAGGAGGTCGTGCCCGGCGAGGACCAGGCGACCGCCGTCAACGTCTTCAGGCAGACGCCGGGGAGCGCCCAGGGTGCCTGATGGCGTTGGCCTGGAGCTCCTCGCCCAGGAGCTGCGCGAGGCCGATGCCGACGCGGTCCTCGGGACGCTGTACTTCCGCGACAAGGCGACGCTGATCGTCGACCCGGCGACGATCGTGCAGACGCTCGAGCACCTGCGCGCCAAGGGCTACGGCGCGCTCATGTCCGTGCACGGCGTCGACTACTACCCCGAGGAGCCGCGCCTGGGGGTGCACTACGAGCTGCTGGACATGAACGCCGTCGACCGCCTGACGGTGAAGCTGCGCGTGCCGCTGGACAACCCCCACGTACCCTCGGTGACGCCGGGCTGGTCGACGGCCAACCACCAGGAGCGCGAGATCTACGACATGTTCGGCGTCGTCTTCGACGGCCATCCGGACCTACGGCGGATCCTCATGCCCGAGGACTACGAGGGCCACCCGCAGCGGCGCGACTTCCCGATCGGCGGCGAGCCCGTGCTGTTCACGGTCGACGAGGCAGAAGGGACGGCGTACACCCAATGACCGCGCGCCATTCGTGTGACATCGCCGGGAGGTCGCCGCTTGCGGCGATCGTACGGCGAAACCTCGTAGTCGAGCCGGAAAGCAGGTACTCGCGATGAGCACCGACGTCACCCGCACCGCATCGGACTACCGCGCGATGGAGGAGTCGATCACCATGGCGCCGCTCGAGCGCCTCGGTACCGACGAGCTGGACCAGGAGCTGCTCACGCTCAACATGGGTCCGCACCATCCCGCCACCCACGGGGTGCTGCGCCTGCTCGTGACGCTCGAGGGCGAGGTCGTGCGCGACCTCAAGCCGATCATCGGCTACGTCCACACCGGCATCGAGAAGACGGCCGAGGACAAGTCCTA
>Ga0136615_10000643_pt1 | contig 16209 bp, 4 predicted proteins | sample AntDrymUQ2882206_2_FD_106647 | JGI IMG/M metagenome (GOLD analysis project Ga0136615, IMG submission 106647) | Polar desert sand microbial communities from Dry Valleys, Antarctica - metaG UQ288 (22.06) | ecosystem: Environmental > Terrestrial > Soil > Desert | place: Antarctica: Dry Valley...
ACAGGCCGGGACGTTCGAGCGCATCGCGCTCGAGCTGGAGCGCGTCCTCGCGCCGATCGCGAGCCGCCTAAGCGACGAGCGCGTGCTCGACACGCTCGCGAAGCTGGGCGTGCAGTTCCCGCCCGAGCTCCTCGCGAACCCCGCCTTCAACGCGGCGCGCCGGACCATCTCGGAGAGCACGGGTCAGCTCGCGTCGCTCGTGGGCGAGCTGGAGGCCGCCATCACGGCGGAGGACGTGCCGGGCATCGTTGCCGCCGCGTCGGCCCTGGTGACCCAGGAGGTGCGCCTCCTCGACTCGTTCGCGGACCTGGGTGCAGCGCTCACGACTGCGGCGCCCGGTCTACCGGGCATCATGCAGGCGCAGGTGGCGGCGCTCGTCGACCAGCTGCCCAGGAAGCTGTTCGAGCTCCTCCTCGCCGAGGTCTTCGACCTGGTGCCGTCGGTCGGCGCGGCTCTGCAGGTCCTGGGCGTGATGGAGCGCGTCCTCGACCTGGGGGATCCGCTCGACCCGACGAAGCCTGAGTTCGACCGGCTGCGCGTACGGCTCGACCGACTCATCCCAGCGCTAACCGACCCCGTCGCGCAGCTTGAGACCCTCTACGGCTGGGGCCGCTCCGACTTCGACGCGGACGCGCTCCTCGCCGTCCTTGAGAGCGCGCTGGCGCGACTCGGCCTCCCGGTCCTGCTCCGCCCGGACGGACCCGGCGTGCCGCCGGTGCTGGAGGCGTTCGCGGTCGACCTCCGCCCGACGACGACAGGCGCGCCGCCCGGCCTGGAGCTCTCGGTCGTGCTACCCGGCTCGATCGACACCACCATCGATGTCCCGATCTCGCCGCCGACGTGGACCGGCTCGGTGCGCCTCAAGGGCGCGGTGCGCGTCGGCACGACCGGCGCGCTCCGCCCGCCCCTTGCCATCGAGCTCGCGCCGCCGGCGCCGCCCACCGAGCTGACGGGGAGTGCCACGATCACCGTGCAGGGCCAGGCCGCGGAGCCGATCGTGCTCCTCGGGCAGGCCGGCGGTAGCCGCCTCGAGATCGCGAGGGCCTCGCTGGAGGGCGGGGTGACGCTGCGCTGGAACGCCGGCGCCGGGCGCGCCGTGGCGGAAGTCTCCGCGGCCGGTCGGATCACGGGCGGCCGGCTGGTGATCGACGCCTCCTCCGCCGATGGGTTCCTGCGCACGGTCCTGGGCGGCGCTCGCATCGACTCGACGTTCGACCTCGGCTTCGCCTTCACGCCGGAGAGCGGCGTCCGCTTCGAGGGCAGCGGGGGCCTCGAGATCCAGCTCCCCGTCCACGTGCAGCTGGGGCCGGTGGAGATCCAGTCGCTCTACCTCGTGGCCGGGCTTGCCGGGGCCACGATCCCCATCGAACTGTCGACCGCTTTCAAGGTGGACCTCGGCCCACTTTCGGCGAGCGTCGACCGGCTCGGCGTCATCGTGAATGTCGGCTTCCCGCCGGGCGGCGGCAACGCCGGTCCGGCCGATATCTCGTTCGCCTTCAAGCCGCCCAACGGGCTGGGCATCGCGGTCGATGCCGGGGCGGTCAAGGGCGGCGGATACCTCTTCCTGGACCACGCCAAGGGCGAGTACGCCGGCGCGCTGGAGCTGACCGTCGCGGGCTTCCTGTCGCTCAAGGCCATCGGGCTGCTCAACACGCGGCTGCCCGGGGGGCAGCAGGGCTTCTCGCTGCTGGTGATCATCACCGCAGAGTTCAGCCCCGGGTTCCAGCTCGGCTACGGGTTCACGCTGCTGGGCGTTGGCGGGATCTTGGGCCTCAACCGCGGCGTGCTGCTCGACCCGCTGGCCCAGGGCGTCCGGACGGGGGCCGTAAACAACATCCTCTTCCCGACGAACATCATCGAGAACGCGCCGCGGATCCTGAGCGACCTCCGCGCGATCTTCCCGCCCGAGGACGGCACCTTTCTCATCGGGCCGATGGCCAAGATCGGCTGGGGCACCCCGACGCTCATCAGCATCTCGCTCGGGGTGATCATCGAGATCCCTGGCAACGTGGTGATCCTGGGGCGGCTGCGTCTGGCCCTCCCGACCGATGAGGCCGCCCTCGTCGTCCTCCAGGTCACGTTCATCGGCGCGCTGGAGTTCGACAAGCGGCGCATCTGGTTCTTCGCCTCGCTCTACGAATCGCGCGTCGTGTTCATCACGCTCGAAGGCGAGATGGGCCTGCTGATGGACTTCAGTGACCAGCCCGACTTCGTGCTCTCGGTGGGCGGCTTCCACCCACGCTTCAAGGCGCCGCCGCTGCCGTTCCCGAGCCCCGCGCGGATCGCCATCTCGCTCATCAACGAGAGCTTCGCGCGGGTGCGTGCCGAGGCCTACTTCGCGGTCACCTCGAACTCGGTGCAGATGGGCTGTCGCGCCGAGGCGTTCTTCGGCTTCAGCGCGTTCAGCGTCGGGGGCTATCTGAGCTTCGACGCGCTACTCCAGCTCTCGCCGGTCTACCTGATCGTGGACGTCTCGTCGGGCTTCTCGGTGAAGGTCTTCGGCGCCGGCGTCTGGGGCGTTCACCTGCGTGGCTCGTTGGAGGGCCCGGCGCCCTGGCGCATCCGCGGCTCGGCCGAGATCGAGATCCTGTTCTTCTCGTTCGATGTCGACGTCGACGTGACGTTCGGCGAGGAGCGTCGTGACACGCTGCCGCCCATCGAGGTCCTGCCCAGGCTCGAGGACGAGCTCCGCAAGCTCGAGAGCTGGCGCGCCACGCCGCCGCCGTCGGGGCGCCTCTTCGTGGACCTGCGAGATGTGGGCGAGGCGGACGAGCTGATCCTCCATCCCGTGGGCACTCTCCAGGTCAGCCAGCGCTTCGCGCCGCTGAACCTGCCGCTCGACCGCATCGGGGCGCAAAAGCCGTCGGACGTGAAACGAGCGGCGGTGGAGGTGGCGTCCGGTGCTCTCGCGGTGAAAGGCCCCGTGCGAGAGAAGTTCGCGGCGGCGCAGTTCCGCGACATGGAGGACGCGCAGAAGCTCTCCGCGCCGGCCTACGAGCCGCTCGACAGCGGCGTGGAGCTCGCGCCTGCCGGCGACGTCTGGTCGACGGGCCGCTCGGCCGAGCGTGTCGTGCGCTACGAGACGATCGTGCTGGACACGGCGCTCGAGCCGAAGCGCATCCGCTTCTTCGAGTTCTGGAGCGGTCTCTTTGCGCAGCTCTGGGGCGGCGCCGCGATCGCGCGCTCCGTGGTCTCGCTCCAGACCGAGAAGCGGCTCCAGCCGTTCGAGGAGAAAATGGTGGTGACGCCGGACCTCTTCACGGTGGCGCTGCAGGCCGACAACACGGCGCTCGCGGCCAGCGCGACGTTCACCAGCTTCGCCGCAGCACAGGCGCACCTCGCCGACGCCGTCCTTGCCGACCCGGCCCTGGTGGACGCCATGCACGTCATCCCGTCGGTCGAGCTGAAGCGGGCCGCGTGAGCCCGCTGCCCGGCTCCTACTCGTTCCTGCCCTATGCGCGCCAGGGCCTGGGCGCGCACGTCACCGAGCAGGACGGCGACCAGACGGTCCGCCTCCGGGGCTCGATCGCCGTCGGCCTGCGTGTCACGGGCCAGCGCATCGGAGGCGGCACCGACCAGCGTCTGGTCGACCGTCCCGTGCAGCTATACGGGCCCGGCGAGGTCGTGGGCATAGACACGCGGGCCATCGTGCGGACGGAGCCGCGCCCCTGGATAACGAATTTCGAGCCCAACTACATGCCCTTCGTCGAGTTCTACGACGAGGACTTCCCCTGGCGCTACACGCCGGCCCGACCGAGCGCTGACCTGCGTCGCGTCCGGCCGTGGCTGACGCTCGTGGCCCTGCGCGAGCCGCCGGAGACGGGTCCAGCGGAGTTCGAGGACCACCCCGATCTGCTTGGCCGGCCGCTGCCGTTCATCCGCGTCGGCGACGCGGCGAACCTTTTCCCGGCCGCCGCCGATCTGTGGGCCTGGGCGCACGTCCACGTGAACGCCGCGTTCGGATCGGGCGGCGAACCGACGGCACTCGCGGCGCGCCTCGAGCAGACCGTCCGCGAAGACCGGGACAGGGCCTACTCGCGCCTCGTCTCTGCGCGGATCCTGGAGCCGACCACGGGCTACCACGCCTTCCTCATCCCTTCCTTCGAGACCGGTCGTCTGGCCGGTCTGGGGAAGGACCCGGCAGCGGCCGCCTTCGCGACGCAGTCGGCCTGGGGCGCGGGCCAGGCGGGTGCCGAGGCGAACGACTTCCCCTACTACCACCGCTGGTACTTCCGAACCGGAACGGTCGGCGACTTCGAGTACCTGGTGCGGCTGCTCCAGCCCCGCACGGTCGATCCGCGCGTCGGCCGGCGCGACATGGACGTCCTGCACCCGGGCCTGCACCTGCCACCGATCACCCACCTCGAGGGCGTGCTCCGTCTCGGCGGCGCGCTCCTCCCGCCCGAGATCTCGCTCGACGAGGACACGCGGACCGAGATCGAGAAGCACGAGGCATGGGCGCGCAAGCCCAGCCCGCCGTTCCCGCCGCACCCCTTCCAGGCGGCGCTGGCGGCCATCGTGAACCTGGCCGACGACTACGCCACACAGCGGGCCGCGAACGCCAACGATGCCGCCGCCGGGAGCATGCCCGCCGCCGCCGCTGAGCTCCGGGCGGACCTCCAGGGCCGCGAGGATCCGCTCATCGTGCCGCCGCTCTACGGACGCTGGCACGCTATGACGGCGCGACTCGACCTCGCCGAGGCGAACCCGCCCGACGACGCGCATCCTGACGACACGCGCTGGGTCCACGAGCTGAACCTGGATCCGCGCCACAGGGTCGCGGCGGGCTTCGGGTCCGGCGTCGTGCAGAAGACCCAGGAGGACCTCATGGAGGCCGCCTGGCGACAGGTCGGCGACGTCCTCGAGGGGAATCAGAAGATACGTTTCGCCCAGGTCGCGAAGGCCGCGAGCGCCATCTGGCACGGACGCGAGCTGGCCGCCGCCCAGGACGCCGCGCAGGAGCGATTCCTGGCGATCGCGGCGCCGATCCAGCGGCGCATCCTTCACGATGGGCTCACCGTCCACCACCACGTCACCGAAAGCCGGCTGCCCGCGGCGGCCCTCTCGACCATGATGCGCAAGGCACTCCGGCCTAGGGGTCGGGTGTCAAGGCTCGTGGCCTTCGGACCTCAGGCGCACGCAGGGAACCTCGTCGAGCGGCTGAACAGCGGCGCGGTGACATCCGCGCCGCCCAAGGTGGCGCCTCCCGGCGTCACGACCGGGGCGTCGCTGGCCGACGTCCTCCGGCCCAGGCAGATCCCGGGCTTCCTGGTCGACTGGCTCATCCGCTGGCCTTGGCTCCGGTTCTTGCCACTCCTCCTGGCGGTCCTGGTCGCGCTCCTGCTACTGCTCGTCTCCGTGCCCCTCGCCCTCGCCGCGGCCGTGGTCCTCATCGCGCTCGCCGTCTCGCTCTACTGGTTCCTCGATCGGCTTCTGGCGCGATCGCGCGCCAGCGAGGCGCTCAAGGGCGAGGGCGACACGGGCGGGGTAGAGGCGCTCGGCAAGAGCCCCGACTTCGCGCTGGGCAGGCCGGGCGTGGACCCGGCGCCGAGCATGGGCACGACCGACAGCGCCGAGGCGGAGCGCTTCAAGGCGGCGTTGGGCAGCATCTACGCGGTCGACGAGGCCGAGCGCGGGATCCCGGTCAAGGAGCGCCGGCCGGTCGACCTGGACGCGATCGCGGGCGCCACGATCGAGGGCCTCAGGCCCGGCAAGACCATCCCGGCGCGGCTGTTCGGCACCATCTCCGTCCCCGGCCGGATCGCCGACCAGCTCGTCGCGCCGGCGCCCGAGTCGTTCGATGAGGTGATGGTCTACCCGGAGATAGACGCCCCGATGTACGAACCCCTGAAGGACATCTCGAGCGAGCTGTTCCTGCCCAACATCAACCTCATCGGCAATGACACCATCACGCTGCTGGAGACGAACCAGCGCTTCATCGAGGCCTACATGGTCGGGCTGAACCATGAGTTCGCGCGCGAGCTGCTCTGGCGCGAGTACCCGACCGACTCCCGCGGCAGCTACTTCCGGCAGTTCTGGGACGTGCGGACGCTCCTCGCGGCGGCGAGCGTCGACCCTGTCGCGCTGCGCGAGCGCCTGCACGACATCCCGGAGCTCCACACCTGGCCGGTCGACTCGCCCCTGGGAGCGCATGACCACCGCGAGGTGCAGGGCCGCGCTGAGAAGGAGCTCGTACTGGTCATCCGTGGCGAGCTGCTGAAGCGGTACCCGACCGCGGTCGTCTACGCGCACAGGGCGGCCTGGGAGAGGGACGGCGCGGGCGCCATAGACAGGACCGAGCCGCGCCGGCTCGCCGGCCAGGAGGGCGCCGAGGCGGACCCGGCGGCGGCGCACTTCAAGATGCCGCTGTACGAGGCAAAGGTCGATCCGGACGTCACCTTCCTGGGGTTCGACCTCACCGCGGAGGCTGCGTTGGGAGGCCCGATCGAGGGGGCCGAGGACGACCCGGGCTGGTTCTTCGTCATCAAGGAGCGGCCCGGGGAGCCTCGCTTCGGCCTCGACTCTCGGTCGGGACCGCCCAGCATCCGCGTGGACACCTGGAACGAGCTCGCCTGGGTGGACGTGCTGCCCGCGGCGCCGGCCGTCGCCAAGACGCTGCCGGTCGGCGTGCGCACGGTCGAGACCTCGCTCGTGGCGCCGGCCGACGACCGGATCGAGCGTCAATGGCAGGACGACAAGCAGTTCCGCTGGCGTCCCGACACGGATGCCGCGGAGGTGGCCTACATCCTCTACCAGCTCCCCGTGCTGATGGCCGTCCACGCGGCCGAGATGTTGAAGCCGGCCCCCGGTGCCTGAGTTCGAGGAGCGCCGGGAGGCGCTCGCGCAGAGCCGGAAGGCGGTCGAGCTCGCGCGCCGCGAGCTGCTGTTCGCAGGGGAGGCCGTCGCGCGCGCCGAGAAGGCTCGTGCCGAGGCGAAGCGGCGGGCCGACCGGGCCGACCGGGAGCGGCTGGCGAGTCTCGATACAGCGGTCGATGAGGCGCGCATCAGGGCCGAGCGGCTGGCCGGCGAAGCGCGTCGGCTGCGCGACGAGGACAGACGGCTCGTTGCCGAGACGGGAAGACTCTTCGACCCGCGGGAGCAGTTGGGCCGACTCTCCGATCGTTCCCCGATCCTGCTGTTCCCGCTGCGGCTCGAGACGCGCTTCCGGAGCAGCGACGCGGGCACGCCGCAGCTGTGGGTCCGCGTCTACCCCGACAGCTGCCTCGTGGACAGCTTCGACCCATCGTTGACCGAGGCTGAGGTCCGCAGCGCGCGCTCGTTCTGGGCCGCCATCTGGCGTGCAGCCGGTGACGAAGCGCTGGAGCGCGCGGCCTGGCGAGAGCTCGTCGCGTCGCACGGCAGCGGACGCGCCGGCTGGATCGTCAGCCAGTACCGGCCGCTCAACGAGGGCGACGCCCCAACGCCCGCACCGCCACACGACATCCGGCTCATCGTCATCTCAGCGACACCCCTGCCGCAGCAGACGGCGGCGTTCTGGATCGCGACGTGGCGTGCGAAGGGGGACGCTGCCGCAGAGCAGGCCGCGTTCGCGACGCTCCAGGGCGCGGTCGGGCCGGCCCGGGCAGCCGAGATCGCGGCCCATCGCCCGGTCAACTTCACGGATGCGCCAGCGGCCCCGGCGACGCACGCCGGCGCGTCGGTCCAGGTCGCGGTCCTCGCGCTGACGTCCCCCGCCGATATGCAGACGCGACGAACCTCCTGGTCGAGCGCACCCAAGGTCGATCTGCTGCCGGACTGCTTCGTGCTGCTGCGGGTAGGCCGCGACAGGACCACCCGGACCACGCAGGGGCGGCCGATAGCGCGACCGCTCTACGCCGGCCCGGACCCGAGCGCGCCCGCGGCTGAGCAGCTGCAACCGGTCGGCGACGACCTCAGGATCCCGGACGAGCTGGCCTGGATGTTCGACTTCGAGCGCGCCGTCGACGCTGGCATGGGCTTCGTCGTCGATCTCTCCGCCGACGAGGAGGCGCGCGGCTTCGAGCGGCTGATGGTCCTCGGCGTGCGCCTCGGGGAGTCGGCCCAGGAAGGTGGCCAGGGCCTCGAGCGGCTGCTCGAGCACCATCTCCACAGCCGCGCTGGCATGGAGATCGTGGCCCAGGGCACGCCCACCAACAACACCGAGAAGAAGGACTCGGGCTACGCCTTCCGCGACGACCCGGATGCGAGCTTCATGACGCTCTTCAAGGGCCAGCCGGGGTACGAGGTGGTGGCCGATCCGCTGCTGCGCAGCGATGGCCAGTGGCTGGCGGACCTGCTCGGTGTCCGCCACGACCTGGCGCAGCGGTTGCCCAACGCGCGGCTCACGGACCAGAGCGAGGCACGCGCGATGCAGATCGCGCTCTGGCCCGGGACGCTCGGCTACATGATGCGGACGCTGCTCGCGCCGATCTTCTCGGAGGAGACGGTGCGCGTGACGCGGCGCTTCTTCACGCGCTACGTCAGCGGTCGCGGTCCGCTCCCCGCCCTGCGCATCGGCCGGCAGCCCTACGGGATCGTCCTTACCACGGCCTTCGACCGCGTCGACTGGTTCCGCGACGAGGGCGTCGCACACCTCATGCACGTGGAGGGACAGGGCTTCCTGGGCGGGCTCTACCGCATGCTCCGACGCATCGAGGACGACTGGGACCCGCTGGTGCGGCAAGTCAGCCGCATCGGGCAGCGCGGTGACGACCCGCACCAGGTGCTGCTCGACGTGCTCGGGCTGCACGCGGGCTCCGTCGAGTACCACCCGCTCCAGGCGGAGAGTGTCGAGCACAAGTTCTACGAGCTCGCGTTCTTCGACGTGACCATCGCGCTGCGTTTCCTCGACCTGATGCAGGCTGCCATCCCGCTCGCGCTCCTGCGCAGCTTCGGCTACACCGGCGAGGAGGTGCCGGACATCCTGGGCAAGGTCTGGAAGGCCCGGCAGACGCCGCTCACGGGGCCGCTCGTGGACGATCGGCCGCTATCGGAGACCGAGACCATCCGGGCGTACGCCGGGCAGCGGAACTACATCCAGTGGTTGGCCGACGCGGCGCGCAGCGGGCTCGAGGCACTCCGCCAGCAGGGGGGCTTCGACGGCAACGTCCGGCCGACGGCGCTCCTGTATCTGCTCCTGCGGCACGCGCTACAGCTGGGCTATCGCGAGGTGGCCGTGCGGCTGGCGGTGGAGGCAGACATCGTGAGCGACGTCGCGTCGCTCGATCGGGAGCCGGCCTTCGTCCACATCCGCGATGCCCAACGCCGGAGCGAGAGCCACTACGACCTGCTCTTCAGGGAGGAAGCCCGGATCACCGGCGAGCCTCGCTTCACCGTCGCGGAGCACATCGCGCGGCGCATCACGACGATCGACCCGGAGTTCGCCGAGCAGATCGCGGCCATCGACAGGCTCGCCGGCCTGCCCACGGCACGACTCGAGCGGATCATGGCCGAGACCATCGATACCTGCAGCTACCGGCTCGACGCCTGGAAGTCGGGCCTGCTCGGGTGGCAGCTCGAGCGCCTCCGCATGCGCGACGAGCAGGAAGGTGCCGGAGGCCTGTTCCTGGGTGCGTTCGGATGGATCGAAGAGCTCGTCTCCCAGCGCAGGGAGCCGGAGCCGGTCGCGCTCCCGGCCGACCTGGCCGCACGCATCGACGGGCCGTCCCCGCCGTCCGAGCCGCTGACGCGCGACGCCACGAACGCCGGGCTGGTCCACGCGCCTTCTCTGAACCAGGCCGCGACCGCCGCCGTGCTGCGCAACGGCTACCTCGCGAACGACGGCCGGCTGGCGGTCGACCTCTCGTCGAAGCGCGTGCGTCTGGCGCTGGAGATCCTGGACGGGATGCGCAACGGCCAGTCCCTGGGCGCGCTGCTGGGCTACCGCTTCGAGCGCCACGTCCATGACCACGGCCCGCTCCAGGTGCGCGCCCTGATCTATCCGCTGCGCAAGCGCTTCCCGCTCCTGGCCGAGCAGATCGCCAAGACGAAGACTGACGACGCTGGGACACGGGAGGCGGTCGCGGCGCAGAACGTGGTGGACGGCCGGAAGCTCGTGGAGCACGTCGAGCGCACCAACGCCTTCGAGTACCCCTTTGGCGTGGCGGAGTTGCCCAGCCCCGCGCCCTCTCCGGACCACGCGCGCTCTCTCGCGGCCGCGGTCCGACACATCCGCGAGATCAACGACGCCCTCGCTGATCTGGTCCTCGCCGAGGGCGTGCACCAGGCGGTCATCGGGAACTACGAGCGCTCGGCGGGGACGCTGGACGCGTTCGCGAAGGGCAGCCACCCGACCGAGCCGGAGGTCGTCAGGACGCCGCGCAGCGGCATCGCCCTCACTCTCCGGACGGCCATCCACCTGCCCGTCCCCGTGCCGGCGAACCCCGTGCCGGCCATCCCGGCGGCCACGCCGCTGGCCCTCGCGGAACCCGCGCTCAACGCTTGGCTCGCACGCCGCCTGCCCGCGCCCGATAGGCTGCGCTGCGTGCTGCGCTTCACTCCGATGGGCGCGGCAGCGGAGACGAGGACGGTCGTCTCGCAGACGCAGCTCGGCCTGCATCCCATTGACCTCCTCTACCTCTCGGAGACACGCGCCGACCAGGCCCTCGGCGATCTCGAGGACCGCGTCCTGCGCTGGCTCCACGCGACGCACACGCCCCGCCTCGACCGGCCCATCACGCTCGCCTACACGGAGCGCGATGGCACGAACGTCACGTTCTTCGAGCTGGCGGCGCTGCTGCGCAGCCTGCGCGCGCTGGTCGTCGCGTCGCGGCCGCTCGAGGCGGCCGATCTGATGCGCGCCAATGACGCCTCGAGCGACGACGCGTCGGCCGTCTCGCTACCCGTCAGCCGCGTGGCCGATCGCGTCGCGGACCTGCGCGACCCCGCGACGGGTGTCCTCCGCGTCCTCGCTGATGGCCGCACGACCGTTGATGCTGCGGCCACCTCGATCGACGCGGCTCTGGGCGCCTACACCGCGGCGGTGGCACGCGCCGCCGCGTACCGGCTCCCGCAGACCGGCACGGGCTTCGTCTTCGAGTGGCGGCAGGGCGCCTACCGCGCGCTCACGGACAAGGTCGCGGAGCGCCTCGCGCGCTGGGAGGAGCGACTGACGCGTTACGTCGCCCTGATCCTTGATCACGATGCGGTCGCGGGTGGGCTCACCGAGCCCGAGCGGATCGCGCGCCTCCAGGCCGCGGAGGCCTTCATCACCACCGCTCCGACGACCCCGGTCCCCGTCTCCGCGACGTTCCGGTCGCAGCTCGACGGCCGGCGCGCCGCGTTCGAAGCGAAGCGCGACGTGCTGCGCGACCTCGTGACCGTGCCGCGGACGACGCTCGCGGCGCTGGTAGCCGACGTCCAGAACGCGCTGCCGCTAACGCCGTTCGACGCCGAGCCGCTTGACCTGGCGCCTGACCTTGATGCGCTCGACCGGTTCCGGGAGAGCCTCTCGACCGGCCTGGGCCGGCTGACCGAGGAGATCCAAGGGCGCCTGACGAGGGTCGATACGCTCCTCACGCAGCACGCGACGACAAGCGGACCGGCCGCCGTGCGGCTGCTCCAGGCCGCCGGGAGGCTGCTCTTCGGCGAGGATCTGACGCTCATCCCACAGGTGCGCATGCCGGCCGAAGCGACCGACGAGCTCGCCAACGCGGTCGCGCACAGCGTCTCCGGCCAGCTCACGAGCCACCTCGCGCGCGACTTCCCGGTCGACGACTGGCTCCACGGCGTGGCCCGTGTCCGGGACAAGATGCGCCACTGGGAGAACGCGATGCTTCTCGGCGAGGCGCTCGGCGCGGCAGCCGGTATCGAGCCCACGCCGCTCCAGCTGCCGCACGTGCCGACCGAGAAGTGGCTGGGGCTGGAGTTCGCGCCGAACACGAAGATCGAGAGCGATCGCCTCCTCTACACGGCATCGCTCGAGCAGCCCTTCGACCGCACGCAGCCCATCAGCGGCCTGCTCGTGGACGAGTGGACCGAGGTGATACCGAGCGAGTCGGAAGAGACGGGCGTCGCCTTCCACTACGACCGGCCGAACTCCGAGCCGCCACAGGCCTGGCTGCTGGCGCTGCCTGCCCTCCAGAAGGGCGTATGGAGCTGGGAGGAGCTGATCGGGGCCGCGACCGACGCGCTCGACACGGCCAAGCGCCGGGCGATCGAGCCCGTGCACATCGACCAGACCCCCTACAGCTGGTTCCTACCGGCCACGATGTCCTCGTACACGCTGCCCGAGATCTCCATCTCCAACCAGCTGCTCCAGAACGTGGCCATCCGCGACTTCGTTATCAGGCAGGGTGATACGGGATGACAGAGCGGTTCGCCGTCGCGGACATGCGTCTGGCGCTCCTTGAGCGCATGCATCCCGCGATCACGCGCTGGAACAGGCTGGAGGGACGGCCGCGGACGCACGATTTCGAGCGCGCACTGCGCGCGGAGGTGCGCGACGCGCTCTGGATGCTCTCGCGGCAGTGGCAGATGGGCGAGTTCCAGGGCAACGACGCCGGCTCGCCGATGCTCGCGCGCGCCGCCATCGACGTCGCGCGCATCGACCGCTACCACGCCGGCGACGAGACCGCTGCGCCGCTCCTGGCGGGCGTGCCGCTGGACGCGCTCGTCGAGCGGCGCCCGGTGCCGCTCCGGTCCGGCTCGCAGTACCTGTCTTTGGATCTGCGACTGGTCGTCGGTCGACGCTGGCTCAAGATGCTCGCCGCCTCGGAGGCCGCGGCGGGCGGCCTCTCCGGGGACTACCGCGACGCGTACCGGACGGCCTACCGGATCGCCCTCCCTGACCCAGCCGATCCCGACCACGCCCCCGTCGCGGCACACCCCGAGGCGTGGCAGCAGGCGTCCGCGGTAGGCGGGGGGCGGGCCATGGACGGCCTAGGTCTCCTGGAGCACGCCGTCGCGCCGGGCGGCGCCTTTGCCGACGGCGTCGGTGCCGCCGCGCCGGACCGGCCGATCCTGGAGACGCTGGGGGCGCACCTCGCGGCCTGGTTCGGGGATCTCATCCTCCAGCCCGCCGCGACCGGCGACGATGCCTGGCAGCCCTCACGCCTGGAGTATCGCTTCGGGCTCTCCGCGCCCGAGGGTGCGGGCGAGGTCGTGCTGGAGGCCGAGGAGTACGCGCGCGGCGGTCTCGACTGGTACGCAGTCGACCGCGCCGCAGACGGCTCGCGGCCGGCGGATCCACCCGTGGCCCGCGAGCGCGTCGTCCACACGTTCGTCCCCGCCTCGGTCGTGTTCGAGGGGATGCCCGCCACGCGCTGGTGGTCATTCGAAGACCGCCGCACCAACTTCGGTGACGTCCGGCCCGACACCACGGACCTCGCCAAGCTCCTCCTCATGGAGTTCGCACTCGTGTTCGCGAACGACTGGTTCGTGCTGCCCTTCGACCTCGACGTGGGCGGGGTCGCAGAGGTGCAGGGCATCGCGGTCACCAACGTCTTCGGCGAGCGCACCTGGGTCACGCCTGCGCCGATCGAGCCGGGCGGCTCGCTCGCACGCTGGTCAGCCTACGCCATCACGCCGGCGGGTCCCACGCCGGCGGTAGGGGCCGGTGCCGCCCCGGAGCACGGCCTGCTGCTGCTGCCCACCGCGCCCAAGGTCCAGGAAGGCCCACCGATCGAGGAGGTGGCGCTGATCCGCGACGAGATCGCGAACATGGTGTGGGGCGTGGAGCAGCGCGTGCCGCTCCCGTCCGGCGAGGCCCGGCCTGGCTCAGAGGCCGCGCGACAGACGCTGGCCTTCTTCGAGCGTCTCGCAGCAGAGGCGGTGGAGGCAGCGGGAGGTGTCGTGCCCGGCGCGCCGCCGGAGTTCGCGGCGCCGATCCGGTACCAGATCCAGACCACCGTCCCGGAGCACTGGATCCCGTTCATCCCCGTGCACGTCCCGGGCAGCAACCGCGAGACGCAGCTGCGGCGCGCGGCACTGCCCCGGATCCTGGCCGACGGGACGCACGTCGCCGTCGCGCCGCGCACGAGCCTGCTCGGCGCGATCCGGCCCTACCTCATCCACGAGGAGGAGGTGCCGCGTTCCGGCGCCCATGTGCGCCAGGCCTACCGCCGGGCGCGCTGGTACGGCGGCGCCGTCGTGACATGGCTCGGAGCGCGCAAGCAGGTCGGGCGCGGTGAAGGCTCCAGCGGCCTGCGCTTCGACTCGCTCACCACTCCGGAGCGGGGGCCGTCCGCCGGACCGTAACGACCGTTTAATGAGGGCCTCGTCCTCGTGCCGATGGAAGTCCGGCCGGACGGCCTTGGTCGAGCTGCGCACCGGCTGGGTCGCACTATCCACCGTGATATCGACCTTGGTGCGGGACATGAAGAGCCGGCATGCGCCGCGGCGAGCCCGTCGTGTTCATCCTTGATGCGGCCACCACGACGAGTTCCTGGAGGTCGCGCTGCCGCTCCTCGAGAGCCTGTCGTTTCCCGGTCGCTGAGCCTCCTGCGGGCGACGCCCACCGACGAGGCTAGTGCCGGCGTCTATGCGCCCGCGAGCATCACACGGTAGCTGGCCGAGATCGCTGCGAGCCCGGCGTCCGAAGTAACACGAACTCGCAGGTGCCGTCGCTCGAATGACGACCGGTGTGTCATAGCAGCGACGCGTGACGTCGCGGTGGATTGCGAGAGTCCCACCACAGACCCGAGCAGGGCAGGGACGAGTGTCCGGTGACGTTCTCGGTGAGTGGAGGACCCCAGGATGACGAACGACTGCGAAGCGGACGGGCTGAACCTGAACGCCTCAGGACTGAACAAGGAGAAACGACCATGACACCCCGCCGCCTCGCCGTCATAGGCCTCGTCGCAATGCTGGCGGCCGGCTGCAGCGCGGCTTTCGCCCCGACCGCACCAGCGCGGACCTCAGGCATCGCCGAACCTCACACGGCAGAGCCCAGTCCCGGCTCAACCGTTGCCAACCCGCCGAGCTCAGGCGCTGCGGAACCGCGAACGGCAGAGCCCAGTCCCGGCATAACGCCTGCCGACCCGCCGAGCACGGACCTTGGCGCTTCCGCCTGGAGTGTCAAGGCCGTCGGCGGCGGCGTGTGGATCCAGGTAGATCCGCCGGTCGACCAGCTGGTGAAGGTCGGTACCGAAACGGGCGAGCCAACGGTCATGATCGACGGCGGCCGTGGCATCGGCACGGATGGCGTTGAGGTCTGGGTCGCGCTCGGTCCAGACGGCCTGGCGAAGATCGATGCGGCAACAGGCGAGACGCTCTTGACTGTCCCGGCTGATGCGTCTTACGCGGCGCTCGGAAGCGGATCAGTGTGGGCCACACACGGGGACGGGATCGGGCGCTGGGACACGGCCACCGGCGAGCTGCTCGCCACCATCCCAGTAGATGTGACAGAGGTGACTGAGCTGCTCTTCGCGCACGACTCCGTCTGGATCACAGCCAAGGAAGACGCCGTCGTCCTCCGGATCGACCCTTCCTCCAACGAGGTCGTGGCGACGATCGAGACCGGCCTCGGTGCCCATGGACTGGCCGCCGAGGAAAACGCACTATGGGTCACCAACTACCGCGCCAATTCCGTCTCGCGCATCGATCCGGCCACCGATGAGGTCGTGGCGACCATCGCGGGTGTAGGGAGCGGGGTTGGGATCGCGGCTGCCGAGGGTGCCATCTGGGCGAGCGTCCGGGGAGTCGGCATTGCGCGAATCGACACCGCCACGGATGAGGCGCAACTGATCGTGGAGCTTCCCGGTCAGTGGAACTACGGTCTTGCCTACGACAGCGGTACGCTGTGGGTCACCAGCGTGGAGAGGGGCCTGGTCTACCGCATCGAGCTGGATCAACTCGACAGCTGAGCGCGCTCGAGTCACGAGCTACGATCGGCAGCAGGTGCCCGTTTCGACCAGCTGGTCGCCGCCGCCCATCGGCCGGACGGCCTTGACGCCGGCTCAGTCCGCGCGCAGGAACCTGATCCGCGAACCCTTGTCCAGCGCAGCGGCAAGGGTAGGTTCGCCGGAAACCTTCACGAAGCCGACCGCCAGGTCGTCGGCGTCCTTCGAGAGCCTTGTCCTCTTCCGGGTCACGAAGTCGTCGTTCGTCGTCGCGAAGTATTCGATCGAGCTGCACTCGAACGGCGGCGCGAACGAGCAACCCTCGAGCGCATAGGCGAGGACGATGCGCGAGCCCTTGACGGCGATGCTCCGCGGGCTGAACGCCGCATCCTCGATCCCCCCGGCGACGGGGTCGACGCGACGGCTCGGCCCCCACGTCGCTCCACGGTCA
>Ga0136615_10000644_pt1 | contig 16195 bp, 17 predicted proteins | sample AntDrymUQ2882206_2_FD_106647 | JGI IMG/M metagenome (GOLD analysis project Ga0136615, IMG submission 106647) | Polar desert sand microbial communities from Dry Valleys, Antarctica - metaG UQ288 (22.06) | ecosystem: Environmental > Terrestrial > Soil > Desert | place: Antarctica: Dry Valley...
CAGGCATCAGGTGTGTCTGTCCACGCGATGCGGGTGAAGACGACGCCGTTGGTATCGACTCCCTCGGCTTCGCCGGCGACTGCGTAGCCCCAGTCGCGCAGTATCTCTCCGACGGGCTCGGCCTTCGGCGTGGGTCGGCGGGAGCTGCCGTAAGAGCAGAGGATCAGACGCCCTCCGGGTGACAGGAACTCTCGTAACAGGCGCTCTACCATCTCACGTCTCCGACATGGAGGCACGTACTCGAGTTCGGTACGGACGAAATCGAAACGGAACGGTACTTGCCAGTCCATTACGTTCCCGATGAAGACCCGGTCTGCCCAGAGTGGCAGACGCTGGCGGGCGAGCGCGGCCAGGGCTCCGATGAGATCCAGGCCGTATGGTTCTACCCTGTATCCCGCTTCCCCGGCCCACGCGGCTACGCTCTCCATCAACAGCCCGTTGGCGCAGCCGATGTCAAGGAAGGCCCCGTCACGGTCTATCGCCGAGACGATGGGACGCCTCGCTCTCTCCCAGCGGACCTCGTCGCCACCAAATCCTGATTCTCCGCGGGGATCACCCGCCTCGAGGTAAGCCCGCTCCAGCAAGACACGGGTCTCTTCGTAGTAATCGTCTTCGCGCAGCAGTCTCACTCCCCACCCCCTGCTGACAAGCTGAAATGCTGAAGTGCTATTACGCGGCCTGCTCCCTGGCGAGCTTGCTCTGTCTATCTATTAGTCGGTCGAGCCAGGCTACGCGGGGGTCGCCTTCTGTCGTGCGGCCCGCGTTTACGTACCAGTTGAGGGCTTCGCGGTGGTTGCCGAGGCGGCGGTTGAGCTCCCCTACGAGGTAGGTGGTGACGGAGAGCTCGCGTCCGATGAGGTCGTCCTCCTGCAGGGAGCGCATAAAGTGACGCAGGGCCCTCAGCTGGAAGGTGCTCTCGAAGGGACGCTGCTTCTCCTTGCGGCAGACCCAGGAAGCGCGCAGGCACAGGTCGCCAAGCTCACGCGATCTCAGGCTCCGCTCTTTGCCGCAGACCTCGGCCGCGTGGAAGCCGAGCCACGGCGGTTGGCCCTTGCGGAAGACCTTCAGCAGACCGTCATCCTTTAAACGTTCCTCTATGCCGTAGCGTTCGTCGAAGGTCAGGTCGAGGTCGTCGAAAGCCTCGCCTGCCGCGAACGAGCACACCGGGCACATGGTCACGGCGTTCCGGATCAAACGCGCCTCGTCCGAGGGGCGCCCGGGGATCTTGGGGCAGAGGTCGGCCTCCCTGCCGACAGTGACGTAGGTGCTCGAGTATGTGGCCCTGAACACGTGGCCGCAGACCGGACAAACGACGTAAGGTCTGCTCGACTCACCCACGGGCATCCCTCACCTCTCGCGGGCCGCCGGGCCGCTTTTCTGAGTCCCTCCTGGGGCTTGGATCTGGGATCAAAGCACCCCCGATTCTACCATAGCCACTTGCTCCAGCCACTTGCTCTAGCCGCTTGCTCCGCCAGTATAATCCCCTGCACAGAACGGCCTAGAGGGAGGCATCCGTATGGAGCAGCGCAAGAGCGAGGCCGAGGTCGCCCTGGAGCTGATGCGGCTCGTCCTCGAACACGCCGGGAGCAGGCGACTCTCCCCGACCCGTACCCTGGCCCTCTACCACCTCTGCAAGGAGGCCGTCGCCTACTCCCCCGAAGATCGCGTAACCGCGGATTACCTCGAAGACAGCCTGAAGAAGTTGCTCCAATAGCGTTTCAGCACTTCAGTCAGTCAGCTTGCTGTTTGCGCTGAAGGTCGCTCGCTTGTAGTCGAATACGCGGTGGGTCGATGCCTCTGCGAATTGCATTAGACTCTCGGTGGGGTAGTGGCGTGATCCCCGACCTCGTTTGGCAGCGGGCGCAAGCCCGGTGGATAATCGACCCTTTCAGTCTCGGAATATCGCAGGAATCTTTCTGAATACATTCTCGATTCATCGCGAATTCATCGTCGTAGCCTATGCTCCTCTGGAGAATCGAGCAGCATAGTGGTTGTCGGACTGCGGTGGGGCTTGTCAAAGCAGCCCTCAGGGGAAGGAGGAAGAAGGGAAATGCCACGTTTATCCCACGGAGGGGGCTTGACCCTCGAAGAGTTCAGAGAGGCTCGCGAAAACGTAGCCGAGAGCCGTTTGGGGTTCGCCGTGATGGCCGGGGCCGTCGACACCAGAGACTTCGGCTTCCTGTTTTCGGGCCTACAAGACGATCCCGACAACCTGCTGCCCGAAAGGCGCAGGACACGCGATGCTCTCGTCGATCTCGGCAGAGCCATGAATGCCGGTGGTGGAGGGGACTCCGACATACCGGCGGCTTACACGTACTTCGGGCAGTTCCTGGACCACGACATCACGCTCGAACTGGAGTCTGCGACGCTGCCTGATCTCATCGCCCCCGACCTCACCCCGCTCGGGCGGGCCGAGATCAGGGAGAAGATACGCAACGCCCGCACGGCGACGTTGGATCTGGACAGCGTCTACGGCAGACCAGCACCACGTGACGGTGAGAAGATGTTAGTCGGGAAAGTGGACGAGAGTAGCGGTGGTCGTCCGCAGGGCAAGGACGATAACAACGACCTCCCGCGAAGGGGGCGAAATCCCGACGACCGCGCGCTCGACCGCGAGGCCAGGATCGGCGACCCCAGAAACGACGAGAACCTCATCGTCGCCCAGTTGCACGTCGCCTTCTTGCGCGCCCACAACAGGTTGGTCAATCAGGGGGAGGATTTCCAAGGGGCCAGGAAGCTCTTGCGCCAGCACTATCAGCACATCGTTCTCCAGGACTTCCTGAAGAAGATCGCCGATCCCCAGGTGGTGGACGAGACCATCCAGCAGAATCGCATCTACACCCCCGATGAGGATCGGCTCTTCATGCCGCTGGAGTTCTCCGTGGCCGCCTATCGACTCGGGCACAGCATGGCGCGGGCCGAATACGACTTCAACGTGAACTTCCGACCAGCGGAATTCAAAGATCTCTTCACCTTCACGGCCCTGAGCGGGCAACTCGGAGACTTCGACACGCTGCCCGAGATCTGGATCATCGAGTGGGAGAACTTCATCGACGCTGGAGCACCCTTCGCCAGGACCCGCAGCATCGACACGAGGCTGGTAGAACCTCTCTTCAAGTTACGGGATCTTCGAGGGAACATTCTGCAGGAGGACAGGGCGCGCCTCGCCGTGCGCAACCTCCTTCGCGGTTACCTGCTGCGCCTCCCCACGGGACAAGCCGTCGCCAGGATTCTCGGACAGAGGCTCCAGGGGGTGCGCAACATACCCGTGCTCACCGAGCAGCAGATCATGGACGCCGCGGCGAACGATGCGCAGGTCCAGGTGCTGCGGGACGCCGAGTTCTTGCAGAGAAAAACGCCACTCTGGTACTACATCCTCGCCGAAGCGGCTGCTCTCGAAGGAGGACAACGCCTTGGCCCGGTGGGCTCCACGATCGTCGCTGAGGTGTTGGTCGGGCTGGTGCGGCGCAGCGAGGGCTCCATCCTGGCCACGGAAGGCTGGCAGCCCACCTTGCCGAGCGCCCAGCCTGGCACGTTCACCCTCACGGATCTCCTGAAGTTCGCCAGGGTCCTCGAGTCGTAGCCGACACATCACCGAGCGGTGGAGGGGCACGAATCTGTGCGTTGGTCATGCCTTGTGCAGCGAGTAGCGTTATCGCATACTCTCACCGGTACGGAAAAGGAGGTCTCGCCGTGGCACGATTGTATGTGGCCGGAGGAAATGCCGTGTCCGTGATTGAGGACGGTAGCGTCGAGACCGGGTTGGATGGGCGCGGCGCCAGGTGCCTGGCCCTGGATCCCCAGGATCCCGACACCCTGTACGTCGGCACCACAGACGAGGGCATCTTCAAGAGCGAGGACGGCGGAGGGACCTGGGAGAAGCTCTCAGGGATCGAACACCCCAGGGTAACCGCCGTCGCCGTCTCGCCCGCTGACGGGGCCGTCTACGCGGGCACCGAACCTTCTTCCCTGTTCGTCAGCCGTGACGGCGGTGAATACTGGCGCGAGCTTGAGGGTATGAGGAACCTTCCCTCCGCGCCAACCTGGAGCTTCCCTCCCAGGCCCTGGACCTCCCACGTCCGTGCCATCGCGCTCTCTTACGCAGACCCGAACCTCGTCGTGGCCGGTATTGAGCTGGGCGGAATACTGAGAAGTACCGACGGTGGTGAGACCTGGCAGGATCAGAGGCCTGGTGCCCAGGCCGACTGCCATTCCCTGTTCGCCCACCAGGGAGCCCCCGAGCTCCTGTACGAAGCCGGGGGCGGCGGGTTCGCCCAGAGCACCGACTTCGGCGATAGCTGGGAGGGCGCAGATGGGGGGATGGCCCTCCACTACGTATGGGGACTGGCCGCTGACGCGGAAGATCCCTCGCTCGTCTACACTTCAGCGGCCTCGGGACCTGGCCGGGCGCACGGCAGAGGACACTCGAATGCAACCATCTACCGTAGGTCAGGTAATGGACGCTGGCAGCCAGTCCTCGAAAGTCTTGCCGAGTTTCCCTATGCACTGTGCCAGGACCCCGAGATACCAGGGACTCTGTACGCTGGCCTCGGAGACGGGACGATACTCCGCGGCACAGACGCTGGCGCGAAATGGGAGGAGGTCACCAGAGTGGCCTCCGGGATTGAGGATCTCGTCGCAGCGTCCGCCTGAAAGAGCATTTCAGCATTTCAGCTGACCAGCTGAAATGCTGACCAGCGTGGGTTTGGGAAGGGTCCAACCTTCCCAAACCCGCTTCAGAATCCGATTCTTCTGTCCCGTTCTGGGTTCTCTGGAGGCTTCACGGACGGCTCTACTTCGGAGGGCTCGTCCAGGTACTCTACGCCACCCATCAGCATCTGTGGCCTTACTTCGAGACCGGCGGCGAGCTTGCGGATGGTGGATGGGTACGCCCCCCTCCGGCCCGTCTCGAGCTTCGAGATCGTATCCCGCGCTACCCCACTCCTCTCTGCCAACTCCTCCTGGCTCATCACAGCCCCCTGCCGAATGCGCCGCAAACGCGGAAGGTCCATGCTCCATACCTCCAAAACACTGCAAAAAACTTGCATCAAACCTACAACAATGTTACGCTAAGTGGAGTATAGCGTGTTGGCTGAGAAGAGGGAGTTTGGTTATGAGTTTGGATCCCAGGCTGGTCGTTCCCTATGTGACGGAGCAGAGTCCGCGTGGGGAGCGGACGATGGACATCTATTCGCGGCTCTTGTCGGACAGGATCGTCTTCCTTGGCACGCCGGTCGACGACCAGGTGGCGAACGTGATCATGGCGCAGCTCCTGCATCTCGACGCCGAAGACCCGGAGCAGGACATCCACCTGTACATAAACTCGCCCGGCGGCAGCGGCTCGGCGATGCTGGCAATGTATGACACCATGCAGTTCGTCAACGCCGACGTTGCGACGACGGCCCTGGGCATGGCGGCTTCGGCGGGTGCGTTCTTGCTCGCGGCCGGAGCGAAGGGCAAGAGGAGCGCGCTGCCCAACACGCGCATCCTGTTGCATCAGCCGTCCATACAGGGTCTCGGCGGACAGGCGTCTGACGTGGAGATCCACGCGCGGGAGATCATGGCCCAGAAGCGGCGCGTGAACGAGATACTCTCCGAGCGCACGGGCCAGGACTACGCGAGGATAGAGCGCGACACCGACCGAGACTACATACTGAGCTCCGAGGCTGCCGTGGAGTACGGCGTCATCGACAGGGTCATCAGCCGCCCTGACGAGCGCGTCGCCGCGGTCGGCAAGTAGGGTAGACCCGAGTAGGAACGTTCGTGCTCCTCGCCCAATTCCCCGGAAGGCACTGATGGACGTTCTGATCCTGGGCGGCACGGGTTTCCTCGGGCGCCACCTCGTCGAGGCGGCGCTCGGGGAAGGCCATCGGGTCACGCTCTTCAACCGGGGGTTGACTGAGCCAGGGCTGTTCCCCGAGGTCGAGAAGATCGAGGGCGACAGGGAAGGGGATCTCTCGGCCTTACGGGGGCGGAGCTGGGACGCGGTGATCGACACCTGCGGTTACGTGCCGCGCGTCGTCAGGGCGACTGCCGGGCTCTTGGCCGGCGCTGTCGACCATTACACCTTCGTCTCGAGCATCTCCGTTTACTCCGACGACATAGCGCCAGGGGCCGACGAAGAGGCGCCGGTGCGGGAGCTCCAGGAACCGAGGGCCGAGGAGGTTACGGGGGAGACTTACGGGGGGCTCAAGGCGCTGTGCGAGCGGGTCGCCGAGGAGGAGATGCCTGGCAGAGTCTTGAACGTCCGTCCTGGTTTGATCTCTGGTCCGCACGATCCCACGGACCGTTTCACGTACTGGCCACGCCGCATCGCCGCCGGCGGCGAAGTGCTTGCCCCCGACCACAAAGAGCGTAGGGTGCAGTACATCGACGTGCGGGATCTCGCGGCGTGGATCGTAGAGATGTCGGAGGAGCGTCGTACAGGAACGTACAACGCCACGGGCCCCGATTACGAGCTACACATGGGCCGATTGCTGGAAGAGTGCGAAGCCGCCAGCGGCGCCGGCGCGGAGCTGGTCTGGGTATCCGAGGATTTCCTGGAGGAGAACAAAATCGAGCCGTTCACGGAGCTGCCTTTGTGGGTGCCGCGAGAGTACGCTGCCATGCTGGCCGTAGATTGCAGTAGGGCCATCGCGGCAGGGCTCACTTATCGGCCACTGGCCGAGACGATAGAGGACGTGCTGGATTGGGACCGCGCCAGGGCTGCGGGTAGAGAGCCGGCTGCGGGCCTCAGGCCAGAGAGGGAGCAGGAGTTGCTCCGGGCCTGGCACGGTGCCACCCTGTAGAATGCGGGTTGCGAGATGAGATGAACCTCACGCACGAGTACATGCATCACCGCACGGGCTACAGGCTCGGGGCCGGGTGCTGCTGGATCCGGATCTACAAGGGTGCCGACCGCGACGCTCCCGTTGTCGTGTGCGAAGAACTCCCCAGGGTCGGAGGCGTCGCTACCGAGGAGGTGTCAGGGTATCTGGCCGCCGAGGTGGTCAGGGAGCACTTCTCTGGTGGTCTGCCGGATCTGCCCCGTCCACTGCTCTGGATCGAACACCGTCCGGCCCGCAGGCGCGGTCCAGGCAAGTACTTTCTCCACACCTTCCCCTCTTACCGTCCCAGAACCGTGGGCGCGGGCTTTGTACGGCGCGTCACCCTTGGAACTTCGCATCGCGAGACCCTGGATCCAGCAGAGGTAGCCATCCTCATACGAGAAGTCTGAAGGGATGCGAAGAGAAATTGACCTACCGCGGATCGCACATTAGGCTGTAGGCGAAAACGAGAAGCTGACTAGCTGAAGTGCTGCTCTTGGAGACGAGTTGGGCGAAGAGAAGAGTACGACCGAGTACGCCATAAAGCAGGTCGGAGACCGTTACTATCCCGTCATCATCGACAGGGCGGCGGGCGGTCACTACGAGATAAACAACCCTCTGACCGGCGGCATCCTGAGCTACAAAGACCCCGAAGCCGCGGAGAAATACATCCAACGCGCCCGCGAAAAACAAACGTAGGGGCAGTTCGCGAATTGCCCTTCTGCCGTTCGAGAACCGCCTAACACGATTCGCCTCTTACGAACCGCCCCCTACATCTCGTGCCGAAACACCCAATCCCTACCATGGTTTGCCCCGGATCGGGAAGACGTTGATGTACCCCGAGAACCTGTTTAACATCCCATAACATCCACTACCCGCGACCGTGCGTGAAAGGGGAGCGCGTACAGTGTCAGGAACGAGGACGAGCGAGAAGAAACCGGTGCGCGCCTACCGCCGCGGTAAGCCCACGGGAGTAGGGGCCGTTCGCGAACGGCCCCTACTCTCTTTGTCGGAGAATGGGGTGCTCCTTGCCCTGCTGGCGATCATGCTCCTCGGGGCGGTGTTGCGGCTCTACGGCCTGGGCTTCCAGTCGCTCTGGGGCGAGGAGCTGGCGAGCTGGGACTTCAGCACCAGGGAGACGATCTCCCAGGTCATCGGGGGAGTGCGAAGTGATAGCGACCCTCCCCTTTACTTCCTGATCCTCCGCTTCGCGCAGTGGATCTTCGGCGATTCGGAGTGGGCTTTGAGGCTCCCTTCCGCCATTGCGGGGTGGCTGTGTATACCGGCGATCTACCTACTCGGCAAGAGGCTCTACTCGGAGCGCGAGGGGCTCATAGCGGCGCTCTTCATCGCGGTGCTCTGGGCCCCTATCTACTACAGTCAGGAGGCCCGCTCTTACTCGATGCTGATCCTGCTCTCCATCCTCACCACCTACTTCTGGTGGAGCGTTATGCTCGGCCTGCGCTACCGTCGGGAACTGCCGGCGAGAGAGGCCGCCCTATACGTCATCTGCGCCGTACTCTGCGCTTACCTGCACTATTTCGGGCTGCTCCTGGTCGTGTTGCAGGGCGCCGCCCTGGCTGCGCTCGCTTACGGCACGCTGCGAAATGTGATGCTCCTTTACATCCCCGTAGCCGTCGCCTACCTGCCCTGGCTACCGAGCATGGTCCACCAGTCTCGGTCAGGCGCACATAGCGGGGAGCCGACACTCCAGGTCATGCCCGATTACTTCCAGTTCCTCTTCGGCCGCTCGGGGTTGCTCTCGCTCGCCGCGTGGACGCTGCTCTGCTTCCTCTTTATCCGGGGCTGGGACGACCTGCGGTCCCGCAGGAAAGGACGCGGGATTCCACCTGGCGTGCTGCTCGCAGCGTGGGCCCTGGGACCTTTCATCGTGGCCTACGTGGCGTCGCAGCCTATGCTCACGGACGAGAATCTCCTTGTCTCGCTACCCGCCGTCTACCTTCTGTTGGCACGCTCCGTAACCCGCACGTTCTCGGGCAGGGCGGCGACCATCTTCCAGGCAACCGTGGCCGTTGGGCTGGCCGCCGTCGGCCTTGCGTACCTGCTCTTCTCGATGGATTACTACACCACCCCGGCCAAGGAACAGATCCGCGAGGCCGCCCTCTATGTCACAGGCCACGAAGGCAAGGACACCCTGGTAGTCCGCTGCGACACAGGCGACAGGCTCGATTTCTACCTGAAGACCGGCGAGACGGGTGAGCGTAACGACGTGGAAGCCTGCGAGGCCAGGGACTTCCCGAACATAGAAGACAGGGTGAAGGAGGGCGACTTTAGGGAGGTCTTCCACTTTATCTCAGGCAAGGACCCGGACCCGCAGATGGTCTCGATGTTCCAGAGGAACTTCCAGCCGGTCGACTACGAGCGGTTCGACGGCGCCTCTGTGGTCGTCTACAAGGTGAGACCGTCCGTACCAGGAGGCCTCCCGCAAACCAGGCCTCCTGACGCGCCGCAACCCGAGCCTCCTAACAGCCTCCCGAGGCAAGAATGATCCCGGTCCGCACGCGGTCAGGACCGAGAGGAGACCATGGAGAGTAAAGAGAGATCTAGCGTAGCGGGCCCGAAGGGTGTCCTGGCGGCCGTACTCACCCCGATGGATGAGGATCTGAAGCCCAACCATCAGGCCTTCGCCGCCCACTGCCACAGGCTGCTCGCGGCGGGATGCCACGGGCTCTCGGTCTTCGGCACTACGGGCGAGGCAAACTCCCTCTCCGTGAACGAGCGGCTCGCGGCGCTCGAAGGGCTGCTCGACAGCGGCGTGCCCGTAGAGACGCTGCTGCCAGGGACAGGGTCCTGCGCCCTCACAGATACGGTACGCCTGAGCCGCGCGGCGCTCGAAGCTGGGGCCGCGGGTGTGCTAGTGCTGCCGCCGTTCTATTACAAGGGCGTCGGGGATGATGGCCTGTTCCGCTTCTTCGCCGAGGTCGTCGAGCGCGTCGGCGACGACCGTCTGCGCCTTTACCTCTACCACATCCCACAGATGACAGGCGTCGACCTCGGGCTGCCCCTGATCTCACGGCTCATCGAGGCCTACCCGGGCGTCGTAGTCGGTACGAAGGACAGCTCCGGAGACAGGGAGCGCATCATGACCCTCTGCCGGGAGTTTCCAGAGCTCTCCGTCCTCGCCGGGACGGAGTCGCTCCTGCTCGAGACGCTGCGTGGCGGCGGCGAAGGCTGCATCTCCGCCACGGTCAACGTCACCTCTCGCCTAGCCCGCCGCGTCCACGACGCACACGCCTCGGGCAAAGACGACGAAGCGGAAGCATTGCAAGAGCGATTGACGCAGGTACGCATGTCCATCGAGACGTATCCCGTAATACCGGCCCTCAAGCAGCTCATGACCAGACTGACCGGCGACGAGCAATGGCGCAACATCCGACCGCCACTCTCCGGACTGGACGAAAAGCGCACAATAGACCTCCTCTCCAACGTGCCCCTCTCCGAGCTGCTCTGATTGCAAGGCTTCAGAAATTCTCCGGAAACAGATGTCGATACCAGAAGGCGATGTGCAACAGTGGGGCATCCCTCTGCAATACCTGAAACCTGATGACTGTTCGTTCAGGCAGAGAATAGGTCTTCGAAGCTGGCTTCGTCGAGCACTGTGACGCCCAGTTCCCTCGCCCTCTCCAGCTTCGAGCCGGCCTCCTCACCGGCGAGCACGTAGTCCGTGTTCTTGCTGACCGAGGAGGTGAAGGTGCCCCCGGCCGCTTCGAGTCGCCCGACGTAGTAGTTGCGCGGACGCTCCAGGGTACCTGTTATGACGACGCGCTTGCCCGAGAGCGGTCCATCAGAAGGGCTACCCTCTTCGCGTTCGAAGTCGATGCCTCGCTCCATCAGGCGTCCGACGAGGTCGCGGTTGTCTTCGAGGCCGAAGTACTCGACGACGGCGCGGGCGACGACCTCTCCGATGCCGTCGATCCCGGTCAGCCGTTCGACCTCGACGCCGCGCATCAGGTCTTCTCCGCCCAAGCGCGTGGCGATAAGGCTTGCTGTGACCGCCCCTACGTGCCTGATGCCCAGGGCGTAGAGGACGAGGGAGAAAGGCCTTTCCTTGCTCTTTTCGATGGCCTGGATCAGGTTCTCCGCGCTCTTCTCCCCAAAGCCCTCCAGCGGGGAGAGCTTGCCGGGCTCGAGGTCGTAGACATCGGCCACATCACTGATGAAGCCGAGGTCGAATAGTCTGGTGGCGAGCTTCTCGCCCAGGCCGTCGATATCCATCGCGGACTTCGAGGACCAGTGGATTATGTGCTCGAGTGCCTGCGCAGGGCAACGGGCATTCACACAGCGGGTAACGGCCTCGCCCTCGGGGCGCGAGACGGGTTCGTCGCAGACCGGGCAACGGGCCGGCATCTCGAATTCGTACTCGTCGCCCTCGCGGTCCTCGGTGACGGCTCTGATGACCTGCGGGATCACATCCCCTGCCCTCTCCACGACGACCGTGTCGCCGACGAGGATGCCTTTCTCCTTGACGTAGTCCTCGTTGTGTAGCGTCGCCCGCGAGATCACGACCCCACCGACGTTCACGGGATCGAGCACGGCCTGCGGTGTCAAGGCGCCGGTCCTGCCGACTTTGACGATGATGTCGAGCAACTTCGTGCGTCCTGCGAGAGGCTCGAACTTGTACGCGATGGCCCAGCGCGGGGCCCTGGCCACGGAGCCGAGGGCGAGCTGCTGCTCGCGGGAGTCGACCTTCACGACGACGCCGTCGATCTGGTAGGGCAGCGACTCGCGCTGGCGGGCCGCTTCCAGACACTCCTCCACGACGGACTCTATGGAATCGTGCAGTTTGTGAGGGTTCGCCCGCAGACCATAGGCCTTCAACCCATCCAGCATCTCCGAGTGGCTCTCGAATCCTTCGCCGCCCTCGCCGATGCCGTAGAGGTAGATCTTGAGCGGTCTCTTCGCCGTGATCCTGGAATCGAGTTGCCTGATGGCGCCGGCTGCGGCATTACGAGGGTTGGCGAACGGTGGCTTCCCCTCTTCCTCCTGCCTGCTGTTCAGTCTCTCGAAGTCATCTTGTGTCATATACACTTCGCCGCGCGGCTCGAGCACGCGTGGGGGGTCGTCATCGAGTCTATCTGGGATGGAACGGACGGTGCCAAGGTTGGCCGTTACGTCCTCGCCGACCGCGCCGTTGCCGCGCGTCGCGCCTCGCGCGAAGTGCCCGTTCTCGTAGCGCAGAGAGACGGCGAGGCCGTCTATCTTGCGCTCGGTGACGTAGCGCGGGGTCTCGTCCTCGCCGAGCAGGCGCCGCACGCGCGCGTCCCACTCCCTCAAGTCTTCTACCTGGCGGGCGTTCGCGAGGGAGAGCATGGGGACGGAGTGCCTGGCCTCCTCGAACCCCTCGATCGGCTCGCCGCCGACGCGCTGGGTCGGTGAGTCAGGGGTGATCAGCTCTGGATGCTCGCCCTCGAGGGCCTCCAGTTCCCTGCAGAGACCGTCGTACTCGGCGTCGGAGATCTCCGGGGCGTCCTCGACGTGGTAGCGGCGGTTGTGGTAGCGGACCTGCTCGCGCAGATCCTCTATCCTTCCCCGAACGTCCACGCCTCCGGCCACGCAAAAATTATACGCAAGTATGCCAACTCTCCCAAGAGAAGCTTGATCGTCCGCGCCTCTTGCGACAAGGACCGTTACCGAAACGTTATAGAACCGTGGCCGAAAGTTTACGTATCTGTCGCCGTGCCGTTACCCACCCCATCTACAGTACCTACTGTAGACCGACGAGAAAGGGGACACGAAGATGAGGCGGACGGCGACGATACTGGCGGTTGTGGCCCTCATGGTGGTGTTCTCTTCAGGGGTGGCCCTGGCGGCTTACGAGGACTCGATCACGGGCACCGAGCACACCGACTTCCTCTCGGGCACGGGGAAGACGGAACGGATCATTGGCCTCGGCGGCGGCGACCGGCTCAACGGCGGCGGCGGCTCCGACCTCGTCAAGGGTGGTAAGGGCCAGGATGAGCTCGGTGACGGGTACGGAACCGACGCCGTCTACGGCGGCGGCGGCGCGGACAACCTGATCGGGCAGGGCGGCGATACCTCTGTGGACGGGTTCTACGGCGGCAGCGGCGGCGACATCGTCCAGTCGAGGGACGTCCCCGCCGTCAAGGACACCGTTGACTGCGGCACTGGCATAGATACCGTCTACGCCGACGAGGATGACGTCGTCGGAGGCGACTGCGAGCGGGTCAACGTTCGCTAAACGTTCCCACTCGGTTTCAAGAACAAAGAGGGCCAGGATCTAGATCCTGGCCCTCTTTCCCGGTTCGACCTCTGTCTACCCCCCGCCCTCGTAGTGATCGCGAACGGCCTCGTCGAAAGCCCCCGAGGGCTCCTCCATCCTTGGTGCTGCTTCCAGGGTCGCCGAGTCGAAGGGGACCGAGGCGCTTTGCTTTTCAGCGTCTACCTCTATCCGCTCGGCCGGGATGGGACGTCCCCTGACGACGACGTACTTGAGCACGTCGCTCGGGGCGTCGTAGACGGTGTCCTCGATCTCCCCGACCTCCTCCCCCGAGGCGTCGAGGACCTGGTAGCCCTCCATCTGCGTGTAGGGATTATCCGAGCGGTGGTTCGCTTCCTCCATGATTCGTCCTCCGGTGGCAGGCATAAGCGTATGTGCGTATGATACTTCGGCGTGGGCGGCAGAACAGACCAAGGCCGAAACGCGCGGAGCCTGAAGGCTTTCTCGTTCCTGCTTCTGGCTGTTATGGTGGCCTCGCTGCTGCTCGTACACACGGCCTCGTACGAGCCTGCGGTCTCCTACATCCTGCTCTATCTCGTCTCCTCCGCGGGCATCATCACGGCCGCGGTCGTAATTCCGTTGCTGCCGAACGAGCACTTCACCGCCGGTTTCTGCGGTTCGATCTACGCCCTTTACGCTGCCATCGTCGCGATGATGGTCTTCTTCTCGGGCGGGGTATCGAGCGAGCTTTACGTCATGTTCTTCCCGCTGCTTCTTGCCTCGGCGCTGCACGGCTCGTGGCGGGTGGTCTTTGCGGTCCTTGTCGCCGTCCTATTCTGCTACGGCCTGGCGATGCTGCCAGGCCTCCTCGAGGAAGGTACGGGGCAGGAGATAGCCTCGCTCGTCTTCTATAGACTCAGCGCCGTTGGCCTGAGTGGCCTGTTCTTGATCTACGTGGCAAGGAGCGTGCTCCCCGCCGCGCTTGCCGAAGACTACGCGACGGATGAGGACGGGTCCTTACTGCTCGAGCGGATCGAGGAGGAGCTCGCGGCGCGCAGGGGGGTGCCCGTCGCCGTTGTGCTCGTCGACCCTGGAGGGGATATGGAGGCCATGGATCTCCTTCTGGAGAGGGTGTATTCGCGCATCGGGGAACCCGTACTGCTCGGAGAAGGCAACCTCTTCGGGGTGGTCGTCAGCGGGGTGGACGACAGAGGGATAGAGAGCGCGGCGCGGCGCGCACTGGCCGCCGCGAGCTCCCTCGGCGCGAGGGATACCAGGGCAGGGGCGGCCATCTACCCGCGCGACGCCCGCTCCGCGGAAGACCTCTTGATCTCCGCCGGGCGGGCGCTCGAGGCCGCTTTCGAGGTCGAGTCATCGAGCGCCATAGTCCTCGCCGGCAGGGGCGCGCCGCAGAGCAGCGAAGCCAACCGCTACCGCTCAGCCCGCTCCGGCTAACGCGGAGCCCGAAGGCTGGAGAGTGCTGAAACCCCCGAAGGGGGTCGTCCGTACCGATGATATAATCCACGACGTACTCTACAGGCGTGACTACTGCCGGGGGTGGGCGGCGCAGATGGGAAGATTTACAAGGGCTATTCGCGGTTTCTTCGGGAGGTTCCTCTCCGGGGTCGAGCAGCGCAACCCGGAGATACTGCTCGAGAACGCCGTCCAGGACGAACTCGAGAACCTGAAGAAGCTGCAGGTCGCGGCGGCCCGCACGATGGCCTACGAGAAGATGCTCGCCAACGACGCCGTTACAAAGCAGAAGACCCTGGCCGTCAAGGATCGTCAGGCCCGCGAACTCGCGAGCAGAGGCCAGCGGGAGGCCGCTATCGAGGTCGTCCAGCAGAAGCAGGAGGCCCAGACGAGCCTCGCCGATATCGAGATGCGTCTCGAAGAGGCCCGCAAGAACTCCCAGGAGTTGGAGCAGGCCTTCCGCGACCAGGAGCGCCGCTACAACAATGTGGTGCGCGAACGTGCAGCGCTGATGGAGGAGCACCAGCGCGCCCGCGCCCTCAGGACAGCCAACGAGGCCCGCTCCAACATCTCCCTCTCCGACTCCTCCCGCGACCTCGAAAAGGCGCGGCAGTCGATCCGCCAGTCCTCGTATGAGGCCGAGGCCATCGGCGAGCTCGGCACCAGCGACACCGAGCGCCAGATAGCGGCGGCCGAGATCGACATAAAGCGGCTCGACGCCGAGCAGGAACTCGAGATGATGGAGGTCCAGATGGGCTTGCGCGAACCAGAACCGATCGAGGCCGCGCCGAACGAGGAGACAGTCGAGCCTCTGTCCGAAGAGACCGAAGAGGGCCCGCGTGGACAGTAGAAGGAACCTCTCGCGGCGGCTGATGGTGCGTCTCGCGCCTTTCGCTACTTTCGCAGGTCTCGGAACCTTTGCGGCCCTCGAAGCATCTTACGTCCTCGCTGGACTGCTAGGCATTGGGGCCCTCGCTACGGGCAGACGGCTCCTCGACAGGCGCGAGAACGCCCGCAAGGAGCTTCTGAGCCGGGTTCGGCAGAACAGGGGGGAGCTCGGCAGGGTGGCGAGGGAGGATCGCATCGCGGCGTCGCAGATGAAGCGGCTCGTGGCCCTGCAGGACGGTCTACTGGAGAGTTGGGAGCTTCTGCCCGATGAGTGCAGGCCGTTTCTGGGCGAAGATATCTTTACCATCGTCGGCGAGGTCGAGAGCGCCGCGCGGCTGGCGCGGCGGAGGGCGGCGCTGAGGAGGCATCTGGAGTGCGTGGACCGGCGTTCGATCTCCGGACGCATAAAGGAACTGCAGAGGGATCTCGCGCGTTTGGAGCCCGACTCGCCCATGCGGGCGCCGTTCGAGAGCGCGCTGCAGGGGCGCCGCGGAGAGCTCGCGGGCTACGACGACGTGCTCGGCGGCATCAGCATGATCAACGCCCAGCTAGAGAGTGCCGAGAGCCTGCTTGGTAATCTGCGCGGAGAACTACTGGCCCTTGACGGCAGCCTCGTCTCGGGGCCGCAAGATCCCGGCCTGGCGCGGCTCAAAGAGCGGATCGCTCTGTTCCGCCGCGGGCTCGATGAGGTGACGCGGCGCGTCGAGACCCTGCCCGCTACGGAAAGGATATCGGCGAGATGAACGAGGAACACAGCACGACGCGGCAGAGCTTTTTGTCCAGGGTGTTCGCGGGTAGCACCGAGGGCGAGGGAACCTCTATCTACTCC
>Ga0136615_10000645_pt1 | contig 16179 bp, 21 predicted proteins | sample AntDrymUQ2882206_2_FD_106647 | JGI IMG/M metagenome (GOLD analysis project Ga0136615, IMG submission 106647) | Polar desert sand microbial communities from Dry Valleys, Antarctica - metaG UQ288 (22.06) | ecosystem: Environmental > Terrestrial > Soil > Desert | place: Antarctica: Dry Valley...
GCTCTATCCAATCCCTGCTCGGCTGGAGCATGATGTCGTCCTCGTAGCCGAAGTAGTTGGACTTCTGGAAACCCACCGTCTCCATCGTCTCAACAGGTCGGAAGTCGTCGTATCCGAAGTTATCGACGAGTTCCCTTCGGTCCTCGAAGTGCTCGGTCGCCGAGGAGAACCAGACGGAATTATACCCCTGCTCCTTCAAGAGCTCGGGCAGGCACCTGGCAGGGACGCCGCCAGGGTCGGACTCGGTGATCTCACGCACGAGGTGCGCATCGATGCCGCAATTTATCGAGGTAATAGCCTTCGAGGTGTGGGGGACGATCGTGTACGCATGCTCGGCCAACAAGCTATTCTTCGAGAGCGTGTCGAGGTAGGGGGTCGTGTCCAGATCCTCGTTGTAGGGCGTCGTGGAGCGAGCCCTGGCGGACTCGAGGTGGATCAGGACGACGTTCTTCTTCTCCGTCTCCGCGGTCTTCTGCAGGCTGGTGTCCTCAGGGGGCTCTATCGAAGAGGCGTTGGCGGCAAGGTCTCTGATCCTCGCGTGTTCCACCTCGGACATGACGACGTTGACGACGGCGTCCCTGGAGAAGGATTTGCCGGCCACTCCGGCACCGACGGGCAGCGAGAGGAAGATGAACCCCAACGACGCTGCGAATGCCCCGAGGGCGAACAGCCTGGATGTGGACGGGGAACCGATGGACTCGGGTTCTTCACGCTTTCCACAAACGAGCGTCGCTATTATCCACGGACCAAGCACGATGTAGCCGACGATGAGCAGGGCCCAGGCCCAGGTAGCCAGCGACGTCACGCTGCCGATAACGTCCGTGATCTCTCCCAGCTTGCCGATCGAGTAAGTGATGATGCTGAGGCTGAGCGTCGAGCCAGTCTCCTGAAAGTACCCGTGGGCCGAGGTCGTCGTCGCCAGGACGAGTATCGTGACCGCGTGGAAGAGGACCAGCACAGGCCACCGAAAACTGCTCTGCCTCGTCAAGGCGAATAGCCCGACCCAGAGGAAGACGTACCCGAGGTTGAAGAGCAGGTCAGAACGGATGAGGGCGAAGGCGGCGAACCCGCCCTGAAGTTCTTCCTGAGACTGTATCCGGATCCCCTTCAATACCAGGTTGTAGACCACCAGAGGAACGAGCAGACTTGATAGGTAGACCCAGTCGCGACCGCTCAAGATGGAGCGGAAGCGGGCCAATAGCGTAAGCCGTATGTTCTTCCTGGAAGCCACGAGTTCGAAAGAGTTTACAAAGATTTCGCAGAACTTGGTAGCCGCCCCCGATTTTGTCGTGTCCGACCGCCTTGACGCCCCTGACCCCGCCTGCTATTTTGCAAATGAAAAAATCTTTCAATTAGAATGCGAGGCTCGGGTGAGATTCGAGGCGGCCATTAGGAAGCTACGTGGTTGCGGGTACAAGGCCACCCCGCAGCGTTTGGCTGTTCTGGCGGCGATCTCGGCCGGACAGCATCAGGGGCTTGAGGAGATTAGAGCCCGTTGCCCCGAGGTTGGGATGGTAACGGTGTACAGGACGCTCGACCTTTTCACCGGGCTGGGGCTCGTGCGCAGGCTCGACCTTGGTCAAGGCTCGCGCTACGAGCTGGCTGAGGACCACCACCACCACCTCGTCTGTGAGGACTGTGGGAGCGTCACTGAGTTCGAGCGGTGTCCCGTGGACCTACGAAGCCTTCCCCGTGTCGGCGGCGACTTCGAGGTACGCGCCCACAGCCTCGAGGTTTACGGGAGGTGCTCCGATTGCAAGTAGCGCGTGCTCACACGGTCGCTACGAGGGTGGTGGGTTGAGGCTTTGAGTGCGATCCTGATGGCTTCGCTGGCCGCTGTTGGCTTCTCGGCGGCGAGCCTTCTCGCCCTACTCGGTGGAGAGTTGGGGGCCAGGGGCCGGTCTTACGGCGCCGCCTTCGCCGCCGGGATACTGCTCGCGCTCGCGTTTGTCGACCTCTTCCCCGAGGGTCTCGAACTCGGCGGCGAGGCCGCGGTCGCCGGGTTCGTCGGAGGCTTTGCCCTGCTCTTCATGACCGAGGCGTTCACCAGGGCCCACACGCACCACCAGCCCGCCGAGCACGTCCACAAACACGCGCTCGGGCCTTTCGTCATCGGGCTGGCCATCCACAACCTCGCGGATGGCTTCGTTCTGGGCGTAGGCGCGAAGGCAGGGGCCGTCACGTCCTGGCTCGTCGGACTCGGGGTTCTCGTTCACCAGATACCCGTTGGGATCTCCCTCGCCGCCGTCCTGCTCGCCGCGCGCGTAGGGAGGGCCGGGGTACTGAGGACGGCGATCACTCTCGGGCTGGCTATCCCTGCCGCGGCGGCGTTGACCGTGGCCTTCCCAGCACCTGGTGAAGGTACGCTCGGACTCTTGACCGGTGTCGCAGGAGGGGTGCTCGCCTACATCGGCGCCGCGCACCTTCTCCCCGAGGCCCAGGCCGAGGATGCGAACAGGTCTGCCGGTATCCTGTTCGTGGCGACGCTAATCGCCACGGCCGCAGGGTTAATAGCATTTCAGCATGTCAGCTAGTCAGCACGGCGGCTTCGCCGCCTTGTCAGCATTTCAGCCAAGTCGTCCCGAAGCGGCAACACGAGCGTAGAATCCACGGCCGCTGGTAGCGGTGCCTCTTGCGCAGCCGGGCGAGCCTGGAACGGAAGAAGCTGAAATGCTGACAAGCGAGGGCCAAAGGCCCGAAGCGTGCTGACTAGCTACAAGAGCCACAGGGCGAGCAGGATGAGTTCCGCGCCGAAGAGGATGATGGTTGGTGTCGCTGCCCGGAGCTTCTTGCCCGAGTAGACGGTGGGCGCTGTAAGCCATCCGAAAGCGGCCCCGCCGACGAGGCCGCCGATGTGCGCCGTGTTGCTGATATTGGGGACGGAGAACCCGAAGTAGAGGTTCAGGGCGGTCAGGATCAGGAGCTGGCGGATCAGCGGGTTCTGCCAGGAGAAGGTGCCGTTGCGCAGGGAGTAACCGAGGACGCCCCCGAGAAGGCCGAAGATCGCGCCGGAAGCCCCTACGGCGGGTTCGTCGAAGGCACCGAAGTAGAGGTAGGCGATGCCGCCGGCGAGCCCGCTGCACAGGTAGAGCGCGAGAAAACGGCTCCGCCCGAACGCCTGCTCCACGAACGAGCCGAGGAAGTACAGCGAGAGCATGTTCAGCGCCAGGTGGATGAACCCCGAGTGCAGGAACATGCTCGTTAGCAACAGCCACACTTCGCCACCGGCGACGGCTGCCGGCAGGAGGGCGCCTTGCGCGAGCACCTCGTGGGGCTGCGTCACGAGCCCGACGTTCAGCGGGTAGCCGTAGGTTTGGCCGGCGAGCGCGACGGCGATGTAAACGGCCACGCAGGCGGCTATGAGGCCGAACGTCACCGGGAGGCGGGAGAGGTCGTTCAAAGCGGGTGCCTGCGTCGGGTCTAGCGGCGTTTGATCTCGCGCACGGCGTCCCCGACCTGCACCTGTGAGAGGTCCTGCAGGGGCCCGCCGAGTATCGACTCGAGGTCCGGGTCGTCGCCCGAAGTAGTGCCGAAGCCGCGGACCTGGACGTCGTCGCCGAACATCTGCCCGAACATACGCTGCAGGTTCTCCTGCATCTCCCCGATGTTCACGGCCCCGAACGGCGTATCCTGCGTATTCTGGAGGCGGGCCACGGCCAGCCTGTCCTTGACCTCCGTGACCTCGGCCTTCGCCTTGACGTCCTCGACCGTGCCGAGCGTCTCGCCAGTATCAGGGTCCCAGACCTCCTCGCCCTCTGGGGTGAAGATCTCGAAGAGCATGCCTTGGCGGACCCCCTGGCCTCTTCCGCGGTTTATAACGATCTCGTTGTTGCCCAGAATCTTCGCTACCTTGCCTTCGACCGCCATGCGGTTGGCTCCTTCCGATCATCCTGATAGTCTCGAGAGATTATATCTCTCACAGCGAGGACCGCCGCAGGCCGGTAGAATCCCCGCCATGCCAGGGAGGACGAACAGCATAGGAAGGCATCTTCCGACCTCCGGCGGGCTCGCCGGAACCATCGAGGCAGCGCGCGAGCTCGGGTGCGAGACCGTCCAGATCTTCGTCTCCAACCCGCAGGCGTGGGCCGACCCCAGGCGGCGCGACGACGCCGAGACCTTCGTCGAGGGAAGCCGTGAACTTGGCATCTCGCCGGTCGTCGCTCACGCGAAGTACCTCATAAACCTTGCCTCTACGAGCGAGGAGCAGCGAGACCTTTCGGTGCTGGCTCTGGCGCGCGAGCTCGCCGCGGCCGGCGCGCTCGGGGTCGACCTGGTAGTCGTGCACGCGGGCAGCCACGGCGGGGACGGCGAAGAGAAGGGCATGAAGCGGCTCGTCGAAGGTCTGGGGCGCGCGAGGGAGCAGGCCGCGGCGCTCGACGGTGACCAAGGAGCGGTGGCCGAGCCTTTAATCGAGAACTCCGTCGGCGCCGGCACCCAACTCTGCTCGACGTTCGAGGAACTCGGGGAGGTCGCGCGGCGCGGCGGGGTGAGGGTCTGCGTCGACACGGCCCACGCATTCGTGGCCGGCTACGATCTGTCGGCGGAGGGCGGGGGGCGAATAGTCGCTGCTGAGCTCGTGGATGCCGTGGGGGATGCCGTCGCCCTGGTTCACCTCAACGACGCGAAAAACGAACTCGGGAGCCACCGCGACGGGCATCGCAAGGTGGGGGAGGGGCGCATATCCATCGACGCCTGGTCAGGGTTTTTCGACGGTCTGTCAGGAGTTCCCGTGGTCATGGAGACGCCGTACGGGACCCCTGAGGCTGACTCCGAAGAGGTGATTCTGGTCAAGAAGTTGGCTGGTGGGTTGCGCAAAGCGCCGATTGGAAGATAGAATCAAGGGCGTGAAGACTTTGGAGATCAGTCCGGAGCGGCACACAGGAGACCTTCTCTCGACCATCGGCGAGACCCTGCGGGCGGAACGCAACGAGCGGGGGCTGACGCTCAAGCAGGTCGCCGAAGGCGCGCACGTCTCGGTCTCGTACCTCGCAGAGATCGAACGCGGGGAGAAGGATCCGTCCTCGAGGGTGCTCGAGAGCATCGCCAGTGGATTGGACGTCGAGGTCAGTGAGCTACTGGTCAGGATCGCCGCGGCGCTCGAGCCCGCACCCGTCGTCCCTGTCACAGACTCCCTGGCAGCCTAGACTCCCAAGGCGCCGGCGTTGCGCTTCACCCTGAAGCCGATCACGCCCTGCGACGCGCGAGCCATCTCGCGCTGGCGTTACGGCGGACCCTATTCGATCTACGATGGTGATCCCACCTCCGTCGACGCACTCCTGGAACCACGCCTCTCCTACCACTCCGTCTACGATGAACACGGAGATCTGGTTGGATATTTCTGCTTCGGCGAGGACGCGCGGGTCGCTGCCGGAAGGCGGCTCGGGGTCTACGAGATCGAGCCTGCCACCGACATCGGGCTGGGGATGAGGCCGGATCTCACGGGGCGGGGCCTCGGAGAAGCGTTCCTGCTCGCCGGCCTGCGGTTCGCGAGGGAGACGTACGCACCTCAGGCCTTCCGCCTTACCGTCGCGACCTTCAACCGCCGCGCTATCCGCGTGTACGAGAGGGCAGGGTTCGAAACCGTAGAGACTTTCGGTGCTCCTACGCCCGAGGGCGGAAGGAAGTGGCTGCTGATGAGGCGTGGGGCGTAGGCCGAACCGCTCTACAGTCCGAAGAAGTAGACGGCCAGGATGCCTAGTGTGTTGTAGCCTGCATGCGCCAGGAAGCTCGCCGTGGTGTTGACGTAGCGGCGGAGGAGTCCGAGGCCGATGGAGAGCACGAAGATGTAGCCGAGCAGCAGCGATGGACCGTACTGGACGTGCATCGAGGCGAACAGGACGGAAGTCGCCGGAATCCCGAAGACCGGCTGCACGGCGCCGCGGAAGAGCGTCTCCTCCCCGAGCCCGGCGCCGACCCCGATCAGCAAGGCGAAGAGCACCGCCGAGACAGGACTCAAACCTTTCGGACTGAATAGTTTGCTGGAGATCTCACCGACCTTACGATAAAGGTCGGGCTGTAACTGTGAGAACAGGGCGTCGGCTCCCACCGAGAGCGCGAACGCCGCCAGGATAAACAGCACGACTATACCTAAGTGCTTGAGGGAGATTGGACCGTATCCGAGGCGGGCGAGCGTCGCGCGCGAGCCGCGCCGGATGCCGATGCCGACGCCCAGAAGTGCGAGGACGACGAAGGGCAACTGGCTGGCCAGGATGGCTATCGGTGGGATCCTGCCGCCGGTCCCTAGTGAGAAAGCGTCGACCTGATTCAACTGCTCGAACCCGATGATGCTTACTACGTTATTAGCCAGCGCGGCGACGAGCAACCAGAGGGCGAGAAAGATCGGGGGGTCCGTCCAGAACCTTCCGTCAGGCCTGCCGCGAACGATCTTCAGTAGCGTAGGGACGCAGAGCGCGAGCCCGAGCAAGCCTGCTATCGCCACAGATACCGTCGCGACCGTCAACAGCTCCTGCGGATAGACTTCTGGGGGCATCTGGCCCGAGATCCAAAGGACGCCAAGCAACGCCCCCGTGGCAAGGAGCAGGAGCGAGAGGAACACGAGCACGATAAAGAGCGATATCTCGGCCCTCCTGCTCTTCTTCGACCACTGGGCGAGCATCGCTAGCGTACCGACGAAGACTATGAGCACAAGTGAACTGAGGAGATACTGCATAACGCCACAAGAGGTTAACACATACGAAATACCGGACCGCGCATGATCCGCGATCCGGAGATTTCTCCTGGGCCAGGAAGGGGGAAAGGAGCCCAGTGCCAGGAAAGATAGAGGACCGAAGTTACAGTAGCGCTACTCCAAGGTAACAGTTTGATAACAGGCATCAGGCTTCACGGATCCCGGTTCTCGCCACGCTCCAATCCGTCGAGCACGGGACCAAGCTCCCTATCACGCGCTGCCTCGTACTCTTCGAGGCTGTCCGCTTCGCGCGCAAGGCCTGCTATGCGTCCTGTGAGGCCTTTGCCGCCCGTCGCGGCGAGTATGCGCCAGCCGAGGAGCCGGTAGGAGTGTTCTAGACGCGGGTCTTGCTCCCCGCTTTCGAGAAGGCTCTCGAGCCGGGCGTGCAGCGCCCTAGCCTCCTCCAGAGAGAGCCGCAGCTCGACGGCGGGATCTCCGTGCAAGCTAGCGGACTTTCTCCACGTAGATCCTATCCTGCGTGATCACCACCTGCAGGTCCTCAGGCGAGCCACGCAGGTAGTGGCGCCACTCGCGGTCGAAGACCTCTGAGTCTTTGGCGTCGGTCCTCAGGACTATTCCAACTTCCGTCTCGTCGAGCACCGCGGGATGCTCCGAGAGCTGGCCACGCCTGACGGGGTCCCTGCGGTAGATCGAGTTTCGCGACCGGAAGCTCTGTACGCTGGAGGGCGTGGTGTTCAACTCCTGCGCGATCCACGTGTCGCCCCGACCCTCCTCGACCCACTGCCGGATCTTGGACGCGTGTGGCTTTAGCGCCACCCTTCTGTTTCCCAAGGCCCCCTTCTCCTTCGACCTGTCTTATTTTATAGGTCATATGTACCACTTTTTGTTACCCGACGCTAGATGCGTACGCATCTAGCTAAGTAACGCACCTTGTCAGCCCGAGGCCATCAAGCACACAAGGAGCACTCGGAGGCTGCAGCACGCGGCACGGAGCCAGTTGGAGGCCACGGGTTATCGGGGGTCGCGGCCGAGGAGACGGTCAGCGGCGGCCAGCCCCGAGAGGGACGCGCCCTCGACCTTGGGCTGCCCGAAGGCGTCGCCGCAGAAGAGCAGCGGCGGGTCATCGGAGGCTACGAAGCACGGTTCGGGATGTGGGTCCGTAACCCAGCTGTAGCGCCACCGGACGAGGGAAGTCTCGATGACGGCGGATGCGAGGTCGATGCCGAGGCGGTCGCCTGCGAGTGAGATCATGGAGTCAATGACCTCCGTCTCATCGTCCTCGAAGTGCGAGCGGCTCCACTCCGGTCCAGCGTGGACCGTGACGGCCGCGGCTTCGGAGATGCCCTTGCGCCAGTTGTCGCCGATCCAGTCTAGCGGCTCGCTCTTGATCTGCATTCCTCCAGGCTCAGGAACGCCGGTAGGACCGTCGAGCAAGAGCATGAGTGCGAGGCAGGGGTCGTAGGTGACGGCTTCGAGCTGGCGCATGGCTCCATCAGGCAACCTGTAACTACCAGACGAGATAAGGTCCAACGCCTGAGGAACAGGGGCCGTGAGCACAAGGGCGTTCCCTGCTACCCGCAAGCCAGACTCGCACACGACTACCCAACCGGTGTCGCCATCATCTACCTTTACGATCCTCTCTCCGGTACGCACGTCGAGGCCGCGGGCGATGTAGTTCGGGATAGAGATCATACCCTCGGCCCCTCTGTAGCGAGGATGGCCGTCTTCGTCCGGTCGGCCCTCCGCATCGGCGAAGCCGCGCGTCCACTCTGCGGCGACACCGGCCCCGAGCCAGCCTTCGACGAGCCCGGCGAAGCGTTCGCTCCTGACCGTGAAGAACTGGGCGCCGTGGTCGAAGTTGCCTCCGCCAACGCGCCTGGTAGCCATCCTGCCGCCGACGCCGCTGCTCTCGTCCAGGACCGTAGCGTTCCACCCTTCTCGTTGCAGGGTGCTTGCCGCGAGCAGACCGGAGATGCCGGCCCCTACGATGATGCAAGTTTTGCGGTTCGGGTCGTCACTCAAGTCTGGCGCGCCCCCTTCGACTCGTTCGCTGCCCTCTCTAGCATGCCGGCCGCCGTTCTGACGCTCTGGAAGTGTACGTCCACTGTGTCTTCTACCTCGTTGGCGTAGCCGCCCGCCATCGTGAGCGCGACCGGGATTCCGCGCTCCCTGCACATCTCGAGGACGATCCGGTCGCGCTCGGCGAGCCCCGATTTCGTTACGGAGAGCCGGCCGAGACGGTCTCCCTCGAAAGGATCAGCGCCTGCAAGGTAGATGGCAAGGCTCGCATCCGCGGCGCCGAGCGCCGCCTCGAGGTTATCTTCGAGCGTCGCGAGGAACTCGGTGTCGCCGGCACCGTCGGGGAGGGGTGCGTCGAGGTCGCTCTCCTCCTTGTGGAAAGGGAAGTTCTTCGCGCCGTGGATCGAGAACGTAAATACCGTCGGGTCGCCCTGCAGTATCTCCGCTGTCCCGTTCCCCTGGTGGACGTCGGTGTCGATAACGACCACACGCTCTACGAGCCCCACGGCCTGGACGGCGCGGGCGGCGATCGCCGAGTCGTTGAAGAGGCAGTATCCTTCGCCCCTTTCGGAGAACGCGTGGTGCGTCCCCCCTGCGAGGTTGGCGGCGAAGCCCTCGTCGAGGGCGGCGAGGCAGGCCCCGAGCGTACCGCCCGAGGCGCGGCGGGAGCGCTTTACCATCTTCTCCGACCACGGGAAACCGATGCGCCGCATCTCCTTGTCCGTGAGCGTTCCGGAGACGACGCGCTCGAGGTAGTCGGGGGAGTGGGCGCGTAGGATCTCCTCGTCCGTTACCGCGCGTGGCGCCAGAAGCTCTCCTGGACCGCAGATCCCATCCCGCGCGACCCTCTCGCGAAGCATCGAATATTTGACCATCGGAAAGCGGTGACCTTCTGGCAGGGGCAATACGAAGTGGTCGCTGTAGTAGACCTTCATGGTGTCCGGCGTCTCTCGTCCACAGCGTTAATGTAGTACATGCGGAGGAGGAGAGCAGGAAGAGCGTTCATAATAACCTCGGGGCCCTTGTGGTAGCATCGCAGCTTCGAGGACGGATGGACGATACGGCGCAACAGCGGCTCTTCGCACAGACTCCTGGCAGCATCACGCCGCCGGAGACGGGCCTCTACCTAGGAATCTCCGGCTGGTCGTATGCTGACTGGGAGGGGACCCTCTACCCAGAAGCCCTTCCGTCTGCCTCCAGGCTCGCCGAGTACGTCAAGCGCTTTGCGACCGTGGAGATAGACTCGACCTTCTACGGCACCCCGCGCCGCTCGACCGTACAGAAGTGGCGTGAGGTCTCACCCGATGGGTTTCTCTTCGCAGCCAAGTTTCCGAAGGAGTTTTGGTCACTGGCGGCAAACCTGTCCCCCTCGCTCGGGCCAGCTTCGCTGGGCGGGCCGAAGCGGTAGGTTATCTCTACGCTCGTCTGCCCGGTTTCGTCCCTGCCTAGCGCGATCCCCTCGACGAGCAACCCGACGAGCTGGCGGCGCTTCGCGAACGCCTCAGGCGTGTCCTCCTCGATCTCTGCCATGCGCTCCCGGAGCGCCAGGAGCCACGCCTCGGTGCTCTCAGCAGTCAGCCTGTCCTCGGCGCTTCGGGAGAGGTCGGCCTCGACGGACTCGGTCAGGAGCCGCAGGTTGCCGATCTGGTTCTTGAGGTCGAGGAGGTAGGTCTCCAGCTCGTCTTCGGAGATGTGTCCTTGCGCGTAGAGCCTGACGTAGCGATCCTTCTCGGCCTGCCTGGCCGCGATGCGCTTGGTCAGGCCGGCGTGCCTGGCTTCCAGCTCCCCGGATCGGCCGGAACCGGCGAGCTGCTCGCGCACGCGCTCCAGGGTCTCGCCCGGATTCTCGAGGAACCGCTTGGCATCTTGCCATACCAGGTCCTCCAACCACGGGGCGCTCACGCTCGGGGCGCGGTGGGGTGGGACTCGGGTGACGTTCGCCACCGATCCCCTGTCGCCCCGGTTGCCGGTGCAGCCGTAGTAGGAATACTTCTTGCCGTTGCTCGTGGAGGTGCGTCCCGTGCAGGCGAATCCGCAAACCTCGCACTTGATGAGCCCCCGCAGCAGGTACTTGCGGTCGAGCTCGCGATTCGGGTAGCGCTTGTTCTCGGCGAGGACGGCCTCGGCGCGTTCCTGGAGGCCGTCCTCCGCTATGGCCGGGACCTCCCGCGAGATGATGCTCTTGCCGCCGTTGATCTTCACCCGGTGCGTTCCGGAGTAGGCGCTCTGGTGGACGATCGCCGCGACCGTGGGAGGCGACCAAAGTCCGCCAGGCCTGCGCTCGCCGCTCTTGAAGCGCATGCCGGGAGTGGGAACGCCCTCGTCGTTTAGGCGCTTGCTCTCGCCGTAGAGGGTCGAGCCTCCCGCCACGTTCCCGATGATCTCGCGCACGACCCGCGCCTCTTCCTCCACGATCTCAAGGCTGTGCTCGTCCGTTGTGAGCCTGTAGCCGTAGGGGATTCTCCCCGAGTGCTTGCCGTTCCTGTACGCCCTGTGGAGCCCGGCGCGTGTCCTCTCCCGGATGGTCTCCCGCTCGTACTCCGCGAAGGAGGCTAGCATCTGGAAGATGAGCCGGCCCGACGGGGTAGAAGTATCTATGGGCTCCGTGGCGCTCCTTAGAGCGACGCCGGCGGCCTCCAGGCGCTCGACGGCGTCGACTATGACGAGCAAGGAACGTCCCAGCCGGTCGAGGCGGTAGACGAGGAGCGTGGAGAACTTGCCCCCTTTGGCATCCTCCAATAGCCGCCTGCCTTCCGGCCTCTCGTGTAACGGTATCGTGCCCGACACGCCGTCGTCAGCGTAGGTGTCTGTTACCTCGTATCGGTAGAGGCGGCAATACTCCTTGAGGAAGTCCCGCTGGATCTCGATGGTCTCGTGGTCGCGCTGCTCCTCGGAGCTCACGCGAAGGCACAGGGCCACTCGCTCCGGACCGTGGCCGTTCGTAGCTTCGCTGGGCATGGTTAGCCCTCCGTCTTTACGAGCTCTTCGGGCTCCACGCCCAGAGCCACAGCGAGTTTGCGTAATGTGCGGGGCTGTGCCCCCCGCTTGCCGTTCTCCAGGTGCCAGATCGTGTTGTAGGCAACGCCGGATCGCTCTTCCAGCTCCCGCAACGTCAGCACCCTCTGTTGCCTCAACGCCTTTAGTCTCCGCACGTCTACCTCGACCATCCTGGGAGTCTACGTCTTCCAGAATTCTAGCACAATTTCGTAGACAAAACAAAAACAATACAGTATAATGCGGACGTCGGATAAAGAAGAGGTCCCGCAGGAGCAGACACTCCCCGGGACCCGGCCCACAAAGACTTGGAGGTCACTGTGGACACACAAAGTGTAGCGGAGATCATGGAGCGGGACATCGCCCGCCTGAAGGCCGCCCGGCCTCATCTTGGCAGCCGCATCGAGCGTGCCGAGCACATCCTGGTCACGCAGCTCTCCACCGCGAACGGTAGCCGTCCGGTGAAGGTCCGCGTCCATGCCGACGGCTCCCGCTCCTACACGGTCCGTTCCGGATCGAAGCTCTGCCGATCCTACGTCGTCGACCAGTCGTCCTTCTCGTGCGAGTGCCCGGACCACAGGAGGCGCCAGGCGGCTTGCAAGCACGCTCTGGCGTGTTGGGTTCTGGAGAGGGCTTACCGGCCTTCTCCGGAGTCTCTGGAGAGTGGAGAGAGCGAGTGCTCCGGCTGTTGCGGACGCTTCGCCGGCCGGGATCTGGTCGAACTCACCGAAGACAACCACGACAACCTGACGCACTTCCACGGAGACAGGCTCTGCCCGGCGTGTGCTGATAACGCCGGCGTCGAGCGCTAGGGGCCGGCCCTAACCATGAGCCGAGCACGCGGACCTCCAGGGCGAATATTCCAACCGTTTGGACGATTCACGAGAACAGGAGGAGAAATGACGAACGAACCGCACGAGATCGTGCGCTATCTGGAGGACGGGGAGGAGAGCTTCCCATGTTGGGTAGGCCACGGCGACGACATAGAGGCGTGCAGACGCCCGTCCACGATGAAAGTCTACGGCCTCCCTTTCTGCGAGGTCCACGGCGAGGAGGCTAGAGACGGGGCCCTGGAGGAGATGCACCAGGACGCTGACGAGTTCTTCACGCGCTTCACTACCTCGCACGTCCCCGAGCTCCCTAACCCCGTCCTGCTCGCCGCCGTGAGCCGTTGGGACCTCACGGTCCCGGAGGGCCTGGAGTATTCCAGCAGAGGGACGGACGAGTTGCTGCTAGCCGCGTTCCCCTTCCGGGAGGATAGGCTCATACCGGAGACCGCCGGCGAGATCGCGGACCCGATCCCCGGCCAGGAGCCTCCTTACGACGCCTTACGACGCCTGGCGCCACCACCGCTACGAGATGCACGGGCTCATGCGCCACGCCTACTATTCAGGGCCTCACTTCGTCGTGGAGTACTTGGAGCAACAGCGGGAGAGCATCGCCGCCCAATGCGCCTACGCCGTGGCCCTCAGCCGTGGCGAGCAACCGGAGGTTCTCGAGCGGGCACACCTGGAGAACGTCGAGAGCGCCCGCAAGGTAGGCGAGCTCCTCGGGAAGTAGTCACGTACCGACCGGGCCGGGGCATCCTTCGGGGTGTCCCGGCCTTTCCGTTACTATGCGGTATGGGAGTATAGGAGCGGAGAGAGGAGGTAAGGATGCCAGGAAGAACAACGATAATTCTCATCGCGGTCGTGGTGGTCGTTATATTGGCCATAGTCCTACAGCAGGTGCTTTAGGAAGCTGGTTTAGTCCAGCCGAGGCTCCGGCCTTTCATTTTGGGGTTTATTCATGGGGTTGTTTTCCGATAAACCCTTCGCCCCTCTCCATAAGAGAGGATGACACTCCATGAGAGCGGGCTATCGTAGCGGGTGGGGAGCATCCGAGCGCCCCACCCGTCTCCCCCTCCGTCGCGGCATCAAAGCACACATCTGCCCGCAGAGAAATGTGCTTTAACGATACTTCAACGACCATTAACAACGTTTAAAGGCCAGAATGTTAGGTTTAGTAGGGCATAGTCCGGCTTGGACTTTCCCCCCTCCGTCCCGGCCGGACCTTTGCACCAACCGCGCCGGGGTCCTACGGGGCTCCTATCTTTCCGTTACCATGCCTCGCGGGGGAACCTGTCCGAGCAGGAGGTGAGAGATGGTCCGCACGTTGATAATCGTAGTGGTGGTAATCGTAGTGGTGTTGCTCCTACTGCGGTTCCTCTAAGGCCCTGGGCTGGGGCTCTACGGGATCCCGGGCGCAAAGCGATGCCCGGGACCGGCTTGAAGCGCCCTCTTCACTAGTCGTCGGGGAATAGGTTCGGCGAACGTAACTCCTTTCGGCTCGTTAGCCGTGCGTGGGGTGCTCCGGGGGCTCCTCGAGATCCTCGCCGAGATCTTCCGCGCGCTCCTCCGCTCGCTCTCGCGCCATGCCTACCTGCCACTCTTCTACTCTTTCTTCGTGGTGGGGAGCGTCCCTGAGTTGCCTGAGTTGCGTGCCGGCCTCGGTGTTCAGAACGGCCTCCAGCGCTTCTTTGATGGACTCCCCGGTCCTCTCTGCCCGAGCCTTCGCCTGGCGCATCAAGACCTCGCCTGCCATCTCCTCGACGCTTCGATCATCGTGCACGGTGTTCTCCCAGCTTCGCTACCGCCAGCTTCCCTACGGTAACAGTGAGTCCGCCACCATGCCGACCGGCATTCCGACGGTAGAGGGCGGCTACGCTCCGCCCCAACTCCCTAACCCCGCCGGCGTCCCGGCCCCGCTCTACCGCCCCTCGTCTATCCTCACCCGCCGTCTCGCCTCCACCAGTGCCGCCTCAGCCGCTGCATGCGCTGCCTCCAAGCGGTGTCTGAGAGCGGAGTACTCGGGGCCTTCGAGCCAGTGGGTAGCGTCTCCCTTCAATGCTGCCAGCTCCCCGACCAGCGCCGAGAGGTCGCGGGCTGTGTCCCTGGTTACGTCCTTTGGGTCCTGGGGTCCCACCTACGGCGGCCTAATTCTCTGGCTGAAAGCCGTTGAGTAGCCCCCGGCCATACTCTTGCTCGTGCTCGTCGATCCACAAGTCCAGCGCGGGCTTCCCTCTCTCCATCGCCACATATCGCAGGGTTGGTATGTCCAAGACTCTGGCGCGGGTGTAGCGGCGCACGGACTCCAGTTCCTCGAGCACTTCTTTTGGAATCCGGACCGGCTCTTGCCCGCGCACCCTCCGAACCCCCTCCGCCACCAGGGCCGTCGCTGTGTTAACTATTCACTCGTCCCGCTCGAGCTTGGCTTCGATTCGGGCTATCCTTACTTCGATGCTACGAAGATACTTCGCGAACTCGCGATCATCCACTCCCGATCTCTGCATCATCTCGCTGAGATCGTCTTCGCGGCCCATAATCCTTTCGCCCTCCATCATGCGGTCCTGCATCTGAGAATCTTCTTCGTGATCCACGATCGTCCTCCTTTCTGTCAGCTTCCGAACATCCTACGCCACCACGGCCTCTGTGCGCCCTCCTGGGCGCCTGGCTTCGGCGTGGGCCTGGCGCTCGGCTTCGAGCTGTCCCTCGACGTAGTGCAGCCGGTCGCGTAGCTCAGATGTGAGCGCCTCACGCTCAGGAGGCGGCCTCCGCAACGGTATGCCGCACCATCCCGGACGTGTGTCCCTCTCCCACATGGGGGATACTAGACCATTAGGGTCGGCGCCGAAAGCCCTTAGAAGCCAGCCTCGCGCCCGTCCTGGTGGCCGTCAAGGGCCGTCGAGCGTGCTACAAGCCCGCGGGCTTCGCCGTCACCCGCGCCCTCCGCCTCAGATACCGCTCCCCGGCCCAGCACGCCAGGGCCACCGAGAGCACCAGGTCGTCATGATCGCCCTCGCGCCAGGCCTCGTATGAGTCGTGGGCCGTGGATATGTTGATCTTCACGCGGAAGTTCAGGAGCTCCTTGACGAGAGTCTCCCGGAGCGCAAGGCCTTCAGCGATCTTTAGCTGGCCGTTCTGAAGCAGCACGAGTGTGGCGGAGATCAGGTCCCTCTTGGGCACCCGGAGGCCTCCGTCTGGGCTCTTGGTCACTGAGTCGCCGCCGGTGATAGTCACCGTGGCCTGGTCGACGTAGGTGTCCGTGCCCTTGAGTTCCTCCCGTAGCCGCTTCCGGAGCATGTCGATGACAGGGAGGCCCACTCCGGTAGCGTCAACGGCCAGGATGGGGTGCCCTCCGAGATGCTTTACCAGCTCTACGATCCGGTCCACGATCTCTGTGTAGCGGGTGCCGAGGGGCGGGCGCTCCAGGTGCCTCACGCGGTACTCGGGCGTCCCCGCCGCCACCGAGCGAAACCGCGTCTGCTGGAAGGCGCCGCTCCAGTAGGGCTCGTCCTCGACCTCGCCGGTGGGCACGAGGACCCGCTCTGTGACGCTTATCGCCGTGTAGTCGCGCTGCTGGCCCAAATCCACGCCTACCAGCCGGACCGCTCCTGTCGGTTCTCTCAATTAGCTCGCCTCCCCAAAGAGCGGTGTTACCTCGCCTGTTATAGCCGCGCTCACCAGCTCGTGAGAGAA
>Ga0136615_10000646_pt1 | contig 16172 bp, 11 predicted proteins | sample AntDrymUQ2882206_2_FD_106647 | JGI IMG/M metagenome (GOLD analysis project Ga0136615, IMG submission 106647) | Polar desert sand microbial communities from Dry Valleys, Antarctica - metaG UQ288 (22.06) | ecosystem: Environmental > Terrestrial > Soil > Desert | place: Antarctica: Dry Valley...
GAGCCCGGCCCGCAGCGCGAGGTACCCACGCGCGGAGAAGAAGTGCGCGTCCCCCTCGAACCCGACCCGGTCGCCGGCAGCGACCAGCTCGCGCTCGCGAATGCGCCGGGCGATCCAGTCGAAGGGATGCACGTCGGGTCGGTGCACCAGCTCCTCCGGGTAGCCCTCGACCTGCTCCGCCGGCAACCAGCTGGTGTGGCCGGCTCCGGCGGCATCCATGGCGCGGGCGAAGAGCACCGGGTCGGCCTCGGCAGGCAACACCAGGCACTGCGGCATGTAGAACGACCAGGCGTTGTACCCGGTGAGGTAGTAGAGGTTGGCGGGGTCGGTCACCACGAGCGCGCTGTACGAGCGATCGGCCATGCTGACGCGCACCCGGCTGAGTCGCTGCGCAAACTCATCGGTCGACGGCACGGCCCGCCTCGAGGGTGGAACGGCTCGAGCAGACCGCTGCGCAGGCAACCGCCACAGGCAAGACCAAAGCCATACTCATCCGCTGCCTCAAAGACACGTCGCCCGGGAAACTTGGGGTCCTAGTGTGACCGCTCCGGACCAGACCACAGCAGGCCGCCCAACACGGCAGTGGGGCGCGTCCCTGTCGGGAGCCCCCACTGCCGTGGTCTGCGTGCAGAGTCGCTGTCGGCTAGCCCGCCATCGTGACGGCGTTGGCGGACTCCGTGTCGGAGGAGATGCCGGCCGAGGTCACCAGGCTGGCCTTGAACTTTCCGAGCACGTCCATGATGTCCGTCGCGGCCTTGGTCCACGTCTCCTGACGCGCTCGATAGGCGGCCTGAGAAGAGGAGTCTTCCCACTGCCCCAACAGTGCGTTGGTCTCGCTGTTGATGCCGTCGAGTTCGGACTGGAAGGTGCCGATCGCCTTGTCGACGTAGCCAGCCGCATCGGACTGATCGTTCCAACTGACCTTGTACCAATCTCCGTCGTTCATGATCGATTCCCTTCTCTAAACCGGCAGGTTGGAGGTCAGGCCGTTGACTTGGTCGCCGGCCTGGCCGACCTGCTGGGCCTGCTCTTCGTCACCAGCGGTGAACTTCTGGGCGGCGGTGTTGGCGTCAGCCGAGGTGGCCGACAGCGCCCGGTTCATGGTGTTGAGTTCGTCCTGGATCTGCATCTTGACCTGGGCGAACCGTTGGGCGAAACCACCCTTGGAACGCGCTTCCAGGATGGATAGGTCACCTTCCAACGTGCTGACAGCACCCTGCATCGCTTGTGCTGCGCCGTCGGCTTTCGAGGCGAAAGTCGTTAGCTGTACTCTGCTTACGCCGCTGCCTTCTGGCAAAGTCAACACCTCCCATAGTCATCTGCGCTCCCGCCATCGGTGGCGAGCCACGCGTTTCTGTTGTGTTGTGACGGCCGGGTTGGCATTGCGGTTCCCCCCGGTGGTGATTCAGACCCTAGTGCCGGGCGGGACAGGTTGGGTAGCCCGGGCCGGAAAGATCGTCTTGGCCTTCGCCTACTGGTAGTCACCAGTTCATGTCAGCTGATCGGAATCTCAGCCGACGGTTTGCGAGGCGGCGCGCGGATCCAGGGCAGCACCGGAAGGGACCCGGGCGATCAGCGAGGCGGGCAGGGCGATCGGCTCCGCGGTGCCGTACCCGAGCAAAGTCTGCACCTCCAGTGAGGGCAGCAGATAGCGGCGTCCCTCATTGGTGATGAGGTAGCGGGTTCCGCTCTCGGCGCTGTCCGAAAGCCGCTCCTCGACGATCGCACCGAAGCCCGGATCGACGAGAACTCGGTCGGCCAGCACGTTGCCCGCCTCGGTGACCTGCCGGGTCGCGTTGGCGTCCTCGGCGCCGTCCACCGCCGCCTCGATGCTGATGTCAGGGGTGGACTGGTCGTTCTCGAACGAGGCGCAGATCGTCGGATCCTGATCGCTGATCCCGGTTAATTCCGGACGCACGGCGGGCGGGTCCGTCGGCGCCAGTCCGGGCAGATCTACCCTCTGGGCAGCACTGAGGCGAGCGGCCTGGTCGGATGAAAGTTCCCTCTCCTCGGGTGGCGCGCCGGTATAGACGGTGTCTCGAATCTCCGGGTCGGCCAGCAGGATGGCGGCCTGCACCTGGGTGATCTCGAAGATCTGTTCGGCGCCGATCTGGTAGTACTGCCGATTGCCGCCTTCCGCGACATAGCGGATCTCACCCACAATGCCGTCGGGGATGACCGTCGAGACGTCGCCTCGTCCCTGAACAGGTTCAGGTTTCAGGTCGCGTCCGCTGGGCAGCGCGTTCAGCCATGCGGTGCCCACTTCGACCACAGGTGCCGTCTGGAGGATCAGTGCCTCCAGAACTGCGGCCTCACTCGTGATCGGATACTGATGGCCGTTCCACACGAAGTGCAGAGTGTTGAGTTCGATATCTCTCACCAGCACCGCCGTAGCGCCGATTCTGTTCCCCTGGCTGATGTCGCGACCGACAACCAGCGCGGTGTTGGGAACCTGTGCACCCGCGATCGTCTCCGCCGGCAACGAGCACAGCGTCCACGGGGCGCCCAGCATCCGCCCGGGATCGGGCAGCGAGTCGGGCGCGTCGGCGATACCCAGCCGTGGACCACGAGGCGCCGCCCGCAGCGAAGCGCGGGAGACCTCGGCAACCTCGATGCTGTTGACCAGCAGCGCGGCGGAGGTGAAGTTCGCCGTGGGGAACAGCAGGTTCTCGCCTGCCTCGTCGTCGGGCAGCCAGACGAAGGTCGCTCCGGTCTCCTTCTCGACGATGACCACGCTGCTGTTCTGCCATTCATTGCTGTCGCTCTTGAAGAAGACGCCAATCAGTCCGGCGCCGGCCAAGCCGACGACCGCGATCATCACGCCGGCGAAGGCCGAGCCGATCATCTTGCGCAGCGGGGTCTGGATCGGGTCTGTCTCGCGCTGCACCATCCCGGAGATGACCCGCTGGACCATGAATTGGTAGGACTGGAACAGATCCCGGCGGCTGGCCATCGCTCAGCCGCCGAGACTGCGGAAGTACCCGTACAGGCCAAGTACGGCACAGGCCACCGGCACCACTGCCACTACCAGCACGATGTCCAGGATGTCGGAGATCCGCCCGACGTACGGGCTCGGCGGCCGGTTCTGGTAGGCATAGCCGGCCGCCAGCACCAGAGCGGCCAGGACAACCAGCACCGGCACGATGACCGACAGCCGCATGTCCGGAGCCATGCCCAACGTGCCGACCGTGACCGCCGCGAGTCCCACGACGCCGGTGACCAGTAGCGGAGCACGGTGTCGTACAGCGGGGAAGAGCCGTCCGCGCAACAGCGAGGCACTGGCCACGACGGCGACCAGAATGAAGGCGCTCAGCTCCCCGCTGCCGGCCAGGACCAGCTCGCTCAACGAGACGACCACCGCCCCACCGAGGAGCATCCCGCCGAGCAGTTCATCCGAGCGTCGTACGGTCGCATGCACCCGCGGCAACGGGACGACCGGAGGATCGGCGAGCAGGTCTTCGACGGTGGTCGGCAGGCTTGGCATCGGGAGCTTGCCGAGCCGGATCGAGAGCAACGGGATGCTCGGGGTGAACACCACGACCACCGTCATCAGGACCGCGCCGACGTCGACGACGTTGGTCTCCCAGATCAGTCCAATCAGCGAGCCGAGAAACCCGAGAAGACCGACGACGATTCCGGCCACGAAGTACTGCGTGCGATCGGCCACGCCCAGATACCCGAGCAGACCGACCACGAACAGCGCGAGGCAGCCGGCCAGATACTGGGCCGCCTCGGCATCGAACAACGGCTGGTCACCCTGACTGAGGGCGACTCCGCCGGAAAAGGCATAGCCCATGGCCACGGAGCCGATCACCGCTCCAGCACCGGCATCGCCCAAGGCGCGTGACATCGTCACGGCTGCGGCCAGCAGGAGCAACGAAAGTCCCAACGCGATGGCGCCGGGCAACTCCCAGTTGGGACCCGATGTGAGCAGGATTCCCAGACCGAGCAGCAGTGCGCTCGAGGCGACAGCCACCGCGGCCCGGCGGGTGTTGGCCGATCCCCAGGACCGGCTCTGCCGTCGGGCGTCGGTGGCAATCGCGTCGACGACATCGTCGTAGTCCATCTCCGGCCATTCGGCGCGACGTGGCATCAGATGCAGGACATCCCCGTCGCGCAGTTCCTGGGTCCCGATGGGGCGGGCCGCATCGATCAGGGTGCCGTCGGACTTGCGCAGCACCCAGCCGCCGTGCTCCTGTCCTTGATCGGCGAGCTCGTCACCTGCGGCCCTCAGTAGGCCGGGGAGGAGTTCGGCCGTGGGCACGTGCTCGGGAAGGGCCACGTCCACCCGGCGCCGCGGCGCCGCGATGGTGACCCTCGCCAGCCCCGTACTGGCACCCCTGCTCAACGTCCCCGGCCCACTCGGCTCAAGGTTGTCCCCCCTCGATCGTTGCCGTACGCAACCAGGATGTCACCGATCGACAACGACAACGGGCGATCATGCCTCATACGATAGGTCCGCTCGCTGACCCCCGTCGGCAGCTGACCTTCCCTAGGAGGCGACCGGTGGCGACCGTCATCTTGCGACGACAGCCGCGCCGGGATGCCCCCGAGTTGCCGACCGGTGATGTTCTGCTCGATCCGCCGCCGGAGATCCCCGCACCGACCGGCGCCGGGTGGGGCCGGATGATGATGATGCTGCCGATGGTGGCTGGCGCCGCGGGAATGGCGCTGCTGTTCGCCAGCCAACGGTCGGGTCCTTTCGCCTACGTTGCCGGCGGCCTGATCGGCTTCTCCATGATCGGCATGATGGCGGCGAACCTGCTGCAGGGGGGTGGCGGACCGAGCAAGAAGGAACTGATCGCCAAGCGGCGCGACTACATGCGCCACCTCTCGCTGCATCGCCGCAAGGTGCGTCGTACGGCCGTGGAGCAGCGCGAGGCGATGTTCTACCGCCACCCTGACCCGGTCTCGCTCTGGACGACCGCGGCCAGCCATCGGCTCTGGGAACGGCGGACCATGCATGCCGACTTCGGTGTGGTGCGGATCGGGGTCGGCCCGCAGGCGCTGGCGACCCCCATCATCGCCCCGCCGTCGAGGTCTCTGGACGAGTTGGAACCGCTGTGCGCCAGCGCTTTACGTCGTTTCGTTCTGACCTATTCAACGGTGCCCGACCTGCCCATCGCCATGGCGATAAACGGCTTCAGCCGTGTGCACCTCACCGGACATCTGGATCGGGCTCGCTCGCTGGCCCGGTCGGCAGTCGCCCAGTTGTGCATTCACCACTCGCCTGAAGACATCATGATCGCGGTCGTCGCAGGGACGCAGGAGCGCGAGCACTGGGAGTGGGTCAAGTGGGTCCCGCATGCGCTGCATCCGGAGCGCACCGACGGGCTGGGGAACCTGCGGCTGGTCGCGACCAGCATGCCGGCGCTGGAGGCGATGCTCGACGACATGCTGGCCACCCGCCCTCGCTTCGACCCGTCCGCCCCCGCCGCGCAGGTGCCCGGTGCCCACCTGGTCGTCATCCTCGACGGCGGTGACGTGACCGGCTCCAGCCACCTGATGACCGGAGGTGTTGGCGTCGAGGGCGTCACGGTCGTGGACCTGAGTACTCCGCCGGCCCGATTGCTCGACCGGGCTACGCTCGTCCTCGATGTCGACAAGGTCGGCGGACTGCGCAGCCGTACCGCGGACGGAGAGGCCGAGATCGGGCGCGCCGACGAACTCAGCACGGTGGAGATCGAGGCCCTGGCTCGCCAGATCTCCGCGTTACGGCTGTCGATCGGCGGCAAGGGCGAACAGGCGATGAACTCCGCCCTGGACCTCGCCGACCTGCTCAACATCGACGATCCGTACGCCTACGACACCGCGCAGTTCTGGATTCGCCGAGCGAACCGGGATCGACTTCGCGTACCGATCGGGATCAACCCAGAGGGCCAGCCGATCGACCTGGACCTCAAGGAATCCGCCCAGGACGGCATGGGGCCGCACGGGCTGCTGATCGGGGCGACCGGTGCGGGCAAGTCCGAACTCCTGCGCACCTTGGTCCTGGCTCTGGCGGCCACGCACGACTCCGAGACGCTGAACTTCGTCCTTGTCGACTTCAAGGGTGGAGCCACCTTCACCAAGCTGGACCGACTCCCGCACACCAGCGCGGTGATCACCAACCTCTCCGACGAGTTGCCGCTCGTCGACCGGATGGCCGATGCGATCAACGGTGAGCTGTTGCGGCGCCAGGAGTTGTTGCGCCAGGCCGGTAACTACGCCTCACTGCGCGACTACGAGAAGGCCCGCACCTCCGGGGTCCCACTGTCGCCGATGCCGAGCCTGCTGGTGATCTGCGACGAGTTCAGCGAATTGCTTTCTGCCAAGCCGGATTTCATTGACATGTTCGTCCAGATCGGCCGCGTCGGGCGCTCCCTGGGTGTGCACCTGCTGCTGGCCTCCCAGCGGCTGGAGGAGGGCCGGTTGCGCGGCTTGGACACGCACCTGTCCTATCGGATCGGGCTGCGGACGAACTCGGCGATGGAGAGCCGGGTGGTGCTCGGCTCACCGGATGCCTTCGAGCTGCCCCGGGCACCGGGTCATGGGTACGTCAAGTTCGGCACCGATCCGCTGGTCCGGTTCCGGGCCGCGTACGTGTCCGGGGTGTACCGCCGTGAGGGCGGCCGGCGGGTCGACCAGTCGGTCAACGACCGGGCGGCCGTACTGGAGTACGACACCCAGTACCTCGCGCCACCGATCGAGGAGGACTCGCCCGAGGACACCGCCGTCGAGGACCCCGATGAGGGCATCGGAGACGGCCTGCTCGATGTGATGGTCGAGCGCCTGCAGGGCAAAGGCATTCCGGCCCACCAGGTCTGGCTACCTCCGTTGAAGGAGCCGCCGACCCTGGATCAGCTGCTGCCGACTCTGGTGGAAGACGAGGAACGCGGCATCACCGTCGCGAACCCCGCCCTGCATGGCGCGCTCAAGGCACAGGTCGGGCTGATCGACCGTCCGCTCGAACAGCGCCGGGAAACAATGACTCTGGACCTGTCCGGTGCCGGTGGACACGTCGTGATCGTCGGCGGCACCCAGAGCGGCAAGAGCAATGCGCTGCGCACCCTGATCACCAGCCTGGCGCTGACCAACACGCCCCGCGAGGTGCAGTTCTATTGTCTGGACTTCGGCGGCGGCATGCTGGCGGCCCTGCGCGATCTACCGCACGTGGGCGGGGTGTACGGACGATCCGATGTCGATCAGCTCCGCCGGACCATCGCCGAGATGACGAACCTGCTGGCCGTACGCGAGCGCCGCTTCGCCGAGCTCGGCCTGGAAGGGATGGCCGCCTACCGTCGCCGGATCCGGGCCGGTCAGGTCACCGACGACCCGTTCGGTGACGTCTTCCTGGTCATCGACGGCTGGCTCACCCTGCGCAACGACTTCGAGGGCATGGACGCTGTGGTCGCGGACATGGCCACCCGAGGACTGTCCTACGGCGTGCACGTGGTAGCCACGGCTTCGCGGTGGATGGACTTCCGGCCGGCCATTCGGGACCTGTTCGGTACCCGCGTCGAGTTGCGGCTCGGCGATCCCAGCGACTCCGCCCTCGACCGCCGTACGGCGATGAACGTCCCCACCGCCACACCCGGCCGTGGGATCACGCCCGAGAAGATGCACATGCTCCTCGGCCTGCCGCGGATCGACGGAATCCAGGAGACCGAAGATCTTTCCGACGGTGTGGCCGCCTTGGTGCAGGAGCTGCGCAAGGGCTGGCAGGGACCCACGGCGCCGGCCGTACGACTGCTCCCGGACGTCGTCGAGCACGAGCGGCTGCCCGCAGAGGCCGCCCGCGGGGTGGCCATCGGTCTGGCCGAGAACGACCTGCAGCCGGTCTATGTCGACCTGTCCACCGACTCGCACTTCGTCGTCTACGGCGACGCCGAGTGCGGCAAGAGCGCGTTCTTGCGCTCCTTTGCCACCCGGCTGGTCGAGCAGTACGACGAGTCGCAGGCCCGGATCGTGCTGATCGACCACCGGCGCAGCCTGCTCGGTGCGATCGAGTCGGACCTGCTGATCGGGTACGGCACGTCGGCGGCCAAGACCCAGGCGATCACCAATGACGTCACCACGGTGCTGACCAAGCGGCTGCCCGGGCCCGATGTGACCCCTGAGCAGCTGCGCAACCGCAGCTGGTGGGGCGGGCCAGAGGTCTATGTGCTCGTCGACGACTACGACCTGGTCTCCTCGGGCAGCACCAATCCGTTGGCCGGGTTCCTGGAGTTCCTGCCCCAGGCGCGCGACGTCGGGTTGCACCTGGTCGTCGTACGCCGCTCGGGTGGGGCGGGACGGGCGATGTACGAGCCGATCCTCATGCGACTGCGCGAACTGGCCACTCCGGGGATGGTGATGTCGGGCAGCAAGGACGAGGGCGCGCTGATCGGGTCGGTCAAGCCACAACAACTGCCCCCGGGTCGGGGCTGGCTGGTCACCCGCAAGGAGGGCGTACGGCTGATCCAACTTGCCTGGTTGCCGCCGAAACATTGATCAAACATTGACGGGTAACCGGTTGTTCACTTGGATCGGGTTAGGTACGGAACCAACGGTCAACGAATTCCGTCTACCTGGCAGGGCGAAAAGCTGTTCGCGAGAAGCCGAACGCGAGGCGTGCCCGACCGGGACACGGCTTCGTTGAATCGACTAGAGACACAAAGGCTCCGCCCGACCGCGGGGCCGGTGAACTGACTGGGACGCGGGAGCATGACATGAGCGGTGACGAGAACAACAACTGGATAAACAGCGCCCCGGTCAAGGGGGACAGCACGGGTGGCTTCCCGGGCGGCAGCGGAATCGAGGTCCGGCCGGACGGGCTGAAGCTGTTCAGCACCCAGGCCGAGGGTGAGGCGAAGAACTTCACTACTGGCTTCATCGACGGTTTCATGCCGCTGACCCAGCAAGCCGGCCAGATCGGTATGTCGTTCCAGGAAGCAGCCAACTTTGCCGGCCGGCACGGGGAGGCGATCAACGCGACCAGCATGCTGGGCAAGGACGCCACGGTCGGCCTGCTGGCCCTCGGGTTGGGCGCTAAGACCATCGCGATCAACTACATCAATGGCGATGCCACCTCGGCCGCTACGCTGCCGCAGGTGCTGGACGCCTTCGACGCCTCCAAGGGCAATGGCCTCAGAGACGACCTGGAGCGGACCGACCAGGAGGCCCGCGCCGGGTCCGGCAAGGACAATACGACGCGGCTGCCCGAGGCGAAGCCGGTGGACACTGACGACTTCCACAACCCCACCGACCCGGGCTTCTCGAAGACCATCGATCTCGGCGACAACGCCAGCTACACGGTTCCGGGTGCTTCGGACTGTCTCGACATCGAGATGGCTGGCCCGGAAACCACCAACCCGGTGACCGAACAGTACCGCGATGACCTCACGAAGGAGAATTACCAGCCGGCCCCCTACGACCCGGACGATTACCGCTAGCTCCCGCGTGCTTGCGCCGCTCTCTCTTTCACCACGAGCGTCTGCCGGGAGTTCTGTGATGGCTGAAGATCCAGGCGAGGCCCCCTCGCCCCCGACCGGGAACTACGACGTGAAGCCGGTGAAAATGCCGGATGCGCCGGACTGGCGACCGCTCACGATCACCGAGCACTACCAGATGCTCAGTCAGCTGCGCGACCAGGCGGCTCGTGCGTCAGCGGAGATGTGGGGAAATGCCGCGGCCCAGATGGAGAGCACGCGGAACAACCTGCGAGGCTACGGACATTCGCTGAGCCAGGATTGGCGTTCCCAGGCCGCAGAGCCGTTCTTCGAGTACGTCGAGGGTACGAACACGTCATTGGACAGGTGGGCACAGGCCGCGCGGACCAACCAGATCCGGCTGAACCGGCTGGCCGATGCGATCGAGACCGCGCAGACTCAGATGGAGACGCTCTACGCATCCTTCAAGGCCAATGTCGCGAGCATCGACGAGAACGAGTTCGGCGCGGGATGGATGGGTGACGAAGACGAGGACGACATGGCCGAGGAGGTCCGGCAGAAGACCGAGGAATCCCGGCGGATCATGCAAACCCTGTCCGACGTGTACAACGGCACCGCCCTCGACATAGACAGCAAGTTCCAAGGCCCGGCCGATGCGCGCAAGCCCACCGCTGCGGAGATGGCTCGTGCGCTCGGCGGCCCGCCCGGGAGAGCTTCCGCTCCCGGTGCGCCACCCGGCGGCGTGGGGGGCGCTCCCCGCGGGGCCCCTCCGGGGGCGCCCGGAGGTCCCGGCGGTCACACCGCCATGGTGATGGGCCCCAGCGTCGGATCCTTGGGTCCGCAACCCGCGGCGCCAAAAGGACCGGCACCGGTCGCACCCAGAGCACCGGCACCGGCGGCAGCTCCGGTGGCTCCGGCAGCCCTCGGTCCGGTCGGCCCCGCACCGACCGCACCGACCTTGCCCGCCGGCGGTATGACACCCGCTGCAGCCACCGGTCTGGGTGCTCCGCCGGTCGCCCCGGTCATCGGCGGGCCGGGCGCGACCGCTCCACGAGGCGCGCCACCGGCTGCTCCGGTGATCCCGGCCGGCGCTGCTGGGACCGTCCCCGGCGGTAGCGCCGCTGCGCGTGGCGCCCCGCCGGCCGCGCCGGTGATCCCGCCGGGTGCTGCTGGCACCGGTCCTGGCGGTACGAGCGCTCCCCGTGGTGCACCCCCGGCCGCCGCACCGACCATGCCCGGCGGCAGCGCGCTGCAGGGCCGCAACGCTCCAGCGGCCCCCGGCGGCGTCCCACCGAGCCCCGGTCGCGGGATGAGCCCGCAGATCCCCGGGCGATCCGGGATGCCGTCGGCGCCAGGCATGGGTTCCGGTACCCGACCGGGCAGCCCAGGAATGGGTGCGCCGCCGAGCCCTGGCCGGGGCGCGCAGCCGAGTCGTCCCGTGATGGGGACACAGCCGGGACGCCCGGGCATGGGTTCACCTGGCAGCCCAGGAATGGGCGGACCGCCCGGCAGCCGACCAGGACCGGCCGGTCGCGGCGCGCCGGGTTCATCGACGTTGCCGGGTCGGCAGGGACCCGGACCGTCCGCGGGCAAGCCCGGTAGTGGGATGCCGCCTGGTAGTCCGGGGGTCCCGCGGTCGCTGCAGGGCAGCCGGGGCAACCCCGGCGGACCTGGTGGCCCGGGCAATCGCGGTGCACCCGGCGGGCGTGGCGCTCCGATGCACCCCAGTCCGCCCGGATCGTCCGGAACGCGTGGGCTGCGCGGCCGCACCGGTCCGGTGCGTGCCGGGTCGCCGGAGAGCGCACAGACGACGCGCGCGGCTCTGCGCCGTGGCCTGGATGGTCGCGGCCTCTCGACGCCCACGCGCGGACCCGCGACACCCGCATCGGCAGGACCGCTGTCTCGTCCGACGAGCGGGACGGGGGCAGGTCCGGCCAGGCGCCGCGACGAGGAGCGGGCGGCTGCGACACCGCAAATGGTCGGCGACGAGGAACTGTTCACCGTGCAGAGCGAGGGACGAGCGGTCATCCAACCGAGTGAGGAGAAGGTGCACGCCAAGCGACCGGGACCGGCTCTGGGCCGCAGCTAGTGCCCTCGTGCCAGTCTCGCTCACGGTCGCGGATCGGGCCCGGGACGCGCTGTTCGTCGCTCGTAGGATGGTCTGGTGACCACTCCGCCTAGCGGGCCGCCGTCCTCGGACCCGCCGAAAAGGCGGCTGGCGGCGCGGCCCTCTTCCGGATCCGGACTGGCCGCGCCTCGACCAGGCGGACAGCCGGCCAAGATGTCGCCTGTGGCAGCCGCAGAGGCCCTCGCGGCGCCGGCGGCCGCTGCCGAGGCAGCCGCTGCGCCGGCCGGTCAGGCAGAGCATGCCCAAGCCGGTCGCGGCGGCACGCAGCGGCAACTGGTCGGAGCGGGCGCCACCACGGCCGCGGCTGCCACGTCGGGCACGATCTTGGGCGAACGCGCCGGCGACGGGCAATCGCAGGGGCAGGCAGCCCGAACAGGCCAGGGTCGAGGAACCGCGGCTGGCCGCGGGGACGCGGCCGGTCGTGGGTTGGCCCAGGGCAGCGCCGCTGGTGCGCCTGCGGCCGTGGCAGCGCCCGGTCGGGGCGTCGGTCGTCGCGAGACCGAACCGGAGTCCGAGGTGGAGTCGGGGGCAGTGAACCCCGTCGCGACCACGCCGATCAGCGGCTCGCCGGTGGTGTCCCTGTTCGGGATCCGGGCAGGTCAACTGGTCTCAGTCGAGCTGACCATCCTCGGCGTTGCGCTCGTGCATCGCGAGCGGTTGAGCATTCTCATTCCGGTCTCGGCCGCTGCGCTGATCGTTGTCGGTCTCACGATGATCCGGCGCCGCGGACATTTCCTCTATCAGTGGTTGGCGTTGTGGCTCCGCTACCGCACCCGGCGTCGTCATCGGCGGATCCTCGGCGGTGAGTCAGCCGAACGCGACGAGGTCGCGACGACTCTGCTGGCCTCGGTCGCGCGCTCGGCCGAGATCGCCCCGGTCGAGATCGAGGACATCGAGGTCGCCTTGATCTCCCACGCCGGCGGTCTCACCGCGGTGCTCGAGGTTGTCCCGCTCGACGCCGGAGGTTTCATCGAACCGAGTCACCTGCTGCCTCCGCTGACCGCATTGTTGCCCACCGCCGAACTCGGCAGACCGGTGGTCAGCGTGCAAGTCATCATCCAATCCATCCCAGCGCCGAACTTCCTCGGCCTGGAGGACTCCGCGGCGATCTCCTATCGGGAGCTCAGCGGAGGCATCGTCCCGGCCACCCGGGGCTGCTGGATGGCGGTGCAGGCCGAACACGTCGCCGAGGACTGCACCGCCGCGGACTTACAGGATTCGGTCACTCGTGCGGTGACCAGACTCCAGCGCCGGCTCCGCAAGGCAGGTCTACGGGCCCGGATCCTGAACCAGGACGAGATCGCCAGCGAGTTCCTGACCTTGGCCCGGGTACAACCCCGTGAGGCAGCGCAGACCGGTTCGTCTCGCCGGCGGCCGAAGCTGGCCAGTCCCGCGGTGACCGAGCACTGGCGGACCTGGTCGGCGGGTCCACAGGTGCATACCGCCTTCCGACTGCTCGACTGGCCGGACCTGTCCGACCCGGACGGGCGGGAACTGCTGGATCGATTAGTGCACACCCCCACGCTGGCCACCACGGTGTCGGTCGCAGCGCGGTGGCGACCGACTACCGACGACTTGGAGCTCGAGGCAGTGATCCGGGTCACCCTGCCCGATGCGGCGGCCGTCGATCGGGCGACCAAGCAGATCCGAGCGGTCGTCGAAGATCTCGGCGGGCGAATCGAACGCCTCGACGGCGAACAGGTCTTCGGAGTCGCCGCGTCCCTGCCGCTGGGTGGATTCTTGTCGTGACCGTTCCGCCGCTGACCCACCTCGGTTCCCACGTCGTGCATGCCGAACCGGCCGCTGCCATTGCCATGCACACGGGTGGCGCAGGATTGATCCTTGGCGCGGACACCGACGACAAGCCGGTCACAATCGGCTTGTTCCGTCCTGAGCCGACGACCGTGGTAGCCATCAGCGGGCTAGCGCTGGCCCAGTTGCTCAGCTTCCGGGCGCTGGCCATCGGCGCCCAGATCCTCGTGCAGACTCCGCGATCAGGAGCCTGGGAGAGCTTCCTACACCTCGCCGCGGGATCCACCGGCGCGATCGGCCAGGTGGAGCGGGCCGGTCCCAATCGACCGGGAACGGCCAATCAACCGCAACTCCTGCTCATCGACAACGACTCCAGCGCCACGACGCAGCACCGGCCCGGGGCCAGCTTCGCCACGACGTTGACCGTGCACGATCAGCTGACCCAGTGGAACGTCGACTCGCTCGGCGGCGCCGACATGGTCCTCCTCCAAGGGCTGTCCATGGCCGAGGCTCGGCTGGCCGGGACTGCCCTGGGCATCGCCGCGCCGGAACGAGCGTTGGCCGGGTTGCCCCCGGACACTGTCGTGATTGCGGCCCGAAACTCGTTGCGCTCCACCCGGATTGTCGAAACCTCAATCGAGAAGTGGTTGATCGGACCGATTGCTCGGCATGCGAGCAAGGGCGGGCGCTGAAGCGCTTCTCTTCCTTGGAGGCCCGCCTGGCAGGGAGGCTCAGTTTTTGGGCGGGACCAACAGGGTCGTGTTCTCCCGCAGGCCGCGTACCTCGTCGCGCTGGACCCAACCGCGGTAGACACCGCGTTCGATCCGCTTTAATCCCAACGCCAGGGCGCGCGGAACCTGGCCGCCGGTGTATTCGAGCAGCAGTTCGTCGTCGCGCTCGTCCATGACCAGGCACGGTTCGCCCCGCCACTGGCAGACCATCGTGATGTGGGCCACCATGTCGCACTCGGCGGCGTTGACCAGCCGCAGGTAGATCCCGGAGTCCAGTTCTTCGAACTCGTCCAGAGGTTGGGTGGAGCGCAGGTGCACCCAGAGACTGTCGGAGTGCTGGTCGAGGGTGCATGGGTACTCCATCCCCTGCCAGCGGGCTCGGTAGGAGCACCAGGTCGTGCTCATCCGAAGTCCCCGCCCAGGAAAGCCCGGGTATCCCGGTCCTCCTCGGGCGGCAGCGGAACGGCCAGCATCCACGTTCCGCGGTCGCCGTCCCAGACCGCCCGGCGGGATTCGCTGCCTTCGATGGTGATCTCGACGACTTCCGAGCGATGCGGCAGTCCGATCCCGTCGACCTTGAACTCTCGGATGACCTGGTCGACGTTGGGAACGAAGCCGGTACCGACGAAGGGCGGTTCCTCGATCACCCAGCCGTCCATCGCCGCGCGGGAGACTTCGGTGGTCCCGCCGTAGGGGCTGCGATAGAGAGCCGGCCCGATCGCCGGCCAGCGGAGCAGGAAAACCGAGCCGTCATCGTCGATAAGTTCGCGTTCGTCCTGCGATCGGCCGAGCGCGTCGAGCAGCACGTTGGGACTGCCGATGTGCTTGACGTCGGCGAGCAGGTGGACATATCCCGACACTCGATTGTCCCGGCGGGCGAATAGCCCTGACATCGCGGCGGGAGGCAACGGCTTTTGGACCAATGGTGGGCTTTGACCGGGAGACGCGAGCTGCTCGAGAGCCATGTCCGGTGCAGCCACCCGAGCGATGGTGCGGGGTTCCAGGAGAATCTGCATCGGCAATCCCGGGTTGACCGCCAGCCCCCATTGCGGATCGGGCCAGCCTGCGGCCAGTTCGACCAGGGACGTGATCCGGCAGTGGATGGCCTGGCCGTCGGTCCCGGCGCCCATGGATTCCACCGACGTGTAGGCCAGCAACCAGGTCCGGTCCTCGCGTGCCGCTGTCGCCCACCGTGGCGCTTCGATGCCGGCGGCCCCTTCGGCGCTGATCGGTAAGGCCAACTCGGTGGTCCTCAGCAGTGCCAGGCAGGCGCCGGAGTTCTGCGCTCGATAGGCGGCCCAGAGCTGCTCCTCGAACGGACCGGTCGGCTCCCAGGTCGGCATCGGCTCAGCCTAGGAGATGATCGTGAACCCTTGCCCGCGCTGCGGTATCGTCCGGCAGCAATGAGATCCGATTCAGGCTGGCAATGAGCCGAACCCTTCAGGTGTCCGCGGATCGGCCCGGTGCGTACCCGGTTCTGCGTGAGGCACTGCTCGATGCTCAATCGGGGGCGACCATCGTTGTGTGGCCCGGCACGTACGAGGAGTCCCTCGACATCCGGGCAGAGTCGGACACCTCGCTGACTATCGCGGCCGGCGAAGGCGGCGAGGTCGTCATCGCCAGCAACGGCTCCTACGACCCGACCATCCGTTGCCGCGGCGGAGCACTGACTTTGCGTGGCTTGACCGTCCGGTCCACGGCCGGAGGTGCTCTCGATGTCGCCGACACGAAGCTGACGGTGGACAAGTGCCGGGTCGAGGCCGGGTACGGAGCCGGCATCAAGGCCACCGATCGCTCCCACCTGTCGATCAAGGACACCTCCATCAAGGGCGCGCAGCAGGGCCTGGTGATCGAGGATTCCGGCGGCACGGTCGACGGAACGAGGATCAGTGAGAGTGCCGACGACGCCATCGTGTTCCGGCTCGGCGCCGATCCGATCCTGCGGGACTGCACGGTCAGCGGTGCCGGGAACCGGGGCGTGTACGCCTACCAGTCGGCCAAGCCCACCCTGGAGAACTGTGAGATCTCCGGGACCGGTGAGGCCGGCATCGCGATCGCGCAGGGCTCGATCCCGATCCTGACCCGCTGTCACGTGCACGACACCCGCGGGGTCGGTATCTCCTTCGCCGCCGGTACGTCCGGGGAGATCAA
>Ga0136615_10000647_pt1 | contig 16152 bp, 18 predicted proteins | sample AntDrymUQ2882206_2_FD_106647 | JGI IMG/M metagenome (GOLD analysis project Ga0136615, IMG submission 106647) | Polar desert sand microbial communities from Dry Valleys, Antarctica - metaG UQ288 (22.06) | ecosystem: Environmental > Terrestrial > Soil > Desert | place: Antarctica: Dry Valley...
GCCCTTGGGGATGTAGAGGAAGGAGCCGCCGGACCAGATCGCGCCGTGGAGCGCCGAGAACTTGTTGTCCTGCGGCGGGACGCACTTGGTCATGAAGTAGGGCTCGACGAGGTCCGGGTACTCCGTGACCGCGGTGTCCATCGAGCAGAAGATGATCCCGAGCTTGCGGTACTCCTCCTTGAGGCCCTCGTAGACCGGCTCGTTGTCCCAGATGCCGACGACGCCGGCGAGGTGCTCGCGCTCGGCCTGGGGGATGCCGAGGTCCTCGTAGGTCTTCTTCATCTCCGCCGGGACGTCGTCCCAGCTGTCGTAGCGCCCCGCCGTGGGCGGCGAGTAGAGGACCAGGTCGTCGAAGTTCAGCGGCGAGAGGTCGACGCCCCAGGTCGGGATCGGCTTGCGCTCAAAGATCTCGAGCGACTTGATGCGCTTCGCGCGCATCCAGTCGGGCTCGCCCTTGATGTAGGACATCTCCTCGACGACCTCGCGTGAGATGCCCTTCTTGGCCACGAGCTGGCCCTGCTCGTCCTCGTCGATCGAGCTCGGCTTGGCGATTCGCGTCCTGTCGGTGGCGGCCATCAGATCCTTGGTCTCGGGTTCATCCGCAAATCCTCGCATGGAGGTCGGAGATAGACCAAGTCTAGCGATGACGGGCGTGTCCTGAACTCGCCCAGAGGGCGGCTTCGAGGGCGGGCATCCCCGAGCCGAGTTAGGCTAGCCTAAGGTCGTGTCCGCCAGCGAGGTGAGACCGCCCGTCTGGGCGATCGCGGGCGTCGTGGCCGCGGTGGCCGCGATCCCGCTCGCGTACGTCGTGATCAGGGGTGCGGGCGCCGGATCGGAGACCTGGTCCGGCCTGCTCGACGAGCGCATCCCGGAGCTGCTGATCGGCACCCTCGGGCTCGCCGCGGTCGTGTGCGCGGGGACGCTCGTGCTCGGCACCGGCCTGGCCTACCTGCTCGTGCACACCGACCTTCCGGGGCGACGCGTGCTCCTGGCGCTATCCGCGCTCCCGCTGGCGATCCCGCCCTACGTCGGCGCGATCACCTACGCCGACGTGCTCGGCCCGCGCGGAGGTCTCCGCGACCTGCTCGGAGTCGAGGAGCTGCCGAGCATCTTCGGCTTTGCCGGCGCCGCGCTGGTGCTCACGTTATTCACGTATCCGTACGTGCTCCTGTTCGCGGCCGCGGCGCTGCGCAACCTCAACCCGAGCTACGAGGAGGCCGCGCGCGGACTCGGCAAGGGGCGGCTCGCGGTGATGGTCGGCACCACCGCGCGGCTGATCGCCCCGGCGCTAGCCGGCGGCACGCTGCTGGTCGGGCTCTACGTGCTGTCGGACTTCGGGGCGGTCTCGCTGATGCGCTTTGACACCTTCACCACCGTGATCTACGCCGAGCTCGGAGGCCAGTTCGACCCGCCCGGCGCCGCGGCGCTCTCGACGGTCTTGATCGTCCTGACGCTGCTGTTCCTCGCTGCCGGTCTGCGGGTCCGCGGGGGCGGCGCGTTCGTGCAGACCGACGCCGGCTTCCGCCGCGAGTCGGTCCACGAGCTCGGGCGCGCGAGGGTGCCGGCGCTGCTCGCGGTCGTCGCCGTGCTGGTCCTGGCTCTAGCCCTCCCTCTCGCTCGCCTCGTGACCTGGACCGTGGACGTCCTCGGGGAGCAGGATCTCGGCGAGTTCGCCGGCTGGGCGCAAAACAGCCTCTTGGTGAGCGCGCTCGCCGCGAGCATCGCCGTGGGTGCCGCGCTCCCGGTGGCGATCGTGCTGGCGCGGCGCCGGGGCGGGCGGCGGCGGGCGGGCGTCCTGGTCGGGTGGCTGGCCCAGGCGGGCTACGCGCTGCCCGGGGTGATCGTTGCGCTGGCGCTCGTGGCGCTCGCGACGCGCTGGCTCGACCCGCTCTACAACACCCTGTTTCTGCTGGTCGCGGCGTTCGTGATCCGCTTCCTCCCGCAGGCGATCCAGGGTCAGGAGGCCGGCCTCCAGCAGATCGGCGCCAACCTGTCGGAGGCGGCGCGCGGGCTCGGGGCCTCGCGGGCCGGGGCGTTCTGGCGGGTGGTGGTCCCGCTGCTCGCGCCGAGCGCGCTGGCGGCCTGGGTCGTGGTCTTTTTGACCGCGGCGAAGGAGCTGCCCGCCACGCTGATCCTCAGGCCGCTCGGGTTCGACACCCTGCCGGTGCGGATCTGGACGCCGGCCCGCGATGGGCTCTACGCCGACGCCGGACCGGCCGCCCTCCTCCTCGTCCTGGTGGCGATCGTGCCGCTCTACGTGCTGCTGGCGCGCCGTCGCGGCGTCGTCCCGGGGCTCACGTGAGACAGGCCGGCCCTTCACCCCCGCACGCCGGTTCGGGGTCGGCTCTGTGAGCCTCTCGCTCGAGGCCGTCTCGAAGTCGTTCGGGCCGGCGCGCGCGGTGGCGGGCGTCTCGCTGGCGGTCGAGCGCGGCGAGCTGTTCGCGGTCCTCGGCCCGTCCGGCTGCGGCAAGACGACGCTGCTCCGGCTGATCGCGGGTTTCGAGCGCCCGGACGCGGGATCGGTGACGGTGGGCGAGCGGGTCGTGTCTTCGCCGGGCGCGTTCTTGGGGCCGGAGCGCCGGCGGATCGGGATGGTCTTTCAGGACTACGCGCTGTTCCCGCACCTCACCGTGCGTCGCAACGTGGCTTTCGGCCTGCCGCGCGCGGACCGTCCGCGGACGATGTCGACGCTCGAGCTCGTGGGGCTCCAGCACAAGGCCGATCGCTACCCGCACGAGCTTTCCGGCGGCGAGCGCCAGCGCGTCGCCCTGGCCCGCGCGCTCGCGCCCGGGCCCGCGGTGGTGCTGCTGGACGAGCCGTTCTCGAGCCTGGACGCCGCCCTGCGGGCGGACATCAGGCGCGACGTGGAGCTGATCCTTCGCGAGGCCGGCACCACAGCGGTGCTGGTCACCCACGACCAGGAGGAGGCGCTCTCACTCGCGGACCGGCTGGCGGTGATGCGTGAGGGAAGGTTGGTGCAGGTCGGGGCGCCCGAGGATGTGTACGCGCGCCCGGCCGATCGCTGGGCCGCGCAGTTCGTGGGGGAGGTCAACGTGATTCGAGGGATGTCGCGGGCGGGGGGTGTCGAGACGAGGCTCGGAACCTTCGACGTCGCCCGGGCCACCGGCCTCTCGGGCGCTGTCCACGTGGCGGTGCGCCCAGAGCAGCTCGACCTGCGCGTGGACCGCAGCGGCAACGCGGAGATCACCCAGCGCGAGTTCCGCGGCCACGACGTGCTCTACCGTCTGCGCCACGAGACCGGCGGCACGGTCCTCGTCCAGCTTCCGTCGGTCGAGCTGTTCGAGGTCGGGGAGCGGGTGTTCGTCGGGCCGAGGCGGGCGGCAGTGGTGTCGCTGGTGGACTGAGCTCCGCTGTCTACTGGTCAATCGGCCAGGACGCGTCGCCGGACGTGGCGCCGCGCATCACCTTGAGCCCGAGCAACGCGCACTTGCGGCGCGTCGGCGAGATGTCGATTCCGAGCAGGTCGAGCATCCACTCGGCGGACAGCACCGGCACGTCCTCCACCGACATCCCCACCAGCTCCTCGGAGGCGATCGACGCGGCTGCCTGGGAGATCGCGCAACCCTGACCGTGAAAGCGCAGCTCGGCCACGCGCCCGTCCTCGACCCGCACGTGCACGCCGAGCTCGTCGCCGCAGAGAGGATTGTGGTCGTGCCACTCGAGGTCGTGCGGGTCGAGCGCGCCGAAGTTGCGCGGTCGCTTGTAGTGGTCGAGGATGTAGTCGCGGTAGAGGGCGTCCACTTACCTCAAGCCTAGAGCGCGCCTGAGCAAGGCCAGCACCCGTCCGGATCCTCGGTCAGCTGTCGGTGGGTGACCCGCAGGACGCGGTAGCCGCGAGCTGGAGGACGGCGTCACGCTCGCGATCGCCCTCGAAGGCCTTTCGTGTGCGATGAAACGCGTAGCTGTCGAGCTCGACCACGAGGCGCTCTTTCGGCCAGAGCGCGTCGACGGTGAAGCGCTCCACGCTCGTGTTGAGCGCCGGCAACGGCAGGCCGCCGTCGCGACAGAGGTCGACGAAGCGGCGCTCGAGCTCCGAGCGAGCCCCGAGCCCCGGTAGCTGGCCGGCGAGCGCCTTCCGCAGCGGTCGCACGCCGCGGTGCCCGCGGCTACGGCGCAGGAGCCGCTCGATGGCGCGGAGATCGAGCAGGCGCCGGCGCTCGGCCTCCTCCACCGCGTGGTCGAGCTGGCGCGGGTTGAGAACTTCGGCGAGGTCGAGCAGCGTGCGGGCGAGCGAGGTGACCGGAATGCCGTCCCGGATCGTCCGGTCCTCAGGGTGAAGGCTGCGAGGGCGGTGTACGCGGATCCCCGGCTGGGAATGCCGACTTCGCCCGATCGCGGTGACGTCGATCGCCGCAGCCGCACTTTCACGAAGCCCCCACAGCTCGGCGGCGTCGCGGTGGCTGAGCATGGCGCCGGGGCCGCAGGCGAGCACGGCGGCCATCCAGTGGCCGTGCAGGGTCAGGGAGCGGTGGCCGACGGCGTAGACGCCCTTGTGCAGCGGCTTGAGTCGCCCGGCGCGAACTCGCTGGATCGCCCCTGCGGCGAAGCCGAGGCTGGCGAGCTGCCGGTACGCGATGACGCCGCGCTGGCACGTGGCCAGCTCGGCGAGACGCCGCTCGCGATCTGGGCCTTCTTCCCGCCGAATAGCGGCGGAAAGAGGGCCCACATCGGTCATGCGGTCCAGGGTGCAGGCCGCCGGCGCACCGGACAACGCGCGCGTGTGACAACTCAGCGAAGGAGGAGCTAAAGCCCGAACACGGAGCGCGCCGCGAGCAGCGCGTCCACGAGCCGGTCCACGTCCGCGCGCGTGTTGTAGACGTGGAACGACGCGCGCGCTGTGGCCGGTACCCCCAATCGCCGCATCAAGGGCTGCGCGCAATGGTGGCCGGCGCGGATGCAGACCGCCTCGCGGTCGCACAGCTCGGCGACGTCGTGGGGATGCATCCCGTCGATCGTGAACGAGACCACCCCGCCACGCAGCGACGGCTCGCGCGGACCGAGCACGGTCAGCCCGGGGACATCGGGGAGCCTTTCGAGCGCGTACGAGGACAGGTCGAGCTCGTGCGCGCGCACCGCCTCCATGCCGAGCGCCGACAGGTAGTCGATCGCCGCGCCGAGCCCCACCCCCTCTGCGATCGCCGACGTGCCTGCCTCGAACTTCCACGGCAGCTCGTTCCAGCTCGAGGACTCGAAGCCGACCTGGGAGATCATGTCGCCGCCGCCGAGGAATGGCCGCATCGCCTCGAGCAGCTCGCGCCGGCCGTGGAGCACGCCGATGCCGGTGGGCCCGAGCGCCTTGTGGCCGGTCCAGGCGTAGAAGTCGGCGTTCACGTCGGAGGAGACGTCGAAGGGGAGCTGAGGCACCGCCTGCGAGCCGTCCACCAGACAGACAGCGCCGGCGGCGCGCGCCCGGGCGGCCACCTCCGCCACCGGGTTGATCGTGCCGAGCACGTTCGACACGTGCACGACGCCGACGAGCTTCACGCGGCCGGAGGCGAGCACGGAGTCGAGCTCCTCCAAGGAGATCGTCCCCTCCTCGGACACCGAGAGGTAGCGGAGCGTGGCGCCCCGCTCGGAGCACAGCAGCTGCCAGGGCACGATGTTCGAGTGGTGTTCCATCTCGGTGATCAGCACCTCGTCGCCGGGACCGACGTGCTCGCGGCCCCACGCGTAGGCCACGAGGTTGATCGCCTCGGTGGCGTTGCGGGTGAAGATCGTCGTGGCCGGCTCGACCCCGCAGAAGCGGGCGACGCGCTCGCGCGCGCCCTCGAAGAGATCGGTCGCCTCCTGCGCCAGCTGGTAGACGCCGCGATGGATGTTCGCGTTCGACCGCCGGTAGTAGCCATCGATCGCCTCGATCACCGAGCTCGGCTTCTGCGACGTCGCCGCCGAGTCGAGGTAGCAGAGCGGCTTGCCGCGAACCTCCCGCGCGAGCACCGGGAAGTCGGCGCGGACGTCGGGCAATGTGGTGGCCGGCGCGACGGCCATCAGATGATCGGTTCCGAATCCGCGTGCGCCGATCCAGCGACGGTATGTCGGGTCATCCGTGTGCGGGGGCCGGGATCGATCATTTCTCTAACGCTCGGCCGTGAACGCCACGACCTGCTCCTCGGCGGCGGTGAGCTTGGCGGCGATCCGCTCGCGCACGATGGCCTCGAGCGCTTCGTCACCCAGCCGCCGCACGACCTCCTCGAAGTAGCCCTCGACGAGCGTCCGCACCGCGTCGCGACGGGAAATGCCGCGGGTGGTCATGTAGAAGACCTGCTCCTCGTCGATCTCCCCAACCGTGCCGCCGTGCGATGCCGAGACGTTGTCGGTCTCGACGATCAGCGAGGGGATCGCGTCGCCCTTGGCCCCGGGCGAGAGCAGCATCGAGTGGGTCTGAAGGTAGGTGTGCGTGTTCTGGGCGCCGCGCTCGATCTGGATCAGCCCCTCGTAGGAGGCGCGCGACTCGCCGGTGAGCGCGCCCTTCCAGACCGTGTCGCCGGTCGTGTCGCCCTGCTCGTGCAGGTCGGTGGTGAAGAGGTCGAGGTGCTCTGAGCCCTCGGTGAAGTAGAGCCCGGTGTGGCGCATGTCCGAGCCGCGCTCCGCTGTGACGATGTCGAGCCTCTGCTTGGTCAGCCGGCCGCCGAGGTGGATCGGCACCCACGAGCAATGCGCGTCGCGGGCGACCTCGACGCGCTTGGTCGAGATGTCGTAGACCTCGCCCGCACCCCAGTCCTGGAGGTGGGCCAGCCGCGCCCGCGAGCCCGGCTCGAGGTAGAGCTCGAAGGCGCCCGCATGAAGCGCCTGTCCGTCGAAGTCGGGTGCGAGGCAGTACTCGCGGATTGAGCAGTCGGCCAGCTCGCCGACGACGCCGAGCGTGTGCGCGTACTGAGCGGTGCCCGGCTCGTCGATCAGGTAGACCACCTGGAGCGGGCGCTTGAGCCTCACGCCGCGCGGGACGTGTGCGAACGCGCCGCCGGTCCAGAAGGCGGCCGTGGCGGCCGGGAACTTGCCCTCCTCGAATGAGAGCCGGCGCATGTACCAGCGCTCGACGAGCTCGGCGTGCTCTTCGACGGCGCGCTCGAGCGACGTGAAAACCACGCCCTGGTCGGCGGCCGCCTCGTCGAGCCACGAGTGGACGGTGCTCGCCCCGCGCTGGACGATCAGGCCCGAGAGCTCGCCCGCGTCCGGGAGCGCATCGGTCACGACGTCGGGTAGCTCCTCGAGCGAGCCCACCGCGTCATAACGGCGCGCCTCGAGGTCATCCAGCGAGAGCCCGCGCAGGTGGGTCGTCCAGAAGCCGGAGCGCCGCCAGGTGGGGACCGGCTCGCGCTCGTAGACCTCGAGCGCCGCCCGCCGCCGCTCCTCGACGAAGTCAGCCGGCATCGGCCGCGCGGGCCGCGCCCGCCTCCTCGCGAACGAAGTCGTAGCCCTTGTCCTCGAGCTCGTCGGCCAGCTCCGGGCCGCCCTCGCGGACGATGCGACCGTCGAGCATGATGTGGACGAAGTCCGGCGTGACGTACTCGAGGATCCGCGTGTAGTGGGTGATGATCAGGACGCCGAGCTCGGACCCGCGCATCGCGTTGACGCCGTCGGAGACGATCCGCAGGGCGTCGATGTCGAGCCCGGAGTCGGTCTCGTCGAGCACTGCGAACTGCGGCTTGAGCATCGCCAGCTGGAGGATCTCGGCGCGCTTCTTCTCGCCGCCCGAGAAGCCGTCGTTGAGGTAGCGGCTCGTGAACTCGCGGTCGATCTTCAGCAGATCCATGTTCGCCCCGAGCTCCTGGCCGAACTCCTTGACCTTGATCGGCTCGTCGCGGCAGGCGTTCATCGCCATCCGCAGGAAGTTGGCCACCGAGACGCCGGGGATCGTGGCGGGGTACTGGAACGCCATGAACAGGCCCGCGCGCGCGCGCTCGTCGGGGTCCGCCTCGGTCATGTCCTCGCCGTTTAGCACGACGCTGCCGGCGGTGACCTCGTAGGCGGGGCTGCCCATGAGCGAGTTGGCGAGCGTCGACTTCCCCGAGCCGTTCGGGCCCATCAGCGCGTGGGTCTCACCCTTGCGGATCGTGAGGTCGACCCCGTGGAGGATCTCGAACTCCTCGGTACGGACGTGCAGGTTCTTGATCTCCAGGCTCATGCGACGGCTGCCTTCTTCCTCTGTGCGTTGACGGCGCCCGGGCGCCCTGGCTGGACCAGCTCCGAGAGCTTGACGTCCTCGAGCGTGCCGACGATCGCGCCCTGGACGCGCGTCCACAGCAGCTTCGTGGGGCACGCCCGCTCGGTGGCCACCTCGCGAGCGCAGATGGGCTCGGCGTCGGCGTCGGCGCCCGCCGTGATGCACTCGATCGGCGCGATGCGACCCTCGAGCGCGCTCACGACCTCGGCCATCGTGATGCTAGCCGCGGGCCGCGCCAGCGCGTAGCCGCCGCGGGCGCCGCGACGGCTCATGACGAGCTCCGCCTCCCGAAGCCTCCGCGCGAGGTGCTCGAGGTAGGCGAGCGGAAGTCCCTCGGCCTCGGCGATCGACCCGAGCGCGACCGGCCCCTCGTCGCCGTGGTCGGCGAGGTGGACCATGACGCGGACGCCGTACTCGGCCCTGGTCGAGAACATCATCTCCGAAATCCTACCTGCCAGGTAGGGGAAGACCGCTCCGGCGCGCCCTACGTGTGGAGGTAGACGGACGCCTCGCGCACGCCCGGGCGTGGCGCGCGGGCGGCGTCGCGGTCGACCACGCAGAGGCCGAGGCCGTGGAGGTCCACGGTCAGGAGCACCCGCGGATCGGCCGCGATCCGTGCCCAGGCGCGCCGCATCCCCTCCGACCAGGTGATGTCGTCGAGCAGGATCACGCCCGGGCGGCGCAGGCACGCGGTCAGGCGCTCGAAGTAGTCGAGCGTGGGGGCGAGCTGGTGGTGGCCGTCCACGAAAGCGAGGTCGAGCTCGCCCGCGCTCTGGAGCGCGGGCTCGAGCGTGTCCTCGAAGCGGCCGGCGCGCGCCTCTACGTGCGCCCCCAAGCCGAGCCGCTCCAGGTTCGCCAGCGCGAGCTCGACGCGCGATGGGTCCGCCTCGAGCGTGACTAGCCGGCCCTCGCCGCCGGCCAGCTCGAGACCGGCCGCCTGGTAGGCCGTCGACAGGCCGACGCAGGTGCCGAGCTCGAGCGCGCGGCGGACGTCGAGCTCGCGCGCGAGGTGGAGCAGCACGCGACCCCAGCGCTCGCTCTTGCTCTGCTCGAGCGCGAGCCGCGCGACCGGCGAGCTGCGGACCCGCTCGCCGTCGGCCTGCTCGCCGGTCCACGTCGAGCGCGCGCTCCTGATGACCTCGTCCGAGCGTCCGAGCTCGGCTCTGAGCCCCTCGATGCGGTCGATCCATTCCCGCTCGGGCGCCTCGGGCGCCGCGGCCGCGGCAGTCAGCGCACGGCCCACCGCGGCCACCGTCGGCTCCGGGTCCTTGAGCAGGCGCGCGAGCGTCCGGTCGCGATCGCGGCGGCGCAGGGCGCGCACGTACGCGCCGCGCGCTCGGCCCCCGATCAGCCGGAGGCGTCCGCTCGCCGCGTCCGGCACCGCCATCTGCCTACGGGGTCGCCTCGAGCGCCCGGACGTCGTGCGCGATCCGCTCGGGGGTGGCCTGCTCGAGCGGGAAGGCGACCCGCTGGAGCCCGTCCCCGTCGACGAGCACGATCCGCGCTTGGTGCTCCGCCCCGGGGAGCTGGGGCTGGATCGCGTAGGCGTCCCACAGCGGGCGGAGCTCCGGCTCCGAGCCCAGGACGAAGTCCATCCGGCCGGTCATCCGCTGCTCGGACAGGAAGGCGCGCGCCGCGTCGGGCGTGTCGGCCTCGGGGTCCACCGCGATCGCCAGCACCGGGACGTCGTGGCCGAGCTGGTCGAGCGCCCCCTTGATCTGCTGCGCCTGGGGCGGGCAGGTTTCATCGCATGTGGTGTAGAGGAAGGTGACGATCACCGGCGCGCCGCGGAAGTCGCTCATCCGCACCGTGTCGCCGTCCTGGTTTTCGAGCGCGAACTCGGGCGCGCGGACGCCGTCGGGAAGCACCGAGCCGGCGAAGCCGGTGGCGGCGGTCAGCGGCTCCTCGCCGGCGGCCTCCTCGCCGCCCTGGCTCGCGACCAGCACGAGCGCTCCGAGCGCCAGGATCGCGGCCAGCACGAGCGTCATGAGCACGCGCGGATGCACCGCCCGGAGCGTAGCCGCCGCTACGATCCGCGCAGAGCGCTCAGAACGGGTACGGGCAGCCCCGGACCGCCTCTTCGCGCCTCGCTATACTTTCTGAAGTAAAAGTCGATCGAGTATTGGGAGTTTCGATGGCCAGCGGCGCAGAAGTCATTCGCAGGGCGAAGGACGAGATCAGGGAGGTGGACCCGCGCGAGGTCCGCGATGTCAGCTCGAACGGGAGCGCCGACGGCGTCGTGCTGGTGGACGTCCGCGAGCAGCACGAGTTCGAGGAGTCCCACATCCCCGGCGCCGTGCACGTGCCTCGCGGTCACCTCGAGTCTCGCATCGAGGGCGCCGCGCCGGACAAGTCGCAGCGCGTCGTCCTCTACTGCGCGTCCGGCAACCGCTCCGCGCTCGCTGCCCACACCCTTCAGCAGCTGCTCGGCTACGAGCGCGCGGAGTCGATGGAGGGCGGCATCACGCTGTGGAAGGACCGCGGCTACCAGGTCGAGGTGCCGCGCGCGCTGACCGCCGACCAGCGGCAGCGCTACTCACGTCACATCCTGATCCCCGAGATCGGCCTCGAGGGGCAGATGAAGCTGCTCGACGCCAGGGTTCTGCTGCTCGGCGCGGGCGGGCTCGGCTCGCCGGTGGCGCTCTACCTCGCGGCCGCCGGCGTGGGCACGCTCGGGATCGTGGACGACGACGAGGTGGACCTGACGAACCTCCAGCGCCAGATCGCCCACACCAACGACCGCGTCGGCACGCCGAAGGTCGACTCGGCCGAGCAGTCGATCGCCGCGATCAACCCGGACGTCGAGGTCGTCAAGTACAAGACCCGCCTCGACGCCGGGAACATCATGGAGATCATCGAGGGCTACGACGTGATCGTCGACGGGGCGGACAACTTCCCCACGCGCTACCTCCTAAACGACGCCTCGGTTCGCCTGCGCACCCCGGTCGTCTCCGCCTCGATCCTCGGCTTCGACGGTCAGCTGTCGGTCTTCGCCCCCTACGAGGGTCCCTGCTACCGCTGCCTCTACCCGACGCCGCCGCCGGCGGAGCTCGCCCCCTCGTGCGGCGCCAACGGAGTGCTCGGGGTCCTGCCGGGCACGATGGGGATGCTCCAGGCGACCGAGGTGATCAAGATGATCGTGGGCGCCGGCGAGCCGCTCGTGGGTCGCCTGCTGCTCTACGAGGCGCTGAGCGAGACCTTCACCGAGCTCAAGGTCAAGCGCGATCCCGACTGCCCGATCTGCTCCCGCGACCCGGACTCGATCTCCGATGAGGAGATGGGGCAGTTCCCCGACTACGAGGCATTTTGCGCGGGATGAGTGTCGTCAAGATCCCGCCGGTCCTACGGTCCTACACGGGCGGGGAGCGCGTGGTGTCCGCGGACGGTGACTCGGTCGGCGAGGTCCTGGAGGGGCTCGCCGCGAGCCATCCCGACACGCGCGGCCAGCTCTTCGACGAGTCGGGCCGGCTCAACCGCTTCGTAAACGTCTACCTAAACGACGAGGACGTGCGCGTGCTCGACGGGCTCCAGACCGCCGTCGCCTCCGACGACACGCTTGTGATCCTTCCGGCGATGGCGGGCGGCGCCCAGACACCCGCGGCCGCGGAAACAGCCATCTAGACTGTCGAAGACCGATGCTCGAGCCGCGCCTCGACAACCGGCCGTGCGGGGGCAAGTACGCGGACATCGTCAAGTCCATCGGCAACACGCCGCTGGTCGAGCTGCGGCGGCTGTCGCCGAAGCCGGACGTGCGGATCTTCGCCAAGCTCGAGAGCTACAACCCGACGGGTTCGGTCAAGGACCGCGTGGGGAGGGCGATGATCGAGGACGCCGAGGCGAGTGGAGCCCTGGAGGACGGCAAGACGATCCTCGAGCCCACCTCCGGCAACACCGGCATCTCGCTGGCGATGCTCTGCTCCCGCAAGGGCTACCGGCTCAAGGTCGTCATGCCCGACAACGTCACCCGCGAGCGCATCGACCTGCTCGAGATGTACGGGGCGGAGATCGTCTACTCCCCCGGCGAGCAGGGCTCGAACGGCGCGGTGGCGAAGGCGCTCCGGATGGCGGAGCAGGACACCTCGTACCACATGCTCTACCAGTACGGAAACGAGGCGAACCCCCGCGCGCACTACGAGGGGACGGCCGTCGAGATACTCGAGGAGCTCGACGAGGTCACGGCGTTCGTCGGCGGGCTCGGCACCGGCGGGACGCTGATGGGTTGCGCCCGCCGCCTGAAGGAGGAGGACTCGGAGACGATGATCGTCGCCGCCGAGCCGCGCCAGGGCGAGAACGTCCAGGGCCTGCGCTCGCTGGAGGACGGCTACATCCCGCCGATCCTCGACCTCTCGCTGCTCGACCGCAAGATCTTCGTCTCCAACCGCGACGCCGTCGTCTGGACGAAGCGCATGCTCGCCGAGGAGGGCCTGTTCGCGGGCGTCTCGAGCGGCGCGATCGCCTCGATCGCGGTGCGCGTCGCCTCCGAGCTCGACGAGGGCAACGTCGTCTTCGTCGTCTGCGACGACGGCTGGAAGTACCTCAGCTCCGGTGTCTACACCAAGCCACTCGAGGAGCTTGAGGCGACGATCGAGTCGGCCTCGTTCTGGTAGCGGATGGGTCCGGACGCAACAGGCGTTCGGGCTAGCCGCCGCTTCCGACCTGCTCGCGGTCCTTCTTCGAGCGACGGCTCTCTGACTCCGAGTCGTCGTCGTCGCTCGTGTCCATGCTGACCGCGTTCTTGAACTCGCGCATGCCGCGTCCGACCGAGCGCCCCATCTCGGGCAGCTTCTTGGGCCCGAGCACGATCAGGGCGATGACCATGATGATCACTATCTCCATCGGTCCGACGGAAGGCATCTCTTCCCTTTCTGCGGGTCGGGCTCGAGGATAGATCATCCTCGGCGTGTCACTAGCCTTGCACGGGTGCAGATCGCGACGGCCCACCTCGACGCGCTCGTCGCCCACGCCCGCGACGAGGCGCCGAACGAGTGCTGCGGCTACCTGCGCGCCGCCGAGGGACGCGTGGAGGAGGTCTTTCCGGCGCGCAACCTCCGCAACTCTCGCTACGGGTACGAGCTCGACCCCCAGAGCCTGCTGGCAGCGAACGAGCTCGACGACGAGGGCTACGAGGTCGGCGTCTACCACTCGCATCCGCGAAGCGCCCCGGAGCCCTCCCAGACCGACATCAACCTCGCGCACTACCCGCACTGGACATACCTGATCGTGTCACTCGCGGGCGACGCCCGGGTGCGCGCGTGGCGGATCGCCGACGGCCGCGTGGAGGAGGAGGAGCTGGCCGTCGTCGCGGATGCCTAGCGGTGCCCGGCGCGAGCCGCTCGCCTGCCCGGCGTGCGCCCGGCGCTACGAGCTCGACGAGCGCTTCTGCCGGCAGTGCGGCATGCCGCTCGTCTACGCGGGTGCGCCGGTGGTGGAGGACCCCGCGAGCGACGCGCACGGGCGCGCGCGCAAGGTCAGGCCGGAGTACACGCGCGGCGACCTCGTCCGCGTAGCGGGCGGGCGCAACCAGGCGGAGGCGGAGCTGATCCAGAACATCCTGCTCGAGGAGGGCGTCCCGAGCATGCTGCGAAGGACCGCCGGATTCGACGTCCCGGACTTCCTCGCGGGCGGCCCGCGCGACGTCATGGTGGCGGCCTCCGCGTTCGAGACGGCGCGCGGCACGCTGTTCGAGGCCGAGCTGATCGAGCAGTCGCCGCCGCGCACGGGCGAGGGGTCGGGAGCGCGGCAGGCGGCGATCGTGCTGGCCGCGATCCTGCTGGCGGGCAGCGCCGTCGCGGCGATCGCCTGGCTGTTGCTACAGGCCGCCGGCTAACCCTGGGCGCCTGGTCAGGGCGCGATACCCGGGTCGAGCCGGGGTGCGGTCGGGGGTTCGGTGGATCGTGCCGCGCCTGTGACCGATCCTCGCGCCTCGGAACGGAGGACCTCCGGACCCGTCCGCTCCGGTCGGCCGTCGCCAGGCTCAGCGGTGACGCTGAGAGTCGGGTACTTCGCGGGGTCGACCGCAGCATGCAGCCTGACCTCCGATTGTCCCTCCGCATCGGGGTGGAAGGTCCCTGCCGAGATCCGGTTCGGCGCCCTTCTCGTGTCGCCCGGACCCACGAACCACAGCTCGTAGAGCTCTCCCTCGGGGAAAATCGGGAGGTCGTCGCTCTCGAACAGGACGATCCTGCCGGGGCCGGCCTCGAGCACGATCGCGCTTGCGTCGGCAGCACCGTCAGGCGCCGTCAGGACTGCCTCGAGCTCGAGCGTGCCCGACACGTCGTCTCCTCCGAGACGAGCCCCGGCGATGACCGTGCCCGCGAGCACCGCTGCGCAGGCGCCCGCCAGCGCCACCCTTCGCGGTCGTGACAGACGCCAGCGATTGCGCGGCGCCGCCGACGCGGCATCGTAAGGCGCCTCCGCGTCCGCCGCGGCCAGGACGACTGCACCCAACACCGCCGACTCCAGGGCGACGGGCACTTCGTAAGCCGGTGAAGCGGAGAAGAGGAGCCTCGCGACCGCCTGGAGCTCGGGAAGCTGGGCCTGGCAGCTTGTGCACTCGCCCAGGTGGCCTTCGAACTGCTTCGCGTCCTCGGGGGCGAGCGCGCTAAGCGCATAGGGGGCAACGTCGGCGTGGTGCTCCGTTGGGGCCATCCGTAGGGATTCGCATCCGCGCGTTGGCGCGTTCATCCAGCGTGTCGTAGGGAAGAGCCGCGCCCGATCCGTGACGCTCGACTACGATCGTCGCGACCGTCAACTTCTGGGGAGGAGTGCCTGATGGAGAGCACCGCTCGGCTGCGCGTCACCGTCAACGGCGAGGCGCGCGAATCGGACGTGGAGCCGCGCCTCCTCCTCGTCCACTACCTGCGCGACCACCTCGGGCTGACCGGCACCCACGTCGGCTGCGACACGTCGAACTGCGGCGCCTGCACCGTGCACGTGGACGGCGAGGCGGTCAAGAGCTGCACGCTGCTCGCCGTCCAGGCGGACGGCTGCGCCATCAAGACGATCGAGGGCATGGCCGAAGACGGCGAGATGCACCCGCTCCAGGAGGCCTTCTGGGAGCAGCACGGCCTCCAGTGCGGCTACTGCACGCCCGGGATGATCATGGCGGCGGCCGACCTGCTCGAGCGCAATCCGAGCCCGAGCGACGAGGAGGTCCGCCACGGGCTCGAGGGCAACCTCTGCCGCTGCACCGGCTACCAGAACATCGTCAAGGCGGTCCAGGCGGCGGCCGCGGGCGGCCGCGAGGAGGTGTCGGCGTGAGCGCGACCGAGCAACAGAGGGCGGGCGACGGCTGGGTCGGGCAGGCGATCCGCCGCAAGGAGGACCCGCCGCTCGTCAAGGGTCAGGGCACCTACGTGGACAACATGACGCTGCCGGGGATGTTGCACGCCGCGATCGTCCGCTCGCCGGAGGCGCACGCCGCCATCAGCGGCATCGACGCCTCGGCCGCGAAGGAGCACCCGGCGGTGACCGCCGTCTTCGTCGGCGAGGACCTCGCCGAGGACTTCGCCGCCGGCATCCCGATGGTCTGGGATCCGCCGGGTGTCGAGATCAACACCCCCGACCACTGGCCGCTCGCGCGCGGAGAGGTCAAGCACGTCGGCCAGGCGGTGGCCGTGGTCCTCGGCAACGACCGCTACGCCGTGGCCGACGCGGCCGAGCAGGTGATCGTTGACTACGAGCCCAAGCCGGCGGTAGTCGACCCCGAGAAGGCGCTCGAGGACGGCTCGCCGCTCGTCTGGGACCAGTTCGGCACGAACCAGACGCACGAGTGGGACATCGCCGGCGGCGATGCCGAGCAGGCGATCGCCGACGCCGACGTCGTGGTCGAGCGGCGGATCGTCAACCACCGCACCGCCGGCGCGCCGATCGAGCCGCGCAGCTCGATCGCGGACCCGCGCGGCGACGGCGTGACGCTCTACTCCTCGACTCAGATCCCCCACATCGCCCGCTTCATCCTCTCCGGA
>Ga0136615_10000651_pt1 | contig 16127 bp, 13 predicted proteins | sample AntDrymUQ2882206_2_FD_106647 | JGI IMG/M metagenome (GOLD analysis project Ga0136615, IMG submission 106647) | Polar desert sand microbial communities from Dry Valleys, Antarctica - metaG UQ288 (22.06) | ecosystem: Environmental > Terrestrial > Soil > Desert | place: Antarctica: Dry Valley...
CTAGACGAGGTGCTCATGTCCTACTTGCTAGTCCTGCCGACGGGCTGACCCTGCTCGATGTAAAGGGCGGCCTTCCCGACGACGTGGCCGCCCTCATACTTGGTACGGCATCACTGTCCTTCTACGCGCGCCGCATTGTCTTCTGCGAGGGTGATGAGCAGTCTTATGACCGCGATCTGTACTCGGCCTGGTTTGATGACTCCAAAACCGTTGTTCGGCCGGTGGGCTCAGCTGAAATGGTGATGCGATGTGTCAGTGCTCTGCGCCAGAGTAATTTGGTGTCGAATCTTGAAGTGTTCGGCATAATCGATCGTGATTTCCATCCGGACGAGTTCCTGAACAGCCTGCCGACTGGCGTTGAGGCGATTGGTCTTCACGAGGTTGAGAGCTTGCTTGCGTCGCCACCGGTGAGCGCCGCAGTGGCGGAATTCATGGGGCGCCCTACGACTGAAGAGAGTTACGCCCAGGAAGTGGTAGCGGCGTTCACTGAGTCCGACCGCCATCGGGTAATCCTTGAACGTTGGAAGCGGCGAGTAGAGCGTCTCGTGATCGGTGTGGTCGCGTCTATAAAGTCACAGGGCGAATCGCTCGATGACATCGCCGCTCGCCTCCCCTCCGCTTTCACGATGGAGACCTGGGAGTTCTCACCGACTGCTCTACTCGCCGCGGAGAGGGCACGCCTTGAGTCTGTCGTCAATGCAGCTTCAACAGACACAGATGAGGCGCTGAAGCTAATGCCCGGAAAGGCGCTGCTTTCTGACGCCGCAAGGGCCGCTGGAATGACAAGTCAGGCATACACGGCGTTCGTGATTCGATCAGTGGACGATGAAAGTGACGACCGCGCAAGACTGCGAAGTGCGGTACGGGCAGGGTTGACCCGCTATATGCCCGCTATTGCCGAGGCGAGTTAATCGTTCGTCATGCGGCATGCGCCGGAGGACCGTCTCGCTGGCCTCTTTACTCCGAGCGCTACGCGCTCAATCTTGATGTTGGCGTGCCGCGATGCCGACATGGATTGCACGGGCGCCGTGCTGCTTCGGCACGGTGAGAACGCGGTCTACCGCCTGGTACACCACCGGGTAATCGCCCGCATAGCGCGGCACGCCGACGTTCCGCGCCGGGAGGTCGCAGTCGCTGCGTGGCTCGCCAGTAGCGACTTTCCGGCTGTCCGGGTGTGCGACGGCCCTGACCAGCTCCTGGTGATTGGCGGGCGCGTCATCACGTGGTGGGACCTGATCGTGGAGTCACCGGAGAAGCCGGCCTTCGAGGATCTCGCATCCGTCCTACACCGACTCCACGACCTGCCTCCGCCGACCACCGCATCGTTGCCCGCCTTCGACCCCATGCCGCGTGTCCTGGGGCGGCTGACGGCTGCTGGCTCCAGCGTGGCGGAGTCCGACCGCGAGTTCCTCGCCGGCCGGCATGCCGACCTGCGGGCTGCCTACGGGTCGCTGTCCTTCGAGCTGGAGGACGGACCGATCCACGGTGATGCCCACCTCGGGAACCTCATGCGGCGCGAGGACGGGACTGTCGTGCTGATCGACCTCGAAGCGTTTGCCTGGGGCCCGCGCGAGTGGGACGCATCCGTGTTCGCCGCGGCGTACGCGGTGTTCGGGTGGATGGGCGAGTCCGAGTATCGGCGCTGCGTCGACCGCTACGGGTGGGATCCCTTGACCTGGAGCGGATTCTCGACCATGCGCGCGATCCGCGAGCTCAACATGGTCACGTGGCTGATGCAGCGGGCCGGCGAGTCAGCCGTCGTCGATGACGAGATCGCCCGCCGGCTCGCGGACCTACGCAACGACGAGCTTCCCCGCCGCTGGCGGCAGCTCTAGCATCGGCAACCGCTCCGCGACGTACAGGTCAAACTCGCGCAACGCGGAGGCGTCGCCGAACGAGTCGAGCCGACCGCGGAACTCGTCGAGGTAGGTCAGCACCCGCTGGGACCGCAGCTGCGCAGCTGTGTCGACGACGCCACGCGCGACGTGCAGGCCCTCGTCCAGCTCGCCGCGTTGAACGTGCGCGGTAGCAAGCACGGTCCGGCAGAACGACAGGCTCCGGACGTAGACGCTCTCCGACGTGTCGATCGACCGTTGCGCGTGCTCCGCCGCGAGCTGCGGCCGGCCGAGATCGCGGAAGCAGTGGGCGAACTCGGCGTGCAGCTCCGCGACGTCGAAGAAGCGCACCCACTCGGGATCGTTCTCCGGGTTGCCGCCGAGCAGCGCCGTCTCCGCCGCACAGAGCGCGGCGGCGCACGCGGTCTCGTCGCCGGCCGACGCCAGCGCCCGAGCCTCCATCGCGTGGAACAGCGCCAGGGCCGTGGGGGTGGCCTGCCCGCGGGCGCCCTCGCGCGCTGCACGAGCCAGCTCGACGGCCCGCTGGGACTGGCCGAGGAAGTTGGCCTGGTGGCTCATGCCGGCGAGGATGCGGCCGCCGAGCGCGCGATCGCCCGCTGCCTGGGCGAGGTTAAGGGCGACGGTGAGCAGCCGTTGCGCGCTCCCGTGGCTGCCGATGTCGTACGCCGTCCAGCCGGCCAGGCGGGTGAGCGCGGCGACGGCGGTGAGGTAGTCACGGCCGACCGCCGAGCACGGCGACGTGCGCCGCACCAGCGGCAGGGCCTCAGTCGCGAGGCACTGCCCGACAAGCATGCGGGAGTGCCCGCCGCCGTACTGGTAGTCCCACGTGGCGAGCATACGCGTCGCACTGCGGATCACCTCGACGTCCGCCGCCGAGACGCTCGCTCCTGACGTTCCGCCCTGAGCACGGGACTCCGGCTCCAGCATCCACTGGACGACCACGGCCTGCCACGCCTCCGGCGTGACGCCGAGGTTGGCCGGCGCCAGCGGGTCCGACAGCAGCTCGGACGTCAGCTGGCCGAGTGCCGCCGTGCTGTCGTCGGGGGTGCGAAGGGCGTCGAGGTCGAGTCGGGTCGCGACCGCCGCCACCGTCGGTACTGCCGCGGCGGTCAGCGGCGCGAGCAGCTCGTCGAGCCCATGTCCGTACAGCTGCCGCATCACCCGCCGCGTGCTCGGCGTCGCGTGGGTCGCGGTCCGCTGGCCGGCGGCGAGCCGCTGCAGGTGGCGAATGCTCATGGTCGCCGGTTCCTTCAGCTCACGAGCGAGGGTCTCGAACGCGTGCGCCTGCTCCTCGTAGGTCGCTTCGCGCTCCCTGATCAGCTTTTCGAGCAGCGTGCGCGGCGCCCGGGATGGCGCCTGATGGTCGTTCGGCACCTGGCCCTCCGATCGCTCGCTCGTAATCGGGAGCGTACGCATGGCCACTGACAGAACTGGGCCGGTTGAGGAAAGTCGTGCGCATTCCCGACGTTCCTGATCGGTGATCCCGGGCGCAGGGATGTCCGACTCAGGTCGCTCCGCGGTCGTGGTCCGGTCGTCCTGGTCGCCGTGACCTTTGATCCATGACTTCATCAGACATCTCCTCGGCGCCCGTACCAGCTACGCCGACCCACAGCCCTCCCACACGACGCACGCTCAGCCAGGTCCTTCCTGCGCGTCCGCCAGCTCCGCGGCGCTTCTACAGCGTCGCCGAGGTGGCGGAGATGTCGGGAATCTCCTCGGTGACGCTCTACCGCGCTATCAACGCCGGCGAGTTCCCGGCCGTGCGGGTACGCGGCCGCGTCATCGTCCCCGCCCGCGTGCTCGACGCCCTGATCGACGGTGCAGTCGACGCGGGGAGCGTCGTCGACGCCGCGTCGTTCGTCGTCACTCGCCGAGAGGACGGCGGGTCATGAACGTCGGGGTCCTGATCTTCTTCGCCGTAGTCGGCGCGGTGATCTGCGCGAAGGCGCGGGTGCCCGGTGGCGCGGTCGCGTTCGCGCTGATCGGGCTGGTGCTGTTCGTCGGCACGCCGGCCGGGGCGGGTCTGCCCGGGATGGTCTCGGACTTCCTGTCGTCCATCAGCGAGGCGTCGCAGCCGCTGACCGACGGCGAGGCCGAGGGATGACGGCCCGCACGGGCGTCCGGCGTCGATTGACGTGGCGGTGTCAACGCCTGCCGTTTCGGCGAGGTCCGGTGCGACGGAGGCGCAGATCAAGTGTGGGTCGGCCCGGTGACGGGTTCTTGGCGGGACACAGCCGCCGGGCCGATCTCTCGGAGTCCAGGACAGGACAGGAGAGGTCCCGATGGTAGGGCAGCGGGACGTACTGATCGCTGCGCGCGACGCGGGCCCGGACACGGCGGCGCGGTTGCGCGAGGTCGAGCCGATGGTGCGGGCGATCTGCCGGGGCCGGTTGGGCGAGGTCGACGGCGACGACGCCGCACAGCGCGCGCTGCTTGGCGTGTGGCGGGCGCTGGAGAGCGACCGAGAGATCGAGTCGGTCTGGGGCTACGCGGCGGCGACGGCCCGGTACGAGGTGTTCAACAGCTACAAGGACTTCGCGCGCCGGCCGACGCCGACGGGCGAAGCGGCATGGGTGGCGGCCGACGACCCGGGCCCCGCCGAGCAGGCCGAGCGGCGGGACGAGGTCGCGCATGCACGGGAGCGGGTGGAGGCGTTGCTCGCGCAGCTGTCGCCGCGCCAGGCCGAGGTGATGCGGGCCAGTGTGCTGGCCGAGCGCAGCACCGCGGACGTGGCCGCCGAGCTGGGGATCACCCCGACAGGCGTGCGCGCGGCGCAGGTCCGGGCGATGGCGCAGATGCGCGAGCTGTGCGGGGCTCGATCGACGAACCCGCAGGCGTTGAACCTGACGTCCACGGAGCGGGGCAGGCGCGCCTGGGAGGCGGAGAAGGCCCGGCGCGCAGACCGGGAGGCGGCCGTCGTCCGCGGGGGTGAGGACGCGCCGGTCGACGGCGATCCGTTGGTCCGGGCACAGGCCGCGGTCGGCGCGCTGGATGACCTCCACGACATGCCTTCCCCGGCGGTCGACGATGTCGCGCCCGAACCGATGGACCGGGCTCGCGCGGCTGTCGACGCCCTGCACGACGTCTCCGGGGACGGGCTCGCCGAGGTCGACCAGTCGCGAGGCGACGCCGTCGAGTGCAGCACGGACCCGATCACCGCGGACGAGATCGACGCGGACGAGCGCACCGCAGACGCGGCGGGTGCGGCATGAGGCCCGGCAGTGCACGGCTTTGCGGGCGCGCAACCGCGAGCCTCGCCGACCGCGCCGACCGCGCCGACCGCGCCGGGCCGCCACCTGGTGAGGCGGGCTTGACCGGCCCACCACTTCTCACGATCAGGGAGCGGGCAATGACGATCATGCATGAACCGACGTTGCGCACGCCGGACGGTCGATGGCGGGACCGGGCTGCCTGCCTGGGTGGAGATCCCGAGCGGTTCTTTCCCTCGGCGGCCGCAGGCAGGGAGTACGAGGCGCAGGTGGCCGTAGCGATGGCGGTGTGCGCCGGGTGCCAGGTACAGCCTGAATGTCTGACGTGGGCGCTGGACGCCCTGCCATATGGCGTGGCGGGCGCGATGACCGAGCAGCAGCGCCGCGACGAGCGAGCCCGTCGCCAGAGCCGCCGCCTGACCTGCCGGGTCCCGGAGCGGCCGGTGGGCGGCACCGCCGGCGAGGTGGCCGCCGCGGGCCGGGCCGCGATCCGCGCGGGGACGACGCCGCGGGCGGTGGCGCGGGAGTTCGGGGTGAGCGAGCCCACCGCCGCCCGGTGGGCCGCCCAGGTCCGCGTCGCTCGCACGGCCAGCACGTGCACGGACGCGCAGGGGAGCGGTGCCGAGCGCCGGGCTCCCCTCGCCATGTCAGGGACTCAGTCAGCGGAAGGACATGAGGGCAGATGAGCAGCACGAGCAGCGGTTTCGAGAACGACGAGCGGCACGAGCTGGTCGACGGGTCACTGGCGGTGCGTCGGGCCGGGGCGGGCGCGGAGGCGTGGCGAGCCGCGCTGGATGCCCACCAGCAGGCCGCGACAGCGGCCCACCAGGACTTCTACGGGCTGACGCGGGAGCTGGTCGCGACGTTGGGGCCGATCTCGTCGCTGACGCGGTTGGTGAGCGTGCAGGTCGCCGGCTACGCGGACAGCCTGCCGGACGGCCAGGCCGTCTACGACGACGAGCGCGATGTCGACCCGCGCGAGCTGCTGACACAGGCCGCGGAGGTGCTGAACCTCCTCAGCTTGAAGGTCGGCGCGGTGACGTTGGAGCTGAATCACTTCTGGTCGCTGATCGGGCGGATCGGCGTCGAGACGCACACGGACGTGACGCCATGAACGTCTTCCTGTTGCTCGTCGTCGCAGTTGTCGCCGCGGTGCTGTTCTGGCGGCGCGGTGCGTACCTGGCCGCGGTCGGGTGTGCCGCGTTCGCGGTGCTGCCCGCGTTGACGCTGCTGCGTCAACTCCCGTGGTGGGCCTACGTGATCGCCGTGGTGCTGGCGGTCGGGGTGGGGTGGCATCACCTGTCCCGCTCGGCGGCGCTGATCACCCGGTGGACCGGGCGCACCCGTCGCAGCGCTGGAACGGCATCGTCGTCGGCGATCGCCCGGCGGGTGTCGGGGCGCGCGCTGCGCGGCAAGGTCCGCAAGGTCCGCCCCGCGCTGGCCGGTCTCGGTCGGTGGGCGCTGATAGGGGTCCCGGTGGTCGAGTACGGGATCGAGCTGTGCCGCACCGGCGTGCAGACGGTGTGGGCGTCGATCGAGGACGTCACCCTCGTCTTCGGCGGCCCCCGCACCGGCAAGACCGGGTGGCTGGCCGGGCGGATCATCGACGCCCCCGGTGCCGTCCTGGTCACCTCAACGCGGACGGACCTGCTGACGCTGTGCGGGCCGCTGCGGGCGCGGAAGGGCCCGGTGTGGGTGTTCAACGCCGTAGGGCTGGGCGGAATCCCCTCAACGGTGACCTTCGACCCGCTGACCGGCTGCGCCGATCCGGAGACGGCGGTGGAACGCGCGACGGACATGATCGGCGCGGTCTCCAAGTCCGGGTCGGGGGATCGGGAGTTCTGGGACGCCCAGGCCCGCCGCGTCCTCGCGCTGCTGATGCACGCGGCCGCGCTGGGCGGCCGGACGATGGGCGACGTCTCGGGATGGATCTCCGACCCCGAGAAGGCCAAGCGGGAAGTGACCGCGCTGTTGCAGCGCTCGCCGATGCCCGCGTTCGCGCAGGACGCGACGCAGTTCCTCGGAACCAACGACAAGACCCAGACCTCGATCACCACGACGATGACGCTCGCGCTGGGGTGGCTCAATAACAGGGCCGCGGTCGAGGCCGCGGCGCCCGGCCACGGGTTCGACGTCGAGCAGCTCATCGCCCAACGAGCAACGGTGTTCCTACTCGGTGCCGAGGAAGCCCAGGTGGCGCCGCTGATGTGCGCGCTCACGGGCCACATCGCCCGGCAGGCACGCCGGATCGCCACCGGCCGCCCGGGCGGGCGGCTCGACCCGCCACTCGGGCTCTACCTCGATGAGGCTTTTCTGATCTGCCCGGTCCCGCTCGAATCGTGGACGGCGGACATGGGCGGCCGGAACGTCACGATCATCGCGGTCTTCCAGTCGCGACAGCAGATGATCGACCGCTACGGGCCGGCGAAGACCGGGCAGATCATGACCAACGCCGCCGCCAAGGTCGTCTTCGGAGGCACCGGGGACCGGGACGACCTGATGTTCTGGTCCACCCTCGGCGGGGACCGCGACGAGCCGATCTGGACCACCGACCCGCACGGCCGCGGTCGCTCGCGGACCGTGCGCAGCGTGCCGGTGATGGCACCGGCGCAGATCGCGAACCTGCCCGAGGGCCGGGTGCTGGTGTTCCGCCGCGGGATCAACCCCGTACTCGGGCGGGCCCGGATGGCGTGGCAGCGCCGGGACGTCCGCGCTCACGCATTCGCCGTGGCGCACCCGGAGCTGGCCGCCCGGCTCGCTCGCTGGGCCGCCACCGGCCGCCGACGGTGGGTGTGGGCCACCCGCCCGGTCCGTGCCTGCGCCGCAACGTGCCGGCGGTGGACGAGGGCGACGGGCACCCGCGCTGGGGCCGCCGCCGGTCGATGGGCTCGCGCCCTGCACGCCCGCGGTCGTCGCCTCGTCGCTGGGCTGCGTCCGGTCCCGCGGGAGGTGCTGGTCGACCTGGACCCGCCCACCGTCGAGATCCCGCTGCCCGTCGCGGCCGGGCCCGCGCACACCAACGACGACGCCCGAAGGCAGCGACCCGGCCCCGCAACCGATACGGGGACCGGGCGGCCGGACGTGCCGCTCGGGCAGGCGTGGTGGAACCCGTGACCGACCCGACCGATCCCGCTCGTACACCCGGCCACGCCGCGCGGCCGCCACACCTGGAGGTGCCCGATGAACCCGTCCATCGACCGCAATCGCGATGACCGGCCCACAATCGCCGAGATCGCCGCGCTGACCCGCCGCCTACGGGAGCTGTCCGCGCAGGGCCGCGACGCTGACCCGGTCGAGCGGGCCGGGTTCCTCGCCGAGAAGGACGCGCTGCTCGCCCGGATCGTCGACTCCGACGCCGGCCCTGCGCCTGACCGGGAGCTGCACCGCCACCGCGCCCATCTCAACCGGACCGATGGCCCGGACGAGGTCGTGTTCGACGCCGACGACTCGCAGTGGTTGCACCCGGGCGGGTCCGCGCGGCTGGACCTGCCGCACCCGGACGCCCTCCCGCCATGGGAGCAGCCGGCCCGCGGGGTCGACCCAACCGAGCTGGCTGCGCGGGCCGCGGCGCTGCGCGAGCAGATCAGCGTGGACGACGCCGGACCGCGGAGGCTGCGGGAATGCGAGCGACCGGTCGGCCCGGTGCGGTGGTGCGCGGTCGTCGACGGCTTGGAGCTGGATGCCCGGCGCAAGCAGCTCGCCCGCTGGCACGACGACGCGCCCACCGCGGAACGCGACGCCGAGATGCACGGCTTCATCGACCCCTCGTACGGCGACGCCGGTGATTCGGGGTGGTCCCGATGAGCCGACCGGCAGACCCCACCGGCAACGAGGACGACGGCTCGGAGGTCGCCCGCTCGGTGGCCGGACTCGCGCGCGAGGTCGAGGCACTGCGGCGCGCCGTCGACCCGCTGCTGCGGGTCGGGGACCGGGTGGACGAGTTGGCCGGGCTGCTCGCGCAGGTGACCAACGTCGTGGCGATGCTGTCGGCCCGTCCTGCCGCGACTCCGGCGCCGTCGTGGCTGATGTTGCCCGACGAGGAGTTCAGCGCGCGGCGGCTGCTCGGCGAGCTGACCGCGTGGCTGCACGCGATCTTCCTCCGCTACCCCGACGGCGCGATGGCGCTGCCGGAGTGCTGGCTCTACCACCCCGACGTCGTCGAGGAACTCGGGTGGCTGATGCACGCCTGGTGTGCCGCCTACCAGGGCCCGGCCGCATCGGTGGCGCTGGCTGGCGATTGGCACGAACGCTCCCGGCCCGGTGTCGTGCGCCGCATCCGTGGCAGCGCCGGCTCGTGCTCGATCGAGCGACACCAGACCCGACCCGGTTGGGACCAGGCCCCAACCGGCGCCGTCGCCGTGCCGGGGCTCGACACGGTGGAGCGGATCGCGCACTGGTGGGCCACCGCCCGCGACGACCCCGCACCCGAGCCGGCCGCCCCGCCGACCCGGAACGGGGCGCCGATCCGATGACCGACGCTCGGTCCCGGGCGCTGCGCTGGGGGATCTGGCTGCCCGGCCTCGCCGTCGCGGTGGGCGCGGCGGTCGCGACCGCGCACGGCCTCTACGAGGTCGCCCACACCGCCCGCGTCCCCGCCGGGATCGCCTGGCTCTACCCCTTGATCACGGACGGGCTCGCGCTGGTCGCCTACGCCGCCACTGCCCGGCTCACCGGCTCCGCAGCCCGCTACGCATGGGCAGTCGTGGTGCTGGCCGCGGGGCTGTCCGGGCTGGCGCAGGCCGCGTTCCTGGCGTCGAGATCCGCAGTCGACGCGTCGCCGCTGCTGCGGTTCGGCGTCGGCGCCTGGCCCGCGGTCGCCGCCGCGATCGTCGCCCACCTGCTCTACCTGCTCGCCACCGACAGCGCACCAGCCGGGGACGACCGGGCCGAACCGCCACAGCCGTCAGACGTTCAATCGCCGCTGTACAACCCTGGCGCCGTCCAGTCTGTACAGCCGTTGAACGGCACACCGCTCGCCGGTCCAGGTGCACAGCGCCCAACCGCCGTCCAGAGCGCCGCTGGCCCGTCCGCGCTCGCCGCCGGACCGGTTGAACAGCGCGGCGCCCGGTCGGGGCCGTCCCCGGCGCGAGACCGGGCGCGGGCGGCCGCGACGCGGCACGCCCAGCGCCACGGCGGGCTCCCGACCGTCACCGACCTCGCCGCGCTGGCCGAGGTCTCCCGAGGAACCGCCGCCGCCGTCCTGCGAGCACTCCGAGCGCAGCCGACACCCCTGCACCTGATCCACACCACCGAGCCCGACGACGCCGACAGCTCCGACACGAGGACCCAGCCATGATCACCACGACCCGAACCACCAGCACCAGCAACCCGAGCACCAGCACGAGACCACCAACGACCGAGCACTACTCCACACAGACGAACATGAGCGACGAACATGAACGACAAGCCACAAGATCAGAGGGACCACACCTTTGCATCGTGATCAACTGGTGCGGGCCGGCCTCCGGCCGCCCGGAACCGGCGCTCCGTGCGGTTGATCTTGCACCCACCCCGTTCATGATTGTTTCGGCCGGTGCGGGGTCGTCATGGTGCTGAGCGTGGCGTCGGGCTACAGCCCGGAGTACCTGCTGAAGGAGGTCGCGACCGGCCGGGAGAACTATTACACCGGCGCGGTCACCGACGGCGAGCCGCCGGGGCGATGGTGGGGCGCCGGCGCGGAGAAGCTCGGCCTGACCGGGCTTGTGGAGGCGCAGGACATGCGCGCGGTCTACGAGCGGTTCCTCGACCCACGCGCGGAGGGGTTCAGCGACCCCGAGCTGTGGGACGACGTCGACACGCTCGGACACGCCGGCCGCAAGTACAAGACCGAGGAGCAGTTGTACGCCGCCGCCGTTGAACGCGAGCCCGGCGCGACCGGTGAACGGCTGGCTGAACTGCGTACAGAGGCCGGGAAGAAGGCCCGGCACAACGTGGCGTTCTTCGACCTCACGTTCAACGTGCAAAAGTCGGTGACGCTCGTTCATACGGCGTTCGAGGCGCAGGAGACAGCGGCGCGCCAGGCCGGCGATGAGGAGACCGCGGCGGCGTGGGCACAGTTCCGGACCGCGGTGGAGGACGCGATCTGGGCCGGGAACAACGCCGGGCTCGCGTACTTCGCGGAGAAGGCCGGTTACACCCGCACCGGGCACCACGGCGGCGAAGCCGGCCGGTGGGCCGACGCCCACGGCTGGACCGTCGCGAGCTTCCTGCAGCACGACTCGCGCGAGCACGATCCGCACCTGCACATCCACAACGCGTTGCTCAACCGGGTGGAGGACCCCGAGGGGGTGTGGCTGACCCTCGACGGCCAGTCGCTGTATCGGTGGCGCCCGGCCGCGGCCGCCGTTGCCGAACGCACGATGGAGGAGCACCTCAGCCACGCGCTCGGGGTGTTGGTCGCGACCCGGCCGGACGGGAAGGCCCGGGAGATCGTCGGTGTCGTGCAGGAGGCGATGGACCTGATCTCGACGCGGCGCCATCAGGTGACCGCGAAGACCCAGGAACTCGTCGACGCCTACGAGCAGCGCTACGGTCGCGCGCCGAACGGGTTGCAGCGCGAGCGGCTCGCCCAGCAGGCCACCCTCGCGACCCGCGCGGCGAAGTCGCACACCGGGGAGTCGCGGAACGAGCTGCTGGACCGGATCGACTCCCGGATCCGCGCCGACATTGACGGCGGCCTGGCCGGGGTCGCGCACACCGTGCTCGGGGCCCGCCCCGACGCGGTAGCTGCGCAGGAGTGGTCACCGCAGGCGGTGATCGAGGTCGCCCTCGAACAGGTCCAGTCCACGAAGGCCGGCTGGACCAAGGCCGACCTGACCAGCGCGATCAACACGGCGCTGCCCGATCACCTGGGCATCACCGATGGGCGCGACATCGGGCAGCTGCTCGACTCGCTCACCGATAAGGCGTTGCAGTACGCGACGACGCTCGACCAGGCCCGGCCCGGGGACGAGCTGCTGCCCGCCGAGCTGCGCCTGGACAACGGTGACTCCTCGTACCAGGCGCCGGGGTCTCGGCTCTACGCCACGCCGGAGCACGTCCGCACCGAACGCGCTCTGGTCGCGGCCACCGCGTCGGGCGGGGCGGCGGCGTTGCCGCACCCGGTGCCGGACCGGTTCCTGCGCGCTCTGGCCGAGTCCGGGATCGAACTCGGACCCGACCAGGCCGCCGCCGTGCGCGGCGTGCTCACTTCCGGCGCCCGCGTCGAGACGCTGGTCGGGCCGGCCGGGACCGGCAAGTCGTTCATAGTCGGCACCATCGCCCAGGCCTGGAACGACCCCGCCCACGCCGGCGGACCGGACAGCGGCGTACGGCGGGTGTTCGGGCTGGCCACCTCGCAGATCGCTACCGAGGTCCTCAAGGCCGAGGGCCTCGACGCGAGCAACGTGGCGGCCTGGCTCGCCGCGCAGCGGCGTCTCTCAGCCGGTGCCGGGTCGCCCGGGCCGCGTCCGATTGACGCCGATCAGGCGTGGCGGCTGCGGGCCGGTGACCTGGTCGTGGTCGACGAGTCCGCGATGACCGACACCGCCGCGCTCGCCGCGATCCACCAGCACGTCGACACGGCCGGGGCGAAGCTGCTGCTGGTGGGGGATCACCGGCAGCTGGCCGCGGTCGGCGCCGGCGGGGCGATGGACCTCGTCGCCGCCAGCGGTGCCCGCTACGAGCTGGCCGAGGCCCGCCGGTTCAACCAGGAGTGGGAACGCAGCGCGTCGCTGCGGCTGCGCGACGGCGACGAATCGGTGCTGCGCGACTACCACCAACATGGCCGCCTGCTCGACGCCGGCACTCGGGACGAAGCCGAGGCCTCCGCCGCGGCGGCGTGGCTGGGCGACACCCTCGCCGGCCGCCGCTCGCTGTTGGTGGTCGACACCAACGAGCAGGCCGCGCGGGTGTCGTCCGCGATCCGCGCGGAGCTGGTCCGGCTGGGCCAGGTCCAGGAGGATGGCGTGCAGCTGGGGTTACAGGGCACCTATGCCGGCGTAGGCGATCTCGTCGAGGCCCGGAAGCTCGACTGGACCCTGGCCGGGTACGAGGGCAACCCGCGCGGGGCGATCAACCGCGAGCACTACCGCGTGCAGGCCGTCCGCCCCGACGGCGGGCTCGAGGTCGCCGTCATCACCGGCCGCACCCCCGACGGCGACGTCCTCGGCGGGCGGCTCGTGCTCCCACCCGCCTACGTCGCCGGGCATCTCGCGCTCGGCTACGCCTCCACCGTGCACGCCGCACAAGGCGGCACCGTCGACACCACCCACACCATCGTCTCCGGCCGCACCGGCCCGGCCGGGCTCTACGTCGGGATGTCGCGCGGCCGCGACGCGAACACCGCGCACGTCATCACCCGCGCGACCGTCGACGACCCGGCCCGCGGCGACGAGCGCCACGAGCTGCACCGCGACCCGATCGCCGTCCTCGTCGGCCAACTCTCGGACCGCGACTCCCTCACCAGCCGCTCCGCGGTCGCGATCGCCGACGAGTCCGCCGCCGTCGCCGGGTCGACGCAGACCGCCGGAGAGCGGCTCGCCGACGCCGCGCACATCGCCGCAACCGCCCGCACGGTCGGCTGGCTCGACCAGCTCACCGCCGCCGGGCACCTCTCACCCGAGCAGCGCGCCCGGATCGCCGCCGAGGACGGCGCCCCCTCGCTGGCGCGGGTCTTGCGGCGCGCCGAGCTCGCTGGGCACGACCCGCACCAGCTGCTCGTCGACGCCGTCGCCGAGCGCCCGCTGACCGGCGCGAAGAACACCACCAACGTCCTGCACGCCCGCATCACCGACGGGAACACCCGCCGCTTCGACCCGGTCGGCACCACCTGGGCGGACTGGAAACCGCGCACCGGTGACCACGAGTGGGACACCTACCTCGACGCGCTCGCCGCCGCGGCGGACCAGCGCACCGCCGAGCTTGGCCGCGTCGCCGCGAAGGACGCGCCCGTGTGGGCGGTCGAGGCGCTCGGCGCGGTGCCCGAGGACCCGCGCGAGCGGGAGCATTGGCAGCAACGCGCCGGAGCGATCGCGGCCTACCGCGAGCTGCGCGGCCACGACGACCCCGCCGACGCGCTCGGGCCGGCGCCCACGCCCGGGCAGGTTGAGGCCTACGCCGCCTACCGCAACGCCTGGCGCGCCGCCGGCCGCCCCGACATCGACAGGGCCGAGCACGAGATGTCCGACGGGCTGCACCGCATGCGGATCATCGCCTGGGAACGAGAGAAGGCGTGGGGTCCGCGCTACGTCGGCAACGAACTCGCCGGCACCCACCAGGCCGCAGACCAGCACCGCCGCACCGCCGCCCTGCGCGCCGCCGAGGCCGACGCGGCCGCGGATCCGGCAGATCGGGACCGGCTCCACACCGAATCTGCCCAGGCGGCCGCGCTCGCCGCCACCCTCGACGGCCGCATCGCCGAGCTTGAGAAGCTCGACGATGCCCGCGCGGTGTTCCTCGGCCACACCGCGGTCACCCGCTCCAACGCGGAGGTGTCGCAGTACATCCTCGCCGAACGCCACGCCCACGACACCGAACCCGAGCCCCGGGTCACCGCGCAGGAATGGCTCGACGCCGAGAACGCCGCCCGCATCGCTGACGACGAAAACCGTGCCATCACCGAGCACGACCTCCAATCTGACAACGACGACCACGGGGCCGCGGTGCAGCGCCACAGGACTGAGGACGTCGAGGTGAACCGCGACAACGAGGCCGGCGATGACCATCGGGACGACGGAACCGCCGCGGCTGTGCCCGACGTTCGCGACGTCGCCGCAGCAGAGCCCAAGCAGACCGGCGAGGACATCGTCCAGGAGGCCAGCGCACAGGACACCGCCGCCGCGATCGCCCGCGCCCGCCGCTCGCTCGCCGAGATCGAGGCCCGTCGAGTCCTCGACGCCTGTGCCGACGAGGACGAACGGACCGCCGAGGCAGCTCGGTGGGCCACCGACGAATCCGACCTGACAGACCACACCGACCAGCACGACGACGCCGGAGACGTCTTCGCTCGTGAGCCTGCGGAACTCCCGACCTGACGCTGTCCGGGTGCCACGCTTGGTCAGGCGGCAGGAACCGCCCGGCCCTGCTCGCCCGTCCGCGGGCGGGCGCTGGGCTGGGCGATCTCCCGCAGGTGTGCGGCGTAGGCGTCACGGTCGGCCGGCGGGATGTGAATGCCGTCGCCGTCGCGGATCGGCGCCAGCAACGCCGGATCGTCGACGATGCCGAGCACCCAGCCGAGCGCGACCCGCACGCCGTGGCAGTAGTAGCGCTCGTACGGACTGCCGATGCGGATGTCCCACTCGGTCACCGGCATCCGGTCCGCCGCGGCGATCCCCCGCTGCTCCCACCACGCCGGCCCCGGATACGGCTCGCCCTCCGCGATCGCATCCGCCACCCGGAACTCGCCGCGGGCCGCGTCCTCGGTCGGCAGCCCGCGCCGCGTCAGCGGCCCCTGAGTCAGCTCGCCCTCGGATGCCCCGAGCCAGTACAAGCTGGCCCACGCTCCCAGCGTCTCGGCCGACTTCGTACGGCCACGCAGCCGCAGCAGGAAGTCCTCCATCCGCGCCACCGCACGAGGCGGCGGACGCACCCAATCCGGCACCGTGCTCAGATCCAACATGACGCCAGTGTGCGCCCGGCCACTGACAGATTTCGCAGGTCGAGACCAGCCGAAGGCGCAACGACCCCACGGGGCGGGAGCCCCGCGTACCGGACAGCGCAACAGCCGAGTACCGGAATGGTGGTTGCCCCCTCTGCCGCGATCGTCCACGTCGCGCCGGCGGAGTCAAGGGCGCCTACGGCGTCGCTGACGCGATGGCCTACGGCCACCCTGGACACCACCAGCGCGACGAGCAAGGCGGCCAGGACGAGGGAGCCGGTGAGGTCTGGGTCCACAACCCCGACGCGCGGACGTCGCCCTCGATCTTCCCGAGGCGGACAGGCACTTCAGGACACGACCGGCCAGGGCCCCGGCAAAGTCAGCTGAGCCCGAGAAGGGCAAGTGGGTGGTCGAAGCTGTAGCTGGCCCAGCGCAGGCCTTCGGTGATGTTGGTGTAGCCGGCTCGGCGGAGGACGGCGATGGCGA
>Ga0136615_10000652_pt1 | contig 16124 bp, 12 predicted proteins | sample AntDrymUQ2882206_2_FD_106647 | JGI IMG/M metagenome (GOLD analysis project Ga0136615, IMG submission 106647) | Polar desert sand microbial communities from Dry Valleys, Antarctica - metaG UQ288 (22.06) | ecosystem: Environmental > Terrestrial > Soil > Desert | place: Antarctica: Dry Valley...
CGTCGTCGGTGATGTCCGCGGGATGCGTCATCGTCGGACCGGACAGCAGCGCGGCGGTCTCCGTGAGCTGCTCGGCGTTCCGGGCGGTCAGCGCCACCCGATGCCCCAGCGCGGACAACTGAAGGGCCACCGCGCGGCCGATGCCGCGGCCGCCGCCGGTGACCAGACACGTTCGCCGCTCGCCCAACGCTTTCACCTCCCTCGTTACGATCGCCAACGATAGCCAGCAGCTGCCGACGGTTGGGACGGGCGTGTGAAGGCCGAGGAGTTCACCGACATCCGGTACGCCGTCGCCGACGGGGTAGCCACCGTCACGATCGACCGGCCGGAGCGGATGAACTCCTTTCGGGGACGCACGGTGGACGAGCTGCTGTCGGCGTTCAAGTTGGCCTGGGCCTCGCGGGAGGTCGCTGCGGTCGTGCTAACCGGCGCCGGCGACCGGGCGTTCTGCGCCGGCGGCGACGTCAAGGAACGCGCCGAGACCGGCGGATACGGGGAAACCGAGTGGGGCACGTTCGAGGTCGAGCGGCTGCACCGGATCATCCGAGACATTCCCAAGCCGGTGATCGCCGCAGTCAATGGCGCGGCGATCGGTGGCGGTCACGTGCTGCACGTGCTGTGCGATCTCACGGTGGCCGCCGAGCACGCGACGTTCGGCCAGACCGGACCGCGGGTCGGCTCCTTTGACGCCGGCTTCGGCTCGGCGTACCTCGCGCGGGTAGTGGGGGAGAAGCGGGCCCGCCAGATCTGGTTCCTGCTGGAGAAGTTCGACGCGGCCACTGCGGAGCGCTGGGGGCTGGTGAACGCCGTCGTACCAGCGGGGGAGCTGCTGCCCACCGCGCAACGATGGGGTACGACGATCGGGTCGTACTCACCGACCGCGCTGCGGTTCCTCAAGCACTCGTTCAACGCCGATACCGACCACATCGGCGGCATCTCGCACCTGGCCTTCGACGGGCTGGAGCTGTACGCGCACGGCGAGGAGGGCATGGAGGGGGCGCGGGCGTTCGCCGACAAGCGGCCGCCGGACTTCACGCCGTACCGCTGAAATGGCCATCATCGGAGGTGATTGGGGGTCAACCGGTGACCGAAATCGCCTCCAATGACGACGGATCCACGCAAGCTTGGCCGCTCATCATCGCGGTGGACGGGGTGGCGCCGGGGATCGGGAAGTCCACCGTGGCCACCGCCCTGGCCGCCCGGCTCGCCGAGCGGGGCTTCGCGGTGGACCACTTCCGGGAGGAGGACATCCTCACCCGGCCGGCGTACGGCGCGGTCGCCAAGCAGTTCCGGGACATCGGTCGGGTCGAGCCGCGGCTGCTGCTCGAAGCGACGGCCAGCTATCTCGCCGACTCGTGTTGTGCCGGTGTTGATGTCGTGGTTGTCGACTCCCTGCTGCCGTTCATCCCCTCGCTGCTGGCATGGGGGCACGACAGGCGAACGATCGCAACGTTCGTCCAGGAGCTGACCGATGTCCTGAGGAACACATCCTCGGTCTTGATCTACCTGGACGGCCCGGTCGAGCAGGCACTCGATCGGGCGGTGCGCCGGGAGGGCGAGACCTGGCTGCCGTGGCTCATCGGCCGATTCGCCGGCGCTGCCGAACCGGTGACGGACCTGGCGTCGCTCTGCGGGCACCTGAAGCGCCGGCGACAGACAACGCTGCCGTTGCTGTCCGCGCATGGCTGGAACGTCGTGCTCGTCGAGGACGCTCAGCGTCGGCGCACCGAGGAGATTGTGACGCTCGCGCTCGACGCGCTCCGCGGCCCATGGCGACGTCGATGACGGGGACCTATTGCCCGTACGACGTGACGCCGCTGCCCACGCTGATCGAGGGGGTCGAGTTCACCGTAGCCACGGCGTTCGGCCGCGTGCAGTGCTTCCGCCATGGCACGACCAGAGGTGGGCGGGGAACGGTCTTCGTCCACGGCGTCCACGACGACATGGCGTCGTGGGGCCCGCTCGTGCGCGCTGCGATCGGACGCGGCGCGGATCTCGGCCCGTCGCTGTTCGTCGACCTGCCGGGTTTCGGGAGGTCGGAGAACCTGCGAGGTCGGCTCGACATCTCCGAGGTGGGTGACGTGCTCCTGGACGTCGCGCGGTCGGACATGGGCTTCTCATCGCTGCGCCTCGTCGGGCATTCGATGGGGACTCTGGTCGTCGCGGACCTGGCGGTGCGGCACGCTCGCTGGGTTGAGTCGCTGCATCTTGCGGCTGGTCCCTACTACTCGGTCGTCGACGCCATGAACGGCCGCCTGCCGGCCGGGCTGGCCGGGGGCGTCGCCACCGCAATATTCGGCCTGCAGTACGGACTCGCGATGACCGGCCGTCTCGGCGTCGCCGCCCTGACGGCGGCGTCGCGCGCCAGGCTCCTGCGACCTCTGCTGTCGCCGTTCGTCGCCCACCCCGGTGCCGTTCGGCAGTCCGTTCTCGACCATCTCGTCGCCGGCCTGCGGCCGGCGTCGTTCCGCGCGGCGGCTCGCAACGGCTTCCGCTACCGCGACGGCATGTCCTGGTCGGGGGTGCGGTGCCCGGTGTGGGCGGCGTACGGGACGGCAGACCGGCTCGTGCCGGCCATCGACGCGCGGCGGCTACGAGTCGACCTTCCGAACGCCCGGATCACGAACGTGCCCGACGCCTCGCACCTGATCCATGTCGAGCAACCCGACGCGACCCTCGTGGCGCTCGGCCTCGGCTGACTTCGGCAGCATGGCGGCGAGCCGCCTGACAGCGACCGCGAATCTGTGGTCCCGCCAGTAGTTGGAATGCCGGGAGGCGGCGGGGTATTGGGTGTCCCCGGGCGGGCGGTCCCACATGGGGTCGATGCACTCGACTTCGATGTCCGGGTCGGGCGCTTGCACCGACTCACCGGCCGTGATGGCGGGAGGCGGACCCGCGGTCACCTGTCCGCCGAGGTAGTCGCTGTGCCGCCACAGGTTGAGCCAGCGCACCCGGCGATCGCTGCCGGTAAGCAAGGTCTGGACTTCCTCGATCGCTGCCGTCGAGAAGTAGGCCGGGAAGTATCGGGCGTAGAGCCGGCGAAGTACACAGCCGAAGGACAAGAAGGCCACCTGCGGAAGGACCTGCTTGTCCAGCTGGAAGAGGGTCGCCGCACTGAGGACGGTTCCCTGGCTGTGCGCCGACAACACCACCGATCGGCGACGTTCATTGGTGTACCAATCCACCCGCGTGACGAGGTCTGGGACGGCTCGCTCGGCGTAGCACGGTGCTGCGAACGGGTGAGCCGAGCGGGGCCAGAACGAGGCCAGATCCCACAGGATGCCGATCGATCGGCGGGTCTTGGCGACGCGGAAGGCGGCCGCACCGAGTCCGACGAGCAGCAGCAGGGTCAACACGGCGAGATAGCCTCCGGTTCCCTGCAGCGAACGTGCCGACAGGAACCCGTCGCGCAGCCAGTCATAGTAGAAGTGGCCACTGCCGCAGGTCGCGGCCGTACCGTCCCGCAGGTCCGGGTAGTCGTGCCATCGGCGCGCGCAGTGCCACAGCCAGGACGGCTTCCAGGCGAGGAGCGCGAAGGGGATCGTGATGACCAGGCCGACAAGCAGGAGACCGGCAAGAAATCGATGCGCGTAGTCGACTCGTTGGGCCAGCCAGAACATGCTCGCGACCTGCCGGGCGCGCGGCGGGTCGTCGTCTACCGCGGCTGTCCCGTAGTCATGGACGAGCGCGGTCCGATACTTCTTGGACGGCCAGGAACCCACTGTGAACCAGTGCGGCAGCTTGTCTCGCAGCCGGCGCGGCAGGATGCTCCTGAGCCCGCGCAGGAGCTTGTTCCCGACGAAGCACAGGAGCAGGACGGCGACCACCAGGACGAGTATCGCCACCGAGATGGCGTACGCCCGTGCGGCTTCTCGAATGATGTCGGGAACCACGAAACGGCTGACTCGGGCGGAAACATCCTCGAAGGTCGGCCTCAGGCTCCCAGTTCGCAGCCAGGCGATGGCAAACACGTACACGCCGGCCGAGAAGACAGCGCCCAAAAAGACGCCCATGGTCGCGAAGAGTATTGCTGATCCGTCCCACAATGATCTGGGTGCCAGGCGATCCCGATTGTTCCGCCCGCGCCAGATCATGACCACGATCGACAATATGAACGCAACGAGCAGGCCGAGCTGGCCCATGAAGAGCGCCCGTCCCGCTTGCGGGTAGCCGGGCAGGCTTCCGACGTGCGTCTCGCCGACGAGCTGCTGCCCACGCAGCAGCAGTTTCCCGGTACCGGCTGTGCAGGCGAGGAGCAACGCCCACACAACTCGGTTCAGCCACGTGAAGAGGGGGTGTTCACCGCGGCCGGTGTACGACGGTAGGCACAACATGATCAGGATGTATGCGCCGGCAAGAACGGCGATGGGAGGACGGAAGTCGACCCACGGGTCGTAGAGGGGGCCGGTGACGATCCAGAGCGTGGTGACGAGGCCCGCCTGCAGGTGCAGGTGTCGCAGCCGCCGTACCTGATTCTCGTTGCGCCACATCCAGTTCGAGCCCAGTGCGGGCTCAATGTCGTCTGGATCGTCCGAACTGTCGTCCCGCTGCTCGAACGTGACCCGCTCGTAGTTGCTGATTGTTCGACCGCTCAGTTGCCACAGCATGGTCAGGACGGCCAACGGCACCAGGGCACCGGCAGCCAGGCGGTGTTCGACGGGAAGACGAAGCAGCGGTCCCATGAGCCACTCGGGCGAGGCCTGCGAACAGTTGGCCACACCTGCGCGAGGGGAGCCGGCGCACTGCCACCCGATCAGGTCGACACCGACACCGGCCAGCGCGGCGACGAGGAGCACCGTCATCGACAGGGCCAGCAGGCGGCTGAACAGCCACAAGCACCACAGGTTCACTCGTAGCTGGCCCGACTCCAGCTTGGGTCCTGCCGGTCGCAGCCGAGGGGCGACGTTGGTGAGCGTGAACGGCAGCAGGAGCAGCCACAACGCACGCGTCGGCGCACCCGAGGTCAGTCCGCCCCAGGCATAGCCCTCGAGCTGCGGACCGGACGCCGGTGCCGGGCCGTCGACGCTGAGATCTTCCGGCTCGTCGCTCAGCCGGGGTCGGTAGAAACCGGCCTTGTCATCGCCGGCGACCTGCCTGACGTGCGGAGCATCCAGCAGCTCCTCCGCCGGCGTTCCGGACACGCCGTGTACCCGCAACTCCATGACCCGCGATGCAGCCACGGCGACCTCCGATGGCGACACCGTAGACCCACGACCATGGATTCAAGATCACCGCGACGCTGACCGTCAGCCGGTTGGCTGGAAGTACTGCGAACTCGCCCAGTCGGACACGTGGTGACCGAGATCATTGCCGTCGGTCATCGCCTTGCGGAAGTGCAGTCCGAGCCAGATCCGGGCGTTTATGGTCTGCCGATCCAGGGCATCGGCGGTGTCGTAGTGCCGCGTCGTCATGGTCACGTTTGAGAAGACATTCAAGTCGAGGCTGTCCGCACCGAACAGGTGGCTGAGGGTGCCGGTCGTGGCTCCGGTGACACAGGCGTGCCCGCTCGTGTACTCGGGGTAGGGAGGGGTGTCGGTGAGCGGAGTCCAGTCCGCGTCGGGCCGGGTCGCCGGGTTACCGTCGGTGCCTGCCAGCGGGATGGCCGTGACCGGGCGCCAGTACGCGTAGTCATACTTCGCCCGCCAGCATGCGATCTGGGCATCGGCGGTGCTGGTCCCGAGCAGCGCGAATGCCCGCGAGCTTTCGACGATGTCGAGCCCACGACGTGTCACCTGGTCACGAAGACCCGTCTGGAACTGAAGTATGCCGTTGTCGCTGTAGAACAAGGCGGTGTCGGTCTGTGCCGCGGTGCGGCGAGAGCCCTCCTTCGCGCCGTACCGCAACACCTCCACATAGTCCCGCGCGTACCCGACTGTGGACAGGGCGTCCGGCCCGGGCAGCGGGAACTGGATAGCAGATTCGAGCAGCAGCGGCGTGACGAAACCCAGTTCGGCCGCAAGCATCGGAGCGAAGGCCGGTGGCGTCGGGCGCCAGACACCGGGTGCGGGTTCGACGTCCAGTGTCACTATCGCATTGCGGCCGTCGTTCTGTCGCAACTGGATGATCCGGGCTGCGGCAGCTGTGCCGACCAGCCTTCCCTGCACCTTCCCGACACCATTGGGTACGCCGGCCAGGAACGCCGTGTAGTCGGCTGTGAGATTGGCTGCTGAGGCCGGAAAATACTCCTTGAGTACCCGGTATGCGGCGGTCGCGGCGGCGACCTCGGCGGAGGCGGTGGGCGGTGCAGCCGCCCGATACGCGTACGGTTCGTACCCGCCTTCGATCGCCACGACGGCGTCGTACATCGCGATGTGCATGAAGCCGAAGTACAACCCCGACCTCGGCACCGACACGAGGTTCTCGGTGAAGATGGTGCGCGCGGCGATGACGTTCCACTCTGTGATCACGGCCGGGTCCGCAGCTACCGGAGCAGCGGCCTGGCTCGGACCGGCGAGGACGGCCGAGGCTGCGACGCAGACGGATGAAACCACCGCCGCAATGACGAGTCGTGCTCTTCGTGCATGCATGGCGCAGACCTCCGGTCAGGGTGATGCGCCGCCTGCTGGCGACTTGTGCCAGAGTTCGCCCCTTGCCAGTGCCAGAGAATACGACGTTCGTCGTATGCTTCGACCCACTTCCGGGACGGGGCAGTGCTCGGTGGGAGCCGTCGGTGACAGGCAACGGTCTGAACGCAGTCGCTCTGCGAGAGTTCGTGGCGATCCTCGCCGCGCCCTTGCCTCGCCTCGCAGCAGGAGTCCCGGCGGCCGTCGAGCCCTGCCTGCTCGCCACGCTGGCCGCGATGCTGTCGGCGGACGTTGTCGTCTTCAATGACCTCGCACCACGGCAGCGCTCCCAATGGGCGGAGTCCTGCTCGGTCGAGTTCGACTGCGACGAGACGACGGCTGAAGAAGAGGACCCCGAGCTGGACTTCTTCAGGTGGTACTGGTCCGACGACCACTGCAGCTACCCCGATCGGACCGGCGACTTCGACTCTGTGCGGATTCTCTCGGACTCCCGCACCGTCAGCGAGTGGCGGCGCAGCATGATGTACGCCGTCCTGCGGCAAACCCCTTTCATCTTTGATCGCCAGTTGATGGTGCCGCTGCCCAGTGCGCCGGGGCACTCCCGCCGGATCCGGTTCCTGCGGGCCACTGGCCGCGACTTCGACGACACCGACCGGGCCCTGGCCGCCCTGGTCCGCCCGCACCTGGTCGCGCACCTGCACGCATTGGACCTGGTTAGCCGAGGCATCGCCCCGTTGACCACTCGCCAACGTCAGCTGCTGTCCCTGATCGACGGCGGCTATTCCAACGCCTCGATGGCGCGCACCCTCGGGATCAGCGCTCAGACGGTGCGCACCCACTTGCAGCAGATCTATGCCCGGCTGGGTGTGAACAGCCGCGGCGAGGCCGCGGCACTGCTCAGACCCCCAGACTCCGTCGCGGCGCTCGGCTGGAGCGGAGGGGCGGTTCCAGGAGGGGGGTTGGTCTTCGTGAGAGGGGTCTTCGGGAGAGGGGCAGCCGCGGCGGTGAACTCGGGTACGGCGTCGAAGGCGGCCCGACGGCCGGCCCGGCGCAGCGCCCGCAGCACCGGCCTGGCGGTCAAGCCCACGAGCAGCGCGGTCGTGATCGCCCGCCCGAGGTCCCAGCCCATCGACGACGCCAAGTCATAGGCCAGGAAACGCACCAGGTTGTCACTGACAGGATCGCCGGGAACGAACGAGATCGATGTCCCCGGCCCCAGGATGAACGGCCAGAAGGACAGGTTCATCACCAGCCCGTAGATGAACGCCGCAGCCGCGCCGTACCCCGCCAGCAGCGCCACCTCACCGCGTCCGCTGGCACGCGGAAGCAGTCCGGCGCCCATCGCCACCCACGCAGCTGCGAACATCTGGAACGGCAGCCAGGGGCCGACGCCTCCGGTCAGCAGTGCTGAGGAGAACAACGCGGTGGACCCCAGCACGAAGCCGAAACCCGGGCCGAATGCCCGCCCGCCCAGGATGATCACGAAGAACAGCGGTTCGATGCCCGCCGTACCGGCGCCGAGCGGGCGGACCGCAGCGGCGACGGCCGACAGCACCCCGAGCATCGCCACCGCCTTGGCGTCCATCGTCCCGTCGGCCAGCAGCGCGAGCACGGTAACCGTGACCAGGGCGAGCAGCCCACCGAAAACGAGCCACGCGTCCAGCCCGTCGGCGAGCCCAGACCGCGGCGCGATCAGGAATGGCCAGCCGAACGCGGCGACTCCGAACACCGACGCGATCGCGATAGCGACGACACCCTTCGGTCCAACCGGAACAGGTTTGGATTCGCTCACGCGACCCCCGATAGGGCTTGTGCCACTTCGGCGACGGTCAGCCAGGGGTCCGGTGCCAAAACCTTGGCGACCTGCGGCGCGTACGTCGGCGATGACAGCACGACGTCCGCGGTGGCGCCGTCGGTGATGAGCTCGCCGCCGGCCAGGACGAGGACCCGGTCGGCGACGGACGCGACGAACTCCACGTCGTGGGTCGCCAGCAGCACCGCGACGCCGTCACCGGCCAGTTCGGCCAGCGCCGCGCCGAGGCGGTCCTTGGCCATATAGTCCAGCCCCCGCGTCGGCTCGTCCAGCAGCAGTACGGCCGGGCGCGCGGACAACTGGATCGCGAGTACCAGGCTCAACCGCTGCCCTTCGGACAGATCTCGCGGGTCGGATTCGTCGTCCACACCGGGAGTGAGCCGATCGACCAAGATCCTCGTGATGCCCGCCGGGCGCTGCGACTCGCTGTCGGCCTGCCGGCATTCGGCCTGCACGGTGTCCAGGTACAGCAGGTCGGCCGGGTCCTGCGGCACGAGCGCCACGCGGGTACGCCGGTCGGCGGGGTTCAGGACCGACGGCTCGTCCCGGCCGACGCGCACCGACCCACGCAACGGCTTCAGCGCGCCCTGCAGCGTCCACAGCAGAGTGGACTTGCCGGCGCCGTTGCGACCCATCAGGGCGACCACCTCCCCGCGGACCAACGTCAGGTCGAGGTCCTCCAGGACAGGTGGGCCGCCGCGGTAGCGGACGGTCAGGCCGGTCGTGCGGAGGACGACGTCCCCGCCGGCCCGGTGATCCGTGACGCGGCGCGGCCCGAGCCGGTCGCGCAACTCGCCTGCACGGCGGCGGGCGTCACGCACGGACAGCGGCAACGGCGACCAGCCGGCGAGCCGCCCGAGATGAACGACCGGGGGCGCGACGTCCGACGCCGCGAGTACCTCTCCCGGTACGCCGTAGCGGGGCGGCTGCCCCGATCCGCCGAGGCTGATCACCGAGTCGGCGTACTGGACCACCCGCTCCAGCCGGTGCTCGCTCAGCAGGACGGTGATGCCGAGGTCGTGCACCAACCGGTGCAGCGCGGCCAGCACGTCCTCGGCGGCGCCGGGATCCAGCGCGCTGGTCGGCTCGTCGAGCACCAGCACCCTCGGATGGGCAGTGAGCGCGGACCCGATCGCGACCCGCTGCTGTTGGCCGGCGGACAGCTGTGCCAGCGGACGGTCGCGCAGTTCGGCGAGTCCGAGCAGGTCCAGCGTCTCCTCGACGCGGCGGCGCATCACCGGCCGCTGGATACCCAGCGACTCCATCGTGAAAGCGAGCTCGTCCTCGACGCTGTCGGTGACGAAGCCACCGACCGGGCTCTGACCGACCACCCCCACGACGTCGGCCAGCTCCCGCGGCCGGTGGTTGCGGGTGTCCCGTCCGCCGACCAGTACCCGGCCGCTCAGCCGGCCGCCGGTGAAGTGCGGTACGTGCCCGCTGGCTGCACCGAGCAACGTCGACTTTCCCGACCCGGTCCGGCCCACGACGAGACACAGCTCGCCGTCGGGGACCGTCAGGCTCACCCCGGACAGCGCGTCGCCCGCGGCGTCGGCGTACCGGATGGACACGTTCTCGAAGCGGATCACGACCGACCCGCGCCCACGACGTCCGCACGTCTGGCTGGTATGGCGCTCGTTTCTACCGACGTTGCGAGGGGGCTGGGCGCGACCCCGGCCGGTGCGAGCGCGATCAGCAGGCCGACGACCGGCAGCAGCGCAAGCTGCGGGACCACGAGCGGGTACGTCGAGGGGAACGCCGTCGTGACGTCGTACACCGACGTCACGAACAGGCAGCCCGCCGCCACCACGCCGGTCGCGGCCACGACGGCAGAACGCGGATCGACCTGCTCGGCGTGGTAGCGGCTGCGCAGCACCCGACGTGAGCCGACCGCCAGACCTGCCACAGCTGCCAGTACGCCGACGAGCAGGCTGGGCAAGCCGACCGAACCACCCGCGGACGCGTCCAGCACGGCATAGCCACCCAGGGACAGGCCGAGCAGGCCGACGAGGAGAAGCCCGGCGGTGAACCGGCGGGTACGTGCACTGATATCGCCGGCGCGGCCGTAGCCGCGGGCGTCCATGGCCGCTGCCAGCGCCACCGCCCGGTCCAGCGCCATCGCCAACACCGGCATCCCGATCGATCGGACCGCACGCAGGCCACGGCCGTTGGCGCCGCGAAGCGCCTGCGCCCGGCGTACCCGCAGCGCCGACTCCACGAGCTGGGGGGCCAGGCTGATCGCTACGACGACGACCAGGCCGAGCTCGTACAGCGCTCCCGGCAGGGTTCGCAGCAGCCGGCGCGGGTCGGCCAGCGTGACGGCGGCGCCGACGCAGATGAGCAGGGTGGCCAGGCGCAGGCCGTCGTACAGGGCGCTGACCAGCCCTTCGGCACTGACCGCGCCACCGAGTCGGATGCCGGCTGCCCACTGCGGCAGCCGGAGTTCCGGCAGCCGGACCAGCACCGTCTCACCGAGCGCGCCCCCGAAGACGATGTGGAAGACGGTGCGGATAGCGATGACGACCAGGCCGAGGATCAGGTACGCGCGGAAACCCTGAGCCCAGGTCCGGGCCGGGCGGCGGGCGGCGACGACGTACCCGACGACGCTGACGATCAGGAGCAGGATCAGCGGGTTCGTGGTGCGGCTGGCGGCGGTGGCCATGCCGAGGGCCCACAGCCACCACGCGAGTGGGTGTAGTTCCGTTCGGGATCTCACGGTCGGGTGCGGATCTGCCAGTAGGCGCCTGCGCTGAGGGCGGCAGCGACCAGCCCAACCGCCACTGCGTCCCAGGGCGGCCCGGCGTCATCCGTAGCGGTTGCGGGCGGGTCGGCCCGCGTCTCGGTCGGCTCAGCCGTCGTCGTGCTGCTCGCAGTGGTCGAGGGGCTGGTGCTTCCCGGTGGCGTGGTTGCCGGTGCAGCGGAACTGGTCGCCGTCGGCGGCACCGAGCTGCCGGCGGGTTGCGCTGTCGACGGACCGGTCGTGACCGGCGGGGGCGGCGGCGCCGACGGGCGACTCGGGCTCGATGTCGGTGGTGGGGGCGGTCTCGGTGGCGCCGACGACGTCGGTCGCGGCGGGGGAGGAGGTGGCGGGACCCGGTTGACCGGCGGGGGGATGCCGGGGCGCGCCGTCTCGCCGAACGCCCACCCCTCAGTGGCACCGTCGACCGGCCGGGTGTTGGCTGCGCCCTGACTGCCGTACGTCCAGGCGCTAGCCTCCGGAGGAGCCTGCCAGTAGGCCCAGTACGCCGTCGCAGGTGGAGTGCGCACGCAGGGGTCGTCCTCCACCGGCGGAGTGCCGTTGATCCGGCACACGAAGCCGGGCTGGCCGGTCACCATCGCGGTACTGAAACCGGCTTGCGACAGCGCCGACAAGCCGTTGGTCGGATCGGGTGCACAGCCGGTCTGGATGCCGCCGTAGGGGCCGAAATCGACCACGACGGTGACTCCGCTCCCGCCGGTGCAGGGGCTCGCCTGAGCCGCTCCGGGAGTCCAGAGCGTGCTGATCCACAGCACCGCAGTGCACAGCGCCACGGCGCCCAAGCGGCGCACCGGCGGGCCGGCTGCAGTCACGGGCGGGGAACGCGTGGCGGTTTGCCGTTGCCGAACGCCCAGCCTTCGGTAGAACCGGGGGCCGGGTTGTAGCCGCCCGCGCCCACGCTGCTGAACTCCCAGGTCTTGTTGGGCCGCAGGTGCCAGTAGGACCAGTAGGCGGTGACCGGCGCACCGTTGCACGGATCAGGCACATCGTTGATCGTGCAGACTAAGCCAGGCTGCCGAGGCACGAACGTGTAGGGCAGGCCCGCTCCGGACAACGCCGTCAGCCCGCTGGTCGGATCACCCGGTGCGCAGCGCCTTTCGATGCCGCCCCCTGCGCGGCCGTAGTCGACGATGACACTGACGCCACTGGTGCCCCGGCAGACCGCTGCCTGAGCCGCGGGCGCCGTCGCAACGGTCACCGTCCCGATCGCCAACCACGCTGCCAGCGTCAGCCTGATTGTTCTCATCGGTGCTGTCCGGTCCGACGCCGGGACGCTGCGAGCAGACCCACGCCGAGCAGCAGACAAACCCCGCCCGCGCCGAGCAGCGGTGCGATGTCAGCACCGGTGTTGGGCAGGCCGGGCTGGCTGGGGGTCGGGCCGGTCGTCGGACCGGGAGCGGTCGGCGTCGGGCTGCTGGTCAGGGTCTGCGTCGGGGTCGGAGTGGGAGTCGGGGTCGGCCCGCCGCAGTTCAGCCGCGGAGCCAGCGCCGTCGACCCGTCCGCGTCGACCTGCAGCAGGCCGACCTGCGCCAAGCCCGGGATCGCCTGCGCGCTCGCTCGGACGGCGCGGTCGTCGAACAGCGGTCCGCCGTCCGGACCATCGGTGAACGCGATGGCACCCTGCTGCTCCGGCGGCGCGGTGCAATCGAGTTGGCGATCGAGCAGCCACTGCCGAGCCGCGGCCGCGGCGTCGTCACGGCCGCCGACCGCCAACGCCTGCGCGGCCAGCCCGGTGCTGTTGGCGTTGGCCACGCCCATGTCGCTGAAGCCGCCGTCGTCGGCCTGGTTGCGGTGCAGAAACTCCAGCCCGGCCCGGGCGGCGGCGTTCTCCTCGACGGCGCCGTAGGACTGCACGGCGAAGCTCGTGGTGTCGATGCTGACCGAGGACGCGGCGCACGGATCGGCGTCGATGATCAGCGGAACATTGCCGTCCAGCGCGCCACCGTCCGCACACTGCTGGCCGAGCAGGAATCCGGCGGCCTCCGGGGACAGCTCACCCGGGGCGGTACGGGCCAGCGCGAGAACGGCGAACGCCTGGCCGATGTTGTTGCTGAAGTCTCCGAAAGCCGAGATGTCGGAGAACCGGCCGCTCACTGTCTCCGTGGACAGGAGCCGGGCGGACACGTCGACGCCGCCGAAGTCGGCCGGATCCCGCCCGGTCACGTCGGCGACCAGCAGGGTCTTGGCGAGCGCACCGGCGTAGTACTCCCCGTCCGGATCGCCGACGCCGTCGGCGTCCCCGACGTACAACTCGACGTTGGCCTCGAGATAGTCCGTCGCGGCGGTCGAGGCGTCGCCACCGACTCCGGCGGCCGCCAGCGCGACGATCGTGTCAGCGGTCAGCCCGTAGTCGGGAAACCGTTCGTCGTCGCTGATCTGGCCGTTGCCGTTGAGGTCGATCGTGATCTCGATGTGGTCACCCTGGCCGTCGCCGTCGCCGTCCACGAGTTGGGTGGCCAACCAGCCAGCCGCCGCTTCAGCGGGGTTGGAAGTCACCGGGTCGGCCGCGACCGGGCTCTGCAGCGCGAGCAGCAGACCAGTAGCACCGACGAGGACCGCCGCCCCGGCGCGCGCGGGGTGGCGACGAAGCGTGTGGGTGCGAAGCATGAAGTGCCTTTCGGAACCTTCGGATGCGTGATCCGAGGTGGCCCCCATGCCGACAACAAACGCCTCCTGCGCGGTTGCGCGGGAGGCGGCCAGGTCGTCCCTGGGTGATCCGCCCCGTAACCTCGACGGTGGATGGAATCGCGACCGTCCGGCAGGTCTTCGGGCTCGCCGCTCGTCAAGACGGGCGGCCTACCGTTGCGGGACAGCGCCGGAGTTGGACCGGTCTTCCCCTGGTCGGACAGCTATTCAGTTGTGCCGTGCGGAGATGTGCTAGGCGGCAGTGTGACGCCGCCCGGCAGCGGAGTCAACCCGGGTCAGGGCGTAGGCGTCGGCGTCGGCGGCGGAGTGGGTGAGCTGCGTTCAGATGAAACGCAGATGACCTCGGGAACGGCGTTGTACCGGGTGTTGAAGACCTCCTTGCGCAGCACATCCCCGCCGCCGACGGGGCGGAAGACCCGGGTCACGCTGATGTCGAAGCCCGAGCTGCCACTCTGCTCCGCGCAGTCGCCGTCGTCGGGCTTGCGCTGCGTCTCCGGCTCGCTGTAGTTGTATCGCTCGCCGCTCACCGACTCGATGTCGTAGTGCTTGGTCCCCCAGAACGTCACGGTTATCGCGCCGGGCTCCCACAGCGTCTGGACGTAGATGCCGGTGTCGCTGTCGTTGCGCCAGGCGAGGTCGATCGAGTCGTAGAAGACCGTCGCTTCCCGACCGGCGGGATACCGGCTGATGTAGTAGCTGTGCGGCTTGTGCGTGACGTCTTCGAGCCCGGCGAAGAACACCGCATTGAACATCGTGGTCGCGAACTGCGAGATGCCGCCGCCGATGGCCTGCACGAACTCTCCACCCTCGATGATCGTCGACTCGATGTAGCCCTCGGCCTCCGTGCGGGGGCCGGTGAACCCGTTCAGGCTGAACGTCTCCCCAGGGGGGATGACGGCGCCATCCACCTCTGCCGCGACGACCCGGATGTTCTCACCGGAGTTCTCGTTCGTGAAGTTCGTCGTGAACGTGCTCACCTGCTCGGTGATCCCGAAGCCACGCGCCTCCTCGGTCGTCAACGCCGCCGGCTGCGCAACCAGTGGAACGGCGATCTCGCGCGGTACCGGCTGCGGTAATACGTCGAGCAGGCCGGTGGCCAGGGCCGGTACGTCGGCGACCGTCCCGTCCACGGCGGGGACTACGGCAACGGCGCCGCCGGTGAGAGTGAAACTCGCATCAATCGGCGGGCTGGTGAACGGTGCCAACGTCTCACCCAGGGCGGTCTGCAGCGCTCCCTGGTCCAACGACGGCAGCAGCGAGTCACCCTCGCCCGGTTCGAACCGCAGCGCTGCGGCGATCGCGGGGACCGGGATCTCGGCGCGCTCACCGCCCGGGCCGGTTGCCACCACAGGGCCGGCCAAGGCAGGGACGGCGAATCCGTCGAACGCCGCCTGGACCGCGTCGCTCGATATCTGCGCCGGGCGCTGGTCGACCGGGAATTCCACCGCGGACTCATCGTCGCGGACCGCCGCCCGTAACCTCTCGGCGGCCGACGCACGGTTGAGCTGCTGGCCGTCCACCGGTTGTACCGCCACCGGGGTCGTGCCGTCGATCGTGATCGCGCCGTCAACCGGTGCGATGTCTGCCTGCGCGGCAATGCCTTCGACTGCGGCGGCGAGCGCGGTCTCATCGACTGCAAGAACGGGGGCCACGTCGCGGGCGCCGCCGAACAACGAGACCAGCCTGGTGACGGGGTTCAGCGGCTGTCCGCCCGCCGCGTCCAGGGTGGCGTCGACGTCCAGGCCGATTCCGGCCTGGCTCGGGTCAACCGTCAGCTCGACGGTGCCGGCAGTCACCGCACGTTCGCGAGTCAGCTCCGTGGCGACATCGGCCTGGAGCCCCTGTTCGGCCTCAGACCGGTTGAGCCCCCCGATGGCCACGCCCGAGACTGTCGTGCCTCGAGGAATGTCACTGCCCGCCAGCGCCAGGTCAGCGCCGTACGCCAACCCGAGCAGTAGCAGCAGGCCGAGTGGGACGAGCGCCACCCGGCGTCGCCACCACGACCGCCGGTCATCGGCTGGCGGCTGCTCCTCCAGCGGCCAGGGATCGGCCGCCGCCGGCTCACGGCTTTCTAGGGCGTCGGGCTGCGGCGGCTCCTGCGCTGTGCCCACGGCCGGCAATCTCCCACGGTGCGTATGGCGGCCATCTGGCCGCGCCCATTCGAGAACCAGCCTAAGCCCTTTCTCACAGCTGATTGTCTCGGTGGTCAGTCTTCGCCGCCGCCGCTGCGGCCCGCAGCCGGATCTAGTACGGCCGCGCACCCGACGACGTATGCGCGGACTCCGCCGAGGTCGAGGCGGTCGCGCCGGCAGCGTTGATCGTCGGAGGGGGTTCCGTCGTCGGAGGGGGATCTGTCGTCGGAGGGGGATCTGTCGTCGGAGGGGGA
>Ga0136615_10000653_pt1 | contig 16120 bp, 9 predicted proteins | sample AntDrymUQ2882206_2_FD_106647 | JGI IMG/M metagenome (GOLD analysis project Ga0136615, IMG submission 106647) | Polar desert sand microbial communities from Dry Valleys, Antarctica - metaG UQ288 (22.06) | ecosystem: Environmental > Terrestrial > Soil > Desert | place: Antarctica: Dry Valley...
CGCTGTCGTTCCTCGAGCAGTAACTCGGTAGACGTCACCGGCCACCCTGCGGGTGGGTAGGTGCGATGTCGGATGGCCGAGAACGGCCGGACCGCCGGTCGGACGACGACGCGGCGGGCCTGGGCAGGAACGATGGCAGGCTTCGAGCCGATCATCAACTCGCCACTCGAGGAGCCGGCGCGGCGACACCGCATTCGCGACGCCACGGCCGAGCTGGTCGACGTGCGGCGAATCTGTCACAGAGTCCTTGACAGTTGGCGGACGCTCGTTCAGAATCCGGTTACACACCCGGCGGTTCCGCCCGTCGGGTTTTCTGCTGCCTCGGGCCACTTTCGGTGAGGCAGCGACCGCGGATCACCGTCTCCATCGACGGCTTCAACCTTTACTACGCGCTGCTCAAGCCGGATCCTGCCGTCCGATGACCTGAAGTTGGGCGATGAGCAGGGCCGGCGGTTGATGTTCCCGCAGGTCCTCGGGATCGTGCGGCGGTATGTCGAGACGCGCCTGGAGTTCATGGGCGCGGCGGCACCGGAGGAGATCGCGCTGGGGAAGTACCGCTCGACGATCGAATCGCGCGTCGTCGCTGCCATCCGACCTGCGGACGGCGAAGGTGAGGGTTCCGGCGCCCTGTTGCCGGTGCTTCACGACATGGCCGGAGTCGGATCAACTGGCATCGCGCCCTTCCTCACGTCGCGCCCCGCCTCGTTCTTCGAGACGCGAGCGGTGTGCGGAGTCACGACCCGACGGCTTGACCATCGCAGTACAGTCGTCGTCTGGTCAGGTGGGCGAGCGTCCGAGTAAGGGCCCTTCAGAGAGAGAAGGAGGAGCCAGATGAGCGCGTATGACACAGACGCCGGAGCCGGTACACGGCAGGCCATACCCAAAGACTGGCTGCCCGGGCTGGTAGAGAACTGGAGAAGCGACGTCGTCTCGGGCTTCATCATCTTCCTGCTCGCGCTTCCGCTGTCCCTTGGCATCGCCATTGCGTCCGGTGCGCCCCCCATCGCCGGCATCATCACGGCCATCGTTGGCGGCATGCTGGTCAGCTTCCTGAGCGGCTCGTACGTCACCATCAACGGACCCGCCGCCGGCCTGATCGTGATCGTGCTTGGGGCCATCGAGGGCCTGGGTGCGGGAGATGCCGAGGCGGGGTTCCGCTACGCCCTGGCCGTGGGCGTGGTCTGCGGCGTCATCCAGATCGGCCTCGGCCTGCTCCGCGCCGGCGCCATGACCAACTTCTTCCCGCTCTCGGTGGTCCACGGGATGCTGGCCGGCATCGGCGTCATCATCATGGCGCGCCAGATCCCTGTCGCGCTCGGTGTCTCCGAGGTGGCAGAGATCATCCCTCACGACTGGCTGGTGCTCCACGGGGCCAACTCGGTGCTGGCCCTTCCCGACGCCCTCATGCGGGCCTCACTCTTCCCGGCCATCATCGGCGTCGTCAGCATCCTGATCATGCTCTTCTGGCCGCGGCTGAAGCCAGTGGCAAAGTTCGTTCCCGCACCCCTGGTGGCGGCCGTTGTCGGTGTGGTCCTCGGCATCGCGTTCACCCTCGAGCCGAACCTTCTGATCACCCTGCCGGAGGGAGGGCTCATCGGCGGCCTGACAACGCCTGACTTCGGCGTGATCTTCACCGGCGACTCGATCCGCTGGATCATCACCTTCGTCTTCGTGGCGAGCCTCGAGTCGCTGCTGACCGCGTCGGCCATCGACAAGCTCGATCCGTACAAGCGCCGCTCGAATATGAACCGCGAGTTCCTGGGCAAGGGGATCGGCAACATGGTCTCGAGCTCCATCGGTGGGTTGCCGATGATCGCGGAGGTCGTCCGCAGCTCGGCGAACATCTTCAACGGCGCGAAAACGCGCTGGTCGAACTTCTTCCACGGCGCCTTCATGCTGGCCTTCGTAGCGCTGGTGCCCAGCGTGCTGGAGATGATCCCGCTGGCGGCGCTCGCAGGCATCCTGATCGTGGTCGGCTTCCGGCTGGCGCACCCGAGCCAGTTCGTCCACGCCCTGCACATCGGCAAAGAGGAGTTCCTCTTCATGCTGGTGACGATGATCGTGGTCGTCGCGGAGGACCTGCTGGTCGGGGTCATCCTCGGCGTGATCATCGGGCTGGTGACCGCGGTCGTCCGCGGCACATCACTCGGCAATCTGTTCCGCGCCCGGATGGAAGTCTCCCAGGAGGCGGACGGCACGACGGTCGTGACGTTCCGGAGGGCGCTCGGCTTCGGTAACTTCGTGGGTGTCAGGAGCAAGCTCGACAAGATCCCGCCTGGGCAGGCGGTGGTCCTGGACTTCAGCGAAGCCACCTTCGTCGATCACACGGTGGTCGAACGGCTGGAAGACTGGGAAGCCGAATATGTCCGTGAGGGCGGCCGGCTTCAACGGCGGGGACTGGATCATCTCCAGCACGCCACCCATGAACCTCTGTCGGCCTTGGTCCAGCGCGCGTGATCTCCGTGCCCGTTCGGCGGGGCCTGGACGCTAGGAGGATCAGCCGATGCCCATCCTGAGCATGATCACCTGGATCCCGCTCGCAGGCGCCGTCATCATCCTCCTCCTGCCCGGGCAGAGGGTTCGACTCATCCAGGGCGTCGCGCTCGTCTGCGCGACGCTCTCTCTTCTGTTGGCGTGGAGTCTGTTGCTGCAGTTCGAAGCGGGTACGGCAGCGCTCCAGTTCACCGAGCGGCAGGAATGGATACCCGAGCTCGGCATGACCTACGTCCTGGGCATCGACGGCCTGTCGTTCCCGCTGATCCTGCTGACGACGCTGATAAGCCTGGTCGCCGTGATCGCGTCGCTCAAGATCACCCAACACATCAAAGCCTACTTCGCCTGGTTCGGGCTCCTCCAGTTCGCGATCCTCGGCGTCTTCGTCGCCCAGGACTGGTTCCTGTTCTACGTGTTCTGGGAGATCGGCCTGGTGCCGATGTTCTTCTTGATCGGGATGTGGGGCGGACAGCGGCGGGACGCGGCCACGATGAGCTTCTTCCTTTACACCCTCGCTGGTTCCATCTTCATGCTCCTGGGCATCATCGCCGTATACCTTCAGGCCAACACCTTCGACATGCAGGAGCTCATGCAGGTCCGGGTGCGTGACGGTTGGGATCAAGCGTTCCAGATCCTGCCGTTCCTGGCCTTCTTCCTGGGATTCGCCGTCAAGATCCCCGCCTTCCCGCTGCATGGTTGGCTGCCCCTGGCCCACGTCGAGGCGCCGACCCCGGTCAGCATCATCCTGTCCGGCCTTCTGCTGAAGCTGGGCGCCTACGGCCTGATGCGCGTCAGCGGCCTGTTGCCGGAGGGCCTTGAGTGGTTCGTTCCGGCGCTGCTGATCATCGGCCTGATCAACATCATGTACGGCGCCCTCCTCGCCTTGCGGCAGACGGACTTGAAGGCGATGGTCGCATACTCGTCGATCGACCATATGGGCTTCGTCCTTGTGGGGATCGCCGCGCTCAACGTCACCGGCTACACGGGCGCGCTGATGATGATGCTGACGCACGGCATCATCACCGGCGCACTCTTCTTCCTCGTCGGGGTGATCTACGAACGCGCCCACACCCGAGATATCGCCGCATTCGGTGGGTTGATGTCGTCTATCCCGAGATTCTCCGTGTTGATGTCGCTGGCCCTGCTCGCTTCGATGGGACTGCCCGGGCTGGCCCAGTTCGTCAGCGAGTTCCATGTCCTGGTCGGGGCATTCCAGACGTGGGGCCTGTGGATCCTCATCGCCGGTGCCGGGATCCTGCTCACGGCCGCCTACTCGCTCCGCACGATCGGCAGCATGTTCATGGGGCCTGTCGATCCCAAGTGGGCTGGCCTGAAGGACATCAGCCGACTAGAGCTGGCGGCGGTGCTGCCGCTGGCGGTGCTCATGGTAGTACTGGGCCTGTTCCCCAGCATGGCGCTCGGGCTCATGGACGCCACGCTCACGGAGATGACCGCCACGTTCCGGTAAGGGTCGGAGGATGCCGATGCACATTAGCAGTACCCATGAGATGAGCGAGCACCTCAAGCACGAGGTGGACCATTTCAGTCACCTGTTGCCGTCCCAGGGACCGATCGGCACGTTCATCCATCACAACACCCTGCACGGCCTGCAGCATCTGCCGTTCGAGGAGGCGGTTGCCGAGGCTCAGCGCGTGCTCGGTGGCCGCGGGTATCTGCCGAATGAGGAGTACCGGCGGTTCTACGCCTCGGGTAGGATCACCGACGAGGACATCGACGCCGCCATGGCGGGCCGTCCCTCTTTGACGGCGGAGGGGCGCCTGGCAACCGTGGCGGGAGGCCCGGTGATGGCCGAAGACGTCTGCCGCGTCCATCTGCTCTACGGGCTCGACCCGGCCGAGCGCGCCCACCTGCGCTTCGAGGTCCAGCAGCGGGAGGCGACGCGACGCTTCCGCGATGACGTTCCGCGAGCGACGCGCTCGGCGGCGCTGGAGAAGTCTGCGGTCGAGATGCAGCAGGCCCTGGATCGGGTCGGGGTGACATGGACGCTGGCGGACTTGATGAAGGTGCACACCAACCTCGACGTGCCCGGGTGGCTGCGGGCCGAGGTCGCGAGGCAGCTCAGGGAAGGCTCAAACCCTGCCCCTGATCCGGTCGATGCCTGGCTCACGCGCCTGACGATCCCAGTCGACCGCCGGGATGGCTACCTTGCCTGCATCGATCAGCGACTGGAGGGCGCATTCGACGGTACGGTCGCGTCCGATGTGGCGCGCCGCCACTGGCTCCGCGAAGAGACAGGGCTGATGAGGCAGCTGGCACGTCGGCACTTCGGCGTGGCCGGTACCTTCAACGCGATCTCCGGCCACTTCGCCCAGGATCCGGAGGCCCACGCGCTCCTCTCGCTGTGGCAGGCCTCTCTGGCCTGCTGCGGGATCACGGACCCTTTCTCACCAACCGATTCGCACCACCTGCGCGGGCAGGATCCGGACGGCGGGCCGGAGCTGCTGCATGAGCAGTATCAGCAGATGGAGCGCCGGGGCGGTCCGCCGATCCCACTGCCCGCGGAGCTGGCAGCCGACATCCGGGCCGCGGTCGAGACCGGATCGGATCAGTTCCAAGCGAGGGCCGAAGCCGGCGAGGACCTAAGCGGGGGAGCGGCCGGACTGCGCCGGATCGTCCTCCACGACCTGGAGGCGACCAGCCTTGGCAGGAGGGGCGTCGAAGCCCTCGAAGCGCTGATCTCCCAGCGTCCCGCCACGGCGGCGATGGGTGACCTGACGGCGAGACTCCGCGAACTGGACCCGAGGCGAAAGATGACGCAGCTCGCCGAGGCGACCCTGGCTGAGGAGATGATGCGCCTCGAGCGCGATCGGTCGCACAGTGCGTTCCTCAAGGAGTTGACCGGTGCCGACCTGAGTGAACGCGTCGACCGGTACATGATCAAGCTCTGCGCGAACTTCCTCGACGAGGGTCTGGCTGCCTGGCGCATGCCGGGGCGGGAGCTCGGTCTCTACGATGCCTGGCGCAGCCTTGCGAGCGCCGGCCCGTCCGTGGAGTTCGAGGACCTGCCCGGCTGGCGAGATGCGCTGCGCGAGTTGCCCGATCTCGCAGAGGACGCTGTCATAAGCCAGCTCCACGCGCTCGGCGTGGCGGAGGAGCACTGGGGCTCATATCTGGGCGCATCGCTGATCCGGCTCCCCGGCTGGAGTGGCCTGATCAACTGGCGCGCGACACGTCCACAGTACCCCCGACAGCAGGTCCAGCCGATCGATCTCATCCAGTTCCTGGCCGTTCGGCTGTTCTACGAGTCGTTGCTCGTCCACCGATCGTGCCGAGCGACCTGGCAGGTGGACGGCAGCGTGGCGAGCCTCCGCACGTACTTCCAGGGCCACCTGCCTGAGTTCTTCGCCCGCCGCGAACTGTTCGCTGGCAACCTGCCTGAGGATCTGGCGGGACGCGCGCGGGCGCTGGCAGAGACGCGCGCGTCACGTGGTGATGAGGGTGACCAGTGGGCCTCGCTTGCCGACATGATCTGGATGTGTCAGGACCGCGACGGCTCTGGTCAGGGATCGACCCGCAACGCCCACTCCGACTCATGGCGCCTCTTTCACCTGGCGCAGTTCCTTGGCCTGACGGCGGGGGATGTCGGGTCCCTCTCGGCCGCGGAGGGAGAGCGGCTGCTGTCGGCGCTCGACGCGTTTCCGGACTCGGCCCACGGCGCCATCTGGCTTGTCGCCTACGAGCACCACTACCGGGAGCAGATCCTCAACGCGCTCGCCAACAACCACGGGAAGGGACGCTGGCGGACCAGGGAGGTGCGGCCGCGAGCCCAGGTCGTCTACTGCATCGACGAGCGCGAGGAGGCGATCCGCCGCCACTTCGAGGAGCTGGACCCCGCTCTGGAGACCTTGGGGGCGGCCGGTTTCTTCGGGGTCGCCATGAACTACTGCGGCCTCGGCGTCCACGAGCCGACGCCCCTGTGCCCACCGGTGATAACTCCTATCCACCTCGTCGAGGAGGTCGCTCGCCCCCAGGAGATGGAGCGCCTGGCCACGCGGACCAGACGCGCCAAGTGGTCGGAGGTGGCCCACAACACCTACTGGGAGATCAAGCGCAACTTCGTCTCAGCCTACTTCCTGCTGGACGTGGTCGGCTTCCTCCAGACCGTGCCCTTGTTCGGCCAGGTCCTTGCTCCGCGGGCCTACGCCCGGCTTTCGAGTAAGGTCGGCCAGCAGATCGTGCCGCCGGTGCCGACCGCCCTGAGCGTGACGCGCCAGTCGGGGCAGGGCGCGAACCACGCTGACGGCTCTGCGCTCGGGTTCACCACCGTGGAGCAGGCCGACCGGGTGGAGGCGATGCTGCGCAACCTGGGCCTGACGGCAGGGTTCGCGCGCCTGGTGGTGTTCACTGGGCACGGCTCGTCGAGCCTCAACAACCCGCACGAATCAGCCCACGATTGCGGAGCATGTGGTGGGAAGCACGGGGGGGCCAGCGCCCGGGCCTTCGCCGCGATGACGAACCGGCCGGAGGTGCGCTCCCTGCTGCGCGAGCGGGGCATCGACATACCGGACGACACCTGGTTCGTCGGTTCGCAGCACAACACCTGTTCCGAGCTCTACACGTACTTCGACGTGGAGGACATCCCGGCGACGCATCGAGAGGAGTGGGTCCGCCTGGTCGCCGATCTCGACGAGGCGCGCGCGCGCTCGGCCCAGGAGCGCTGCCGGCGCTTCAGCTCGTCTCCCAAGGACGTGTCCCCGGAGCAGTCGCTGCGCCACATCGAAGGCCGCTCGATGGACCTGAGCCAGGTCCGACCGGAGTGGGGCCACGCGACCAACGCCTTCGCCGTGATCGGCCGGCGAGCCGTGACCCAAGGCCTGTTCCTCGATCGCAGGCCGTTCCTCATCTCGTACGACCCCACCACCGATCCCGACGGCTCGATCGTCGAGCGCATCGTGCTGTCCGTGGGACCGGTCGGGGCGGGTATCAACCTGGAGTACTACTTCTCCACGGTCGACAACCAGAGGTACGGGGCCGATACGAAGGTGCCTCACAACGTCAGTGGGCTGGTCGGAGTGATGGAGGGGGCCATGAGCGATCTCCGCACCGGATTGCCCAGGCAGATGGTGGAGGTCCATGAGCCGATGCGGCTCCAGTTGGTCATCGAGGCCAGTACCACGCACCTTGGCGCGATCTACGGGCGCCAGCCGGCCGTCCAACAGCTGCTGGATAACGCCTGGGTGCATCTCATCGCCATGGACCCCGACACCGGCGCACTTCAGCTTTTCGTGCCGGGCGTCGGCTTCGTCGCGTGGGATAAGCCCCTCGTCCCGCTCCCGATGGTGCGGTCATCCTTCGAGTGGTTCAAGGGCAAGACCGATTTCGTGCCGCCGGCCCTGATCGTCCAGGACGCTGTTCATCGGCTTGATCAGTCGGCCGGAATAGGGACGACGTAGCATTTTCGACGTCGTCGTCGCGCTCATTCCGGGGCTGCCGCTTCTCGCGGCGATCGCCAACGGTCTGAACGCCCTTACCGGAGAACGCTACTCCTGGCGGACCGTTCAGCGGCTGGCCGTGGGCTCCATCCTGCTGTCGTTCCTGGGCGCCCTGTGGGTACTCGTCCAGGCCCTGTTGGACCCGGCGCCACGCGAGGTGGTCGTCTACCGCTGGCTGCTCAGCGGTGAGTTGACGGTCGACTTCGCGTTCCTGATCGATCGCCTGTCCGCGGTGATGATGCTCGTGACCACCAGCATCAGCTTCGTGATCTCCATCTTCTCGATCAACTACATGCACAACGAGCGGGGCTTCTCTCGCTACTTCACGGTATTGCCCCTGTTCGTCTTCGCCATGTTGGTGCTGGTGATGGGGAACAGCTACGTCCTCCTCTTCCTGGGTTGGGAGGGGGTCGGCGTCTGTTCCTACCTGCTCATCGGCTTCTACTATGACCGCCGGGCCGCCGCGCAAGCCGGCACCAAGGCCTTCGTGATGAACCGCATCGGCGATGCCGGCTTTCTCATCGGCATCTTCCTGATCATCGGCCACTTCGGGACGGCGGACTACGCCACAGTGTTCCAGGGAGCAGGAACGCTCGACACCGGGACGGCCAACGCCATCGGCCTCGCCCTCCTCCTCGGGGCCGTGGGCAAGTCGGCTCAGCTCCCCCTCGGGACGTGGCTGGCCCGCGCGATGGAGGGACCGACGCCGTCCAGCGCTTTGATCCATGCCGCAACGATGGTGACCGCTGGCGTGTACATGATCGCCCGGAGCCATGACATCTTCGAGCGGGCTCCTGACGCATTGCTGGTGGTCGCCATCGTGGGTGCCGCCACCGCCCTGTTCGGCGGCCTGGCAGGCCTCGTGCAGACCGACATCAAGAGCCTCCTGGCCTACTCCACCACATCGCAACTCGGCCTGATGTTCCTTGCCTGCGGGCTCGGCGCGTACACGGTCGCCATCTTCCACCTGGCTGCGCACGCCGTCTTCAAGACGCTGCTGTTCCTGACGGCGCCGTCCATCCTGCATCACCTGCACGGTGGCGCCGACATCCACGAGGCGGGTCCAGCCAGGCGGACGTTCCCCCTTGCGCACGGCCTCTTTCTGCTCGGCGCGGTGGGGCTGATGATCTTCCCGTTCCTCTCCGGGTGGTGGCAGGGCGAGGTCCTCGGCGGGGCGATCGACAGCGGCCTACCGATCCTCCTGGCGCTCGGGGCGCTGGCGGCGTTCTCCGCGGCCTACGCCACCGGGCGCCTGGTCCAAGTGGTGTTCCGGGACGACACCCACTCGACTTCAGCGACGGGCCATCGTCGGTCGGCATGGACGCTGGGCAAGTCGCTGCTGGTCCTTGCGGCAGTCGTGGTCGTCGGGATAGCGCTTGGCGTGTTGCCGGGCGGGCTGGACGGAACGTGGTTCGAGCGGACGGTGACGCCGGCTGTCGAATCCGATCCGGGCGTACCGCTCGGCAGCCCCGCCCTCGCGGCCGGCCTCATGGCACTCATGATCATGATCCTGGTGGCCGGCTGGTTCACCCCGCTGTTCCTCGATCGATTTCGCCCGGAGCGGTCCGGGCAGCTCCTTCTCAGGCTGCGGGGCATGTACAACCTGACCGTCAATCGCTTCTGGCTGGACGAGATCTATGACCGAGCCGTGATCCGCCCGACGATCAAGCTCGGGCACGTCCTTGACCGATTCGACACGGAAGTGATCGACCGGGCGACCGGCGTCCCCACCACGCCGCGTCCGGTGACGACGATCCCCGCCGCCAGCTGGGAGGTGGAGCAGCCGGAGGTCCGGGCGGCCGGGATGGGGGAGGGCCGCGGTGCGCTGGGCTGGCTGACGAAGCTGAGTGCGGACACGTCGGGCTGGGTCGAGCGGGAAGGCATCGGCCACGTGAGCGGCGGCGTTGGCTGGCTGACCGGGGCGATCTCCGCCATGGCCACCACGATCGAGCGCCGCCTCATCGACCGCGGTGAACGAGTCGTCGTCTGGCTGACCGATGTGACCGCCGATCTTTCCGCCCACACGGAACGGCTCCTCTTCCAGACCGGCATCCACGTGGGCGTGCCTCGCGCGGGTCATGGGTTTGGCCGCATCCTGACCAGGACGGAGGAGATCCTCGGCCGTCCGGCTGTCATCGGCTCCATCCTGATCGTGTCCATCATCGGCGTGGTCGCCAAGGCCGTCCTGTGATACTGCCCGAGATCTCGGCCGCCGAGCAGGTCGGTTTCCCGATCCTGAGCACCCTGCTCTTGATGCCCGTCGCCGCCCTGATCGCGCTCCACTTCGTGAGAGATGAACGCCGAGCCTACCGGGTAGCGCTGGCTGGATCCGCGCTAACGCTGCTGCTCGCCATCGCGGTCGCGGTGCTCCTTGTCCCGAACGTCGCTCACCTGCAGTTCGTTGAGCGCATAGGTCCGATCCCGTTCGTCGGCGTCAGCTATCACCTGGGGGTCGACGGGATCAGCGTGCTGTTCCTGCCGCTGACCGCCTTGCTGACCCTGCTGGTCATCATCCATGCCGAATACACCGTGAAGGCGGACACACGCCACTACATGATGGCCACGCTCGGGCTCGAGGCGACGCTGATCGGGGCGTTCGTCTCTCTCGACCTCATCCTGTTCTGGCTCTTCTTCGTGCTGGAGCTGGTGCCGAGCTATCACCTCATCACGCGGTGGGGGACCGGAGCGCGCCGGCGTCGTGCCGCCCGCGAGTATCTCGGCTTCATGCTGACAGGTTCGGCACTCATGCTCATCGGGATCGTGCTGCTCGGTGCGAATGCCGGAGCGGAGACCGGTGGCGCGTCGTTCGACTTCCTGAACCTGCTGACGGTGCCGGTCCCGGTCGCGCTCCAGACAGTGATCTTCTTCCTCATGTTCTTCGGGTTCGCCGTCAAGGCGCCCATCTTCCCGTTCCATACCTGGATGCCCAAGGTGCTCGAAGAGGGTCCGGTCGTCGGTATGAGCGTGTTCCTGGTCGGCATCAAGCTTGGAACCTACGGCTTGATCCGTTTCGTGATCCCGCTCGTACCCGATGCCGCAAGGGAGTGGTTCTGGCTGATGGCCGTGCTCGGTGTGGCTGGCATGGTGTACGGGGCGCTGATCGCGCTCATCCAGACCAACCTGCGCCGGCTGCTGGCCTTCAGCAGTCTCAGCCATATGGGTGCCGTGATGCTCGGGCTCTTCTCTCTCAACCTGGCCGGGTTCGAGGGTGCGCTGCTTCAGATGATCAACCTGGGAATCGTGGGCGCTGGGCTCTTCTTCATCGCCGGCTTCCTTCACAACCGCATGGGCCCACCGGACCTCTCGGTCCTTGGCGGTCTGGTGCATTACATGCCGATGTTGACCGCCGCGTTCTTGATCATCGCCGTCGCCGGCATCGGGCTTCCGGGAACGAACGGCTTCAATGGCGAGCACCTGGTCATGATCGGCGCCTTTCAGGTCCACTGGATCATGGCGGCAGCCGCCGGCCTGGGCGTCTTCCTGGCAGCGGCGTACTTCCTCCGGTATTTCCAACGGGCGTTCCTGGGTGATCCAGCCAGTGCCACGGTCGCAAGAGCGCTGGGCACGATGTCCGACCTCACGCTGCGGGAGAGGGTCATCGCCGTCACCCTGGGCGCCCTGGTCTTCTGGATCGGACTCGATACCGGCCCGATCCTGAACACCATGAGCGGATCGCTGAGGGCCCTCGAGGCCCGGGTGGAGCAGGGGTCCGCGGGTGAGGTGGAGCTCCAGGATCTGGGCTGGCAGCTCGGGGAGATGGGGCCATGATGATGATGATGGCTGCCGCCTCGCGCGAGGCTCGTCAGGGGTTGGGAGGACTGATGTGATCCTCCAAGAGGTGTCGGCTGCGCAGCAGATCGGGTTTCCGATACTGAGCGTCATGATCTTCCTGCCCCTGGCCATGGCCTTCGTCCTGAACCTGATCGAGGACGAGCGCATCGCGCGCACGATGGCGCTCGTCGTCGCGGGGCTCGAGCTACTGCTTGCGCTGATCGTGGTGGTGAGCTTCACGCCCGGCGTCTCGGACATCCAGTTCGCGGAACGGATCGGGTGGATGGCGGCCGCCGGCGTCTCGTACCACCTCGGCGTCGACGGCATCAGCGTGCTCTTCCTTCCCCTGACCGCCCTTCTCACGCTGCTGGTGATGCTCTCATCGTGGAGCACCACGCGGTTTCGGCCCAAGCCCTACCTGACCGCACTGCTGGTGTTCGAGGCGGTGACCATCGGCATCTTCACGTCGCTGGACCTCGTCCTGTTCTTCGTCTTCTGGGAGCTGATCCTGGTCCCCAGCTACATCCTGCTGCGGCTGTGGGGGATCGGACCCCAACGTGAGTACGCCGCGTTGAAGTACGTGATGTACATGATGGTGGGGTCCGCGCCGCTGCTGATGGGGATCGTGCTGCTTGGCATCAACCACTACCACGTGGCCGGATCCCTCTCCTTCGATCTCGCGGTGCTGCTGCGGGCGCCTGTCGCCGGGGAGATACAGACAGTGATCTTCTTCCTGCTGGCGTTCGGGTTCGCAGTAAAGGGCCCGCTATTCCCCTTCCACACCTGGTTGCCGAGGGCCCTCATGGAAGGACCACTGGGCATGAGCGTCCTCTTGGTCGGTCTCAAGCTGGGGGTGTACGGCATGCTCCGCTTCGCGATCCCGCTGGTGCCCGAGGCGGCGAGCGAGTGGGCGTGGCTGATGGTCGTACTGGGCGTGATCGCCGTTCTTTATGCGGCACTGATCGCGCTGGTTCAGCGCAACCTGCGCCGACTCCTGGCATTTGCCAGTGTCGGTCACGTGGGCCTGGCGATCATGGGCCTCTTCGCGCTGAACGTGCAGGGTCTCCAAGGGGCCCTGATGCTGATGCTCAACCTGGGGATCGCGACCACCGGGCTCCTCTTCCTGGCCGGGTTCCTTCATGCTCGCACCGGTTCATCGGAGCTCTCGGCGTTCGGCGGCCTGGGGCGGCACGTCCCGCTCCTCGCCACGTTCTTCTTCATCATCGGCCTGGCGTTCATCGGCGTACCCGGGACGAGCGGCTTCCCGGGCGAGTTCCTCATCCTGCTGGGCGCCTTCGCCGCCCATGGCGCGCTGGCGGCCATAGCAGTCCTCGGGGTCATCCTGAATGCGGCGCTCTTCCTGTGGTACTACGAGCGCGCCTTCCTGGGCCCCGTGACGCGCGATGCCGTGCGCGGGCTTCGGGACCTTCGGCCCCGCGAGGTGATCGCCGCGGCGACGCTGGCAGGTCTGGTCCTCGGGATAGGCCTGTTCCCGGATCCGCTCCTGAGGATGACCAGCGGTTCGGTGCAGGCCGTTGTGGAGCGGGTCGAGCAAGGATCCGGGTGCGCAGGATGTCCGGCACCGTGATCGATCAGTTCATCCCGTTCCTGCCCGTAGCGGTCGCGCTGGCTGGGGCCGGGCTGGTCGTCGCCACCCGGCGGCGACCGAATGTCCGGGAAGGGTGCTCCCTCGCCGCGGCTGTGCTCCAGTTCCTACTGGTCGTGAGCATGATCCCGCCGATCCTGGACGGCCAGACTCTCCACTTCACCGTCCTGTCGTTCCTCCCCCAGGTGGCGATAGCCTTCCGCGTCGATGCGCTGGGGCTCCTGTTCGCGATCACGGCGTCCTTCCTTTGGATCCTGACGACCGTGTACTCGATCGGCTACATGCGTCATCTACGGGAGCATGCTCAGACGCGCTACTACGCGTTCTTCGCGCTGGCTATGGCCGCCACCGTCGGGATCGCCTTCTCCGCCAATCTCGTGACGTTGTACATCTTCTATGAGCTGCTGACCTTCATCACCTACCCCTTGCTGACCCACTCCGGATCGCCCGCGGCCTACGCCGCGGGCAAGAAGTACCTCATGTATCAGCTCGGCGCATCGTTCCTGTTCCTGCTGCCGGCCATCATCGTCACCTACACACTTTCCGGCACCTTCGACTTCCAGCCGAACGGCGTGCTGCCCGCCGCCGCGAACGCCACGGTGCTGGTGCTGGTCTACGGCCTCTTCTTGGCCGGGGCCGCCAAGGCGGCGATCATGCCCTTCCATTCTTGGCTGCCCGCGGCCATGGTCGCCCCGACGCCGGTCAGCGCGCTGCTCCACGCGGTGGCTGTCGTCAACGCGGGCGTCTTCTTGATCCTGCGGGTGATCCTCGACATCTTTGGCCAGGATCTGCTGCGACAGCTGCGCCTGGATGTCGTGACCATCGTGGTCGTGTCCGTCACGATCCTGGTGGCGTCGTTCCATGCCCTGAGGCTGGACAGCCTGAAGGCGGTCTTGGCCTACTCCACGATCAGTCAGCTCTCGTACATGATCCTGGGGGTCGTGCTGCTGGGTCCCACGGCGATGATCGGTGGGGTCATCCACCTGGTGAACCATGCCGTTGCGAAGATCACCCTCTTCTTCTGCGCCGGCTCGATCGACCTTGCCACCGGTAGGACGAAGATCTCCGAGCTCAGTGGCATCGGACGGCAGATGCCGTGGACCATGGCCGCCTTCTCGATAGCGGCGCTGAGCATCGTCGGCATCCCGCCGACTGCTGGCTTCATCACCAAGTGGTTCCTGGCCGCGGGCTCGATCGAAGCCGACAAGCTGGCCGTCTTCTTCGTCCTCCTGACCGGCACACTCCTGAGTGCCGCCTACTATCTTCGGATCATCCGCACGGCGTTCTTCGGATCGCCAGCGCGGGAGGGCGGTGAAGAGGCTACGCACCAGGCTGCAGGAGGTTCTCCCCAGGAGCCAGAGCGGGTTCGGGAGGTCTCGCCGCTCATCCTCGCCCCCCTGTTGGTGAGCGCCGCACTGTCGGTGATCCTGGGGATCTATCCGGGCTTCTTCATCGACCTGGTTCAGCTGGCGCTGCCGTAGAGGGCTCGGCCCAAGCTGGCGGCTGGCGGGCTCGACTGAGCCGGGGGACTCCGCTTCAGCCGGCGAGGATGCCCTGACGCTCCTCGAGCAGCGCCGCCGCGATGTCCCGGATCGAGAGGACGCCGAGCAGCGTTCCGGAGTCATCGACCACCACGAGGTGCCGGAAGCGCCGATCTACCATCGTCCGTGCCGCATCCACGACGTGCCACTCAGGCGTGACCGTCACGGCATTCGGCGTCATGTACTGGCCGACCGTGGCGGTCGATATATCGACCTCATCCGCGATCGCGCGCAGGAGGTCCCGTTCGGTGATGATGCCCGGCGGCTGCCCCGGGCTGATGACCGTAGCCGATCCGTGGCCGAACTCGCGCATGCGCAGCGCCGCCTGGGCGAGCGTATCCTCCGGACTCACGCTGAAGACCGGTCGATCGACGAGGAACCGACGAACCTGCATCGTCCGATACTCCCTTTCTCGGCTCCTCGCGGTGGGCCGCGAGGAGGGCCAAGCTTGGTCGAGTCCCCAAGACTCTACCGAGTGATCCATGTTTGGCAAGCGGTCCGGCCGTGTCGGTGCTCCAGGTGGAAGGCGAGCGACGCCGGTCGAGACCCTGATGGTCAGGCGGCTGGACGGCGACGTCGGGTGGACGGCGGCGATCGACGGTGCACGACGCCGCAACATGAGGAGCGGCCGGGCGCGGCGCGCTATCCTCCGACCGAGTGATCGACCTCAACGGGGTCCGGCTGCGCAACCGGCTGCTCACGTCGGCCAGCCTGCTGGGTTATGGCGCCTCCAAGCGGCGACTGATCCTGTACGGGCTCAGCCCCATCGCGCAGTGGGTGCCGCTCGAGCGCTTCGGGGCGGTGGTCACGCGGACCCTGACGCTCGGGCCTCGGGCGGGCAACTTCTCGCTGCGCGAGGACTGGAAGCCCTGGGAGCTCCGCGCGATGCTGCGGCTCTACGCGGGTGCACTGCGACGCGTGGACGGCGGCTGGATCAACGCCTTCGGCTGGTCGAACATCGGCATCGAGGCGTACTTCGCCGACTACTTCCCCCGTACCGCTGGGCTGAACCGGATCGTCAGCCTGGGCGGCTTCTCGGCGGACGAGTTCGGGGCGCTGATCGAAACCGTCAACCGGCGGGCCAAGCCGGGCCAGATCGCCGCCGTGGAGCTCAACGTCTCCTGCCACAACGTGAACTTCCCGTTCGAGACCATCCTGGAAGAGGTGCTCGCGCATGCCGTGCCGGCCAGCCGGCACCCGGTCATCCTCAAGCTCTCGCCGGACGAGGATTACGTGGCGCACGCGCGACTGGCCGA